>ERZ1370068.11261-contig-9890_pt1 | contig 59549 bp, 83 predicted proteins | sample MGYA00561227_ERZ1370068 | MGnify/ENA primary metagenome ERZ1370068 (study PRJEB38410, sample SAMEA6850437) | metagenome | study: Metagenomic assessment of the ecological functions of the soil: analysis of the soil microbiota associated with the... | reverse complement strand
CCATGCATTGCTGAAACGGTCGACCTCGGCGAGCTGCCGGTGAAAGGGTCACGCGCCATCCGTTCGAGGTCCTGCGGTCGCGAGGCCGCAAGGCACGGCTGGACGTCGAGAGCGAGCGCGGCCTCACGCCCCTCGTCGGGCGAGAGCGGAGATCGCCACGCTCATGGAGCTGTTCAATCGAGTCCGCGAGGGCCGGGGCCAGGTCGTGCTCGTGGCCGGCGAGGGGGCAGGCATCGGGAAGTCCCGGCTCCTGCTCGAGTTCCAACGTCGGCTCGCGGCGCGTGCGAGCCGACGACGTGGCTCGAGGGCCGCTGCATCTCGTTCGGTCAATCCAGCCCTCCTGCCCGTCGTGGATCAGCTTCGCGAGAACTTCCGCATCGACGAGTTCGACGGCGAGCCCGAGATCATCGCGAAGGTCGAGCACGGGATGCGCCGCCTCGGCGGCCTCGAGCCGCATGTTCCGTTCGTGCGCATATCTGCTCTCCGTCGATCCGGGACGATCCGCGCGTCGTCGCGATGGATGCCGCGCAACGCGCGCAAGCGCACCTTCGACGCCGTGCTCGCGATGTCCCTTACGCGGCGCGGCACGACTGCGCCCGCTGGTGTTCGTGTTCGAGGATCTCCACTGGGTCGACACGAGCACGGAGGAGTACCTCGCCGCGCGCTCATCGACAATGTTGGCCGCGGCGCGCATCCTCATCGTCGCCACGCATCGCCTGGGCTACTCGCCGCCCTTCGGCACGCGCAGCTTTCACACGAGGATCACGCTCAGCCCGCTGTCGGAAGCCGAAGCCCTCACCATGGCCGGCCGGATGCTCGGCGTCGAGCGGTTTCCGGCCGATGTGACGAGGGCGCTCCTGGACAAGGCCGAGGCGGCGTCCCGCTCTTCGTCGAGGAGGTGGCCAAGACCTTCATGGACCTCGGCATTCATCGAGCGTGAGAACGGCGGCTTTTCGCGTCGTGAGACCGATCCAGCGACGTCGCGGTCCCGGACACCATTCAACGACATCATCATGGCGCGCCTCGACCGGCTCGGCGAGGACGGCAAGCGGACCGTGCAGCTCGCCTCGGTGATCGGCCGTCAGTTCCTGCGACGCTCGCTGGAGCGCATCGCGGGACTCACCGGCGAGCTGGAGGGATTCCTTCAGGAACTGAAGGCGCTCGAGATCATCTACGAGCAGGGGCTCTTGCCCGAGCCGGCCTACATCTTCAAGCACGCGGTGATCCAGGATGTCGCCTACCAGAGCCTGCTCGTCCAGCGCCGGAAGGAGCTCCATCGACGCGGTCGGTCGCGCGATCGAAGAGCTCTATCCCGATCGCCTCGCCGAGCACTACGAGGAGCTGGCGCACCACTTCGTCGAGGGCGAGCAATGGGACGAAGCGTTTCCGCTACAGCGTCCTCGCCGGCGACCGCGCCGCGCACTCGTTCGCGAGCGCGGAGGCCCGCCAGCACTACGCCCGGGCGCTGAGAGGTTGCCGCTCGCGCGCGGCCGGCGGCGAGCGACCGGGAGCTGAGCGAGCGTCCACGAAAGCTCGGCGGCATCCTCTACATCTCTGGCCGAGTTCGACGCCGCGGTGGCCGAGTTCGAGCTGAGCCCTCGCGCTGATCCGCCAGCTCGGCGACCGGAAGCAGGAAGTGGCGACGCTGCTCGGGTTGGCCAACGTCTACAACTGGGGCCACAAGATCGGCGAGGTCCTCGCGACCGTGAACGCGCGCCCTCGCGATCGCGACCGAGATCGGCGACACGGCCGGCCAGGCCGGGTTGCCACGCCCTGCCGCGGCGAGGCGCAGAGGCGGCGTCATACGGACCCGTCGTCGAGGCGATGCGCGACGCGTCCGAAGCCGCTGCGTCTTGCTCGTGAGGTCCGGCGAGCCCTCGCCTCCTGGCGCAGTGCCTCACGTTTGCCGGCCGGCACCTCGAGTGGCACGGCGAATACGACGTGGCGGTCGCGCATCTCCGCGAAGGGCTCCGAGCTGGCGCGCCGCGAGCATTCGGTGGTATCTGGTGGGCCTCGTCGCTCTATCACCTGGGCCACGCCGCCCTGGCCCGCGGCGACTACGAGGGCCACGCTCGAGCACTACCGGAGTCTGCGCGATACGCCGAGGCCGCCGGCGACAAGCTTCTACCTCGCGCGCCTGCCGAACCTGTTCGGCGGTGTCGTCTCGAGACGCTACGATCTCGACGAGGCCATCCGACTCAACAGCCGAGGGCGATGAGACGAGCCGGCGACTCTGGCCCTGGCCCGAGCCGCGCGGTCACTCGCTCTGGAAGCTCGGTCTCGCGCAGCTCGTACCGCGGCAATCACGGGAGCGCCGAACGGGCGTTTCGGCGAGGCGGAATCGCTTCGTGAGCTCGACACCTGGGGCCGCTGGACGTGGGAGAGTCTCGCTGTGGAGGTCACGCGGCGAGCTGTCGCTCGCCGAGGACGAAGTACGACGAGGCCTGGATCCTGGCCTCGCGCTCGCTCGAGGCCGCGACCCAATGCCGCCAGCGCAAGCACGCGTCGCCGTGCGCATGAGACTGCAGGGAGCGATCCTGGGCGGCGCAGGGACGGCTGGCGGACGCCGCGCGAGCCCTGACGGCGTCGCTGGATCAGGCGCGCATGCTCGGGACGGCGCGCGAGTCCTGGATCGGGCAAGCAGCTCTCGGCCACGTGCTCACCGCCTCGGCCGGGATGGGGAGGCCGAGCGCAGCTCACCGCGGCGGCGCACGCCGATCGAGTCGATCGCCGACGAAGCTCGTCACCCCGCAGCTGCGCCGGAGCCTTCTGCGTGCCGGGCCAGGTGGCCGACGTGTTCGTCGACGCTCGGGCGAACGCCGCCGGACGACGCCTCGTGTACGTCCATCGCTCCGCCGGACCGAGCGCCGAGGCCGCCGTATCGCCGCGGGCACGAAGATGCGGAACACTCCCGCGCGAGCGTAGATTCACTCGTGAGCTCCTCGGCGACCGCCAGGCCGAGCGGCCAACGCGGCGTACGCGCCGTCGCCAAGGATCCGCGGCCGGAGTGCGCGGGCGGCTTCAAAACGCGGTCTAAGGACGAGCAGAGGCGCACCTGCAAGTGCCGTGAGATGTATCGCGCAGGGGCCATGAGCTTAACGAGCGCCGAAGGTTCATACCCAAACGGCTCGTAGGAACGACTTGCGGACTACCGGCGAGATCCGACCCCCAGACGCACGACCCGCTCATGATGTGCTCCCAGCCTGACAAGTCCCAAGCGGTACCAGCATCGCTGGTGGAGCCGAGCCGAGAGCCGACCCTGCGGCGCAGCTGCCCCACTGGTTGAGACAGGAAAAACCGAAACCGCCGCGGGCTGACTGGTTCAAGCATCACATGAGCGGACTGCCGCACGTCGCACAGATACCGAGAGGACAGCGAGTCAAAGTCGGCGCATACCGCCCTCCAGATGCCGCTGGAAGATCGAACCCGACGTAGTCGTCGTACCAGCGGTACCCATGAGTCACACCTGATGAGCGGGCAGCGGCGACAAAGAAGCTACGCCGCCGGCGGCCGCCGAGGAGCCCACGGCCGCAGCGCCTCGAAGGCCGCCGCGGCGCGCAGCACCAGCGCGTCCTCGAGGCGCCGGCCGACGATCTGCAGCCCGACGGGCAGGCCGCTGGCCGTCCAGCCGGCCGGGACGGAGACGGCCGGCTGGCCGCTGTAGTTGAACGGGTAGCAGAGCGTCCAGCCGAGGTGCGTCACCTCGCGGCCGGCCACCTCGCGGGGGCCGACGAGGCCGAGCGGGAACGGCCGGCAGGCATAGCGTCGGCGTGAGCAGCAGGTCGTAGCGCTCGAAGAATCGCCTGAGCGCGTCCGTCAGCGCCTGGCGTGCGCCGACCGCGCGGAGATAGTCGACCACGCTCAGGCCGGCCGAGGCTTCGGCGTACCGCACCAGCTCCGGGTCCATCTGAGCCTTCTGCTCCGGTGAGCGAGCGGCGTGGGCGCCGGCCTGGGCGCCGCCGTAGAGCGTCTTCAGAATCACGCTCGGATCGCCCAGGTCCGGGCTGGCCTCCTCGACCGTCAGGCCGATCTCCGAGAAGGCGCGCGCGGCGGTCTCCGCGATCTTCCGCGTCTCCGGCTCGACAGGCGCGAAGCCGAGATCGGGCGACCAGGCGATCCGGACCGGCACACCACCGCGTGCGCCGGCCAGCGGTTCGTTGCATGCGGCCAGGTAGTCCACGCCGTCGTCGGGAGCGCGAACGCATCGCGACGATCGTGACGGGCGATCGCGTTCATCATCGAGGGCCGCGTCGCGAACGGTGCGCGCGAGCGGACAGACGTGGGCAACCAGCTCGTTGCCTCCGGCGGCCGGGTACATCGGCACTCGCCCGAAGGTCGGCTTCAGGCCGACCAGCCCGCAGAAGCTCGCGGGGATGCGGATCGAGCCGGCCCCGTCCGAGCCGAGCGCCAGCGGCCCCAACCCGGCCGCGACGGCCGCCGCTCCGCCGCCGGTCGACCCGCCGGGCGTGCGCGTGAGATCCCAGGGATTGCGCGACTCGCCGAACAACTGATTGTCGGTCGAGCCGCGCCAGGCGAACTCAGGGAGATTGGTCCGGCCGACGAAGATCGCCCCGGCGGCACGCAGCGCCGCCACGCTCGGGGCGTCCTCGGGCGCGACGAACTCCGCAAGCAGGCGCGAGCCGAACGTGGTGCGCTCGCCGGCCGTCCAGAGGTTGTCCTTGATCGAGACGGGCACGCCGTGAAGCGGGCCGAGCGGCTCGACCGGCCATCACCGCCCGCTCGGCTGCGCGCGCCTCGTCGAGCGCTCGCTCGGCGTGGACGAGGACGATAGGCGCCCAGGCGCGGGTTCAGCCGCTCGATGCGCTCCAGCACGGCGCGGGTGATCTCGACGGGCGACAGCGCCCGGCGGCGGATCAGCTCCGCGAGCTCCACGGCGGATGTGAAGCAGAGATCGGTGGCGTCCACGTCAGCGCCCCGCCGCGCGGAGCGCGTCCGCGAGCCGCCGCGCGGTGAACGGCTGGCGGCCGGCGACGACGCCGAGCGGCGCCAGCGCGTCGGCGACGGCGTTCGAGATCGCCGCCGAGGCGCCCATCACGCCGCCCTCGGCCATTCCCTTCATGCCGAGCGGGGTGTTCGGATCCGGCCGCTCGAGATGCTCGACCTCGAACGACGGCATCAGCGCGGCCGATCGGGATCGCGTAGTCGAGCAGCGTCGCGCTGAGGTTCTGCCCGTTCGGCGCCGTAGACGACCTCTTCCAGGAGCGCGCCGCCGAGACCCTGGGCCGTGGCGCCGTGCAGCTGCCCCTCGACGACGCGCGGGTTCAGCATGCGCCCGCAGTCCTCGACGATCGTGTAGCGCGGGATCGTCAGGGCTCCCGTCTCCGGATCGATCTCGATCCGGCAGATGTGGGTGCCGCTCGAGAACGTCAGAGGCGGCGGATCGTACGCGTGCGTCGCCTCGAGCCCGGGCTCCATCCCCGGCGGCAGCTCCGTCGGGGCGAAGTACGCCTTCTGGGCGAGCTGGGCGATCGTCAGGCTCGACGCCGGCGTCCCGCGCACGCGAATGGCCCCGTCGACCAGCTCCAGATCGTCGAGCGGAGCCTCCAGCAGATGCGCCGCGATCCGCAAGCAGCTTCTGCCTTCACGATGCGCGCAGCGCCGAGCGCCGCGCCCGCGCTCACCACGCCGCCGCGAGCTGCCGCGCGTGCCCATGCCGTACGGCGCGGCGGCCGTGTCGCCGGACTGCACGCGCACCTTCTCGATCGGCACCGCCAGCGCGTCGGCCAGCGCCTGGGCGACCGTCGTCAGGTGCCCCTGGCCCTGGCTGACGACGCCGATCTGCGCCGAGACGGCGCCGCTCGGCTCGATCCGGACGATCGCGGCGTCGTGGCCCGATCCGGCGATGCCGGCCGTCTTGTAAAACTCCGAGCCGTACGTGTTCGGCTCGACGTAGGTGGCCACGCCGATCCCGGCGACGCGTCCGGCCGCGCGCGCGTCGGCCTGCTGCGCGCCGCGCATCTTCGTAGTCGAACGCCGCGAGCGCGCGCTCGAGCGTGTCCCGCGGGTAGACCGACCGGTAGACAAGCTCGGTCGCCGTCGTGTACGGCAGGTCGGACTCCGCGAGCATGTTGCGACGCCGAACCTCGACCGGGTCCAGCTCGAGGGCGCGTGCAACCGCGTCGATCGTTCCCTCGGTCACCCAGCTGCAGATCAGCATCGGCGCGCGGTACGGCCCGGCCGGGCACTTGTTCGTCAGCACGGCCGTGATCGCGTAGCGGTAGTCGCGCAGCCGATAGGCGCCGGGAACCATCATCCCGACCACGCGCGCCATGTAGTTCGCCGGGAAGTAGGCGTACGCGCCGAAGTCGGTGAGGATCTGGACGTCCAGGCCGAGGATCGTGCCGTCGGACTTCACCGCTGCCCGCACGTCGACGATGTCCTCGCGCGCGTGGAGCGACGGCGAGCAGGTTCTCGCGGCGGGTCTCGATCCAGCGCACCGGACGACCGAGCAGCCGCGACGCCGCGGCGGTGGCCAGCTCCTCGCGATAGAGCGGGATCTTCTGACCGAAGCCGCCGCCGACGTCCGGGGTGATCACCCGGACCGCGCTCTCGGCAATGCCGAGCCGCGCGGCCAGCGCCGAGCGCATCGGATGCGGGATCTGGGTCGAGTGCCAGAACGTGAGCGTCTCGTCGCCGGGCTGCCAGCTCGCCAGGCAGCCGCGCGGCTCGAGCGGCACGTGCGTCTGGCGGCCCTGGTGGAAGCGCACCGCGACGACCCGGTCTGCCGCGCCGAGGGCCGCCGCGACGTCGCCGTGGGCGAATACGCCCTGATAGGCACGGTTCGCCGGAATCGTCTCGTCGACCAGCGGCAGCCCGGGATCCTGGGCGCGCTCGGGATCGACCACGGCCGGAAGCGGCGCGTACTCCACGTCGACGAGGGCGCAGGCGTCCTCGACCTGATAGCGCTGCTCGCCGATCACGCAGGCCACGAGATCGCCGACGAAGCGGACCTTGTCCATCGGCAGGGTCGGCATCTCCATGGGCAGGAGCCCCTCGATCGGAGGCGCGATCCGGAGCGGCGCCGTCACGCGCGCGAGGTCGTGGCCGGTCAGCACGGCGACGATGCCCGGCTGACGGCGCGCGGCGTCGGCGTCGATCCGAAGAATGCGCGCGTGGGCGTGCGGGCTGCGGACGAAGGCGGCGTGCAGCATGCCCGGCGCCGTGAGGTCGCCGACGTAGCTGCCGCGCCCGAGGACCAGCTTCTTCGTCTCGCGCGGGCTCAGCGCCGCGCCGACGTAGGACATGGCGCGTCATGATACTCGCTCTGTGCTATTTTCGCCGCGGGAGGAGCCCATGGCGGACGAGGCGGCTGATCCGAAGGGGAATCCGATCGGGACCGAGCTCGTGTACGAGGACGACAGCGTACGGGTCTGGCGGATCGAGCTGGCCCCGGGCGAGACGGCCGGCTGGCACACGCACTACCTGGACTACACCACGGTCGTCGTCGAGGGCGACGTGGTCGAGCGCCCGAACGCCGACGGCACCGTGGATCGGATCGAGGTGAAGCCCGGCGCCATCATGCGCTGGAACCAGGGCACCCTGCGGCACGCGCTGCAGCAACGTCGGAACGAAGACGTTCCGCAACGTCATCGTCGAGGTCAAGGGCCGCCGGACCGGCGCCTGAGAGGAGACGTCACGATGAATCATCGGCAAGCGATGACCCGGCGCGACGCGCTGCGCGTTCTGGGACTGACCGCCGCGGCGGCCGGACTGGGCGCACGCCGCACCGGCCGCCGCCGCGCCGACCGGCGAGGTGAAGATCGGCCTCGCGGCCGGAGCCGAACACCTTCGACCCGCACCTGACCGTCGGGCGCAACACCCAGATCTTCATCGCCAACGTCTACGACGGGCTGACGGCGCGCGACGCCAGGGGCAACCTGATGCCCGCGCTCGCCCAGTCCTGGAAGCGGCTGAACCCGACCACCTGGCAGTTCGCCCTGCGCAAGGGCGTGAAGTTCCACAACGGCGACGACTTCAACGCCGACTCGGTCAAGTTCACCCTCGACCGCGCCACCAATCCAGAGACCAAGGCCACCATCAGCTCCGAGCTCAGCACGATCGCCGGGACCGAGATCGTGGACGCCTTCACCGTGAACGTGACGACCAAGACGTCCGACTTCCTCCTGCCGGTGCGCCTGGGCGAGCTGTTCGGGCTCATGCTCTCGCCGAAGCACACGAGCGCCATGGGCAAGGAGGCCATCGCCATCAAGCCGAACGGAACCGGCCCGTTCAAGCTGGTCGCGTGGACGAAGAACGAGAAGCTGGTGCTCGAGGCGAACGAGAGCTACTGGCGCGGCGCCCCGACGGTGAAGACGATCGTCGTGCGCCCGATCCTCGAGGACGCCGCCCGCATCGCCGCCCTGCAGGCCGGCGAGGTCGATCTGATCGCGCCGGTGCCCCACGTGCGCATCGCCGAGCTGCAGCGGAACGACAAGCTGGTGATCAAGACGATCGCCGCGCCGCGCATCTTTCACGTGACGATCGACGTGCGCAAGCCGCCCTTCGACAACGTCAAGGTGCGCCAGGCGCTGAACCACGCGGTCGACGTCAACGCCATTCTGAAGACGCTCTACTTCGGCCACGGGACTCGCCTGGCGACCGTCGTGGACAAGGGCGCGCTCGGCTACGACCCGAGCGTGCAGCCCTACGCGTACGATCCGAACAAGGCCAAGGCGCTGCTGGCCGAGGCCGGCTTCCCGAACGGCTTCGAGACCGAGTTCGACAGCTTCACCGGCAGCATCGCCGACCATTCCAAGCCGGCCGAAGCGATCGTGGGCTATCTGCAAAAGGCCGGCATCAAGGCCAAGCTCAACGTCTTCGAGTTCTCCACCTTCGGCCCGCGCCGCGTGCAGAATCAGACCTCGCCGCTGTTCATCTACAGCATCGGCGACGCGTACCTCGAGCCCTCGTGGGTGATCCGCTGGCTCACGCAGGGCGGGCTCGGCATGCACTACAAGAACGCCGAAGCTCGACGAGATGCTGACGAGGATCGAGGCCACCGACGATCCGAAGAAGCGCGCGCCGCAGTACAGCGACGTGCAGAAGCTCCTCAAGGACGAGGCGCCGTTCATCTTCCTCTACCAGGCCGACGCCGCGTTCGGGATGAGCGCGCGCGTGGACTACACGCCGCGCCCGGACGAGACCCAGTGGCTCTATCCGCTGAAGCTGCAAGGGCGTCTTGACGTGCGCGCCTACGTCGCGGGCCGGCTCGCGACCGCCGTCCTGGTCATCCTCGGGGTGTCGGTCGTCTCGTTCTTCCTGACGTTCCTGACCGGGGATCCCGCCGAGATCATGCTGCCGCCGGGCGCGACGGCGGCGCAGATCGAGCAGTTCCGCGCTAGAGTGGGGCTTCGCCGATCCCCTGCCCGTGCAGTACTGGCGCTTCCTGAAGCGAGCGGTGCACGGCGACTTCGGCGATCTCGCTGCGGCACGGCCAGTCAGTCGCTGCCGCTGATCGTCGCGCGGCTCCCGGCCACCCTGCAGCTCACCGTGACGGCGATGCTGCTGGCCATCGTCCTCGCGGTGCCGCTCGGCGTGCTGGCGGCCACCCACCGCGGCGGGCCGATCGACTTCCTGGCGATGGGCGTGGCGCTGGTCGGCCAGTCCGTGCCGAACTTCTGGCTCGCGATCATGATGATCCTGCTCTTCGCCGTCTCCTGGGGCCTCTTGCCCACGTCCGGCCGCGGCGGCGTCGCGCACGTCGTCATGCCGGCCGCCGCGATCGCGATCAACCTGATGGCGCTGCTGACGCGCCTGGTCCGCTCGACCATGATCGAGATGCTCTCCGAGGACTACGTGCGCACGGCCCGCGCCAAGGGGCTGCGCGAGCTCTTCGTGACGAGCCGCCACGCCCTGCCCAACGCGCTGATCCCGCTGGTCACGGTGGTCGGGCTGCAGTTCGGCTACATCCTCGGCGGCGCCGTGGTGATCGAGACGATCTTCACCTGGCCGGGAGTCGGGCTCTTCACGATCCAGGCGATCCTCAACCGCGACTATCCGGTGGTCCAGGCGGCGGTGTTCATCCTGGCCACCGCGGTGGTGCTGATCAACCTGACCGTGGACCTGCTCTACGTCTGGCTCGACCCGCGCATCCGGCTGACGTGATCCGCCTGGCGCGGCGTAGCCCGCTGGCCAGCGCCGGTGCCTTGATCGTCGGCCTGGTCATCGTGGCGGCGCTGGCCGCGCCGCTCCTGGCCACCACCGATCCGATCGACCAGGACCTGTCGGAAGCGCTCAAGCCGCCGTTCTGGCTCGCCGACGGCTCGCTCCGCCACCCGCTGGGCACCGACCACCTCGGCCGAGACGTCTACTCGCGCCTGATCTACGGCGCCCAGATCTCGCTGACGATCAGCGTGCTGGCGGCGTTCCTGGGCGCCGTCGTGGGCGTGGCCGCCGGGCTGGTGGCGGGCTATCGCGGCGGGCGCGTGGATACCGTCATCATGCGGCTCGCGGACCTGAACCTGGCCTTTCCCTGATCCTGCTGGCGCTGGCCGTGGTGGCGCTGCTCGGCGCCAATCTGCAGAACCTGGTGATCGTGATGGCGATCACCACGTGGATGATCTACGCGCGCGTGGTGCGCGGGCTGAGCCTCGGCCTGCGCGAGCGCGAGTTCGTCCAGGCGGCGCGCGCGCTCGGGGCGCACGACGCGCGGATCATCGCGCGCCACGTCCTGCCCAACGTGCTGGCGCCGGTCATGGTCATCTGGACGCTCGAGGTGGCGCGCATCATCCTGATGGAGTCGGCGCTCTCGTTCCTGGGCCTGGGCGTGCCGCCGCCGACGCCGACGTGGGGCCGGATGCTCGCCGAGGGGCGCGACTACCTGACGGTGGCCGGGTGGATCGCCGTCTTCCCGGGGCTCGCCATCCTGTTCACGGTGCTCGGGATCAACTTCCTCGGCGACGGGCTGCGCGACCTGCTCGACCCGCGGCTGCGGCGGCAGATGTAGCTTCGCTCAGCCCTTGTTGTACTCGTCGTGGCGGCGCCACCAGACGCCCGTCTCGTTGCGCCCCTTGGGTGCGCGGTCGAGCCACTGGTACATGCCCCAGAGGCCGTCCACTCCGCGCGAATAGGCGGAATAGGTGTGGTAGACGACGCCGTCCTCGAGCGCGAAGCGCGCTCATGCCCGGCCTCTCGCGCGTGTACGTGGCCGCGTCGGTTCCGGTCATGGCCGCGATCTCGGCGACAGGTCCCTCGCCGCCGCGCAGCTGCCACCGCTGCCTCACGCCGGTAGTTGTATTCGACGCCGACCTCGAGCTGTTGCTCCTCGGTGAAACCGACGCTGAAGTCGAAGTTGAAGTCGCCGCCGAACGAGGACGCCCAGGGAAACGTCCACCCCATCCGCCGCTTGTACGCCTGCAGCTTCGCGAGCGGCGCCCGCGACACCGCCGACAGCGTGACGTCGTGGTTGGCCAGGTGCACGACGGAGCCGTTGAACCCGTCCGCGATCGCCGAGCAGGACGGGCACCCCGCCGTGTAGTCGGGCCCGAACATGAAGTGGTAGACGAGGAGCTGCGAGCGCCCTCGGAAGAGGTCTGTCAGCGAGGCGCTCCCCTCGTCGGTCTCGAATCGATACTCCTTGTCGATCCGGACCCACGGCAGCTCTTGCCGCCGCCGCGCCAGCTCGTCGCTGCGCCGCGTGAGGTCCTTCTCCGCCTCGAGCAGCTCGAGCCGCGCTGCGAGCCACTCTTTACGTGTCCCGGTCATGTGCTTCGTCATCGCCGTTCTCTCCTTTTTCCGGATGTCCTTCGTCCTTCGTTCACGTCAGTCGCGTTGATGAGATACATTTAGCGCCGGGTATCCGAACGGTGGGAGTGACAAGTGTGACGGGATTCCGATGGACTCGCTGATCACGCGCCGCGGCGCGGGCACTCGCAGCGGGCGATCCCCTCGGCGCATTGAAGCGGGTCGCCCTGCGCGACGACGCGCCGGCTCTCGCGCTTCGAGGCACCGCGATGGCGCAGCTCGGCGATCTCGTTCGAGCGAAGGCCCTCCTGCGACGTGCTGCGCGTGCCTTCGGTCCGAAAGAGGCCGTGGCCCGCGCGAGGTGCGTCGTCGCCGAGGCCGAGATCGCGCTCGTCTCGCGCGACCTGGGCTGGCCTGCGAAGGCGCTCGACGCGGCGCGGGCGACGCTCGAAGCGCACGGCGACCGGGTAAACGCCGCGCATGCGCGCTATCTCGAGGTCCGGCGCCTCCTCCTGATCGGGCGCATCGACGAGGCCGAGCGTACGCTCGCCGAGCTCGACCCCGCGCCCTTCCCTCCCGCGTCGAGGACCGCCCACGAGCTGGTGGTCGCGGGGATCGCGATGCGGCGCCTCCGGACGAAGGCGGCGCGCGCTGCGCTCGCTCGGGCCGAGCGCGCCGCGCGCCACGCACGTATCCCTGCGCTGACGGCGGAGGTCGAAAGCGCATTCCTCGTCCTGAACACGCCCGCGGCGCGCCTGATTGCGAGTGGCGAGGAGCGACTCCTCCTGCTCGAGGAGGTCGAAGCGTTGCTGGCGTCGAAAGCGTTCGTCGTGGACGCTTGCCGTCATGTCGTGCGTGACGAAGGCAAGGTGGTCTCGCTCGCAAGGCGTCCGGTGTTGTTCGCGCTCGCACGCGCGCTGGGCGAAGCGTGGCCGGGAGACGTACCGAGGGACACGCCTCGTCGCGCGCGCATTCGGATCGAAGCTCGCCGATGAGTCGCATCGCGCGCGGTTGCGAGTCGAAGTCGGGCGGCTTCGCACGGTGCTTCGGACGCTGGCCGACGTGAGCGCGACGAAGCGAGGGTTTGCGCTGGCGCCGCGCCGCGCACGCGAGGTAGTCGTGCTGGCGCGGCCCGTCGAAGAGGAGCATGCGGCGGTGCTCGCCTTCCTCGCCGACGGTGAATCGTGGTCGAGCTCGGCTCTTGCGCTTGCGCTTGGAACGAGCCAGCGCACCGTGCAGCGGGCGCTCGACTCGCTTGCGGCAGCAGGCAAGGTGCAGTCGTTCGGTCGCGGGCGAGCTCGTCGTTGGATGACCCCGCCCGTGCCGGGATTCACGACGACCTTGTTACTCCCCGCTCCTCTGCCGATTGACTAGGATGGACGCATGAGTCGATCAACCGCCGAGATCGTCCGTGAGTATGGACCCTTTCCGGGTGCCGACAGCGTGCATGGAGTCACGTATGACGGTCAGAACGTCTGGTTTGCTGCTGGAGACAAGCTGAACGCCTTCGATCCTGCGAGCGGGAAGACGCTGCGCTCGATCGATGTCGCCGCGCATGCAGGAACGGCCTTCGACGGCCAGCACCTGTTTCAGCTCGCCGAGGATCGCATCCAGAAGATCGATCCGAAGACCGGCCGTGTGCTCGCCACGATCCCGGCGCCCGGCGGCGGCGGTGACTCGGGGCTCACGTGGGCCGAAGGGACGCTCTGGGTGGGGCAGTATCGGGACCGGAAGATCCATCAAGTCGATCCCCAGACAGGGGCGATTCTTCGCACGATCGAGTCCAACCGCTTCGTCACCGGGGTCACCTGGGTCGACGGAGAGCTCTGGCACGGCACCTGGGAAGGTGACGAGAGCGATTTGCGGCGAGTCGATCCTCGAACGGGAGAGGTTCTGGAGAGGCTCGAGATGCCGCCCGGAGTGGGCGTTTCGGGGCTCGAGTCCGATGGCGGCGATCTGTTCTTCTGCGGAGGAGGAAGGAGCGGGAAGGTGAGGACCGTCCGCCGGCCCAAGCGAGGCTCCGCGACGGGCAGCGGCTCCTAGAGCCCCGTCGGTGTTCCGCCTTTCGGATACAGGCGGGCGCGGGTTGTGAGACAGCGCGTTTATCTTGAGATTTTCCGCTTGACAGCTTTCCGGCGAGGAGTCGCGGCAAGTCGCCACACTTCGCGAATTTCGGCCCCAGCACGCCGCAGAAGCTCGCAGACGTCGCCACGTTTGTCTCTCCGCGAACTAACTCGTCACGCGCCCCGATCGTCGCTCCGTCGCGCCTCCCAGGTGCCTCCGAAACTGGGGTGTAGAGTCGCCCCAGTAGAAGGAGGACTCGCCATGGAAACGCTGTCGCTCGACCGCGCTGGGTGACGAGATCGCCGAGCTGTCGGCCCACCTCGACGCCGCGAGCGCTCGGCCTGCTCGATCTCATCCGCGAGTTCGACGCGCGAGAGGGCTGGAGCAACGGATTTCGGCTCGTGCGCCGCCTGGCTGAGCTGGCGGGTCGGGCTCGACCTGGGCGCGGCGCGCGAGCGCGTCCGCGTGGCGCGAGCGCTGGGAACCCTGCCGCTGCTGGCCCAGGCGCTGGCGCGTGGAGAGCTCTCGTACGCCAAGGTGCGCGCGCTCACGCGCGTGGCCACGCCGGAGACCGAGGAGCGGCTGCTGGCCGTCGGGCGCGCCGGCACCGCGGACCACGTCGAGCGCATCGTGCGCGGCTGGCGCCGCGTGGACCGGAAGGCCGAGGCCGCCGAGGACCAGCCGACGGCACACGAGCCGCGCGCTGCACATGTATCACAGACGAGGACGGCATGGTGGTGATCCGCGGGCGGCTTGGCGCCCGGAGGTCGGCGCCGTGCTCGTGCAGGCGCTGACCGCGGCCCGCGAGGCGCTGTATCAGCGGGCGCGCGGGCCAGGCGACTCAGGCGCCGCGCGGACGTTTCCGCGGAAACGCCGATCGATCGCGCAGCAGCAGGCCGACGCGCTGGCGCTGCTCGCCGAGACGGCGCTGCATCACGGGCATCGATCCCGGGACCCCGGGCGAGCGCTATCAGGTCGTCGTCCACGTCGACGCGCCGGTGCTCGGCAGATCCCGATGCGCCCGGCCAGTCCGTCCTCGAGGACGGCACGCACGTTTCCGCGGAAACGTCGCAGCGCCTGGCGTGCGACGCGAGCCGCGTGGTGATGCGCCACGGCCACGACGGCCGTGTCGTGGAGGTTGCGGCCCGAACTCGCACGATCCCGCCGGCGCTCGGCGGGCGCTCCACCATCGGGACCGCGGCTGCCGCTTCCCGGGCTGCGGCGCTCGCTTCGCACAGGGCCATCACATCCGTCACTGGGCTCAGGGAGGCCCCGACCACGCTCTCGAACCTCGCCATGCTCTGTCGCCGGCACCACCGTGCCGTGCACGAAGAGGGCTACCAGCTCGATCGACAGCCCGACGGCGAGCTGCGGTTCCGCCGCCCGGACGGCCGAGTGTTGCCCGAGGTCCCGATGGCGCCCGAGGTGTCCGGCGATCCGGTGAGAAGTCTCCGAGCGCAGCACGAAGCGGAAGGGCTCGTGCTACACGCGCAGACCGCTATGCCTGGTTGGCTCGGGGAGCGTCTCGACGTGGGCTATGCGATCGACGTCTTGCACCCGCTGGCGGCGGGCTGGCAGTGCGTGGGCCACCGCGCCCAACGTCAGTGCACGAAATCCAGCGCGGGGTCGCGAATCAGCCGCCGCCGTCCGGCGAGTCGAAGTGGAGCCTCGCGGAGCCTGCGCCGCGGAGCAGGCCCTCAGTGCTCAAGTCTTCATCCGACGTCCGGCCAATGGATGCCGAATCCTCCCCCGGCTACACGCCAGTTAGCGCGCTGCTCGGGGTCGCCGACAGGAGGCTGCTACAGAGGTGCAAGGTAACGTTGCGGGACTCCAAACCTACTGAACCACGATCTGCGGCACACATGCGCCTCGTTGCTGATCCAGCGTGGCGAGTCGCTCGCCTACGTGAAGGGCAACTGGCTCGCGACCCCGCGCCGCACGTTGGCCACGCTCGACGTCGTGAGACCGAGCGTAGATGACCTGCCAGTTAGAGACTGCTCAGGAACGCGACCAAGTCGGATTCCCTCCTGAGCCGTGAGGACGAGGCCAAAGCGGTTTTCGTAAAAACGCACGGCGTCCAACAGTGTCTGAGCCGACCCATTGTGGAAAAACGGAGCACGAGCGGAGAGACCGCGCAGAATCGGCCCCTTGATCTTGCCGACGTGGTCGAATTTGCCGTCTATCAAGGCTTGGCCGAGGTCGGTCGTGGTCTTGCAGTCGCGCCTACCCGGCATTCTGCACACCTGATCTTCGGCAAGTAGCTCACGTCGAGCCCACCTAAATTCACAGATGGCTCAGAGGACTGGGATCCCCGGTCCCGATGTTCAATGGCGTCGGGAAGGAATGATTGCCGACATTGGGCGTATCGTGGCACGTGCCGCAGGTTCCCTGCAGCGAGGGAATGCCGCCGGCAACCAGACCGCCTGCTGACACGTCGTCGTTTATTCCGGCTACGTCGGTGATGTTGATGGGTTTGGAATTGAAAATGGCCTGCCCGCGCGCAACGGCTGCTCTCGGGTCCGTGGGTGGCCGCTTCGCCCAGGCATCGAAGATGTTGAAGATCGCCGAATTGAACCCACCGTCGCCCGGCGCCATGAGCCCGCCCGGAGGCTCCAACCCGGCAGTAGGAAGTTAACGCTCGAATTGATACTGATGAAGAACGGCGGAGTGACGAGGGCTCCCGGCCCGCCATTCGCCCCTTGGGTGTCCAGGCGGCGGGTCGTTTCGCCGACGGCTTGCGCGGTGAATAGAGCCATCTCGAAGTCCACAATTTCCTGCTGCTCCGCAGGGGTTGGCCTCGTCCCGTCACCTTGTGCATGCCCGGTGGTCGCGGATACCGACTGGTGCGCCAGATCGCTGAGAAGCGAAGCCGGATAGTTGCCAAACAGAATTCTCGTTGTGCCAGTGAGCGACGTTGATTCCCGCCCGTCGACCATGACCGCGCTCAAGAAACGCAGGTTGGTCGTGGGCAGCGGCCGACGGTACATCGAGATCACATCGGTCTCGTCGCCAGCCGTACTGGTTCTCCACCTCGACAACCCGGAAGTCAGCGTTGGCTGGGACGGCAATCGGAATTCGAATCAAGCCCGCGAGTACGCAGCAGGCTATAGGCCGCCTCCCTGCCAGCGAGCGTGGAGACGTCGACGTCGTGGTTACAGTTGGACCCGTCGACCGTCCGGAAGATCGGGTCGAGACCCTCGGTTGGCACGAACCGCGCCTGGACATTGGCGGCTGAAACCGACATGCCATCGCTGGCCTGGTGGCAGCTACCACAGCTACGGCCATTCGTGCCCAGGCTCTGGAAAAACGGTCCGGTTTGGTCAATGCCTCCGCCGACTGTGCTGTAAGTCTGTGACGCGCCGCCCGGATTGGGGAAGAGCGTTCCATTTGGGATGAAAGGCACGAAAGGAGTCGTGCCCTCCTGTCCATTCACCGCGGCAATAATCGCCAACACAGCACTGGCGCCGAAAACGACAGCGCTGACGATGCTGCGTCTGCATTTCTGAATACGAAATGATCTCGTATCAAGAAGGCGGAACACGCGACCGATAAAGCGGGAGTCCCAGGTCGAGATCCGCTGCATGGGGGCACCTCTAGGGAGCGTCTCGGTGCGCTCCGTCGCTGCCCGCGAATTACATCCAATTCGAATCACGGGCAATCCCACCGGCAGTCGAGGTCTCACGCGCTCGAGGAAGACCGTTCGAGCCGAACGCCAGCTCGTGCGCCTCCCGTTCGACCTTGCGATTGATCTGGGTGGTGACGTCGAACGTCCCGTGGAGCACGCCCCAGCTCGCCATCCAGTCCCACGCCCAGCGCGCCTCGTCCTCCGGAATCGGGGTCGGCTCCCGGAGCTGGATGCGGCCGAGGTTGAAGTCGTCGGGTGTCAGCGCCTGGACCGCGGGATCACCGGCGGCCCAGCCCTCCTTGAAGTACGACACGTACCGCCGCTTGTCGGCGTTGATGCGACGGACGGCCTGGATGACGCCCCGCAGGAACGCGGCATAGAGCGCGGGATCGAGGTCGGGGCCGGCGACCCACGTGCCGTGGAAGAACGTCGTCGAGACCAGACGGCAGCCGGCCTTCTCGGCCACGGTGATCCACGGCTCCTGCAGCACCGTCGCGTCGAACTCGCCGCGCAGCATGGCCGCCAGCCGCTCGCCCGGATGGATGACGGCCGCGCACGTCGTCACCGCTTCCCGCGGCACGGCGCCTTCGAGCATCTGAAGCCCGGCGTAGGCGGTGCCGTTGCCGTAATCCAGCCCCACCTTGCGGTTCGCCAGCTCCTGCGGCACGTAGACCTTCGAGTCGGGAGGAACGACCAGCGCAGCACAGACGATCATCGACCGGCGACCGATCTGAAGCGCACCCACTCGGCTTTCCGCCACCCGGCGGTTATTGCCGCACTCTCACCCCTGGAACATCGTGGCTTCGCCGCGTTCCTGAAGCCTGCCCTGATTCGTGACCGGGCTCGTCAACGTCCCTTCCGTGGTGGAGCGGATGTCGCGGGACTCGCGCGACAGCATCTGGAGATCGAGTCCCTCGGCGCTGAACAGGCCTTCGTCGATGGCCACCAGCACGTCGAGGCTGCTGAACGCGGATACCGGCTCGATCGTCATCTTCATCGCGGTTTCCCTCCGTTCATGCGTAGACGGCTCCTGAAGTCGCACGCCACGACGAGAAGGATAACGCGGGGAGACCCCTCCTGGGAAGCATGGCCGGTCAGTCGTGGCCGTATCTTCGTAGACACATTGACTCGAAGACTGCCCACTGCGTAGAGTCAGGCCATGGCCTCACGACCGCGCAAAGGCAGGCGAGGACCGACGCGCACCGGTCTCGAGGCGCCTGCGGGGTTCACATCGCTCTCGAAGGCGGAGCAGATCCGCTATCTGCAAGCTCTTTGGGATCGCATCTCGGAGGGCCTGGACAGCTCCCGGTACCAAAATCGCACCTTAGTCTCACCAAGGAGCGGCTTGCCGCGTATCGCCGAGACCCCAGTCGTGCGCGGCCCGCGCACGAAGTACTCCGGCGCCTGGCGAATCCTGATCGGTGACCGAGTATCGGCTGGTTGCCGAGCCGCGAGCCGACCTGGACGTCGCGGCAGCGTACCAGTGGTACGAGAGCGAGCGAGCCGGGCTTGGTCTTGAGTTCCTCGATCAGCTGAGAATCGCGTACGACCGCATCGCGGATGAGCCCTTCCGGTATCAGGATCTCCAGTCCGGGGTCCGCCGTACCCTGATGAGGCGGTTTCCGTATGCCGTGTACTTCGCGGTGGAGCCCGAGTCGTCGTCGTCCTCGCGGTCCTCCACGTGAGTCGCGATCCAGCAGAATGGCAACGGCGACGAAGGGTTTAGTCGCCTACCGCTTGCCGGGTGTAACGACCAGCGCGTTCGGCACCCCATCCGCCGGGCAACGACAGCTCCAGTCCGGGCAGCTTCGCGACGATCTGTGTCGATGGCCCTCCGTCGAGGTTGAGGGCATCAGGCATCCGAGCCCACCCGCGTCGCTGCGGGTCGGCCAGGAAGCGCGCGAGGAACGCGTGTCCGCCTCGGCCTTCGTCGACGACGACCAGCATGACGACACTTCCGTCGGCACACGGCGGACCGCTCGGCGAGCTGCGGCTTGAGCCGCGAGACCTTGTTCCCCCTCAGTCTGGGTTCATCTGATGGAAGGATAGCGGCTTCAAGGCAGATCCGCTACCTGAGAAGAAAGACTCCGGTCAGCGTCCGCGCTTGGGTGAACGCGTCCCCTTTCGGGTGGTCTTGCGCTGGGTCTTCGCGCCTAGCTCCCGCGCTGGCACCCACGCGATGCGACCGTCACGCCAGAGGACGACTGGCGCGTCATGGAGAGCGTGCTTGCGGATGGCGTCACGAGCAGCCAAACGCAATGCTTCATCGATCTGACGACCATCCGCGAAGATCTGCCCTATTCGGCTTCCCTGCCTAGCCTTCATGGCTTGCCTCCGCCCGGATGCGTCGCCAGAGACCAGCATCGTTTACCGCCAGGGTCTCGGTTCCAGCGCCCGAGGCGATCAACCGCGGCTCTTGTACTGAATTGTCGTAGATCCGCCACGTCATGGTCAAAGCGTCACGCATCTTTCGTGACGCGGACGGCATCTGAACGAACAAGAAGCGCCATTGGGCCCGGGAAGCCGGGCTGAGGAGTCAAGGACATGAGCAGGAAGCTGGAAGGAAAGGTGGCAGTTGTGACCGGCGCGTCGAAGGGGATCGGCGCGGGCATCGCGAAAGCGCTGGCGAGCGAGGGTGCGTCGGTGGTGGTCAACTATTCGTCCAGCAAGCAAGGCGCCGACCGGGTGGTGGCGGAGATTACGGGCGGCGGAGGCAAGGCGATCGCGGTGCAAGGCGACGTAGCGAAGCAGGCTCACATCGAGCGCTTGTTTTCGGAGACGATGAAGGCGTTCGGCCGGCTCGACATCCTGGTCAACAATGCCGGCGTCTACGAGTTCGCGCCGCTCGAAGAGGTGACCGAGGATCACTTTCACAAGCAGTTCAGCGTCAACGTCCTCGGTCTGTTGCTGACGACGAAGGAAGCCGTGAAGCACATGGGGCCCGAGGGCGGCAGCGTGATCAACATCGGCTCGAGCGCGAGCTCGATGCGGCCGCCGAACTCCACGGTGTACACGGGGTCGAAGGCCGCCGTCGACGCGATCACCGGTGTGCTGGCGAAGGAGCTCGGCCCGCGGAAGATTCGCGTGAACTCGATCAACCCCGGGATGATCGAGACGGAGGGCGTACATACCGCCGGGATCATCGGAAGCGACTTTCAGAAGATGGTCGAGACGCAGGCCCCCTGGGACGCATGGGCCAGCCGGACGATATCTCGCCCACGGCGGTCTATCTGGCGTCGTCGGATTCGAAGTACATGACCGGGGAGACGCTGCTGGTGGCGGGCGGCTTGAGATAGGCGGAGGCCGCCGGTAGGGCCTACCGCCTGCCGGGAGTGACGACCAGCGCGTTCGGCACTCCCCATCCGGGCAGCGATAGGTCCAGTCCCGGCAGTTTCACGAACAGCTGTGTCGACGGACCCCCGTCGAGGTTGAGGGCGTCCACGCATCCGAGCCCGCTCTTCTCGGGCGAGCCGGCCAGGAAGCGCGCGAACGCATTCGCTTCGGCCTTCGTCGACACGACGAGCGTGACAAAACTTCCCTCGGCACACACCGCGGACCGCGCGGCGAACTGCGGCTTTAGCCCTGGGACCTTCCCGCCGACGACGAGACGGGGATGCCCTGGACGATGAGGCGAGGCGCAAGGTGGTCGGCTATGTCAGCGCCCACCGTGATTCGCGCCTTCCTTCCCTCGACCACGAGCGCGCCCCAGCTCGGCCGTCGGCCGCCGCCGGTCGATCGCCCCTCGTCGACGGCGAGTCCCATTGCCCGGCCGTCTGTGTCGAAGAAGCTGGCGTTGATGGCGACGACGGCTGGGTAGGGCGCGACCATCTGCTTGTACCGTGCGGCGCGACGCGGGGCCTCCAGCCGGGACGAGACGGAGATCGGCCACGTCGAGATCAATCTTGAACGCGTGGCCTGAAAACGGGTCGGCGCCGTCTGCGGGGACTTCGAAGGTCGAGTGCGCGATGCCCGGAGCTACTGTGGAAAACCTCGGCGACTCACCTCTCGCCGCCCCGACCCCTGCGCCGTTCACCATCATGAGCACCGGCAAGGCGCAAAGACCGCGAGTGAATCGGCGCATCGTGGCCCTCATGTTGCCAGGATACCGCCCGGGCGGGCACGAATCCTCTGGAGCTCGGGTATTTCACCCGAATCGGCGGGTGCTGAAATCCCGGCCGTCATCAGGACCCGACAGCCCGAACCCCTCACTGGGCGCGCACTTCGAGCTTTCGATGGGGCCCAGATCTAGTGGCACGGCATTCGCACCCTGACGTCATCAAGATGAAAGCCCTGTGTGCCTGGTGTTGCCGTGAAGGCCTGCCCGGCTACATGGGCGAGCGCGGAGCCCATCGACGACCCGCAGCCCACGCACGGGATCTGCGCGCTCCACCAGGCCCAAATTCTAGAGTCCCAGCCATCGCAATCGTATCCCGATGCCGAGATGCTCATCGTCGTGCGTCAAGCAACCTGGCGCTCTACGAGCGTCTCAGGGATCGTTCGCGGCCATGTCCGGGGTGGAGGTGATCGTGGACCGTCGGGTATCGGACCGGCGAGCGTCACCGAGCCCGGAATCGGACAAGCGCCGCCACGTGGCGAACGCGGCGGATGCTCGCGAGGGGGCGATTTCGCCCTCGACGATGTCATGGCTGCGGTTCACGCCAAAGGCGCCACCAGCCCCGGCTTCAGAGCTGGCAAGCCGAGGTGACCGGAGCAGGCTTCTTGACATCCGGGCTACGCAAGCCGGAATCGGACCGGGGCCGGAACCCGCGCGAACGACCTATCGTTCTACTGGCTTCCGGACCCGCCCCGTGCTGCGTGACGTAGACTAGCGAGTCATCTCGTACCCTATGACTCGCGAGTCATGGAGTCATCGCCATGATGTCTGCTGAAGACCCGCCCCTTAGCGTCGCCTCCCGGAAGGGTGCGCAAGCTTGCGGCCCTCCTCAGCGCTCGATGTCGGAAGGCTATAGCCGATTGATGGGTGAGGATGAAGCGGCAAATCGTCCACACCCTGACGGCTTACCGGGCAGCCATCCAAACCCTCACGTGCAAGAGCACCGAGGGTCGCGTCGTCGACTGCGTCAGGGAGATAACGTCCTCGCCCAGCGGAGTTTGCCAGCGTCGTCGAGGCCGTGCAGTGCGCGGTCGCCATCCAGCGACGGATCTCGGCGTCCGAAACGCCACCCTCCCACCCCGGCGTCGGATGAAAGGGTTTCGCGTGGGCAACAACCTCGGGGATGTCATCGTCGACGGAGAACGAATCCCCTATGGCGACGGCGTGAACATCGCCGCTCGTCTGAGAGAGTCTAGGGCCCCGGGCGGCGGCGTCTCTGCATCGCCGGGAGCGTGGCGAGCAGGTGAAGGGCAAGCTGGCTCTGCGCTACGAAGTGACCTGGGGGCGCAGCCTGTCAAAAATATCGCCGAGCCCGTGCGTGCATACCTGGTGGGGGATGAGCTCGCGGGCGCGGTCCCGCCGGCAGCTTCCTGGCATGAAGCGCGCACCGCGATATCGCGCCGACAGGTGGTTCTGGCGGCGATCGCCCTGCTCGCGGTCCTCGGCGCCGGGGTGGGCGCCTGGGCAACCGCTGCTCGCCCGCCCGTCAGATCTCTTCAGCCCAACAAACGCCGTCCATTTGCTGTGCCCCGTTCGTCAATATCAATAATGACGTTCAGCAGGAGTTTTTCAGTGATGGCATGACCGAGGATCTCATCACCGAGCTCGCGCAGGCTCTCGATGGGCTGTTGCGTCATCGCCGCGGACCTCCGTCATTCACTTACAAGGGAAAGACGGTCAGGCCGGAACAGGTGAGTCGGGAGCTGGGCGTGCGGTATATCATCGAGGGCAGTGTGCGCAAGGCCAACAACCGGATCCGGATCACCGCGCAGCTGGTGGACGCCACGACGAGCTATCACGTGTGGGCTCAGTACTTACGACCGGGACTTGACACGACATCTTTCGCCGTGTCAGACGGACATCGCTCGGAGGATCACGCGGTCGCTGGCGGTGCGGTTGACAACCGCGGAGGAAAAGCACATGGGACGCCCATACACAGCGGTCGCAGTAGCCTGGAGATATTTCATGCAGCGGGTCAGAGCTCTATCGGCGCTTCACATCAACGGATAATGCGCATGCGCGGACGCTCTTCGAGGAAGCCATTCGACCTGGACCCGGACTTTGCGAGGGCCTATGCAGCTGCTGGCTGCGCCGCCCATCGACGGTGACTGGATTCTCCTGGATGGAATCAGGACCTTAAAACCTCGCAGCGGCAAGCTGAGGGTCAACGCGGAAGAGGCGGTTCGGAGGGCGAGCGGCGAGCCTCCCTCCGCAGCCTTCGTTGCCTGACGCTCTCCTACAGCGGGGTTTTGTCCATTTTGTACGCGGAAAGACGCGACAAGGCCACGGCCGATGCAGAAGAAAGTGATTGAACTTAGTCCAGGCCGCGCGGGGATGGCTACGCTCTTTGGCGGCGCACGTACTGATCTATCGGGGCCAACCGCAAGACGCGCTTGCCAAAATGAAGACCCGACAGCTAAACAGGATCCGGTGCGGCAATATCCGTACTTTTATGATTACTACCGCGGCCACGCATACCACGTGTTGGGGTTCCTCACACCCGAGCGGGACCTCAGGATGACACGCAGCCGAGGAATACCTGAGAAACGCCCTCGACAACAAAGACAAGGGCCCAAACTTTCGACCTGCCAATCCTCATACCTCGTGGCCCCGTGCTCCGGCGAGCTTGGCCAGGCAGCGGGAGGCGGTGGAGCAGGCGGCCAAGGTTGCCTCGTCCCCGCATACCTTCGGGATCCCAAACAACTCCAGGCGTTCATCCAGCGGATCCTTCCAGTATAAAAACAAGGCGATCACAGCACGCCTCATTAAACTCTGGCAGGATGCGGACTCTGGCGCGGCGACCGGCACGAAGCCTTGAAGAACTGTGGAGTTCCGCGCTATCGCGTCGCGTCGGCGGAGTCTAGGGCCAGTGGTAGCCCGTAGATCGCCGGCGGCGTTTCCCCGAGCACCCGCCGCCCCACCGCGATCGCCTCGTCACCGTCGAGCGCGCCGAGGGCGATCAGCTCGTCCAGCACCGTCGCCGAGCCCGCGCCGCCCCCAGCGCGCGGCCAGCCAGAACAGCTCGGGGATCTGCGAGGCGTCGCTCGAGTACACCACCTTGGTCGAGGGCGCGAGGCCCGAGCAGCTGGCGCAGCATCGCCGGGATCTCGGCGGCGAGATGCGGGATGGCGAGGCCCACGTCGGCCTAGACGTTGGCGTAGATGGCCGCCAGGTAGCCGAGCTCGCGGACGTAGGGGTAGCTCGCGTGCAGGAGGACGAAGGGCACGTTCGCATACCGGCCGCTCTCGAGCAGCGGGCGCAGGTGCAGCGGGTTCGCCTCGCGGAGGTCGAGATCGGCGTCGCCGAAGCCGGTGTGGATCTGCACGGGCATCGGCCTGCCGCTCGGCGATCTCGAGCGCGCGCAGGAGCAGGTAGTCGTTGAGCGGCTTTCGCGGCGAGACGCACCCGACCGTCGCGCCGCGCGCGCTCCTTCACGGGGCCGAACGCGGCGGCGGCGTCGCCGCGCGACGTCGGCTGCACCGCGAGCCCCGTCCGGTACGCGATGATGCTCTTGAGGCCGACGAAGCCATCCGCCCGCGCCCGCTCGACGAGCGCGGAGTACGCGTCGAGCATGGCATCGAACGTCTCGTGGCGGACGATCAGCTCCTGCGCGAGCGTCTCGAGGCGCAGGATCGGCAAGACACGACACGGCAGCCGCGCCGCCATGCTCTGCCGGCGGCCACGTCTCGTCGGTTCGGTAGCCGTGATCGACGAGGAGCACCGCGATGTTCGCCTCGCCGAGCAGACGCCGCGCCAGCGCGTCGGCGGACATGCCCCGCGCGCGGCGAGCACGGCCTCGGTCGTCGGCGCGCAGGCCAGAATCGCGGCGAGCTCGCGGATGGCCCACCGGTAGAAGATGGTCTCCGGGACGTGGCGCGCGTGCATCGCCGGATCGCCGCTCTCGGTGAAGAACCGCGCGTAGCGCGGCGGCGTCGGCGACGGTGCCGTCACGCAGCAGCGCGTGACAGTGCTGATCCAGGATGGGGACGGCGCTCGAGGTCCAGCTCAGAACTTCCAGAAGTGGTGCTTCGTTTCGAAGTCCGCGTTCTCGCGGCCGAACGCCTCCGCCTCCGAGCGCTTCACGGCGAGGTACGCGCGGGCCAGCGTCGGGCCGAGGGCCGGCATGAGCACGGCGTCGGCTCCAGCCGATCGAGCGCCGCGCGCGAGCGTGGTCGGGTACCGCTGGATCCCGCGCTCGCGCCGCTCGCTCTCGGAGAGGGCGCCCGGGTCGACGAGCACGGGCTCGCCCGGCTCGAGCTTGCGCGTGACGCCGTCGAGCCCGGCCGCGAGCAATCCGCCCAGCGCGAGGTAGGGATTCGACGACGAGTCCGACGCCTTGAGCTCGGCGTTGGTCGAGCCGGCGCGGTCGGAGGGAAACGTCGACGGCACCCGCACCGCCGCCTCGCGATTGTCGGGCCCCCACGCCGTGTAGGCGGAGCTCCAGAAGTGCGGCTGGAGCCGGCGGTACGAGTTCACGCTCGGACACGTGAGCGCGAGCAGGGCCGGCAGGTGCTCGAGGACACCCGCGATGAAGTGATAGCCGAGCGCGCTCACGCCGTAGCGGCCCTGCGGGTCGTACATGCGGGATCGGCGGCCCGCCGCGTCCCACAGGCTGAAGTGGATGTGCGCGCCGTTGCCGGCCTGGTCGACGAAGGGCTTGGGCGCGAGCGAGGCCCAGAGCCCGTGGCGGTGAGCGACGGCCCGTACGGTCTCACGATAGAAGACCTGGCGGTCGGCGGCTTCGAGCGCCGGCGCGTGGCCGATCGACAGCTCCTGCTGGCCGTGGCCGAGCTCCGGGTAGTACTGCTCGACCGGAATGCGCTGCGCCTCGAGCGCGGCCACGATGTCGTCCATCACGGGCGCCGCCGTCGTCATCCCGACGGTGGAGAAGCAGAGGCTCTCGTCCAGCGGCGCGAACCCGCCGTCGGCGCTGCTTCACGGCCAGGGTGAACTCGCATTCGAAGGCGGCGCGCACGCTGAACCCTGCCGCGCCGCAGGCGGCGATCTGGCGCTTGAGGAAGGCGCGCGGGCACGCCTCCCACGGCGCCCCTCCAGCGGTGCGCATGTCGCTCGTCATGGCCGCCGCGTGCGGCGCGTACGGGAGCACGGTGAACGTCCGCGGATCAGGGATCAGCCGGATCTCGCCGACGGGGCCGAGGCCCTCGACGGGCTGGAGCTGGTCCAGCATGTTCATCGCCTGCATGGCCACCGTGAGCCCGATGCCGTCGGTCAGCCGATGCGCGAGCCCGTCCACGTGCGTGGCCTTCCCGCGCGTGATGCCGCCGTTGTCGGTGTAGAGGAAGCGCACGAGGCGGACGCCGGCGCGACGGGCCTGCGCTGGTGAGGTCGGGACCGGGTCGTCGGGGACGCCGGGTGGCCATGGCACGCGTAGGATAGCGCCCTTCCCCGAGGATTTCATCCCAGCCTCATCCGGTTCTCATGCCCGCGTCTTAGCGTGGGCAAGAGTCGCGCGCAGGAGAACGATGAGGAGGACAATAACGTGGAACCGAGAATCAACTACGCGAAAGTCGCCCCCGGTAGTCATCGGGGCGATGCTGACCCTTTCTGAGCTACATTCGTAAATCAGGACTCGAAGAGTCTCTCGTCAATCTGGTCTGCCTGTGGGCGTCGCAGATGAACGGGTGCGCCTACTGCATCGACATGCACTGGAAGATCTGCGGGCCGCCGGCGAGACCGAGCAGCGCCTGTACGGCCTCGCCGCCTGGGGAAGAGTCTCCCTTACTACTCCGATCGCGAGCGCGCGGCTCTGGCCTGGACAGAGGCGATCACGAACATCCGCGACGGTCATGTGCCGGAGGACGCGTACCACAGGGTGCAGAAGTTCTTCTCCGGAGAAGGAGCTCGCGGATCTGACGCCTCGCGGTCGCGGGGATCAATGCGTGGAATCGGCTCAACATCGCGGCTAGAACCGTGCCCGGCGCGTATCGGCCTGCGAGGGGGCACGAGGCCAAGAGAGGCGCTTGACGCCGTAACGCGCTGACCTACCTCAGCTCGTTCTCCCGCACTCGGCGAACCACCGCTCGTTCGCGTCCGCGAACACCTTGCGCGCGCGCTCGACGTCGAAGGGCTGCTCCTGCAGGGTCTCCCGGTCCCACTCCGCTTCGCGGGGTGCCGAAGAAGTCGCCGCCGTAGATGTGGATCGCGCCGGTGAACACGCGCAGCGGGTTCGCCACCGAGTGGATGATCGATTGTCCGAGCACCGCAACGTGTCCGGTCTCCAGCTGCTTTCCTCCCGCGACTTGTAGCCCCTCGGGGCTCCGGCGATAGAACGTGTTGTCTTCTCGGCCGCCGTAGAGCCCGATCACAGCCCACATGCGATGGTCGTGCGGGTAAACCGCCATGCCCGGCGTCCAGACCACGTTGAGGATGGTGAGGTCGCGATCGTGGTGGAGGACGCCGATCTTGCCTCCCGAGGCGTGCCGAGCGCGGCTTCGACCTCGAGGGGCTCGCGACGGCGCGCTCGACGATCTCCTTGACCGCGAGCTCGGGAGTGGATTGCCTCAGCGCGGCCCGGCAGTCGGCGACGAACTGGTCGACGTTCAGCATGGCGGTTCCTCCCCTTCGGTGAGACGATGGCACCGCGTCGGATACCCCTGTCCACATGCATTGTTGGAACGCTAATGCCCGGCAGGCAATGGATCTGCGCCAGGCTCGACGATCCATAAGCGGCAAAGCGACTCTGACCGCGCATCCGTCCCGCTGCCTCTGGTACCGCGTGCCCCCGAGACGCGCCCGATGCTTGCCACCCGCTCCACCGCGTAAGTCCGACGCTTCGGATCGACTTGCGCAGCTCGTGTTTCCCGGGCTCATTGACGCACTACGCCACTGCGTAGAGTCAGGCCAACGGCCCTCAACGACCGGGACCGACCGAGCTCCATGCGCACTTTTGAGCATGCGCCATGCGTAGTGATAACGTCGTCAGCATGAGCAGCAAATCCCGAGCTACTGGAAAGTATGCGGTTCGGGCTGTCGTGTTCCAGGAGGGTGAATGGCTGTGCGCGCAGTGCCTGGAATACGACCTGATGGTGCAGGCGAAGAACCTGCAACAGCTCTCCAGGGCCCTACAACAGCTCATCGTGGGCCATATAGTGGTCCGACTCCGCCACAAGCAGCAGCCCGTTCCGCGACCTCCGCGAGCGCCTGAGAAGTATTGGGCGATGTTCCGACGGTCGCGACTGAAGCTCCCGGCGCCGATGTTCAAGCTCGGTGTCCTGAGGTCCCGCGGCGTCGTGGTCGCACCGCCCCAAGTTCGCATCGCCGCTCCAAGCGCCGCCTAGTACGTGGCTCGAGCCTTCTCCCAGATGCCAACTCTGGGGAATTCATCGCTCGGGCTCGAGATACGGGTATACGAAACACACCGTCCGCATTCGAGAGCTCGGCGCGCGCCTCGTCTACCTTCGGCGTGGAGCAGGCGTCTCTCCGAAGCTCGTGGACCTACCGCCAATGCGTGAAGGCGACCGGCTCACCAGGGCGATGGTCGAACATCTCGGTCAGCTCTAGATCCATCGCGCTGTCCAGCCCGCCTGCTCCCCGCCATCTCCGCGAACCGGCACAGCGCGTTGATCAGCCGCATCTGCTCGATCGTGCGCGCGCGTGATTCGAGCAGGCGCGGGCTGGCGACGATGCAGGCCAGGCACATCGCGCGCGAGACGGCGACGTTGAGGCGGTTGCGCGAGAAGAGGAAGTCGAGGGTGCGCGGCACGTCCTCGGCGCTCGAGGTGGCCATCGAGTAGAAGACCACGGGCGCCTCGCGCCCCTGGAACTTGTCGACGGTGCCCACGGGGACGTCGCCGCAGCCCGGCGGCCTGCAGCGTGCGGCGAAGCAGGCGCACCTGCATGTTGTACGGCGCGACCACCATGAAGTCGGTCTCTGTCGAGCGGACGCGTGCTCGCCGTCGCGGTTGGTCCACGAGCCGCCCCGCATGGCGGCGATCTCGCTCGCGATCGCGCTCGGCTTCTTCGGGCGCGGAGGCCACGTTGCCGGCGTGGTCGACGGGCAGGAAAGCGCAGCCCGGTGCCGAACGCGGTCGTCTGAGCCGCCAGGCTCGGGAGGCCCGACGAGCCGGTTGTCGTACACGATCTCGGAGACGAACCGGCAGACGTCCGGATGCATGCGCCGCGTGCGGTCGAGGAAGATCCCCATGTCCGGCGGCACCGTCAGATGGTCGCCGAGCAGGTGCTCGAGCACGGATGCGCCGACGCCCTCCGGATGAGTCCCCTGGGAGACCTGGGCGAGCTGCGAGGGATCGCCGAGCAGGATCAGGTTGCGCGCGGCGGTGCCCATGGCGAGGGCGTCGGCGAGGGCCACCTGCCCGGCCTCGTCGATGACGAGCGTGTCGACGAGGGCGCCGCCGTCGAAGTCCTCGTGCGCGAAGAGCCAGGCCGTGCCGGCCACGAGCTGGGCGCGCGGCGCCGCCGCCACGAGCTTGTCGGTGTCGGCGAGGTTGGTGACCCAGTCGGCCGTGTACTCCGTCTCGGCGCTGCCGGCGGAGGATTTCTTCGAGGCCGCGGACCCGGCACACCTTCCTCGCGCGCCGCCCGGCCGATCTCGTCGAGCAGGTTGTGGATCGCCTTGTGGCTCGTGGCCGCGACGCCGACGCGCCGGCCGCGGCGGATGAGATCCACGACGATCCGCGCGCCCGTCCACGTCTTGCCGGTGCCCGGCGGCCCCTGGATGAAGAGATAGCTCTGGTCGAGCGCGGCGGCTCGCTCGCGCTGCTCGCGAAGGTCCATCGTCTGGATCGGCCCGCTGAACCCGCCGCCGAGCCGCGGCCGCGCCCGGGCCAGGATGTCCTCGAGCGCGCGGTATCGGCCGTTGCCGGCCAGCATGGCGGCGCCGAGGCGCGCGAGGGCGTCGCGCTGCGCGTTCGTCTGGATGGGCCCCGGCGGGATCAGCGCCGTCGGAAGCGGGACGGATGCGAGGCTCGGACCGCGCCGGAGGGTCAAGCGCGCCGGCCGCCTCGTCCATCTCCACGATCGTGCCGGCGCTCTTGCCCGTCGCCGGATCGACCGGCGCATCGCCGGGCGCCAGCTTGTGCTGCTGCGCCGGGAAGCTGAAGCGGTGCTCAGAGCGAGTTCTTCACCCGTCGCGGCGTTCCCTGGGGCTCTAGCCGGCCGATCGACTCGCCGTCTTCCACCAGCTCGTCGAGCGACATCTGGCAGCGCGTGTACATCCACCACCAGGCGGGCCGGGCCTCGCGCCGGTGGTATTCGAGCAGCTCGGCGGCCAGCCAGCGCGGCGATCTTGCGGGGTCGCGCCCGCGAGCAACGCCTGGCGCAGCGCCTCGCGCCGGGCGTCGGCCTTCTGCCTGGTCGTCGTCGACCGGCTTCTCCTCGGGGGCTTGGCCCAGGCCGCGCCTTCCGGCCGGTGCTCGACCAGCCAGTCGCGGCAGCGCGAGCGTCGCGCGGCAGTCTTCCTCGTTGTAGGCCGCGATCTCGTCGAGCCGCGCGGCCGCGCGCGTGGTCATCCAGGCTTCGTAGGCCAGCACGGCGCGCGTGCCGCTCGTGACGCGCGCCTGGCGGCGGAAGGCGGGCAGCGCCTCGACTTCCTTCAGCGAGTACCCCGGCACGCCCGCCCGCAGGCCCTGGCGCACGACCGAGTGCAGATCACAGAAGACCTCGCGGCGCAGCAGCGCGTCCATCGCGTCCTCGCGCGTCGCGTACACGCCCATGAGCTGCTTCAGCGCCGTCGGCTCGTAGGCGCCGTAGTGGTAGACGTGCATGTCGGGGTGCCGCGCGAGCCGCTCGTGGAAGAAGTCGACCAGCTGCTCGAGCGCCTGGCGCTCCCCTGCCCGGTCGTGGGCCCAGATCGTCTGGTACTCCACGCCGCCGTCGGCTCGCGCGGATTCGCGTCAGCAGCCGAAGAGGAAGTGCAGACCGCGCGCCGGCTCCCAGAACGGATCGCCCTCGATGTCGAAGATGACGTCGCCCGGCGAGGGCCGCGGCAGCTGCTCGAAGCCGCATCCCGGCTCGATGGGCAACGCGTGCCAGTCGAGCGCGCCGGTGGTGCGCCGGCGGAGCTGCAGCCCGGCCTGGTCGTGAAGGGTCTCGAACGTGTGGGCGGCGACGTGGGGACCGGCGTCGCCGGCGCCTGGGCGAGCTGCTTCAGCGTGTGGAGGCCCGCCGAGCGCAGGTGGTTGACCTGGCCGCGCCGGATCCCGGCCACCAGCAGCAGGTGATCTTCCTGCTGCCATCGCTCGTCGCACACCTGGCGGAACTCGCACAGCGCGCAGTGCTCGACGCGGTAGGGCTCGGTCGGCGCGCGCGTGGCCGAGCGCCGCGAGGAACCCGGCGCGGACGCGGCGGTAGTAGGCGGCGAAGTCGGCGTGGCGCAAGGTGCGCCGCTCGCCGATGCCGAGCAGGACGTGCATCGCCTCGGGCGTGGCGCGCTGGATGGAGGCGATCGCCTCCGTGTAGAAGCAGAGCTGCAGCACGTAGGTGGGCTTCTCGGCGCGCGCGAGCTTGGCGTCGAGGGCTTCGTAGCCCCAGCGCTCCTAGCGCGGTTGGTTGGTCGACGCGCTCGAGGAAATCGGCGCGGCCGCGCCAGTCGCCTAGGACGAAGGTCGCCTGGTAGATGATTTCGGCGCCGGCGCGCATGGCTTCTTCGGTGGCGCGGGCGGAGGTGGCGAAGTCCCAGCGGGTCGGGGCTCATGACGTTGACGATCTGGCGGCCTTGGGCGTGGAGCTCTTTCAGGTAGGCGGCTTCGTGCTCCTCGCCCTTGCGGCGGAGGAGGTCGGCGTGGTCTTCGGGGACGTGGGGGCGCTGGCGGGCGCCGCGGGCGACTTCGAGGGACAGCGTGGTGAGGTGGGGGCACTCGACGTAGTCGTTGAGGTCGGAGGGGGAGAGGACGAGGCGGTTGCTCGTCAGCTTGCATCACTGCGGATCGATTACATGCAGCCAGAGCCGATGCCTTCGTCATGTAAGCACCCCCTCGGTCGCTTCATCACCTTTGGCCGGCATATGGCTCGCAACCGTACCCAATCGTTGACATAGACAGGACTCAGCAAACAGAATGGAACGGGACCGACCAACGGAGGCCTTTGCACTCTAAAACAGGACATGCGCGCCTGGATCAGCAGAACACTGATTTCGATTGGTATCGCTTCCTGTCGGGTCGACCTGCCTGACCTTTGATGAGGTCAACTTCGCGCCCCAGTGCGGAGGCGTTCCTCTAAAGCATTGTCACCTGGCGAGCCCTCTGATCTTCAGACTGAAAGCTCCGTATGTACGTCATCGCTGGGGCTGGCTTCTTCGTCCATTTTTCCGTTCTGCCGGCGAGTCTCGCCTGGGAGGCCTTTTGGAGTTAAGAACGGTGCGCCTTCGAAGAGGACATGCGGACTCGCAACTGATAGTTATCGACGAAGACGTGGGCAAGCGGAGGACCCAGGCCGCCAACTACAAAATCGGCTGCATCATCCTTGCAGAGCCGATGTTCTTGTCCCGGCCGACTGGATTCCGCAACCAAGGGACTGGCGGCCGCAGACCGAGGTAGGGGCGTGCAGGGAGGACTCTGACGCAAGGCGAGGGCTGCTGGATGGATCTGGCAGGCCCTCATCGAACGGTTGCGCGGGCGCCGAACGGCCGAGATCGCCCCTGAAGGTGCTCGCCACGGCGCCCCGGCAGACGGTACTGCCCCGCTTGGGGCTTAGGGTGCATTTCGAGTTCTTGTGACCGATGTCTACGATCGACGATGCGCAGTCACAGGAGAACGGACGCTCCCGGTGCTGGAGGCGGCGCACATCAAGCCATACGCCATCGGTGGTGCTCCACGACATCACGAACGGCCTCCCTGCTACGTTCCGATCTCCACACGCTTTTCGACCGCGGGCTATTTGACCGTCACGCCGGAGAATCGTTTGGAAGTCAGCCGCCGCATTCAAGCGAAGAGTACGAAAAACGGGCGCGACTACTACCGCTCAGTGTGCCGAGCGCTACGCCCGCCAAGGACCGAGAGCGCTCTGACCGGATCCCATACTGCTCTGATTGCGCACAACAGGCATCGCTTCCTTGGCTGACGATCGTGACGCCGCAGTTCGCCTTACGCGCCTTGGAAAGTTCCCGGACCGCGCAGCGCCAGCGCTTCGGCGAAACCTCGATCCCACGTTCTGTCCTAGAGCACGGTTTTGACCTCGAGGGCGTTCGAGTGCCCTTCTGATCGGTCCTCCAGGGGGATCTTCAAGCCGGCCGTATCTGCCAGAGCTGCCCTCACCATCACGACCAGCTCCTCCGGCCGACAACCGAGGACCGTCCTCTACGACGACGGGTTCATCCACGGCGGCTTCTCCGCTACCGATATCGCGGCGCGGATCCCCACCATCGCGACAACGTCGGGCTGCGGCTTGTCGATGTAGCGCCGGACGCCGCTCATCTACCTTCACGGCATCGTCCAGGGCCTTTTACGAACCGGCGTGGCCGGTATTCATCGTCGAAGACCACCCCGACGATCTCACCTTCATTGTTGCGATCGATGATCAGATTGTGGGCCCTGCCGCTCCTCGCAGCTCAACGACCTCGGCAGTTCTGACGGCGCGGCGGCAGCATGCGCCACCGCGGTTGTCCGGCTGCGTCCTGCATCGGCTGGCGGCCTTCCGTGAGCGTGTGCTTCGCGCCTAGCCAGCAGTGCTGCGCCATCTGCAGGCTCCGCCATGACGAACTGCTGGAAGCGGCGCACATTCTCCCGGATCGCCATCCCCGCGAGAGCCGGCGATCTCCTAACGGCCTCGCGCTCTGTGGGGCCACATCACGCCGCGTTCGACTCTTTACATCATCGGTGTCACGCTGGACCTCGAGGCCGAGGTAATGCATCGACGTGCTGCAGGAAATCGATGGGCCGATGCCGCAACACGCACTCCAGGGTTTTCAGGACCGCCCGTGTCCTGATGCGTACCGCGCGCCGAACACCCGGAAGCCCAATCGTGCACTTCCTGGCGTGAGCGCCACGATCGGTTCAAGACGGCGAGTTGAGCCCAAGCCGGACGGCGGCCCTCTCCAGGTTGGACAGTGGGGGTTCGTGGCCCCCCAAGCTTTCTTACCGAAACATCACCGGAATCGACCCACCACTGGCATCAATCGCCACCCCCGTAATATTCGCCGCCTTCGTCGACGCCAGAAACGTCACGACCTGCGCGATCTCCTTCGCATCCACAATCCGCCGAATCGCATTGCGAGCTCGCCCGCCGCTCAGTCTCCGCATCAGTCCGCTCGGTCCGCGTAGCCCCGGATGCACCAGGTTCACGGTGATGCCCGAATGCCCCAAGCTGATCCGCCAGCGTCTTCGTCAAATGCACAATGGCCGCATTCCGCAGCCCGCTGATATTCCCCGCCCGTCTACCCGACAGCCCGCCGATGTTGATGATCCTCCCCACCCGCTCCGCTGCATGTGCGGCGCCGCCGCCTTCGCGCACCGCATGTACCCCACCACCTTGGTGTTGATGTCCTCGAGCAAGAGCTCGTCATCGGCCTGACGCCAGCGGGCCCGTCACCACGCCGCCCGGCGTCGACGCATTGTTCACGAGAATGTCGACCCGCCCGAGCTGAGCCACCGTGGCTTCCACGAGATCCTGAACCGACTTCGTGCTGGTCGTATCGCAGACGATCGGCACGATGCGGCGCCGCGTGGCCGCCGCCAGGGTCTTGGCCGCCTCCTCCAGCACCCGGCGATCCCGCGCGCAGATCGCCACGTCCACGCCTTCGCCCGCCAGCTCCTGGGCGATCGCAGCAGACGGACGATGCGCGCACCAATCGTCGCTGGCTCCCGGCCAGCTCGACAGTCGCGCGGGGCAGCCAGGCCGCAGGCGCTCAGGCCGGCGATGAAGGCGAGATGGCAGGCGTCGTAACGTCGATCATAGGGAACGCGTTGAGGAAAAGCGCTGTCGCGCGTTTCAGCGCCCGCGCGTGGCCGTACTCTTCTGCTTCGCTTTCACGGCGCGGCGCTCTTCTGGCATCACTCGCGATGAACGAGTCGATCAGGCGTTCGAGTTGTTTGACGCGGCGACGCGGACACGCCGAACCTTCTCGCCACTTGCTCGACGGTGGGAATCGGAGCCGTGAGCACCGTTCGTCGTGTGTGTCCCATGACGTGAGAGTAACGGCACGGGCACAGAAGCGTCAATGTCCACTGACAGATGCACTCCCTGGTGGATTCCTGCTCTGGAGCGCGGCACGCTGGACGCCGCCATGAGCGGCACGAAGCCCGGCTTGGGCCGCGATTTCCCTGAAGCCGGGCGCTCCACGCCGACGGTCGCCACCGTGTCTCAGTTGTGTGGTGGCGGCAGCTGTAGGAGAAGCGTCGCCACGCCGTCCTTCACCTCGGAGAACGGCATCGGATAGATGATCTGCTGACCGACGCCGTAGTAAGTCCTTGCCGCCGAAGTGCGCCTTGCCCCAGAGGTTGTCGAACTCCACGGTGCGCATGGCCTCGCCGATCTTCTTCGGGTCGAGGCTCTGCGCCTTCCGGACGGCGGCCACGAAGGCGAACGCCGGGATTGGTGAAGTCGATGCTCGTCGCGTTCCACTCGCCGAACTTCTTCGTGTAGCGCTGCTGCCAGCTCTTCAGCTTCTCCGGCAGCGGGGTTTGCACGTAGCCGTGCAGCCACATGCCCTCGGTGTTTTCACGGCCGGCGATGCCCGCCACCACCGAGCTGTCGATCTGATGGAGCGCGACGAAGCGTCCCTTGAAGCCGAGCTCGCGCGCCTGCTTGACGATCAGGCCGACGCTGCCCGCCGGCGAGAGCCACGACGCTGATCGCGTCCGGCTTCTGGGCGAGCATCCGCAGCAGGATCGGGATTGAAGTCCGTCATGGTGCGCTCGAAGAACTCTTTGGCGACGACCTCGTACCCGAGCTTCTGGACGTACGCGGTCTCCACCTTCACCGACCACCAGCCGGTGTCGTCGTTGGGCGCGATCGAGGCCACGCGCTTGATCGCGGGCTGGTTGCTCTTGATCCACTTCCAGAACGTCGTCGTCTCGGGCGGCGCCGGGAAGCACTGGAAGGTGAGCGGATTCTTCGGGCTCACGAGGCCCTCGGCATACGCGAGGGTCAGCCCGAGCACGCCGGACTCGTTGACGGGCTTCCTCGTTCGCCTTGGCGACGGCGCCCTCCGAGGATCGAGACGTACTTCACGCCGTCCTTGGCGATGAGCCGGTTGACGGTGGCGACGCCCTCGGCGATCACGTACTTGTGGTCGTACGGCGATCACCTCGAGGCCGGTATTTCTTGCCGCCGACCTCGAGGCCCCCTGGCTGTTGACCTCGTCGAAGACCAGCTCGGTCGCGTGCTTGTGCGGAATGCCCCACGGCGCCGCGGGACCCGAGAGGGCGTCGAGATCCCGAACTTGATGACGTCCGCAGCGCGCGCGGGTCGCGAGCTCGCGACGATGGAGCATCGCGACGGCGAAGAGCGCGACAGAGACCAGAGGAACCCGTTGTTTCATCGGCGATGACCCTCCTCAGAGGCCCAGATAACGCTTTCTTCACGCCTTCGTCGCGCAGGAGATCCTGCGGCCTTGCCCTGCATCACCAGATCTGACCAGTCTCGGAGCACGTAGCCGTACTGGGCGAGCGTCAGCGCGAGCATCGCGTTCTGCTCCACCAGGATGATGGAGACGTCGAGCGCATTGATCTGCCGGATGATCTTGCCGATCTCCGCCGTCATGATCGGGCGACAGGCCCATGGACGGCTCGTCCAGCAGCAGAGCAGCTTCGGGCGGCTCATGAGGGCGCGGGCGATGGCGAGCATCTGCTGTTCCGCCGCCGCTCATGCGAGCCGGCGAGCTGCCGGCCGCGCTCCGCCGAGGATTGGGAAGTGCTCGTAGATCATCTCCAGCGTGGACGCCACATCGGCCGCGCGCGGTCGGAGATACGCGCCCATCGTGAGGTTCTCGCAGCACGGTCATCTTCGGGAACAGCCGGCGGCCCTCGGGCACGTGGGCGATGCCGAGGCCGCACGATCTGGTGCGGGGCGAGGCCGATCAGCGACGCGTCTCGAAGCGCATCTCGCCGGCGCTGGGCTGGACGAGGCCCGTCAGGGCTCGCAGGCTCGTCGTCTTGCCGGCGCCGTTCGCCCCGATGAGGCTGACGATCGACCCGTTCGGCGACCTGGAACGACACGCCCCTGCACCGCTTCGACGGTGCCGTAGCGGACGCGCAGGTTCCTGACCTCAAGCATGCGCGACGTCCGCGCTCCCAGATAGGCCTCGATCACGTCGGCACTGGATGCTGACCTGCGCGGGGTCCCCTCGGCGAGCTTCTGGCCGAAGTTCAGCACCACGATGCGCTCGCAGGTGCCCATGACCGCCTTCATGTTGTGCTCGACGAGCAGGATGGTCGTGCCGCGGTCGCGGATGGTCTTGACCGAGCGTCATGACGCGCCCGCTCTCCTCCAGGTTCATGCCGGTGACCGGCTCGTCCAGCAGCAGCAGGCCGCGGTCGCGCGGCCAGGGCCATGGCGATGCCGAGCACCCGCTGATGCCCGTGCGGCAGGTTCCGCGTCGAGCTGGTCGGCGTGCGGCGCGAGCCCGGTGAACGTCGAGGACGTCGCGGCTCCGCGCGACCTCGTCCGGCGGAAAGATCCGGCGGCTGAACAGCACCTGGCGCGGGCTCTTGCCGACTGTGCAGGTGCAGGCCCAGCAGGACGTTCTCGAGCGCCGTCATCTCCTGGAACAGCGTGGTGAGCTGGAAGGTGCGCACCAGCCCGCGTGTGACGATCGTGATGCGGCCGGAGGCCGGTGATGTCCTCGCCGGCGAAGGCGATCGGTGCCGGCTGGTCGGCCGCAGGAAGCCGCTCAGGAGATTGAAGCAGGTGCGTCTTGCCGGCGCCGTTCGGGACCGATCAGGCCGACGATCTCGCCCGTGCTCGACGGTGAGATCGACGTCGATTGACGGCCGCCAGTCCGCCGAAGTGCTTGGTGAGCCCGCGCGTCTCGAGCAGCGCGCATGGCGTCAGGTCAGCGCTCGGCAGGGCTGCGGCGTCGGCGCTGACGCGGTCCGGACTCGAGCTGAGCGCGGAGTCTCACCGCCGCCGCGAGCTTCCCGGGCAACGTGATGAGGCCGCCGGGCAGGAACAGGATGGTCAGCAGCATGGCGATCGAGAAGAAGATCGTCTCGTAGGCGCTGCCCCGGAACGGCTCGGACAGGAGCGACAGGAAGAGGGCGCCCACGATCGGGCCCGACGAAGTGTCCCGCGCCCGCCGACGAAGTTGTACACGAGGATGTTGGTGGCCATCAGGAAGCCGAACTCGGGCGGGAACAGGAAGCGAATGAAGTGCGCGTAGAACGCCCCGGCCACGCCGGCGAAGAAGCACCCGTGGCGAAGGCCAGCAGCTTGTGGTTGGCGATGTTGACCCCCGAGCGATTGCGCCAGGTTGTCGGCCAGGCCGATGCTCTTCCAGACGAGTCCGAGGCGGCTCGTACTCGAGCTTGCCAGAGGACCGAGCAGGACGGCCAGCATCAGGAACGAGCACCAGGTAGTACTGGCTCGTCTTGCGTGGCGAACGTCATGCCCAGGAGGCTGGGCTTGGGAATGCCGCTCAGGCCGCTCATGCCGCGGGTCAGCGGCACCCAGAGCTGGGCGATGAGGCGGATCACCTCGACGAAGGCCACCGTCACCATCGCGAAGTACACGCCGCGCAGCCTGAGGGACGGATAGCCGATGGCGAGCCCGACCGCGGCGGCCAGCAGCGCGCCGCTCAGCAGCGAGAGGCTCGAACGGAACCGCCGAGGTTCTTCGGCCAGCAAGCGCCGAGGTGTAGGCCCCGATCGCACATGAACCCCGAGTGTCCGATGTTGAGCTGGCCGCAGGTGAGCGACGGGCGCAGGCTGGCGGCGAGGATGACGTTCGTGAAGACCAGCGCGAAGACGTGCGACGTAGTAGTCGCCGCCCGGAGCGGAGAAACGGCGAGGACGAGCGCGAGGAGCAGCACGGCGCTCAGCCCGGCCAGCGCGGACTACCGAGCGTGATCCCGGCCTGCGTGCGGAGCCTACGGGGCATAGCCGAAGAGTCCGGTCGGCCTGAAGAGCAGCAGCAGGATGATGAACACGAAGCTCAGGAGGAACGCCGGCTCGGCGCCGAGCGCGGTGGCCACGATCGGAGTCGATGAGCCCGAGCGATGAGCCCGCCGAGGATCGCGCCGGGGATGCTGCCCAGGCCACCCAGGATGATGATGATGAACGCCTTCAGCAGCGGCTGCTCGCCCATCATCGGGTCGAGCTTGAAGATCGGCGCCATGAGCGCGCCGGCCGCCGCGGCCAGCGCGAAGCCGATGGCGAAGGCGAGGCCGTTGATCGACGTGCACGTTGACGCCCTGGAGCGCCGCGGCCTCCTTGTCCTGCTCGATGGCGCGCATGGCCGCGCCGACCCGCGTGCGTGTTGATGAACAGGTAGAGACCGAGCACCAGGGCGCCGGCGATCGGGATGATCATCAGACGCTCGACGGAGATCATCGACGCCGAGGATGTTCCGGGTGCCCGCGAAGACCGGCGGGCACGTGCTTGTCGAGCTGGCCGAAGACCGGATAGCCGGCGGCCTGCGAGAAACGTGGTGAGCGCCAGCAGCGCCACCAGGGTGGGCTCGATCCCGCCCTTGATGGGCCGGTAGATCGCGCGCTCGACGAGATATCCGAAGACCCCCAGCAGGATCATGGCCGCGACGAAGGCGACGAAGTATGGCGCGCCGCCACTGGAAGAAGCACGTAGTAGATGACGAACGCGCCCAGCATGTAGACCGCGCCGTGCGCGAAGTTGATGATGTGCATCATGCCGAACATGAGCGTGAGCCCCGAGCGCCATCAGGATGTAGATCGAGCCGAGCGACACGCCCGACGACCGCGCTCTGGACGAGCAATGCAGCCGTCATGGACCGCGTCTCCGCAGCGCGGGGGCCTGGGGGCCGCGTCGAGGGTCCGCCCATGTTATTGATGCGGCGGGAGGAGCTGCACGACGAGCGTCGCGACCCCGTCCTTCACCTCGGAGAACGGCATCGGATAGATGATCTGGTTGGCGACGCCGTAGTACTCCTTGCCGCCGAAGTGCGCCTTGCCCCAGAGGTTGTCGAACTCGACGACGACGCAGCGCGTCGGCGATCTTCTTCGCGTCGACACTCTGCGCCTTCTTCACCGCCGCGACGAAGGCGAAGGCCGGGTTGGCGAAGTCGATGCTGGTCGCGTTCCATTCGCCGTACTTCTTCGTGTAGCGCGCCTGCCAGCTCTTCACCCGCTCGGGGAGCGGCGCCTGCACGAAGCCGTGGACCCAGGTCCCTCGACGTTCGCCTTGCCGGCGATGTTGGCCACCACCGAGGTGTCGACCTGCCCGATGTGAATGAACCGCCCCTTGAATCCGAGCTCGCGCGCCTGCTTGATGATCAGGCCCGACGCTTCCGGCGGGCGAGGCCAGCACGCTGATGATGTCGGGCTTCTGCGCCAGGATGCGCAGGAGGACGGGGTTGAAGTCGGTCATCGTGCGCTCGAAGAATTCCTTCGACGACCGTCTCGTAGCCGAGCTTCTGGATGAACGGTCGTCTCCACCTTGATCGACCACCATCCGGTGTCGTCGTTCGGCGATATCGTGGCCACCCGCTTGAGACTGGGATGGTTCTGCTTGATCCACTTCCAGAAGGTGGTCGTCTCCGGGGGTGACGGGAAGCTGTGAAAGGTCAGCGGATTCTTCGGGCTCACCAGCCCGTCGGCGTAGGCGAGCGGCAGATTCAGGACGCGCCCCTCGTTCACGGCCTCTTCGTTGGCCTTGACGACGGCGCCGCCCAGGATCGAGATGTACTTCACACCGTCTTTGGCGATGAGCCGGTTGACCGTCGCGACTCCTCGGCGATCACGTATTTGTGGTCGTAGGCGACCACCTCGAGCTTGTACTTCTTGCCGCCCACGTCGAGCCCGCCCTGTGCGTTGATCTCGTCGAAGATCAGCTCGGTCGCGTTCTTGTGAGGAATTCCCCAAGGCGCGGCCGGGCCGGAGAGCGGCGTCGAGACCCCGAACTTGATGACGTCTTGCGCGCCAGGGCGGTCCCCGGCCCGAAAGCGAGAAGCGAGGCCATGGTGAGAAACGCCGCCCATGTCACGGAGCGCTGGGAGCTCATCGGCACCCCTCCTCGACTCGGTGTTAGGTCAGAGGGCTTCGCGCAGGCGGACTATAGGAACGTCGATCGCTCTTGTCAATGGGGGACAGCTGTCAAGGGGCGCGCGAACGTTACGTCGGTTCAGGTAAGGGATGACGGCTCCTACGCCGCGCTGACCGCAGACGTCTCCGGTTTTCTTAATGAACCGAAGGGACGGGTGACGCGAATCCTGCTTGAGACGCTCGAAAGCCAGATCGGCAAGCCTCTGGATTTCTGGCGGGAGATTACGATACGAGGACCAGAACTCCGGGGAGGCGTGATGAGTCAGAGAGGCGTGGTCTTGTCGGCAGCGTGATCGCGGCGTGCTTCCTGCACAATCCGATCAAGCTTCTCCGGCCTGGATATCTGCCTCCAACTGGCGGTCCCAGGCCGCCCAGTCGAACTCCAGAAACCACGCACGGAACTGAGCGAGTTCCTCAGGCGAGAGCGCTTCGATCTGTCGTTCGATGTTCTCGATCTTGCCCATGATGACCAGACAGATCGAGTCTAGCATCCGGGTAGGCCATCGAATATGCCCGATCTTCGATACACCACTCTCGGCAGCGCGCAGAAGTCACGCAGGAGGAGTCATCCGTCGTCAGTTGCTGGCACGCTGCTGCTCTGGCGTCGAACCTCGTCCGGTCCAGGAAGGCTCGAGGGGCCGCGCAGGGCTCGCGTGCCCGTTCCTCGCCGTGGGGAGCGTGACGCGCAAGGTCAGACCGCGCTCGCGGTTGCGCGTCGCCACGATGTGTCCCCGTGCGCTTCGACGATGGAACGATTGATGGACAACCCCATGCCGAGCCCCTCGGCCTTGCTCGAGACGAAGGGCTCGAACATGCGCTCGAGCTCCGGCCCGGCCACGCCGGCGCCGGTATCGGCCACGCTGATCTCGATGCTCCCCGGCTTCGGCTCCGCCGTCTCGACGCGCAGCACACGTGGTCCGTCCCCGACGTCGGCCATGGCCTGGCACGCGTTGACGAGCAGGTTGAGCACGACCTGCTGGAGCTGGACAGCATCCCCGAGCACCCGAGGCAGGTCCTCGGCCAGGCGGAGCTGCAAGAGAGATGTCGGCCTGCGCGATGTCTCGGCGCAAGATCGTCGTCACCCCGGTGACCGTCGCATTGATGTCGACGGGCTGGCGCTCGCCTGGCTGCTTGCGGACCATGGCGCGTACCCGCTGCACGATCGACCCGGCCCGCTCGGCGTCTCCCGCGATGTCGACGAGCGCCTCGTTCAGCTCGCCCCCATCGGCCGACGTGGCCAGCATGCGGCGCGCCGCTTGCGCGTTCGTCGCGATCGCGGTCAGCGGCTGGGTGATCTCGTGGGCGAGCGACGCCGAGAGCTCGCCCATGGTCGCGACGCGCTGCGCGTGGGCGAGTTCCTCGCGTCGCGCGCGCGCCTGATCCTCCGCGCGCTGGCGCCGCGCCCGCTGCACCAGCAGCATGGCGATGAGCGCGCTCTGCGTCGCGATCAGGACCACCGCCGCGATGATGTGGCTCTTGTAGAGATCCCAGACCGACGCTTCGCGGAACCGGACGACGCTGCCGGCGGGCAGCCGGCTCTCGTCGATGCCCCACCGGCGCAGCTGACGCCAGTCGAACAGGTACGGATTGTCCGCCTCCACGATGTCGGCGGGCCCGAGCCGCTCACCGCCGAGGATCCGGAGCGCCAGCTGCGCCGCCGTGACACCGTGCGAGGCGAAGTCGAGGAAGCGGCCGCCGACGGCGCCGCGACCGAGCATGTTCGGCGTCACCGCGTAGATCGGTACGCGGGAAACTTTCGACAGCAGATCGAGCGCCTCGTGCGGCAGATACGGTCGGTCAGCGCCGTCCCGGAGGACGGCGCCATACAGAACAACCGTGCCGAGGGAGAGGGATTCGACGGCCTTCAGGAGCTGGGGCATCGGCTGGCGGGCCAGATAGGTCACCGTCACCCCGCCCGGGTAGCCGGCGAGGGCCCGACGCGCCTCGGCCTCCCACCTTACATCGAGGGCGCCGCTGCCCGTGACGATGGCGACTTCCCGGGTCTCGGGGTGCAAGCGCCGGATCAGGTCGAGCGACGACGTCCAGTCGATGCGCCGGGAGACACCCGTGACGGCCGAGCCCGCGTCGAGCTGGGGCAGCAGGGCCGGATCGACCGAGCAGAAGACGATCGGAACCCCTCGAACATCGCCGCACGATGCTCGAGCACGAAGCTGGAGGCCGCCGCTGCCCCAGACGATGACGACATCCGGTCGTCTGGTCGCATAGGTCTTCTGCAGAAGGTCGCGAAGCGCGAGCTCGCGTGCCTCCTCCGGGAACCACGACAGGCCGAGGTATTCCGTGTAGAGCCGGATCGGCAGCGTGGAGCCCGCCTGGAGCGTCGAGCGGATCGCGTCGTCCGTCTCGGCCACCGCGGCCAGAGCCCGGGTTTCCTCGTAGAGCACCAGCACGGTCTTCGGCGCCACGGTCTCGTCCGCGAGCGCGACCGCGGGCAAGAAGAGCAGCAGCAGGAGGCCGACGATCATCGTCTGGGGATGCAAGGTCTTGATAGTGCCACAGCGCGTGGCTCGTTACGCGAATAGCGTCCAGGGCGAGCGCTCAACCTCGACGTGGTCGGGGATGACCCGATGCCACGTCGAGGCTGAGGTTTCCTCGAGATCAGGCCAGGTCGAAGCGATCGAGGTTCATCACCTTGGTCCACGCCGCCGACGAAGTCCTGGACGAACTTCGCCTGCGCATCCGAGCTTCCGTAGACCTCCGCCAGGGCCCGGAGCTGGGAGTTCGAACCGAAGAGCGAGATCGACACGCGTGCCGGTCCACTTGACCTGCGCCCGTCTTGCGATCGCGCCCTTCGAACACGTCCTTGGCGTCCGATGCCGCCTTCCACTCCGTGCCCATGTCGAGCAGGTTCACGAAGAAGTCGTTGGTCAGCGCTTCCGGCCGCTTGGTGAAGACGCCGTGTTTCGTCTGTCCGACGTTGGTGTTCAAGACGCGCATGCCGCCAACGAGAACCGTCATCTCGGGCGCGGTCAGCGTCAGCAATTGCGCCCGATCGATCAGCAGCTCCTCGGCCGATACGGGGTACTTGCCCTCGAGGTAGTTTCGGAAGCCATCCGCGACCGGTTCGAGGACGGCGAAGGAGTCCGCATCGGTTTGCTCCTGCGAGGCGTCCGTGCGTCCCGGCGCGAAGGGAACCGTCACCGCGTGACCGGCATTCTTCGCCGCCTGCTCGACGCCCGCGCAACCGGCCAGAACGATCAGGTCGGCGAGCGAGACCTTCTTGCCGCCGGACTGCGCGCTGTTGAACTCGCTCTGGATGCCCTCCAGCGTCTTGAGCGACCTTCGCCAGTTGGGCAGGCTGGTTGACTTCCCACCCGTTCTGCGGCGCGAGGCGAATGCGCGCGCCGTTCGCACCGCCGCGCTTGTCGGAGCCACGGAAGGTGGACGCCGACGCCCAGGCGGTCGACACCAGTTGCGAGACCGACAGCCCCGAAGCCAGGATCTTGCCCTTGAGGGAGGCAATGTCCTGTTCATCGATCAGCTTGTGATTGACCGCGGGGATGGGGTCCTGCCAGATGAGCTCTTCGGCGGGAACCTCCGGGCCGAGGTAGCGGGCGCGCGGGCCCATGTCCCGGTGCGTCAGCTTGAACCACGCCCGGGCGAATGCGTCGGCGAACTGATCCGGATTCTCGTAGAAGCGCCGCGAGATTCTCTCGTATGCCGGGTCGAGCCGCAGGGAGAGGTCCGTGGTCAGCATGGCCGGCGCGTGACGCTTGGCCGGGTCGTGGGCATCCGGAATCGTGCCGGCGCCGGCGCCGCCCTTCGGTTTCCACTGATGCGCGCCGGCCGGGCTCTTCGTCAGCTCCCATTCGAAGCCGAACAGGTTCTTGAAGAAGTTGTTGCTCCACTTCGTGGGCGTCGGTGGTCCAGGTGACCTCCAGGCCGCTGGTGATCGTGTCACCGCCCTTGCCGGTGCCGAAGGTGCTCCTCCAGCCGAAGCCTTGCTCCTCGATGCCGGCCGCTTCGGGATCAGGCCCCACATGGGACTCCGGGCCGGCGCCGTGGGTCTTGCCGAAGGTGTGGCCGCCGGCAATCAGCGCGACGGTCTCTTCGTCGTTCATCGCCATGCGCGAAAACGTCTCGCGGATATCCGTGGCCGCCGCGATCGGGTCCGGGTTGCCATTCGGGCCCTGCGGGTTGACGTAGATCAGCCCCATCTGAACGGCACCGAGCGGATTCTCGAGATCCCGGACGCCGGAGTACCGCTTGTCACCCAGCCACTTGTCCTCGGAGCCCCAGTAGACCTCTTCCGGTTCCCAGACGTCCGCACGCCCGCCGCCGAACCCGAAGGTCTTGAACCCCATCGATTCCAGCGCGACGTTGCCCGTGAGGACCATGAGGTCAGCCCATGAAATCTTCCGGCCATACTTCTGCTTGATCGGCCAGAGCAGCCTGCGCGCCTTGTCGAGGCTCACGTTGTCGGGCCAGCTGTTGAGGGGCGCGAAGCGCTGCTGGCCGCTACCGGCGCCGCCGCGGCCGTCGCGGATGCGGTACGTGCCGGCGGCGTGCCATGCCATGCGGATGAACAGAGGTCCATAGTGGCCGAAGTCCGCCGGCCACCACTCCTGCGAGTTGGTCATCACAGCCGTCAGATCCTTCTTCACCGCCGCCAGGTCGAGGCTCTTGAACTCCTTGGCGTAGTCGAAGCCCGGGCCCATGGGATCGGACTGGCGCAGGATCTTGAGGTTCAGCTGATTGGGCCACCAGTCCCGGTTCGACGGGCCGGCACTAGCCGTGTGCATGAACGGGCACTTCGCTTCGGTTGACATCTCTTCTCTCTCCTTTGGTCGTCTGCACCCGCCTGCAGGGCACGCAGGTCCGGACGACGGTTCGGTCCTGGCTAGGCTTTTCGCGTCGCCGGGCGCTGGGACCTGGAGGCCCGGCGTCGAGCGGCACAGGCCCGACAGATCCCATGGACCGTCAAGTTGTGCGTCGTGACGACGTAGCCTCGCTTCGCGAGCGGAGCTCAGGTCGAGCTGTCGAGCTCGTCGCAGGAACAGGTCGACCACACGACCGCATCGCTCGCAGACGAAATGATCGTGCTGGCTGGTCTCGGGATCGAATCGGGCTCCCTGTTCGCTCAGGAGGAGGGTGCGGATCCTACCCTCCTCAACGAGACTATGAAGGTTGCGATAAACGGTGGCGAGACTGATCCGAGGCAGCCTCTTGTGAACCCGCCGGTAGATCTCATGATGCAAACGGGTGGGTGTGATCGCCCTCGAGGGCTTTGAACACCTGCTCCAGTTGGCGTGTTGCTACGTTTGCGGGAGCGCTCGCCGCATCGCCTACCTCGAATTCTGGCTATCGGAGAGAGCGAACGTCAGTGGCTGCGGTGTACCTAATGGCGGGTCCGCTGTCAAGCGCTTCTCAGTAACCGCTAGCGATAAGGGATCACTGCTTGCCCTGTCGAAGGTACCGTCCGGTACCGTGCCAGCAGCCGCCCTGGACGATCTCGGGCCCGCTTACCTGGCGTTCGCAACCGGCGGAAAGGGCGAACTCGGCTTCATCGCGAGCAGCGCATCCATCGACTATCGCATCGGAACGCGCGATGGCTCGCCATCGTCGAGTTGCACGTGGGCCGGCGATGACGACGGGTCATCGATATCTGGCCCGGGTTGGGCGCAGAAAGATCCTCGGGGCCTCGTGGGTCAGCTCTTCATTCACGAGGGCGACGATGCGAAGTTCGTGCAGAGCGATTCGCGAAAACAGCCGAACGCTCTGAACGGCCCCCTTAGAACTCCAGCCGATCCCCGGATTGATCGCAAACACCTTCGTCGTCGTTTGCCCGAGGGCCGCCATGTACTCCTGCGGCGTGCCCTTGAGGACCGGGAACGTTCCGTAGTGAATCGGGATGACGAACTTCGGCTTGAGCCACTCCTGCGTGGCGTAGGCCGCGTCCTGCGGATCCATCACGAAGTGGCCGCCGATCGGCATCAGGACGAGATCGGGCTTGTAGTAGTCGGCGATCAGCTTCATGTCGCCGAAGAGCCCGTGTCGCCCATGTGATAGATCTTGAACCCGTTCTCCATCTGGATGATGAAGCCGGCCGGCTCGCCGCCCGGACGTGTCGTCGTCTTCTTCGTCGCCGGATCGGTCACCGTCAGCTCGGACGAGTGCTCGGCGCGCACCTGCGTGATCGTGATCTGCGGCCCGAGCGGCTGCACCTTGCCGCCCTTGCCGAAGCGCACGCCCTGCTCGGCCGTGAGCCAGCCGAGGTCGATCAGCGTCTGGATGAGCCCGGCCGGCCCGAACACCTTGGCGCCGTTGCGCTTGGCGAGATCCACGAGGTCGCTCTGAGCCGTCGTTGCGCCGGCCGTTCCGACGTGGTCGCCGTGGCCGTGGGTGACGAGGATCAGGTCGACCTTGCCGAGCTTGGCGAGGTCCTTGTAGTCGGCGGGCGTCTTCGGGTTCCCGGTCAGGAAGGGATCGATCACGATCACCTTGCCGCCCGGCGTGGTGATCTTGAACGTCGCCTGGCCGAGCCAGAGCACCTCGACCTTCCCGGACTGGGCCAGGAGCAGCGAGGCTGACAGCGCCAGGGAGAGCGCGACGACGAGCGCGCGCGCCCAGCTTGATGACGTTGCGTACGGTGCAAGGCCATATCTTTCCCTCCTTCGTCCCGCGGACGGGAAGAGACTAGCTCATCTGCCCTCGGAACTTCCACGCCGTCATTGCTCTATGACTCTGGGTTATCGAGTAGATCGATGAGCGCGGCGCTCGCCCACGGGGCTCAGCCGGCAGCGGGCTCCGGAGGCCATGCCATGAAGATGAATGGGACGGGTATGCGGATCGGGGTGGCGGTTCTGCCTCGGCGTCAGCTCGCTTGCCATACCGACCTCGCAGGCGCCAGCGTCTGCCGGGATATCGCGCGTCGACCGCTGGCTGGAGGTCTGTGGCCCCGGTCCTCGGCGCCCCATTTCTAGATATTTTCGCGCTCGCCTGGCGGAACAAGGCTACGTCGAGGGAAGAACCTCATCGTCGAGCAGCTAGCTCATCTGCCCCGGAACCTCCACGCAACTGAATCCAACCAGCACCGTCGCGATCACGCCGAGCGCGAGGAGCTGCACGTACACGACGTTCCAGCGAAGTGCGCGATCGGGTTCAGATAGTGGTGAACGGCTGAATCCACTTCGGCATGGCCTCGATCGGCGTGAATGACCGGAGAGCGCCATGAGCGGCGGGTTGACGAAGAACAGCATGAGCTTGGCCTGCGGCCGAGCGCGCCATCGTCGCCACGAAGGTGACGCCGTTGATCAGCACCCTGCACGTCCGCGGTCTGACCCGCGGCCGAGCTTGGCGGGCGAACTCTCGTGGGGCACCACCACGCCGAGGTCGAGGCTGCCGCTTGCTGATGTCTGCGCTCGAGCGCCGCGCGGCGTGGATACGCCCCATGAGAGCCGCAAGGCGCGGTTCTCGGTGATCGCCGAGACGAGCTCGCGGCTCTGGGCCGTGCGGCTCTCCGGCGATCATGATGCGCGGGCGCACATTGCGCGCTGGTGCGGGCGCCGGCGACGTAGTGGCCGCTCTTTGCCACACCCGTGTGGCCGTTCGTCTCAGTGGCTCTGTCGCTTCCGACGCTCGCGCGAGACAGCCGCGAGCGCCTCGAGCTCGATCGGTGAGAGGGTGAACCCGCCTCCCAGATGGCGATCTCCGGATTCGTGAAGAATCGGCTGCGCGGAAATTCTCGTCGGTGAGAAGCTTCCCCAGCGCCCGCCGTCCTCCTTCTTCCTCTCTCTCCCCTTACCGCAAGCGCCGCGCCAGATCCGACAAGACCTCGCAACGTCCTGAATTTCCGGCACTTACAGCCAATCGACGCCGGCTCTGCGGCACGAGCACAGGCGGTCTGTTGCGTGCGTGATTCCGCGCAACGGTGTTTTGGAATCCGACAACGCTTGGAGCCCACAGCTGTCGGCCGGAACCCGACTTGTGAACGTCGGAGACCTCACCTGAACGTCAGAACGCGCACCGCGAAGCTCAGAAATCCATCCGCGAACGTCGAGAACCCGATCGCGATCGTCGCAACCCCAACGGAGTGTGTGAGGGCTGCCGAAAACGTGGGTCACAACCCCGATATGCTGGGGTTGCGGCTCTCGCAGAAGTCGCCGGATACCGAAAAATGTGGGCGAAACGTTCTTGATTCGCCCGGGCCGAGCGTTATACTCGGCACCTCATTGCAGGCTGTCCCGGCAGCTCAGAGTTTGCTCGATCACATGAGTCCGGGCGCACACGGAGGGAGAGAGATGTGGAAGCAGAAAGACGAGCCAGCACGGCCGACGAGCGTCCCGGCTAGTCCGGCGCAAGCACCGTCCGTCCCGGTGCAGACCCCGTCCCTATCGTCGCAGACACCGTCCTATTCATCGACGTCGTCTGGTGGAGAACAGACGCAGAAGGAGACACGACCTATGCACGAGGAAATGGCGAGCATTGGCAAGTCCATTGTCATCAACGGTGAGCTGAGCGGCAGCGAGGACCTCACGATCGAAGGGCGCGTCGACGGCAAGATCGAGCTGAAAGACCACATCCTCACGGTCGGCTCGAACGGCCGCATCAAGGCGCAGGTCAGCGCCAAGGCGATCGTCGTCCTGGGTCAGGTCACGGGCAATCTGAACGCGACCGAGAAGGTCGACATCAAGGACACGGGCTCGGTCGAGGGCGACATCGTGGCGCCGCGCGTCGCGATCGCCGACGGCTCGCACTTCAAGGGCAGCATCGACATGCAGAAGAAGGATCAGCCCGAGAAGGGTGTGGGCAGCTTCACGAAGCCAGTCGAAGCCGAATCAGAAACTCAAGTCGCCGAAGACGGAGCCTGCGCCCGTGAACGGCGAATACATCCGCGTCTGAGCCGGCCTTGAATACAGATCAGAAAACCGGCGGGCTCTCGGGTCTCGTATCCCGTTTGGGCCGGCAGATGCCACGAACCGACGACGAGCCTGGACGTGTCGTCGTCGAGCCGCGTACGGTCGCTGCCGTGTCCGCCGAGACCGTGTGCGTGAGCAAGACGCTCGCGCGATTCCTCGACCTCTTGTTCGCGCGGCCGGCCGCCGAGGTGGTCGACCTCGGCCCGGTGATCGGCTCCAACATCACCTTCCTCGGCGAGCGGGTCGGCTGCAAGATCCACGTCGAGGATCTCTTCTCCGACATCGATCGTCACGTTCAGAACGACAAGCTCGACCAGCTTCCCGAATTCCTGGGTGGCCGCTTCTCGGTGCCGGCGTCGAGTATCGACGCCGTGCTGGGCTGGGACATCTTCGATTACCCTCGCCCCGATGGCCGCGACCGCCCTGGCCGGCGAGCTGATGCGGATACTACGGCCGGGCGGGTGTTCCTCGGGTTCTTCGGCGCTCGCGCGTCGGACGATCCGCGCTACACCAAGTACTCTCATCGAGGACGAGACGCACCTTCGGTATCGCTTCTACCCTTCCGCGTGCAGCCGGCGATGGGTTCTGCAGAACCGCGACATCAACATCATGTTCGCCGGCCTGGAGATCTGCGAGACGGTGCTGTTGAAGTCAGGCGTCCGCGAGATCCTCTTCCGCAAGCGCATCCTGAGCTGACGGGTCCGGCCTGGCGCCCGTCATGGGCCAGGCCGATCCGCTTCTTGACGTCGCCGACGCGCAGACTGGCCGCTATCCCCCGGCGGCGACTCCGGCGCCCCGCGAAAGCTGAACGCCGGATCGATCGGCGGCAGCGGAGCCCCGAAGAAGAGCCGTCGCGCGAGCCTCGGCAAGAGGGGCGATCGCAGGACCAGCGGGATCGCCGTCTGCGCCATCCACTTCACGACCGGATTGCTGCTGCCCTGCCCCAGCAGCACGCGCTGAGCGCCGAGCTGGAAGCGATGCAGGGTGCGCACGTCGGCCTCGCGCAGCCGCTGGACCTCCTGCAGGACGTCGCGCCCGATCGGGCCGTGGCCGAGGTGCGGGTAGAGCACCTGCGCGGCCACCGCGGCGGTCGCGAGCGCGACGTTGACGCCGATGGCGCCGGCCGGGCTCATCGTGTGGGCGGCGTCGCCGATCAACAGCAGCCCGTCGCGCGACCACTCGCCGCATCAGGCGAATGATGCCCTCGAGCGGGAAGAACGGCTTGAAGTCTCGCAGAGAAGCCGGCGAACTCCGCTTGAAGATCGGGTCGAAGCGGCGGATGCGATCGGCCACCGTCGCCACGCCCTGGTCGCGCCAGCGCTTCCACTCGCCCGTCGGCAGGACGATGCCGGCCTGGATGTGGTGCGGATACTTCGGCAGCATCAGGCCGCGCACCTCGCCCAGCGAGACGTAGAAGGTGCTCGCCCAGCCCGGGCGGCTGCTCGATCGTGAACCAGATGACGTCGAAGTCGTGGCGCTCGTACTCGGTCTCGAAGCCGCCGAGCTTCGCCAGGGTCGAGTAGCGCCCGTCGGCCGCCACGACCACGTCGGCGCGGACCTCGAACGGCTCCTTGCCGTGGCGCAGGCCGCTCACGCCCACGACCTTGCCGTTCTCCTCGATGAGCTTCGTGGCCTTGGCGCCCATCCAGCACTGGAACGACGGGAACGCCTGCGGCCTTGCGCCGAAGCGCCTCCAGGAAGATCGGCTGAGGCATCCAGAGGGCGTACGGATAGGTCGGCGAGATCCGCTTGAACTCGAACTGGCCGACCTCGCGGCCGTTCAGCCGGATCCGGCCGACCTCGAGGAGCGAGTGCGGCTGGGCCAGGATGTACTCGAGCAGCCCGAGCTCGTCCAGCAGGTGCGACGTGCTCGGCTGCAGCACCTCGCCGCGGAACTCGCGCTCGAAGTCCTCGTGGCCTTCGAGCACGATGACGTCGACGCCCCGCTTGGCGAGCAGGAGGCCGAGCAGCAAGCCGCCCGGCCCCCGCCCACGATGCAGGCACTCGTGCGAGCGTTCGTCGGCCGTCTCCACGCGGCTCAGGGTAGCAGCTTCGGGTGGGCCTACGGGCCACCGGATCGCCGGCGCTCCGGCTGGGCCAGCCTTGGCTCGGGTCAGAGCCGCCGGCAGGTCCCAGTGCGGTCATCGGGTAGCCGAGGTCTCTCCAGGCGCGGAACCCGCCGGCCAGAGGCCGTACGCGCTCGATGCCGCGGCGTCTCAGGATCAGCGCCACACGGGCGCTCGAGGCTTCGTTGGGTCAGGTGCAGTACAGGACGATCTCGCGCTCGCGCGGGATCTCCAGGTGACGCTCGTCGAGCTCCTCGATCGTCAGGTGAAGCGCACCCGGGATGATCGTCGGCTCGGACTCGAAGTCGATGCGGTCGCGCACGTCGACGATCAACAGCGCCTCGCCGCCGTCGATCATGGCCTTGAGCTGTTCCGGCGTGATCCGCGCGATCCGGATCTTCCTCAAGAACCGCTGGCGCGAGACGAACTTCCACGCGATGTAGCCGCCGAGCGCGGCGCCGAGCGCGGCGGCCGTCCAGCTCCCGAACTGCGCGGCATAGCCGGCGACGATCTCGAGCTGGTAGCTGAACACCCAGCCGAGGACGATGAACGCTCCGGCCCAGACCACGCCGCCGATGGCGCTGAACAACACGAACCGGCCCAGCGGCATCCGCACGATGCCCGCCAGCGGCGGGGCGATGGTGCTCAAGCCGGGAACGAACTTGGCAAAGACGAGCGTGCGCGACCCGTGCTTGGAAAAACTCGTCTGGGTACGCCGCACACAGGAATCGGGCTCGAGCGAGATGCGGCAGAGCCATCCGAGCACGCGCGCGCCGCCGAGCCGGCCGATCCAGTACCAGGTCAGGTCGGCCATCAGCGACGCGACGCCGGACAGGGCCAGCAGCAGCGCGAGGCTGGAGACGGCCGCTACCGGCAAGCGCGCCGGCAGCCAGGAGGAACAGGTATGGCCGGGATCGGAATGCCGATCTGCTCGGCCAGGACGGAGCCGAAGACCACGAGATAGCCGTAGCGCACGAGAATGTCGAGGGCGTTGTCCATCAGAGGCGCTTCTTGGTTGATCGCTCGATGCTCGAGGTTCACGCGCCCGACCTAGGCTCCTGCGCCCTAGACTCGGCCGGCGAGCTTGCGCCCCTGCTCGAGCACTCCGAACGAGCGCGGCGTGCTCGGCATCAGGAAGCGATAGCCGCTCGCGATCAGACGCTCGATGTTCTTCGCGTCGGGATGCGGGTGGCCGCACGGCACGTTGTGGTCCTTGCAGATCTTCAAGATGCGCTCGATGGCTTCCGCCACGACGGGGTGCTCGTACTCGCGCGGGTGGCCGAGCTCCTGGCTCAGATCCCCTTCCCCGATCAGCACCACGCCGATGCCCGGCACTTCCTGGAGCATCCGCGGAAGGTTCTCGATCGCCTTCGTGTCCTCGCACTGGATGATCGCGAGGATCTCGCCCTGCGGCGCCAGCGGCCACACGTCGGCGCGCGCGTAGTAGTCCTGCTGCGAGAGCCCCCAGTACTGCGCGGCCCGCGCCGGCGCGTCGCCGCGAATGCCGGGCGGATCGTAGCGCGGCGCGCTCGAGAGACGCGGGTAGCGGCAGGCGCTGACGGCGTTGCGCGCCTCCTCGACCGTGCTCACGTGCGGGAAGATGATGCCGAAGACGCCGATGTCGAGCACCTGCTTGGCGATCCACTGGTTCATCTCGCCGCCGTTCGGCGGGATCCGCACGAGCGGCGTCACCTTCGGCGCCAGCGTGCCGGAGTCGAGGATCTGGCGGCGGTCCAGCATGTACTGGAGCGCGTCGCGCAGGGCGGGCGCGCTCATCGGCGCGTGCTCCATCTCGAACGCGACGCCGTCCAGGTTCGAGGCCCCGAGCGCGGAGGCGGTCTCGATGTCGACCGAGCCGAACCCGACGAAGGCCGTCTTACCCTGCTCGAGCGCCCTGATGACGCCGTTCAGCCGCGGGATCTCAGCCATGGATCTCTCTAGCGCGAGGCCGGAATCTTGTTCTTCAAGCGGCTGTAGACGCGGCGCGCGTTGCCCTCGAAGACCTTGCGGCGGTCTTCGTCGCTGATCTTGAGCGCGTCGACGTAGCGCTTGGTGTCGTCGTAGTAGTTGCCGGTCTCCGGGTCGATGCCGCTGCACCGCGCCGACCATCTCCGAGGCGAAGAGGATGTTGTCGACGGGGATCACCTTGAGCGAGGAGATCGATGCCCGGCTGGTGATAGACGCAGGTGTCGAAGAACACGTTGTTCAGCAGATGATCCTTCAAGCAGCGGCTTCTTCAGGTCCTGCGCGATGCCGCGGTAGCGGCCCCAGTGATAGGGCACCGCGCCGCCGCCGTGCGGGATGATGAACTTCAGGCGTCGGGAAATCCTTGAAGAGGTCGCCGGTGATCAGCTGCATGAACGCCGTCGTGTCGCCGTTGATGTAGTGGGCGCCGGTCGTGTGGAAGTTCGGGTTGCAGGACATGCTGACGTGGATCATCGCCGGCACGTCGAGCTCGACCAGCTTCTCGTAGAACGGATACCACCACTTGTCGGTGAGCGGCGGGTCCTTCCAGTAGCCGCCCGACGGGTCCGGGTTCAGGTTGCAGCCGATGAACCCGAACTCCTTGACGCAGCGCTCGAGCTCCGGGATGCAGTTGGTCGGCGGCACGCCGGGCGTCTGCGGCAGCTGGCACACGCCGACGAAGTTCTGCGGGTAGAGCGTGCACACGCGATGGATCAGGTCGTTGCAGCACCTCTGACCAGTGCAGGCTCGTGGTCGCATCGCCGATGTGATGACCCATGCCCGCGGCGCGCGGCGAGAAGATCGTCACGTCGCTGCCGCGCTCGCGCTGCAGCTTCAGCTGCGCCTTGTCGATCGACTCACGGATCTGATCGTCCGTGATGCTGATGGCGGCCTTCGAGCGAGCGCTCGAGGGCTCCTTGAGCTCGGCGATCTGCTTCTGCCGGAACGCCTCGAGCTCCTTTCGGTGCCGTCGTGTAGTGCCCGTGACAATCGATGATCAGCGTGAACCCCTCCCCCGACGTCGCGCCTCAGAGTGAAAGCGAGCATCCGAGTCCCGACGTCCGTTCTCACTCGCTCAAGGCGAGAGCGGGTGGTGGAGAACTGGTCGCGCCGATGCTCCCGCCATGGGACCTCAGTCGTACCACTCAGGGTCCGCCGGACGCGACGCGGTTTTCGGGTCCAGCGTCGCGGTACCGACTACCCGATCGGACCTCCGAGGACTGGAGTGATTCTCAACGATGAAAAAGCCCGGTGCAGCCGCATGGCGGCGGTGGTGTAGGCGACGGCCGCACGCGCTGGATGATGCCGGCGGTCATCCCTGCGCAGACGCGAGATCTCCAGCGCCGGCTCTGATGCTGCCCGTAACGCGGCGAAGCTCCTGGCGGCGCAGTGAGCTCGTGACCGATCTGACCGCATTGAAGAACAGCGGCGGCAAGCCGGGGGCGGCCGACACAAGGAAGGTGGATTCCTCAGCCGCCCAAGGCGACCGCGTGGTGAACACCGAGCTCGCCAAGCCCCAGGCGGAGCCAAGCCGCCTGACTCCAGCTCGCTGGTCAGCCCGGCGACCTCCAGAAGCAGGCCGGCGCACCTAGTGGCGCGATGAAGCAAGCGCGCCTCGCGCCGGAGCCGGGGGACTTCGCGTCGGCGTCCGCCTGACGTCGCGACCGCGCGCCGCCAATCCGAGGCTGCTCGCCGTCGAGGGACGCGTACCCTAGCGGCGAGCGCCGACGCTGTACGGCTTCACTCGCCGTCCGGGCTAGCACTATCCCGAGAGGCGGTAGGATCGCCGTCCACGTCGCTGCCATGCGTGAGGCCGGCATGCGCACGTCGTCGGCGGCGTGGCCGATGACCAGCAGCGGCCCGCGGTTTCTCCAGCGAGGAGCTTCGCCGCGGAGGCGCGGTCATCCCGCTCGGACGCAGCCATCGAGGATCGGGGTAGAGTCGAAAAGCCGTCAGGGCGTGACCCATCCGGCCCGCCAGGATCCTCCGTGTCCGTCTCCCTGCGCCGTGGCTCCACCACAGCAGACCCAGAGCATCGGCGTGCCGCCAGTGAGGTAGAGTGAGTCCGTGGCCGAGAGCGTCACCAGAGGCGCACCACCCCGGCTGACCGTCAGCGTGATCGTCGATCCGACGATTTGGACGTTGATGACATCACCCGGGCGTCCGTAGTTTCCGGCAGGATCCACGACCAAGGCGGTGCGGGTGCCATCGGGATCCCATCGACGGATCTCGTACCCCCGATTGGTGAGCCCGCCCCGTAGCCTCGCCCCGCTGGCGCCGCGTCCGTGGCGCGGAGCCCGACAAAGAGTTCGTCATAGGTTCCGATGACTCCATTGCCGACGACGATCTCCGCCCATTGGTTTGTCCGGTCCAGCCTGGCCCGTCCCGACGGTTGGCTTGTCCGCCTCCGATCCCAGGCCCAAAGCCTGGCGAGCCTTGAATGTCCAGTTGGTTCCAGTTCGCGAAGACGGCCCAGTTCGCGCTATAGGCTACGAGCGGCTGGCCATTCGCGTCACGCGAAGCGAGTCCGTATCTAGCACCATCTGCGCATTCACCGCGCCAGGGAGAGCGTTCGCGGGCGCCGTCGCATCCGCGCCTTGCGGGGCGGGAGCAATGGCCGAATCGCGCTTGGCGCGATGGGACTAATCACCGAATCGTTTTGCGGAGCAATGTCTTACCGATCGGGTGTTCCCCACCGCAAAAATCGTCATAGTAAAGGCGGCCACTTTGGTGGGCATAGATCCTGACGAAACTGAACCTCGCGAGCGAGGAGTTGGTATTTGGGCCAACCGGGTTCGACCCCGAAAGGTTGTAGCCCCGTGCTTGAGCGCCATCGACAAACGCCTCCAGTGAGCCGTCGGCGTTGCCGGGCGTGTTCAACTTCACGTGGGTTCGACACAGTACCAGTTATAGTCGACGAGCTCAATTGCGGCCATGTTCGCTGGGTAGTTGCGCATATCCGTCACCTCCGTCACCGCCTTCGATCAGGACACGTCTCAGCCACGTTTTGCCCTCCGAAGTGGACCTGCCGCCCACCCGCCCGGTGCCCCACCAGCCGTTCGGGTAAACCGACTGGAACATGTCCCATTAAAAAACCACTTCGTCACGGTACTATCGGCGATGAAATCCCTCGTTCGATAGTAGAAGCGGGTCCAATTTCGTCCGTCGCCGGGTGCAAACGATCGATGTAGCTCCCGCATCCGTCGATAGTTGCAGTGAAATAGTCCCCTCTCAGTGAGTGCCATCCGCTATATGAGCGTTTGCGGAGATCGCGTTGCAGCCGTCTTGTGGAACTGGATCACCACGGGCTGACGTATCCAGTTGGAAGTAAGCCGTTCTCGAAGTCGTCTTCCCAAATGTTTCGCCCAGCGAGATACCAGAATTAGTAGCGACACCACAATTAAGAACGCCACTACGAACGGACCTTGTCGCCATTGAAGTCTGTGTTTCCCGTGCCGCTCCGTGCCGGTCTGGGCCGCGGCGAGCGAGGCCAGTCCGAGCACGACAGCTACCGCGAGCATCATCCTGAATGCCAGAGATCGCATTGCTTGCTCCGTTTCGGCTATGGGTATGGCAGATGTAGTTGGCTATGGGCGTGGCGAGCGCGTAGTAGTCAGAAGACGCCGCGCTCCGGGAGACGAAATGCAGGAAGATTCGAGCGCGCGCTCTCACTGACACCTCGCGCGCACTGCAGCCGCGCGATTGGTTTTGCCCGGGGATCCAGTCTTCAAGGCTTTGTGATCGTATCGGCCGCGCGGACAGTCAGCAAAGGAAGTGCCAGACTGCATTTCCGGAATTCGCGAGACTCGATATTCGGCGAATTGCAGACTTCACCGACACCACGCGGATGGTGGAGTCCACTGCGGATTCTGTTATGAGACGGACACTGCTGACGGGGAATGTCCGTTCCCTGTCCGGAACGGCCGACATGGCTGGGGCGCGAATCGAGTGCCATCAGGACCAGGAACGAAACTTTTCCACGAAGAGGCTGTTCGCCTCGCGCCCGCACGTCGGCGATCCGAGGATCGGAGAGCCGGCCAGTCCATCCTCACCGGTGAGGTCCACGGCGAATCGGACGAGCGCGGTCGCGAACCTGAGGTCGCGGAAATAAGGCATCGAGCGCACCGAGTCGAGCGTCTATGAGGGCCTGTGGACAGCCGGCTGCGGCAAGCACGAGCCCGACGGTCCAGGTTGAGCAACGGCCATCGTCGCCAGGATCGCGACGCAGAGCGCTGGCCATCGTTGCAGCGCGCATCACCGCCTGTTTCGAGCGGCTCACGGGGAGGACGTTTACGGCGCGGTTTCCTCGCGCTCTCGAGCAGCCGGAACGTTCGCCCCGGCAGGCGCCGACCCGCTCACGCAGATGCGATAGCCGTCGGGATCGAGCACCTCGAACTCGACCAGGCCGTAGAACATGCGCTCTGGCCCGCGAACCAGCGGCGTCGCCCGCCGCACCGAATCGGCCAGGTCCAGCAGGCCGTCGCCCGCGATGCGAAGGTAGACCGTCCAGCCGTCGTCCTTCGCGTCGGCGCGGTCGCGAGCTCCCTCGCCCTGCAGCATGATCTCGGCACCGTCGCGGCGCAGGATCGCGAAGGCATACGGCGGATTCTGCGGAAACGGATCGGAGTCGAAGCCGAGCGCCGCGACGTACCAGTCGATGCTCCGGCCGACGTCGGCGACCTGAAGGACCGGGACGGCTCGCTCGAAGCGCATGGCTACTCGAGATCCAGCGTGTTGCGGGGAAACATCTCCTCGGGAGTCACCGCGCGCGGCAGGATCTTCTGGTCGCGCGCGAACTGGATGATGGCCTCCAGCGCCTTGCGGTTCTTGGCGACGCCGTACGGCAGCGGGTCGTCGCCGACGATGCTCCGGCGCTGGGCGACGGCCTGCAGGCGTCGGCGGGCAGGTCGCCTCGAATCGAGCTGCTTTGAACAGGGCTTTCGCGTCCTTGAAGGCGCCGGAGGTAAAGCAATGCAGCCAACGAAGCTGA
>ERZ1370068.5338-contig-4362_pt1 | contig 59590 bp, 76 predicted proteins | sample MGYA00561227_ERZ1370068 | MGnify/ENA primary metagenome ERZ1370068 (study PRJEB38410, sample SAMEA6850437) | metagenome | study: Metagenomic assessment of the ecological functions of the soil: analysis of the soil microbiota associated with the... | reverse complement strand
GTAGTACTTCGTTCAGTTACGTATTGCTGTGCCGCGCGAGTATGGGTCCGGCTCGACGGTGCATCGGCGGTTCCAGCGCTGGGTGGAGCAGGGGGTCTGGGAGGCGATGTGGCGCCTCCTCCTGCAGTACTCATGACGCGGCGGAGAGCCTGGAGTGGACGTGGCAGTCCGCCGATGCGTCCTGCACAAAGCCCCACTGGGTGGGGAACAAACGGGGCCCAACCCGACCGATCGCGCGAAATCGGGCACCAAGCGCCATGTCCTCACCGACGGCGGCGGCGTGCCGATCGGGTTGGCGCTCACCGCCGCGAATACGCCGGACAAGACGGCGCTGGCTGAATTGCTCGACGCCCGTGTCCTCCGGCCGTCCGCGCACCCCGAGCAGCATCTCTGCCTCGACAAGGGCTACGACTACGCCGACGCTGAGGAGGCGGCCCGGCGCCGCCGTTTTGTGCCGCACATTCGTCGCCGCGGCGAGGAGCGTCGGCGTTGTCGGCGTGGCGAGCGGGCCCGACGGTGGGTGGTCGAGCGCACGCACTCGTGGTTCAACCGCTGCCGCAAACTGCTCATCCGCTGGGAGAAGAAACCGCAGAACTACCTCGCGCTCATCCAGTTCGCCGCCATGCTCATCGTGTGGCGGCTTGTGCAGGATAGAGCTCTTAGCCCGATCGACATCGGACACGGGAACCACCACGACTTCGAGCTTCATGTCCACGCGGGTCACCTCCTCACGGTGTGATTTCGAAGATGGTGTCGACGACCGATGATCATTGCATCGGTGAGTAGTCCGTCGGATCCGCAAAGACGGACTCGATCTTCGTCGTCAAGGGCACCCTGCGCTTCGGAGGCTGCCTTCACCTTCTGCCATTCAGGATCGTCGTGAAACGCCTGCCAATTCTTCGCCGCAGCCTCGCGGCTGGGATGCGCCAGGATGTAGATGAGCGTGTTCTGCTTGAGCGGGTGCGTCCTGCGGCTTGAAGTAGCCGACGCTCGTCATGTCGTGCTTTGAAGAGTGCCAGCGTGTGATCCCGGAACCGGGCGTGAAGCGCGATCGAGCTTGCCTTCGGCAGCCGTATACGTCCTGATCTCGAACACGCGCGTGTTCGGTTGCGCATGAACCCCGGCGACCAGGGCCAAAACACACCGCCAAGAGAAGGCACATGCAAACACCAGCATCGACAGTACGGCCTTGCGCGCGCGCGTCATGCCTGGTCATGGAGCCTCCAGATCAGGCATCTCATCGTCAAGGATCCCGCGTTCTCACCTCCTGCACAGTACTGGTCAAGCTGACGGTGCTTTGTGGCGACGACCGAGCGGTTTGCGAGCACGCGCTGGTGGCAGACGGAGCGTCGAGGGCGGTATCCTCTCCGGCCACTCGTCGGACGTCCGCCTCGGTCAGTCCCCCGATCCCCGGCTTGCGCGGTGGAGGGAGAGATCCCCGCGTTGGTCGGCACTGGCGGTCGACGCTAGCAGCCGGCGACGCTCAGGCAACCGTGTCGGCTTTCCGGCATGTCGATTCCGCTCGTCCCCGATCGACCAGCTGACGTAAAGGAGACGACACCATGAAGTACCTCTGCCTGGCCTACTACGACGAGAAGAAGTTCGAGACGCTGACCGAGGCCGACGATGGCCGCGATCCGGCCGCGAGTGCCGGTCCGCTCGGACGAGGATCCTGCAACGCAGCGGCCACCTGCTGGAGGTCGGCTCGCTCGCCGCGACCAGGACTCCAGTGAGCCTGCGGCCGCAGGAGCGGCAAGGTCACCGTCACCGACGGCCCGTATGCCGAGACCAAGGAGCAGCTCGGGAGCTACTTCCTGATCGAAGCGCGCGATCTGAACGAGGCCATCCAGGTGGCGTCGAAGCATCCGGCGGCGCGCCTGAACGAGCACCTGGGCTGGGGCGTCGAGGTGCGGCCGATCGAGATGTGCCGCGTCAGGAGGTCGCGGCGGGAAAAAGTCGGGCGGTGAGCGACGCCGCCGCCGACCGCGCGCGGGCGATGGTCGCCGCCGTCTACCGCGCCCAGTCGCGCCGCGCCTCGGTTCAGAACGCTTCACGGACACCGCACGTCGCCCCCGTTCGCCGCCGTCCGGCACGCCGCGAACGCCGTGACGCCGCACTGTCCCGGCGCGGCTGTCGGCGCCCCGAACGCGATCGTCGCCACCGGCGGCGTGCCCGCCGGCGCGGCGCCGAGCGCGGGCCGCGGGCCTTCAGCTTCACGCGCAGCGTACCGGCCAGCTGGATCGCCTGCACCTTCGCGTTGAGGATGCCGCTCGACGCCGACCGGGTCGCGATACTTCCACGCCGTGCCGGCGCCGTTCGCCGACCACTTCGATCCCGCGGGGGCAGTGAGGTCGACGAGGCCGACGCCGGCGTTGGTGGTGAGGACGAGGCGCAGGCCATGCGCGACCAGGTCGATCGGCGGGCTCGTCGTCACCGCGACGGTGCCGCGATCTTGAGCTGATCGTCGCCCGCCGGCGCTGCAGCTTGCGCAGGTTGAGGCGCGCGGCGCCGATGGTCGACGGGCTGTCGCAGCCGTTCGTGCCGGCGACCCGCTCGATCTCGAGCAGCATCACCGCATAGGGCGCGAGGTCGACGTCAGGATCCGAAACCTTCAACGGCAGCAAGACCATCGATCGGGTGGTGGTCTATACGCTGCAGGACAACTTCAACCAGCCGGTCGAGCCGACGGACACCACGGCCTTTGCCACCTACGGCATCACCGCCTTCACGGTGCAGGGCTGGAACGGGACGAGCTGGATCACTCTGGCCACGGTCAGCGGCAACACGCTGGTCAAGCGCACGGTGAGCTTCGCGCCGACCACCACCGACCGCATCCGGGTCAATGTCACCGCCGCCCGCGGCGCCGGTGCCTACATCACCGAAATCGAGGCGTGGACCGCGACGGGCGGACCCGGCGGACCGACGCCGACATCGACGACGCTGGCGAGCTCGCTCAATCCGGCGCGGCCGGGCGCGAGCGTGAGCTTCACCGGCGACGGTCAACGGGCACCAATCCGACCGGCAACGTGGGTTTCAGCAGCGACGGCGATGCGATCGGCGGCTGTACGGCAGTGGCGCTCACCGGCAGCGGCAACAGCAAGACCGCGGTGTGCACGACCAGCAGTCTCGCCACGGGCAGCCACAGCATCGTGGCGAGCTACACCGGGGATGCCGGCAACACCGCCTCGGCCAGCGCTTCGCTGGCGCGAAGTCATCACCGGCGCCGGGGCGTCGGCAGCAACGTGGCGCTGGCCAGTGCCGGCGGCGTGGCCACGGCGTCGAGCACTTACTCGCGCGGGCTACCCGGTGAGCGCGGTCAACAACAACGAGCGCGCCGGCACGCGGCTGGAGACAGCGGCGGCGGCTGGGCCGACGGCACGCCGGGCACCTTCCCCGACTGGGTGCAGATCGCCTTCAACGGCAGCAAGACCATCGATCGGGTGGTGGTCTATACGCTGCAGGACAACTTCAACCAGCCGGTCGAGCCCACCGACAGCACGACCTTTGCCACCTACGGCATCACCGCCTTCACGGTGCAGGGCTGGAACGGGACGAGCTGGATCACTCTGGCCACGGTCAGCGGCAACACGCTGGTCAAGCGCACGGTGAGCTTCGCGCCGACCACCACCGACCGCATCCGCGTCAACGTCACCGCCGCCCGCGGCGCCGTGCTCTACACTCACCGAGATCGAGGCCTGGACCGCGACGGGCGGACCCGGCGGACCGGCGTCGACCACGACCACGCTCGCGAGCTCGCTCAATCCGGCGCCAGCAGGCGCGAGCGTCACGCTTCACCGCGACGGTCACCGGCACCAATCCCACCGGCAACGTCGGCTTCACCGACAACGGCAATGCGATCGGCGGTTGCACCGCAGTGGCGCTCACCGGCACCGGCAACAGCAAGCACCGCGGCGTGCAGCACCAGCTCGCTCGCCGTCGGGCACGCCACCCGCATCGTTGCCAGCTACGCCGGCGATGCCGGCAACACCGCCTCCGCCAGCGCTCCGCTGTCGCAAGTCGTCTCCGCCGCCGGGGCGCTCGGCAGCAACGTGGCGCTCGCCAGTGCCGGCGGCGTGGCCTCGGCGTCCAGCACCTACGCTCCCGCCTACCCGGTCAGCGCGATCAACAACAACGAGCGCGCCGGCACCGGCTGGGACAATGGCGGCGGCTGGGCCGATGGCACTCCGGGCACCTTCCCGGACTGGGTGCAGATCACCTTCAACGGCAGCAAGACCATCGATCGGGTGGTGGTCTATTCGCTGCAGGACAACTACACCCAGCCGGTCGAGCCCACGCGACAGCATGACCTTTGCCACCTACGGCATCACCGCCTTCACCGTGCAGGGCTGGAACGGGACGAGTTGGATCACTCTGGCCACGGTCAGCGGCAACAACGCTGGTCAAGCGCAGCGTGAGCTTCCCGGCGACGAGCACCGATCGCATCCGCATCAACATCACCGCCGCCCGCGGCGCCGGCTCCTATCTCACCGAAGTCGAAGTATTCACCGCAGCTGCGCCCTGAGCGCCAAACGGGCCCGGCATCCAGTCTCGGCCCGCTGCGCTGTACGCCGTAGTTCCTGAACCCGTGAGCCTGCATCCCGCGGAGTTGGCGGCAAGCGTTCCCGGCGTCACCCTCTGGTGGTGCGAGCTCGAGCGCACCGCCCAGGAGCTCGAGGCCGTCGCTTCCACGCTTGCGCCGGCGGACTGCTGCGCGCGCAGCATACTTCGGCACGGATGCGCTGCGCCACCGCTGGATGGCAGGACGCGGAGCGTTGCGCGAAGTGCTGGGACGCACGCTCGGCATCGCTCCCGCGGAGCGTGACGATCCGCCGCGGAGTGCGCGGTCGACCCGAGCTCGCCGATGCTGCAGCCCGAATCGATTTCAACGTGACGCACACACGCGGCGTCGCGCTCGTGGCCATCGCTCGCGATGTCGCTCCGACGACCCGCATCGGCGTCGATATCGAGCACGCCGACCGCGACGTCGGTGTCGACCTGCTGGCGCGAAAATTTCTCACGTCGCGCGAACGGAAACGCTCGCGCGCCTCCCGCTCGATGCGCGCCGGCGGCGGTTCCTGCGCTACTGGACGTGCAAGGAAGCGATGAGCAAAGCGACCGCCGACGGCATCGTTGCCCCGTTCGAGCGCAGCTCGATGTCGATCTCTCGGATCCGCCCCGACTTTGCAGCGGACCGGCGCCGTACCTTCCCGCCGATTGGTCGCTGCACCACGCGGAGGTTCCGCCAGGCTGGATAGCGACGCTGGCGATCTGGCGCAGCGCGGCGTGACTCAACGTCCGCGGCGCAACGAGTGCTTTAGCGGCCATCATCTGTCGCGCGAAGCGGCGCGCCGCCTGACCTCCCGCTCAGGTACGCGTCCGGCGGCGGCAGACGTCGGCTTCAGGCTGCTCCGGCTTGGGATACTTCCACCTCTTCTGCAGCCACAGCCAGTCCGCCGGACTCTCGCGGACCGCGGTTTCGAGCTATCCGCGCGAAACGCTCCATGATCGGTGAATCGTCGTTCGAGCCCCGAGTCCGATCGAACGGCGGCATCGGCGAGCGCGACGAGCCGCACCGAATAGCGGCCGCGCGCCGACGCGCCGCATCGCCGACGTACAGCACCGGCGAGATCGAGGAACCGCGCGACCTTTTCCGCGCCAATGAAGAACGCCGTATCGCGGTTCAGGAAACGCGCCCAGTGCTTCTTGTCGTCGCGGGGCGGCGTCTGGTCGGCGATCAACGCGTAGCCGCGCGGCGTCGCCGGCGCGGTTCATCAATTCGTAGACGAAATCCTCGCGGACGATCGGCTTGCCTCCGAAGCGCGAGCGCGCCTCGCGCAGGAAGGTGTCGAGGAACTCGACGCGCTGCGTCTGATACACGGCATCGATCGGCAGGCCGAAATACGCGCCGCCTGCCGGCAGCAGCCATTCCCAGTTGCAGAAATGCGGCGTGAGCAGCACGACCGACTGTCGCGCCGCGCGAGCCGCGTCGACGACGATCGCGGTTCTCGAACGTCACGCGGCGTGCCAGCGCCTCGGCGCTGGCGCCGAAACCCCAGATGGCCTCCATCACGACGTCCGCGATGTTGCGATACGACTGCCGCAGATATCCGCTTGCGCTCTTCCGCGGTCTTTTCGGGAAAGGCCCGCGCGATATCGCTGTCCACCTGCTCGCGCCGCCAGCGGAAGACGTCGAACATGACGAAGTAGATGAGCGTACCCAGCGCATAGAGCACGGGCAGCGGCATCGCGCGTCAGGCGCTTTCAGCAGGAACCGCATCGTCGCTCGTTGCCGGCCGCCCGCGAATGGCGCGGCGGCGCGCCGCGGGTTGCAGTCGGATCGGCGTTCCGGCCGTTGCAGTCCACTTAGCCCGTAGGCCGTTGCGCGTGGGTCAGCCAGAGGCGCGCGAGATCGGCCGTGCCGTCCGTGCCCCCGACTTCGCTTGAACGCCTGGATCGCCTTGGCCTTCTGCCCGGCCGCGAGATAGGCGATGCCGAGGTGAAGCTTGGCGTCCTCGGGCTGGCGGAGGCCGCCCTTGGCGATGCCTTGCTCCATCAACGCAAGGCCCGTGTCGAACTGCCCGGCGCTCACATACGCGAAGCCGACGTTGACGAGCGCAACGCCGTCCTTAGCCGCACCGGCTGCTTTGGCGCTTTGCGGGAGTTGCTTCTCGTCGTCGACGACCTGCTTCGCCGCCGCATCGCGCAGGCGCTTCTGCGCCTCGGCGTCGGCGCCTGTTCCAGCGCGCCGGACGCGAACCCCTCGTCGGAAACCTTTTTCGCTTCGGCCGGAAGCGCCGCCGCCATCGCGAGCTGCGTCATCGCCGCATAGGCCGGCGTGCCGCTGAACGTGCCGGTGGCACGCCGCAGCCGCAACACGTCGAGGCGAAGGCGATCCGAGAAACCGGGCCTGCTCTCGACGCGGCGGATCGCATCGGCCCAGAAGCTCCTTCGTCGGATAGTAGGCGAGGAGCTTGTCCAGCGCGTAGAGCGTAGCCCGCGTTGTCGTTGAGCTTCGTGTAGCAGGTCGCGAGCATCTGCAAGCCGTTCCTGGTTGGGCGCGGCCGTCTTCGCTTCGGCATCGACCATGCGTGCGCAACTCGCGCGACGCGTTCGCGCAATCGTCGGCAAAGGTATTGCGCGCGGACCATGAGCCAGCTCATGTCGGCGTTCGGCCCGCTCTCCTGGCGAGCGAACGCGCCGCCCACGTTGCTGCCTTCGGGTAATCCTTGCCTGGAAGTACAGCTGGGCGACCACCTGGACCATCTTCGCCTGATCGGCCGGCGTGAGCTGGCCGCTCGCGATCACCGCCTCGAACGAACGTGTCGCTGTGGGAACGTCCCCGGCGCCGGTGGCGGCGATGGCGCGCATGCGCTCGATGGCGACGTTCTCGGCCGGCGTGCGGTCCGCCACGGCGTCGGTCTGGCGGATGCGTGCCAAGCGCCTCGTCGTACTTCTTCTCGCGGATCAATGCTTCCGCCGCCTGCAGCGGCGTCGCGATCTGGGCCGGAACGCTTCCGGCTGCTGCGCCGGAGGGTTTGCGCGAACGCGGTGCCGAAGCCGCCGCCGATCGCGGTGAGGAGCGCCACTCGCGCGAGGATTGCGCGAAGCCGGCACCGCGGGAGTCGGATTGCATCCATGACGCGCCTATGTATGAAAGGTTCGAAGCCTGACCGGCGTCGCGGCGTGAAAGCCGTAATCGTTCCGCTGGCGAATTCGCGTTCCCGTGGCGGACCAGGGAGCGCGCATTCTACAAGCTTTCAGCCGAAGACTCGGTGCGCCGGGACACACCCGCGCGGCGAATCGGAAACCGTCTCGGCCGATCGGTTGTCGCGCGCCGAGTGCCGCGCGCATGCTCATCCCGCATCGTCCGGCACGACCGCAGTGACTTCGATCTCGACTTTCGCCTCGTCCTCGATCAGCGCAGCGACCTCTACCGCGGTCATCGCCGGAAAATGCCGCCCGACGATCTCGCGATACGCTACTCCGATCCGGGGATATGCGGCAACGTATTCGCGCTTGTCGATCACGTACCACGTCATCCGCACGATGTGTTCCGGCCGCGCGCCGGCCTCCGCGAGAACGGCGACGGAATTCACGAGCGCCTGGCGCGCCTGGTCGGCGAAATCGGCGGAGTGGAATACGCCTCGCGCGTCCCAGCCGATCATGCCGCTCACGAACACCATTCGCCCCCTCGCGGCGACGCCGTTCGCGTAGCCTTTGGGCGGGGCCCAATCCGCGGGCTGCAGGATTTCCATTCTTCGTTCCTTTGGAATGTCGGAATCGTCGCCGCCAGCCTTTGTCGGAGGCGGTCAACTTCCGAGGAGATTGGCCGCGATCTGCTGCGGCGTGAGTCCGGCATTGGCTGACGCCGCGTCCTTCTCGCGCTTGAGATTGCGTTCGAGCTGCGCTTTCGCCGAGCGATACTGCTTCGGCCATTCGAGATCGGTGTAACCCAGCTTCGCGGTTTCGCAGAGCGTCCACGCGGGATTGGCAAGATGCGGGCGCGCGATGGCGCAAAGATCGGCGCGGCCGGCCGCGATGATGCTGTTCGCGTGGTCGGCCTCGAAGATCGCGCCGACGGCGATCGTCGCGATGCCCGCCTCGTTCCTGATCCGATCGGCGAACGGCGTCTGGTACATCCGTCCGTAGACCGGCCTGGCATCGGGCACGACCTGCCCGGACGAGCAATCCATCATGTCCGCGCCCGCAGCCTTGAACAGGCGCGCCGATTTCGACGGCGTCGTCCGGCGTGATGCCGCCGTCGGCCCAGTCGTGCGCCGAGATGCGCACGCTGACGGGCTTGTCCTCGGGCCACACGTCCCGGATCGCCGCGAACACTTCGAGCGGGTAGCGGCAGCGGTCGGCCAGGTCGCCGCCGTATTCGTCGTCGCGCCGGTTGGTGAGCGGCGAGATGAAGCGACGACAGAAGGTAGCCGTGCGCGCAGTGGAGCTCCAGCCAGTCGAAGCCCGCGACAGGCTGCGCGACGGGCCGCGGCAACGAAGTCCGCCTTGATCCGCGCGAGATCGTCGCGGGTGGCAGCGCGCGACGTCTGCGAAATGCCGGGCAGGTACTGCTGCGCGCTCGCCGATACGAGTGGCCAGTTGCCGTCGGGAAGCGGCCGGTCCTCGCCACCCCCGCCCATGGCACGCAGGTCGAGCCTTTCGCTGCCGGCGTGGCCCAGCTGCATGGCAATCTTCGCATCCGTTTCGGCGTGGACGAAGTCGACAATGCGGCGCCAGGCGTCGCGCTGCGCATCGTTCCACAACCCCGGGCAACCGGGAGTGATGCGCGCATCGGGCGACACGCATGTCATTTCCGCGAACACCATCGCCGCCCGCCCATCGCGCGGGCGCCGAGGTGGACCAAGTGGTAGTCGCCGGGAATGCCGTCGCGCGCCGAATACTGCGCCATCGGCGACACGACGATCCGGTTCCTGAGCACGACCCCGCGCGCGCGAAATGGCGTCAGCATCGGCGGAACCGGACGCGCAGCCGAAGGCTGCGGCAAGCCGGCCTGCGCGAACGCGTGCGCCGCGACAAAGTCCTCGTACCGCGCGACGTAGCGCGCGTCGCGCAGACGAAGGTTCTCGTGCGGGATGCGCTGGCTTCGCGTCAGCATCGAGTACGCGAACTGCTCGGCTTCGAGACCCGTGTAGCGATCGACGTTCTCGAACCATTCCATCGAATTGCGCGCGGCGCTCTGGATCTTCAGCACCTCGACCGACCGCAGCTCCTGGTAGACCGGCAGCACGCGTTCCATGCCGTCGGCGCCGTGCGCGCGCAGCAGCGGGCGAGCTCGATCGCATCCTCCAGCGCGAGCTTCGTGCCCGAGCCGATCGAGTAATGCGCGGTATGCGCGGCGTCACCCATCAGCACGATCGGCACCTGCCTGCCATCCACTTCGATCCGGTGCACCCAGCGCGCGCAGACGATGCGCGGAAACCGGATCCAGATCGCCGAGCCCGCAGGTGCGTGGCGTTGGACAGGAGTGGATGGCCATCGAGCTGCGCGGCGAAAAGTCTTTCGCAGAAGCGGATCCCCTCCTCCTGGCTCATCCGGTCGAGGCCTGCACGCCGCCAGACCTCCTCGGGCGTCTCGATGATGAAGGTCGAGGTCTCGCCGTCGAACTGGTAGATGTGGGCCTGGAACCAGCCGTGCTCGGTTTCTTCGAACGCGAACGTGAACGCGTCGAAACGCTTGTGCGTCCCGAGCCAGACGAAGCGGCACCGCCGAACGTCGATCTCTGGACGGAAGACATCGCTGATAGCGGGCGCGAACGCCGCTGTTGACGCCGTCGGAGGCGACGACGAGGTCTGCCCCGTAGCGCGGCGGCGACGGCGCGCTCGTCGGTGACGTTGGTCTCGAACACGAGCTTCACACCAAGCTCCTCGCAGCGCGCCTGCAGGATGTTCAGCAATCGCTTCCGGCCGATTCCGCAGAAGCCGTGGCCGCCGGAGGTGATCCTGCGCCCCTTGAAGAAGACGTCGATATCGTCCCAGTGGTTGAACGCCTGCAGGATGGTGCGCGCCGTCGTTTCGTCGGCAGCGACGAGATTGCCGAGCGTCTGGTCGGAAAAAGACGACACCCCAGCCGAACGTGTCGTAGGGCCGATTGCGCTCGATGACCGACGACCTCGTTCCGCGGATCCTGCTTTTTCATCAGGATGCCGAAGTACAGGCCGGCAGGGCCGCCGCCGATGCACACGATGTTCATGCGTCTCCTCTTGCCCCGCTGTTGCTCGTCTGCGTAGTGCGAGGGCGGAACCCTTCAGCCTTCATGCCGCCAGCGAGACGATGTGCTCATCCGCGTGACGCGAGGACAGGGGCCCTTCGGGCTTCATACCCAGGCGCCCGCAGGGCCTGCCCCTCGCGCCACACTCACATCCTGCCGAGTCCGGAAGTTCTTTTGCCCGCACTGTGCAACCGTGCGCGCGGCAGTATCGCAGGTGGCAGAAGCTGTCGGGCGCCTGAGGTATGAAGCCGACGGCTTCGCCGCCTGCGATACTGCAATTGCCGATCTTCCCTGCGACTCCGAGGACATCTGCCTCGGACGGCAATTATTTGACATCTAAAGCATCTGCCTGTCAACCGCGAGCGACTGGTCGCGCCCTGCGCGCGCTATACAATTCGGGTGCCGGAAGGATTGGCGCGTACGGGCTGTTGGCGTCGCATCGCCGCCCACGCGGCTCACCTTTCGCAAAGGAGTCGATTCGATGAAGCGCTGGAACCGTGCATGGATCGCCGTGGCCGTCGCCCTTATCGTTCCGCTCGCGCAGGCGCAGACCAATGTGCGCGTGCGCGGCACCATCACCGCCGTCAGCGCCGACGCGCTATCGGTGAAGTCGCGCGACGGGCGCGACCTGACGCTCGAGCTTCCCGCCGACGTCGCGGTGGCGGTCGCCAAGGCCACGCGTTTCGAGGACATCAAGCCCGGTGACTATGTGGGCACGACGACGAACGCCGCGCCGGACGGAACGCTCGTCGCCGTCGAGGTCCACTATCTTGCGCCCACGGTGCCGGAGGGGCACACGCCGTGGGATCTCGTGCCCGGCTCGATGATGACCAATGCCAAGGTCGGCGAGGTGCAGGCGACCGGCAAGCGCGAGCTCATGCTGCAATACAAGGACGGCGCCAAGAAGGTCGTCGTGCCCGCCGACGCGCCGATCGTGCGCGCCGTCCCCGGCACGCGCGCGGATCTCGTCGTCGGCGAGTACGTCTTCATCGGCGCGCAGGCAGCGCCGGACGGCAAGCTTCGCGCGCCGCGGATCCAGGTCAGCAAGGACGGCGTCAAGCCGCCGCAATGACGTTGCCGCCGCGGCCCGGGATCGAGAGGCGGCCGTAGTGTCCGGCGCCGAATGCCCGGCCACGGGAGTTCGACCGCCTGGCATCCCGGAGTCGCGTCGAGGATCCCCGGCGACATCCGCCACCTCGCGACGGTCTACCGCCCGGAGAACGTCTTCACCGACGTCGCAGCCGCGGAAGAGCTTGCCGACCTGACGGGTCTCGAGCCGAGGCGAGCTCGTGGCCTTCCGGCCGCAGCGGCTCGCGCTGCACGAGCTCCTGATCCGGGTCAGCGCCGACTTCTCCATCCCCGACGGCGAGAAGATCGAGGACCTCGGCATCAACTTTCGCCGGACGGTGAACACAATCCTTCGCGGCTACGTCGCGCCGGAGCAGGCTGCGCATCGACGCGAGCTACGATGGGCTTCGGCGTTCGCTCGCGGCGGTCATCGAGAAGGAGCTCGCGATTCTCTTCCGCTCCGGCGGCGGAGGGAACGACGCCGGCGCCGCACTCCGCCGCGAACCGGTTGCGCGAGCTTTTCCAACTCCCGCGAAGCCAAACGGCGGCGACTGCGGAATCCGTCACCGCGAGCGACAGCGACGTCATTGCGGCATGGGAGAAAGTGCGCGCGGCGGCAGCGATCCCGTTCGAGCGGCGGCGTGCCGCGCTCTGGCACGCGCAGCGTCTCGCGCTCTTCGTGCGCCACGGCCGGATCTGGGGCAGTCGCGAGACCATTGCGGCGCTCGCTCTCGATCTCGCCTGCCAACGCCTACGGCAGCGAAGTCGTCGGGCGCGCGATCGAGCCGCTGTTCGCGAAGGCGGTGGCGGCCGAGCGCGTTCACGATCCTGCCGCGCGCAGGACCATCCGGTCGTCATGAACACCAAGGGCGCGTCGGCATCGGGCAAGAGCACGCTGCGGCCGCGGCAGACGCAAGCTCGCCGGCGGACATCGGCGTGCAACTGGAGCGAATTCGCGATCATCAGCCCCGACATCTGGCGCAAGCAGCTTCTCGACTACGACGACGCTCGGGCCGGCGTACAAGTACGGCGGCGCCGTTCACCGGCGAGGAGCTGCAGATCATCGACCGGAAGCTCGATCGCTACATGGCCCGCAAGGCCGAGCGCGGCGAAATGACCCATCTGCTGATCGACCGCTTCCGCTTCGACAGCTTCGCGCCCGACTCGGACGAGGCGGGCAGCAACCTGCTGACGCGCTTCGGCCACGACGTCTATCTGTTCTTCATGATCACGCCGCCGGAGATGCTGGTCGAGCGCGCGTGGAACCGCGGACTCGAAGTCGGCCGCTACAAGGCGCGTCGACGACACGCTCGCGCACGGCGTCGTGGCGTACGCCGGGATGCCGCAGCCTCGCTCTTCACGTGGGCGAAGCGCAACGACAAGCGCGTGCAGTTCGAGTTTCTCGACAACAGCGTGCGCGGCGGGCGAGCGGCCGCGCACCGTCGCGTTCGGCTCGAACCGGCGCGCTGAACGTGCTCGACGTCAAATGCATGCTCGACGTCGAGCGCTATCGCAGGGTGAACGTCGACGCGACCGCTCGCCGGACGAGCTGTATCGCGATCCGCGACTCCTGCGGCCCGAGCACAACGCCGGACTTCTTGAAGCAGTGCCTCGAGCACTTTCCCGAACGTCAGCTTCGCGGACCAGGCGACAGGCCGCATCTACCTCGACGATCGCCGCGGGAGCGCCCGTCTGGGCCGATCGCGATGCGCTCGAGGCGGCGCTATCGCGAGCCCCGAGACGCGCGCGCGGCACTCGCTGCCGTCGTGCCGTCGGCGCTCGATCGGCCGCTGCCTCCAGCGACGCGCCCGCGCTATCTCGGCGAACGGTCCGGCGCCGAGGGCTTGGTTACACTCGGCGCGTGGGGATCATCGCCTGGCGACGATCTAATGACTGCACGCCTGGCAGATCGCGCCCTAAGGGCGAAATGTCGCGCTAAGGCGACATTCGCCCTGGCGCCCGAGGCGCCGTAAGGAGAAGCGATGGCCCTCGTTCCACTGGTCGAATACGACGCGCGCGCCGCCGGCAGTGCGCGCGGTGTACGACGACATCCGCGCGACGCGCAAGACCGACTACATCAACAACTTCTGGAAGGTGCTGGCGCACGACCCCGCGATGCTGGCGCGCACGTGGGCGAACGTGAAGGAGGTGATGGGGCCGGGCGCGATCGATCCGCTCGTCAAGGAGCTGATCTACATCGCCGTCAGCGTGACCAACAACTGCGAGTACTGCATCCATTCGCACACGCGCGGCGGCGCGCGCCGAAGGGAATGACGCCGGCGATGTTCGACGAGCTCCTCGCCGTGACGGCGCTCGCCAACGCGACCAATCGGCTCGCGAACGGCTACCGGATCGACGTCGACGAGCGCTACGCCTCGCCGCTCGCGCCGTGCTGCGAGCCGCGGTGACGCGCCTCCTATGGGCTTACGAGCCCCCACGTGACGCGGTGCTTCGGGTCACCGCGCCTGCGAGGCTGCACGGGAACGCTCTCCACCTGGCCGTTCATCGTCGTCACCTGCATCGAGCACCGGGCGGCGTGGCGACGCTTTGCGTCGGATCCGCCTGGATGAGCGCGACGCCCGCGATGCCGCCTACGATGTCGACGCTCGGCGACGATCGTGTTGCCGCGCTGAGACGAGCACCGAGTTGCCGGTCGTGAGATCGCGCGCATACAGCGTCGACGGACAGCGGCGACAGGCACGGGTCCGTCGACGGCTTCGAAAAGCCGTACACGGCGACATTGACGTCCGCGTAGACGTCGGAGTTGATCTTGAGGCTGCCGTCGGTGCCGTCCTGGTACCACCCGCGACCGATGGGCGCAGTGCCGATGCCGGTGACGCTGCTGCCCGATAACCGCGGTCAGGTTGGCGCGCGAGTACGGAATGGCGGGCGCCGGCTCGGGAGTGGTCCAGTTGCCGTCCCTGATCACGTAGAAGCTGTTGATCATCGAGGTGTCGACGAGGTCCTGCTGGTCGAGCAGCTTGCCGGTGCCGACGAAGAGGTAGCGATCGACGTTGTTGTTCTGGTCGATCTCGATGCGCACGCCGGTCGTGATCGGCTGCGGCTTGTTGCGTGGCGTCCTTGAGCGTCGCGATCTTCTCCGCCTGCCACTGGTTCGGGATCGGCGTTCGAGAGATCGAAGCGCCAGACGTTGCCCTTCATGTCGCCGCCGTACGCCTGCAGCACGTACGGATTCTGCCGGCTCGCCGTGTAACGCGCGGATCGTGGCGAGATCCGGTCGGGTTCGTGTCCGGTGCCCGTGTCGTCCGGGCAGCGCGATCTTCTTCAGCAGTTGACCCGCCTCGCGTCGGCGCGTTCGGATTGAGGACGTACAGAAAGCCCTTGCCGCCCGGGTTGTTGTAGCCCGACGCGACCAGCACCGACCCAGCCGTAGGCGTAGGTCTTGACGAGCGTCGGCGCGTCGTAGACGTAGCCCAGGTTCGCGTCGGTGAATTCCCACAGCACCTTCGATGGCCGCGGTCGCTTCGGTGTCTCGCGCGACACGAACGGCGGCGGCGGCGCGATGCGGATTCGTGACGTCGAGCGCATAGACGGAGCGGCCGCCGGCGCCGAGCCCGCCGACCAGCATCGTCCGCCAGTCGTTGCCGGTTGACGGCGGCGTCGCGGTGTTCGTGTTGGCGAAATCGACGTCCCAGATGCGCGCGCGTCGCGTTGACGTAGAACTTGTGCGAGTACAGCGGAATCCCGCCGCGGCGGAACGCAGAGCGCTCCGAGCTGGAATGCGGGCCGACGGCGTGTGCGCCGTGTCGTTCGGGTCGCCGCCGCTGAACAGCACCTTCGGGATGTACGCCCACGCTTCCTTGCCGCCGTTCGCCGCCGTTGTCGACGAACGCATGCAGCATTCCGTCGTTGCTTCCGACGTAGACCATCGGCGTGCGGCTCGCCTTGGCCGCCTTGAAAGTGTTGTAGCCGGGATTCGGCGAGCCCGCCGCGCCGGTGTCGGTATAGGGTCGCGCTCGGGCGCGCCTACCGGCACCGCGGCCGAATAGACGATATCGCCGAGGATGTGCGACGCGGGTGCGGAAGCTCGTCGTGTCGATCCCTTCGTTCGACTTGTCGCCGCGCAGGAAATTGAGCACCGATTGCGCCGGTCGGCGGCGAAGCCACGATGCTCCATCCGGCAGTGAGCGATGCCTGCTGCGCGGCCGAGAGCGTTCGCGAGGCGGAAGCGGAACGGCCGCGCCCGTCGCGTCGTTGATCGTCACGATGCGGCGCTGCGTATCCCAGCCGTTGATCGCCCCGTTCACGGCCGCCTGCGCATCGAGCTGCGTCGCGGCCGACCATAGCGGCGCGTTGAGCCGGAGTTGCCGTTGGCGTCGACCGGGAGCACGCCGGTGGTCGATGTCGATCGCGTACTTCTTGACGTCGCCCCAGATGCCCGCTTCGTAGCTCGTCTTGTACGCATACTGGTTGGTCGACGCTCAGCTGCGCGCCGCCGATGTCCGACGGCCGTCGCCCGTGCCGGACCTGATCGGTGAAGTCGGCGAGCGCGCTGACGATGCTCTCCGCCAGTTGCTGCGCGTTGCTCGCGTTGAAGTACTTGCCGCGGCTGTTGACGGCGGCGTGCCACAGGTCGTCGATCGGCTTCCGGTCCGCCGGCGCCGGTCGCCGGCGGCCAGTTGGCCGTGCCGGACGTGATGGCGTTGATGCCGTTCGGATAGTTGATCGTGCCGCGGGCGCCGATCGACAGGCCGTAGACGCTGACGTGCTGCCACGGCGCGATCGGAGTCCTTCACCTTGTCGGCGACGGTCGGGCGCGATGTCGCGAATCCAGTAGTACATCGGCGAGGTCCGCGAGGCTGTTGCTGCGTCGCGGTCGATCCTTCGTAATACGGACGCGGGAAGTGCGATCCGGGCGTGAATCCCGTCGCGCCCGGCGAGGTTGGTGAGCGGCGGGCACCGTCTGGTCGTTGTTGCCGCGCGACGTGTAGGACAGCGTCGAGTTCCAGTAGCCGTCGGTCGACAGCAGGTGGAAGTTCGGCTGGCACTTTCCGGTCGACCGGATCGAGCGGGTCCGTCGCGCCCGGGAGCGTCGAGGCCGCGAGATTGCCGGCGAAGAGCTCGCCGATGCGCCACATCGGCGTCCGGCAGCGTGCGTGCCGCCGTTCGGGGTTCACCTCGTAGAGCGTTGGTGAACCAGGTCTGCTTGTTGGCGGCGGTGAAGTCCTTGACGTTCGTGAACAGCGTGGCGTTCTCCCAGAGCGTGTGGAAGCCGACGCGGGAGTTCTGGTCCGAGCGCGGAGAACGCGATGCCGGAGGCCGCCTTCATCGACAGGATCCGCGTGCGGTAGAACGCATACCAGTTGGCGAAGTTCTGCCATCTCCTGCGCGTACGTGCGGCCGCTGGGGTTGGCTGCCGACAGCGCCGTTGACGAGGAACGCCGAAGCGACTTGATGTCGACGCGCGTGAACGCCTGCGGATCGAACGTCGCCGCGCCGGTGCCGTAGCGGACGTACTTGTACGTCGTCGGATCCCACTGGCTCACGCAGGGCGTCGTTCCCCAGCCCGCGGACGTCTTTCGCCGAGCAGTACTGGACCTGCGAGATCGTGTAGTAATAAGGATTGCCGTTGAGCGTGAACGCGTAGATGAACTTGCACCGTTCTCGGTACCGACGCACGTCGACCGACGCTGTTCGGGTAGTTGTAGCCCGGCGGCGATGCGCCGGCGTCGTGTTCCCGCTCACGGTGGCGGCTGGTGTAGGCTGCGGCCGTTGCGGCGGCATACCGAGCCGTTGGAATCGGCCGTCTGCTTCTCCGCCGGCGGTCGTGGACCCGATTTCCAGCACCAGACCGTAGTCGGATAGCCGGTCGTGAGATCTGATGGTGCCGCTGCGTGTTGGCGCCCGGGTAGCCGGCGAATCCGTTGGTGTAGACGGCTGGTCCACGGCGCGCCGCACGTGGCGTCCGAGCCTTCGCACGGAAGGTCGGTGCCGTCCGCTTTCTTGCCGGCCCGGTATGAAGGCCGACGGCGATCGTAGTACACGCCGTTGTAGTTCGGCGCTGCGGACCGGCGGATCGTATTGGCTGAACGTGTAGCTGCCGCCGGGCTGCCGAAGTCGCGCCGCCGCACTGGACTGCCGTCGCGGCAGTGCGCGATGCCGGAGGCCACGCAGGCGACGTAGTCCGGCAGGAAATCCCACCCCATGCTGCCGGAGTCGTCCATCGTGAACATGATGTTCGGCTTGACCGGATTGAGCCCCTGGATCGGGACCTCCGCCAGCGTCTCGACGATCGCCGCGCCGTCGGCCGCCAGCGGCTGCAAGAGCGATGCGCGGCGGCGAGGGTCGCGGCGAGAGTCTGGCGTGCAGGCGTTCGGGCGGACGACGATCATGGCGATGCTCCTGGTGGCGCGTCGAGGCGGTCCGGCGGTCTACCTCAGCACGGCCTGCGCGTAGGTCACGGTGTTGCGCGGACCTTCGACCCTGACGGTGACGCGGTAGTAGGCGTCGCCGGGACGGATCAATCCGATGTAATGCTCGGTCCCGGGATCGGCGCCGCAATGCGCCGGTGGCGAGATTGCAGTTGCTGCGGATCGCGGGTCCGGGCAGCGAAGCACATCCGCTCGATCACGTAGCAGCTCCGGTTGCCGGCGTCGTCGTTGGCGATGAGGCCGGCTCGCGAGGCCCGCGCCGAGCACAGCCGCTGGCGCTCAGCAGCAGATCGGGAATCTTCGGCACGACGCTGTTCGCCGGCCATGCAGCCGCCGCCGTTGCCGCGAACGCACGCGTAGAAGTTCTGCGCCGGCGCGTGCTGCGTGCGGTCGAGCGCAGGTGGTCTCCCAGCGCGTGGCACGGCCCGCTCGATGCCGCGGTCGACGGCGAGGCTCGCCGCCTGCTTCAGCACGAGATTGCCCGTGACCGCCGGTCGCCGGCGTCGGTCGGAGCGCAACAGCGCGATGCCGGCGATCGACAGCGCAACCATCACCAGCAGCGCGACGAACAGCGACGATGCCGCGCGGGCGGGTGCGGGGACGAAGACGCGACGCGGGCGGCACGGCGCGCTGGGTCGGATCGGGTTTCATGGCGCGTTCCAGAGCGCGTTGCGAAACGGGATCGTGGTCTCCAGCACCTTGTAGCGGTAGTGCTGCGCATCGGCGTCGAGCGTCATCGACAGCGCGCACGGGGTTCGTCGTGCAGAACATCTCGAGCGGGCCCGGGCGTCACGGCGTTCGGTCTCGTACTGGTCGCTCCGCGTGACGATCGCGATCCGCACCGCGCGGATCTGCTGCCACGTGGCCTGCGGCTGCAGCGGCAGGTTCGCCGCCGACCAGTTGCCGGTGGCGGTCTGCCACGTGTCGACCGTCGCCGTCAGTTGTCCGTGTCGAGGCCGAACTGGGCCTTCAGGTTGACGACGTTGCTCACGACCGCGGTCGTGACCGGCTGCACGGTCGGCAGGAGGCTCTGTGTCCGCAGCGTGTTGGCGGCCGGAGTCGATCGGTGTAGAGCGTCTGGCCGAACCGCGCCGGCTCGCCGGGGTCGCCGCCTGGCCCAGGTTGATGAGCTGATGCCGCGACGGCGCCGTAGGTCGCCGTCGTGTTGTTGCCGGGCGTCGCGGTCAGCGTGTGATTGATCGTCGCGATGCCGGTGGGCCCGCGACCGAGACGCCGCCCGCATTGATCGTCGACAGCGTGCAGTTCGCGCCCTGGACCGCGACGATCGACGTCGTTCGGGCTGAACGCAGAGCGGTCCCGCGACGACGTAGCGCTCCCGGCGGCGACGTCCGACCGATCGCCGCGCGAGCTCAAGAGCGGCGCCGGTGTGGACAGCGAGCTCGACCCGCCATAGAGCACGGTGATCGAATCCGGATCGTTGTCCGTCGCGCCCGCCGCGATCACCGCCGGGATGGGCCGCAGCATCGCGCAGCCGCTCAAGCGCGGTCGTCGACGCCGAGATCACCTGTCCCGCGCCCATCAGGTCCTGGCCGATGAGGAAGAGGCCGTAGCTCGCGTTCTGCTGCGCGTCGCTGCCGGCGGTGATCGTGCGCTTCTGGCCTTCGCTCACCGAGGTAGACCTGGTAGATGATGCAGGACCATCAGCATGCTGATGAGGATGCCGACCATGATCTCGATCAGCCCCACGCTGCGCTGCCGCCGCAAGACGTGGATGGCACGCGCGCATCGGGCCGCTGGCGTACCTCGCGCGCGTCGCGCTCCGGCATTCGCATTTGGGACGGCCCAGCGGGCTCATGTGTTCTTCCCGATCTGGGCGGTGATGAGCACCTGGTGGCGAACCGGTCTCGCCCGGCATCTGCCAGAACACGGTCACGACGACGCTGCGGCTTTGCGTCGACAGGCCGGGCTGCGCGAGATCGACGAGCGGCGCATTGGCGCCGGACGCTGACGGCAGCTGCGCCGCCACATGGTTCTGCCAGGCGACGAGCTTCGGCTCCGCCGGTCACCGAACTGCGGGATCGAGATCGGTCGCCGGCCGTCGCCCGCATGTCGCCGATGACGGCGTTGGCGAGGTTGGCGGCTTCCGGCGCGATAGCGCGCATCGTTGGTCGCGCGGATCGACGCCGCGAGGATGCCGATGAGGCCGAGAACGCCGAACGAGAAGATCAGGATACGCGACCGAGCGCCTCCAGCAGCGTGCTGCCGTCCTGCGGGAAGCGCGCATTGCGCTCGATCGATGCGTGTCGTGGAAGTGGCCATCTCAGCAGGCCCTCGCGTCGCGGCGGCATCATCGAGCCGCAGCGCAGGGTCAGGGATCGCACAATCCTGACGCCGTGCAGGTCGTCGACGAAGATACGCGCAGCGTGCGCGCCTCGCCGTCGATCATCGAGCGCGACGTCGACCTGCTGCAGAGTTCGGCGTCGCGATGGGCGACGGCGACGACGATCGCGCCCGAGGCCGTTGAACGTGACCGCCACCGGCGTTGCCGGGCGCGGTCACGACCATCGCGCGCTGCGCCGCACTTCGAGTCGCGAATACCGACTGGAGCGGCGGCTGCAGCAACGAGCCCGGTGACCGGATTGAAGATGTTGATCGTCCCAGCTGGGATCGCCGCTTCCGGCGAGCGTGAAGCTCACCGGCCGATTGAGCCGCGTCGCCTCGCTGCGCGCAAGCCGCAGCCCGTTGCTGATCGACTCGGACGGTCGAACGGATCTCCGGCATTGCGAAGGAACGTCGTGAACGACGGCAGGCCTGCGAGGAACATCATCGCCGATGATGGTGAGTCCCACCATCAGCTCCAGCAGCGTGAAGCCGCGCGTGCGTGTTTCGTGGCGCATGTTGCGCAAGCATCGGTTTCATGCAGTCTGTCGTCTACATTCGTGTCGTGCGTCGGCGCTTGCGTCCCGCGGCGTTTCGGAGCAATCGTAGGACCCGAATCGCCTCGACGCGCTGAGGCATCGCATCCGACGACGATCGAGGCGCAAGACATATGCCATTGTCCTAGGCGGAACCGCGCGATCGGATCGAGCGGTCGGGCCGCGCGGACCAAAGGTGGTCGAACGGCGAGTGCGCGGCGCGAGCTGATCGGATCCGCTCGCGCCGCCTGCGCGTGACCGTCAGGCGCCGGAAGTGACGGAATGCGTCGCACTGCGCGGCGCAAGTGCGCCACGCGCACGCGTCACTGCATGCCGGTTGTTCGCTACAGCAGAAGGTGCGGACGGGTCCTGCCAACCGCCCGGGAGGCGCGACCAGCCGGTCGACTTCCGGCGGTCCCCACGTGCCGGGCGCGTAGTCGTAGACCGGCGTGTCGGCGCGTCAGCACGGGATCGACGATGCGCCACGCTTCCTCGACGTAGTCCTCGCGCGCGAACAGCGTGCGATCGCCCGCCATCGCGTCGCCGAGCACGCGCTCGTAGGCATCCATTCTCCGCGGCGCCGGGCCGGCGGCTCGCGAGGAGCTCGACCTGCTGGCCGATCATCTTGTCCTCGGCGTCCATCACCGTGACGCCGATGCGCGAGCGTCATCTCCGGGCTGATGCGGAAGCGGACGTGGTTCGGCACGCCGGGCAGGTCGGCGAAGATCTTCGGCGCGCGGCGCAGCCGCACGACGACCTCGGTGCACGTCACCGGCAACGATTTGCCGGCGCGGATGTAGAACGGCACGCCCTGCCCAGCGCCACGAGTCGATCTCGAGCTGCAGCGCCGCGAACGTCTCGCGGCGCGAATCCGGCGCGACGCCCGGGCTCCGTTGCGATAGCCGGTGAACTGGCCGCGCACGAGATCCTTCGCCTCGATCGGCGGAATCGACTTCAGCACCTTGACCTTCTCGTCGCGCATCGACTCGCTGTCGTCGCGCGCCGGCGGCTCCATCGCGAGATTCGCGAGCACCTGGAACAGATGGTTCTGGATCACGTCGCGGACCGTGCCGACCTGGTCGTAGAACGCGCCGCGGCCCTGGACGCCGAAGCTCTCCGGCCATCGTGATCTGCACGCTCTTGACGAACTTGCGGTTCCAGAACGCTTCGAGGAACGCGTTGGCGAAACGGAAGAACACCATGTTGTGCACCGGCCGCTTGCCGAGGTAGTGGTCGATGCGGAAGATGTGCGCCTCGTCGAACGTGCGCAGCAGGATCGCGTTGAGCGTCTGCGCGCCGACGCGAGGTCGCGGCCGAACGGCTTCTCGACGATCGACCCGCGCGCCGTCGCGTGCAGTTCGCCGCGGCGAGCTGCTCGACGACCGTGCCGAAGAGCGCCGGCGGGATCGCGAGATAGTGCGCCGGGCGCTGCGCCGTCGCCGAGCTCCTGCGTGATCCGCTGGAACGTCGCCGGCGTCGGTGTAGTCGCCGTCGACGTAGCGCAGCAGGCCGGCGAGCTTCGTCGAACGCCGCTGCGTCGAGTCCGCCGTAGCTGCTCGAGGCTGTCGCGCGCCCGCGCCGATGAGCTGGTCGAGGTTCCAGCCGGCCTTCGCCACGCAGATCACCGGCACGTCGAGATGCCCGCGCTTCTGCATCGCCTGCAGCGACGGGAAGATCTTCTTGTACGCGAGGTCGCCGGTCGCGCCGAAGAACCAGCGCATCGGTGTCGGTTCGCTCATGTGTCCTGGGCTCGCGGCTGCGTCCTTGACTACTGGCCGCCGGCTTCTCGACGTGCCCGCCGAACTCGAAGCGCATCGCCGACAGCAGCTTGTCCTGGAAGTCGGCTTCGCCGCGCGAGCTGAAGCGCGCGTAGAGCGCGGTCGGTCAGCACCGGCGCCGGCACGCCCTCGTCGATCGCCGCCTTGATCGTCCAGCGCCCTTCGCCCGAATCGGAAACGCGGCCGGCGAGAATTGCGCGAGCGCCGGATCCTTGCCGAGCGCGCGTTCGCGGTGAGGTCGAGCAGCCACGACGCGATCACGCTGCCGCGCCGCCACACTTCGGCGATGTCGGGCAGGTTGAAGTCGTACTGATAGTGCTCGGGATCGCGCAGCGGCGTGGTCTCGGCGTCGATGCGCGTGCTCGCGCTTGCCGACGTTCGCGCGACGTGCAGGATGTCCAGGCCTTCGGCGTACGCCGCCATCAGGCCGTACTCGATGCCGTTGTGGACCATCTTCACGAAGTGCCCGGCGCCGTTCGGCCCGCAGTGCAGGTAGCCCTGCTCGGCGGTGCCGCCGGCGCTCGTCGCGCCCGGGCGTGCGCGTCGATGTCGCCGACGCCCGGGCGCGAGCGTCGCGAAGATCGGATCGAGGCGCTGCACGACCGTCGTTCTCGCCGCCGATCATCATGCAGTAGCCGCGCTCGAGGCCCCACACGCCGCCGCTCGTCCCGACGTCGACGTAGTGGATGCCCTTCGGCGGCGAGCTCCTTCGCGCGGCGGATGTCGTCGACGTAGTACGAGTTGCCGCCGTCGATCACGATGTCGCCCGCCTCGAGATGCGGCAGCGAGGTCGGCGATGCGTCTTGTCGACCACCGCCGCCGGCACCATCAGCCAGATCGCGCGCGGCTTGGCGAGCTTGGCTGACGAAATCGGCGAGCGAAGCGGCGCCCGTCGCCTTCTCTGCGCGACGAGTCCTGCCACGGCGTTCGGCGACACGCGTCGTAGACGACGCACTGGTGGCCGCCGTTCGATCAGCCGCCGCACCATGTTGGCGCCCATCCGGCCGAGCCCGATCATTCCGAGTTGCATGCGTTGCTCCTGTCTGCAGGTCCGTATTGTAAAGCGCGCCCGCGAGGCGGGCGAGGTGACGAAACGTGCCTGTCGCGTTCATGGCGCAGCGCGCAGGCTTGCACCCTGCGCTTGCGGTAGCGGCGGATCAGCGCGTTGGTCGAGCTGTCGTGCGCGAGCTGCGGCTCGTCGGCGCGTCGAGCTCCGGAATGATCCGCTGCGCGAGCACCTTGCCCAGCTCCACGCCCCACTGGTCGAACGAGTCGATGCCCCAGATCGCGCCCTGCGTGAACACGCTGTGCTCGTAGAGCGCGACGAGCTTGCCGAGCGCCGCCGGCGTGAGCCGCGTCGAGCAGGATCGTGTTCGACGGGCCGGTTGCCCTCGAACACGCGGTGCGGAACGAGCCAGTCCGGCGTGCCCTCGGCCTTCACCTGCTCCGGCCGGTCTTGCCGAACGCGAGCGCCTCCGCTTGCGCGAAGACGTTCGCGAGCAGCATGTCGTGATGCGCGCCGAGCGGGTTGAGCGGCGTTGGCGAACGCGATGAAATCGCACGGGATGAGCCGCGTGCCCTGGTGGATCAGCTGGTAGAACGAGTGCTGGCCGTTGGTGCCGGGCTCGCCCCAGTAGATCGGGCCGGTGTCGCAGCCGACCGGCGGCGCCGTCGAGCTGTCACGCGCTTGCCGTTGCTCTCCATCGTGAGCTGCTGCAGGTAGGCCGGGAAGCGCTTCAGGTACTGCTCGTACGGCAGCACGGCGACCGTCTGCGCGCCGAAGAAATCGTTGTACCAGACGCGCGAGGAGCCCCATCAGCACGGGCAGGTTCCGCTCGAACGGCGCGGTCGCGGAAGTGCTCGTCCATCTCGTGGAAGCCGCCGAGCATCGCGCGGAAGTGCGTCCGGGCCGATCGCGAGCATCGTCGAGCAGGCCGATCGCCGAGTCCATCGAGTAGCGGCCGCCGACCCAGTCCCAGAAGCCGAACATGTTCGCGGTGTCGATGCCGAACTCGGCGACCTCGGCGGCGTTCGTCGACACCGCGACGAAGTGCCTGCGCCACCGCCTTCGCGTCGCCGCCGCAGGCCCGCGACGAGCCAGTCGCGCGCGGTGTGCGCGTTGGTCATCGTCTCCGAGCGTGGTGAAGGTCTTCGACGAGACGATGAAGAGCGTCTCGGCGGGATCGAGGTCGCGCGATCGCCTCGGCGAAGTCGGTGCCGTCGACGTTCGAGACGAAGCGGAACGTCAGGCTGCGCTCGCTGTAGTGCCGGAGCGCCTCGTAGGCCATCACCGGGCCCGAGATCGGAGCCGCCGATGCCGATGTTGACGACGTTGCGGATGCGCTTGCCGGTGTGGCCCTTCCACGTCGCCGTCGCGAACGCGCGTCGGCGAAGTCGGCCATCCGGTCGAGCACGGCGTGCACGCCGGGCACGACGTTCTCGCCGTCGACGACGATCGACGTGCCCTCGCGGCGCGCGCAGCGCGACGTGCAGCACCGCCCGGTTCTCCGTGACGTTGATCTTCTCGCCGCGGAACATCGCGTCGATGCGCTGCGCGCGAGTCCGGATTCGCTCGGCGAGCGCGACACAGCAGCCGCAGCGTCTCGTCGGTGACGCGGTGCTTCGAATAGTCGAGGTAGACACCCGCGGCCTCGGCGGTCAGGCGTTCGCCGCGCGCAGGATCCTCGGCAAAGAGCTCGCGCAGCGACCGTGGACTGCAATCCCCGTCGCTCTTTCTCGAGCAACCGCCATGCCTTGCGCGCGGTGACGGGCGCGATCGCTGCGTTCATTTTCGAGTTCTCCGCGCGCCGGCTCTTTTGGTTGCCGCACGTGCGGAGACGCGCGATGGGCTTGCGCGCCGGCTTCGTCGCCCACAAGCGGAAGCCGCCGGCGAACGCGTTGGCGTTGTCGCCGAGCCTGCAAGCGGGCGGCAGATCGCGCACCTTGTCCGCATTGCCGCCGCCGAGCACGATTTCATCGGGCAGGAGCGCCGCGCGCAGGAGCTCGATCACCTCCGTCACATGGCGCCGCCACTGCTTCTTGCCGAGCCGCTCGAGACCGCGCCAGCCGACGTAATCCTCGAAAGTCGCCCGCCGATAAGGAAGGTGCCCAACCTCCATCGGCACGACGATGCCCTCGACGATCATCGTCGTGCCGAGCCCGGTGCCGAGCCCCAGGAACAGCATGTTGCCTCCGTCGTAGCTGCCGAGCGCCTGCATCGCGGCGTCGTTGATGACTTTCGCGGGGCATCCGAACGCGGCCTGGAAATCGAAGCTCACCCAGCCGGGCCCGAGGTTGTGCGGCTCGGCGACCGGACGGTTGCGAGCGACGGCGCCGGGGTAGCCGATGGAGACCGCATCGTAGCGCCACGTTCCCGCGAGCTTCTTCACGCCGGCGACCATCTGCTCTCGCCGTCATCGTGGGCGTGGACTCGAACTCGCGGGACTCTTCCTGCCCCGTCGCCAGGATCTTGACGTGAGTGCCGCCGACATCGATCACGAGAACTTTCATCGCCGTTCGCCAATGGATGCAGATCCCGCCGGCGGGCTGCGGCCAGGTCGGCTATTTGACGGTCTCGAGCGCGGCGCTCTTCGACGCGATGACGGCCATCAGCTCATTCCAGGACTTCGACGAAAGCGGCCGCGCCTTCCTGCTGCAGTCGCGCCGCGAGCGCGCCGACGTCGATGCCGGCGCGCTCGAACTCGCGCAGCACCGCTTCGCAATCGCCGCCGTCCGCCGGCATCGCCGGACCAAGCTCCCCGTGATCGGCGAACGCCTTGAGCGTGCTCTCAGGCATCGTGTTGATGGTGAGCGGCGCCGCCAGCGCCTCGATATAGAGGATGTCGGATGCGTTCGGATCCTTGGTGCCCGTGCTCGCGAGCAGGCAGCCGCTGCGGTCGCGCGCCGGCGTTCATCGCACGCTGCTGCCGCGGCGATGCCAGGAGCTCGCAATAGGCCTGGTAGCGCGCGCTGGCCGATCGGCGACGCCAAGGCGATTGGCGAGTGCCGCCGGCACCTTGCCGGCCACCGCGACGTCCCAGCGGCTCACGAAGATCGACGCCACCGACGGGACGTCGGCAGAGAGTCCCGCCGCGATGCCGCCGCTCGATGCCGCGCAGGTAAGCGTCCGCGCGACGCGAGATACTGCTCGCGCGGAAAAGAGCAGCGTCACGTTGATCGGAACGCCGGAGAAGATCGCCTCTTCGATCGCCGGCACTCCCTCCTTCGTCCCCGGTATCTTGATGAAGAGATTGCGCCGGCCGGCTCGCGCGTGGAGCTCGCGCGCCTGAGCGAGCGTGGTCTTCGTGTCGTACGCAAGGAGCGGCGAGACTTCGAGCGAAACCCAGCCGTCGACGCCCGCCGTCCGCTCGTGAATGGGCTTGAAGAGGTCGGCCGCCTGCCGCAAGTCCTCCTGCGCGAGGTCGAGGAAAAGGGCTTCGCCCGACTTGCCCTCGCCGAGCTTGGCGCGGATCGAGGCGTCGTACGCGGAGCTGCCTTTGATCGCCTGATGGAAGATCGTGGGATTCGACGTGAGTCCGGTCACCGAGTATTCGTCGATGTAGCGCTGTGAGCGTCCCGCTTGCGAGCGAGCTCGCGGGTGATGTTGTCGAGCCACAGGCTCTGGCCGAGATCGTGGAGTTGCCGTGTCGGGTTCATCACGTCGCCTCTCGTGGATGCGGGTTCAACCGATCGCTTCGGTCGCGCCCGCCATTGCGTAGGATGCAATGACTGCAGGGTGGTTGGCAAACTTTCCGGCTGAGGCCGGAAGTGACCGGACCGGCCGCGATCACTGCGCTGCTGTCCGTCATGCGGGAGCCGCCGGCGTCGCGAGCGCGACTTCGACGATCCGCTTCGCCTCGTCGACGATCGCCCGCAGATGGTGCTCGTCGCGGAAGCTCTCCGCGTAGAGCTTGTAGAGGTTCTCGGTACCCGACGGCCGCGCTGCGAACCAGCCGCTCGCGGCGACGACCTTGAGCCCGCCGATGGCGGCATCGTTGCCGGGCGCGCGCGTGAGCCGCGCGGCGATCGGCTCTCCGGCGAGCGAGCGGCGCGGTGACCGGCCTCCGGCGAGAGCTTGGCGAGTTGCGCCTTCTGCGCCGGTGTCGCCGGGGCATCGATCCGCGTGTATACGCGGCGCGCCGAATTCGCGCGGTGAGCTCGCGATAGTGCTCGCCCGGATCGCGTCCGGTACGCGCGGTCATCTCCGCCGCCAGCAGGTTCATCGACGATGCCGTCCTTGTCGGTCGTCCAGACGCTGCCGTCGCGGCGACAGGAACGAGCGCGCCGGCAGACTCCTCGCCGCCGAAGCGCGAGCGAGCCGTCGAGAAGGCCCGCCGACGAACCACTTGAAGCCGACCGGCACTTCGGTGAGCTTCCGGCCGAGCGAGGCGACGACGCGGTCGATCATGCTGCTCGACACCAGCGTCTTGCCGATCGCCGCATCCGCGCGGCCACTCGCGGGCGATGCGTAAGCAGGTAGCGGATCGCCACCGCGAGATAGTGATTCGGGTTCAGGAGCCCGGCCGACGGCGTGACGATTCCGTGCCGGTCGGCATCGGGATCGTTCGCGAACGCGACGCGATAGCTGATCCTTCTCGTGCGACGAGACGCGCCATCGCGTACGGCGCTCGAGCAATCCATGCCGGATCTTGCCGTCGTGGTCGACCGTCATGAAGGCGAACGTCGGATCGACCGCGCGATTGACGACGGCGATGTCGAGACCGTAGCACGCGATTGATCGGCTCCCAGTAGCCGACACCCGGCGCCGCCCGAGCGGATCGACGGCGAGGCTCGAGGCCGGCGGCGCGAATCGACTCCATGTCGACGACGCTCGCGAGATCGTGGACGTACGGGCAGGACGAGATCGCGCGCGTGCGTCGTCGGCGCGCTCGCAGCGCGCTCGGCGAGCGGAATGCGCCGCACGCCTCGCCCGCCTCGCAGGCAGCGCGTTGGCGCGGTCCTCGTATCCACGTGCGTCGACGGCGGTGTCGGCCGGGCCGCCGTTCGGCGGGTTGTACTTGAAGCCGCCGTCCTCCGGCGGATTGTGCGACGGCGTGACCACGATGCCGTCGGCGAGGCGCTCCGCTGCGGCCGCGATTGTGAACGAGGATCGCGCGCGAGATCACCGGCGTCGGCGTGAAGCCGCCGTCGCGCTGGAAGACGGTCTCGACGCCGTTCGCCGGCCAGCACCTCGAGCGCCGCGTCCTGCGCCGGACCCGACAGCGCGTGCGTGTCCTTGCCGAGATAGAGCGGACCGGTCGTGCTGCTGCGCTCTTCCGGTAGTCGCAGATCGCCTGCGTGATCGCGAGGATGTGCGCCCGCGTGAACGCGCCGGCGAGCGACGGAGCCGCGGTGACCGCTCGTGCCGAAGCTGACGCGCTGCGCCGGGTCGTCGAGGTCGGGCACGCGCTCGAAGAAGGCGCGCTCGAGCGCGGCCACGTCGACCAGCAGCTCCTTCGGCGCCGGCTTGCCGGCAAGTGGAGACAAGCGCCATCGTTCCCGAGCCTCTCGAAGATGCGGAACTGAACTATGCTACCGCGAGGGCTCCCGGATGTACCCATTGGACGAAGAAATATCATGCTGACCGCCGAAGAGGAGCGGCTCGCCGCGGCAAGCGACGGCAGCGCCGCCGTGGCGGCGATGGGGTCCCTACGTGAGCGAGCGGCAATGGGGCACGGTGCGCGAGGACTACAGCGCCGACGGCGACGCCGTGGGAATACTTCCCGCACGACCACGCGCGATCGCGCGCCTACCGCTGGGGCGAGGACGGCATCGCCGGCATCTGCGACGACCGGCAGCGGCTGTGCTTCGCGCTCGCGCTGTGGAACGGCGCGGACCCGATCCTCAAGGAGCGGCTGTTCGGCCTCACCGGCCACGAGGGCAATCACGGCGAGGACGTGAAGGAGTACTACTTCTACCTCGACAACGTCCCGAGCCACGCGTACATGAAGTGCCTCTACAAGTATCCGCAGCGCGCCTATCCCGTACGCGGATCTCGTCGAGCGAGAACCGGCGCCGCGGACGGCGACGATCCGCGAGTACGAGCTGCATCGACACCGGCGTCTTCGACGACGACCGCTACTTCGACGTGTTCGTCGAATACGCGAAGGCCGGCGCCCGACGACATCCTCGATCGGATCACGCGCCGCCAACCGCGGGCCGGACGCGGCGCCGCTGCACCTCCTGCCCACGCTCTGGTTCAGGAACGACTGGTCGTGGTATCCGGACAAGCCGAAGCCGCGAATCGAGATCGATCGGTCGAAAGCGCATCGCGGCTCGTCGCTCACGGCGACGCTCGCGCGAAGGCGAGGCTTTCCGGCTCTACAGCGAGGCGCCGGACGCGGCGCTCTTCGCCGACAACGAGACGAACACCACGCGCCACGAAGGCTGCGTCGGCACGGCGCACATACGCGAAGGATGCGGTTCGACCGCTACGTGGTGCACGGCATCGACGGATGCGGTGAACCCCGCGCGCATGCGGCACGAAGGCGGCGCCGCTCTTCCGGCGCCGCGTCGCCGCCGGGCGAGACCGTCGAGATCGCGGCTGCGCTCACCAGCGCAACCGGCTCGCTCGACGATCCTCTCGCCGCCGGATTCGACGCCACTGTTCGACCTTCGCCGGCAGGAGGCCGACGACTTCTACGCGCGCGTGACGCCGTTCGAATTGCCCGAGGACATGCGCAACGTGCAGCGCCAGGCGTTTGCCGGGATGCTGTGGAACAAGCAGCACTATCACTATTCGGTGCACCGCTGGCTCGACGGCGATCCGGTCGGGCCGCCGCCGCCCGATGCGCGCCAGCAGGGCCGCAACCGCGACTGGCCGCACTTCGCCGCGAGCGACATCCTGTCGATGCCCGACAAGTGGGAATACCCGTGGTTCGCCGCCTGGGACACGGCGTTCCACGTCGTCGCGCTCGCGATGATCGACCCGGAATTCGCCAAGGACCAGCTGCTGCTGCTGATGCGCGAGTGGTACATGCATCCCGAACGGGCAGATCCCCGCCTACGAATGGACGTTCGGCGACGTCAACCCGCCGGTGCACGCGTGGGCCGCGATTCGCGTCTACCAGATCGAGGGCAAGATCTACGGCCGCAACGACCGCGCCTTCCTCGAGCGCGTATTCCAGAAGCTCCTGCTCAACTTCACGTGGTGGGTCAACCGGAAGGACTCGGAAGGCAACAACATCTTCGAGGGCGGCTTCCTGGGCCTGGACAACATCGGCGCGTTCGACCGCTCGTCAGGACTGCCCTCGCGGCGGTCGCCTCGAGCAGGCGGACGGCACGAGCTGGATGGCGACCTATTGCCTCAACCTGCTCGGCGATCTCACTCGAGCTCGCGCGCGAGGATCCCGTATACGAGGACGTCGCGACGAAGTTCTTCGAGCACTTCGTCTACATCGGCGCCGCCGTCAATCGCGTCGGAGGCCGCGAAGGCGGGCTCTGGCACGACGAGGAAGGCTTCTACTACGACGCGCTGAAGCTCCCCGACGGCCGCTGCTTTCCGATTCGCGCGAACACGATCGCGGGGCTCATCCCGCTCCTGGCGATCGCTGTCGGCGACCGCGACAGCCTCCGCCGCTTTCGCGGATTCGCGCCAGCGCTTGCAATGGTTCCTCAAGTACCGCGAGGACCTGCTCGAGGGGATCGCCGACCTCACGCACCGCGGCATGGAGGAGCGGCTGCGCCTGGCGCTCGTCGATTCCAGCAAGCTCCGGCGCATCCTCCGCGCATCATGCTCGACGAGGAGCGGTTTCTGAGCCCGCACGGCTTGCGCTCGCTGTCGAAGCGGCACGCGGCAGAGCCGTTCGTCCTGGCGCTCGACGGCCAGCGCTTCGTCCTCGACTACGAGCCCGGCGAGTCGACCACGCCGCTCTTCGGCGGCAACTCGAACTGGCGCGGCCCGGTGTGGTTTCCCATCAATTTCCTGCTGATCGAGGCGCTGCAGAAGCACCACTACTTCCACGGCGACGAGTTCAAGGTCGAGTGTCCGTCGGGCTCCGGCCGCGAGTCGACGCTCTGGGAGGTCACGACCGAGCTCACGCGCCGTCTCATCGGGATCTTCGTCAGGGATGAGAACGGCCGCCGGCCGGTCAACGGCGACCGCCGCAAAGTTCGACGAGCGACCCGCATTGGAAGCGATCTCGTCTTCTTTCACGAGTACTTCCACGGCGATACCGGCGCCGGCCTCGGCGCCTGCCACCAGACGGGCTGGACCGGCGCTCGTCGCCAAGCTCATCAGCCCAATACGGCGAATACGCGCTGCAGGCGAAATCGCCCGGCGGCGCATCGATCGAAGCTGAAGGGTTTCGGTTTATACTCGCCGGGGTCGTCGCAGGGCGACCCCCGGCGCCAACAGGCGCGCCAATGGTGAGTCGTTTTCGTGATGGCGGATAGGACGGATCGGGGTCTGCTATGGCAAAACTGATACTGAGTCTCGACGACGTCGTGCTCGAGGAAATCCCTCTGACCAAGGAGCGCACGACGATCGGCCGCAAGCCGCACAACGACATTCACATCGACAACCTCGCGGTGAGCGGCGAGCATGCGGTCATCGTCACCATCATGAACGACTGCATTCTCGAGGACCTCGGCAGCACCAACGGAACGCTCGTCAACGGCGTGCTCGCGAAGCGGCACGTGCTGCGCAACAACGACCTGATCGAGCTCGGCAAGTACAAGCTCAAGTTTGTCGGCGTCACCACGGCCGCGGCCACGGGCACGCCCCGACACCCCCGACTACGAAGACGATGGTCTGGCGCGCCGGTGGCGTGAGACCCCCGCCGGCCCGGCTGGTGGCGAGGCACCCGGCCAACCCGCCGGCAGCCCCGTCGCGCCGGCGAGGCCGCCGCACGCCCCGCTTACGTTCCTACGCCTAGCCCGGTTCCCCGCACTCCGGCGCCCGCGCCCGCCGCCGCGTACGCCGCCAAGCTCCGCCCAGGCGCACGCCGCGGCGCGGCATCTGCCACTGCAGGCGCACCGTCCGCGGCCTTGTCTGGGTGACGGGCGTCGATGCGCATCCTGTCGGGACCGAGGTCGGGACGCGATCTCAAGCTCATCAAGCCGCTGACGACGCTCGGCAAGCCCGGTACGCAGGTCGCGGTCGTGACGCGCCGTCCGCAGGGTTACTTCATCGCCCATGTCGAAGGAGCGACGCCCACCCACGTCAACGGCAGGCCGATCGGTACCGCGCCGCAGGCACTTCGAAGGACGGCGACTCGTTCGAGATCGCCGACGTCAGGATGGAATTCCTGCTGCAGGAAGAGGCGGGTGAGCAGTCGTCCGGCTCGCTGTGGAAGGTCGGGCTTGGGTTTCTGGTGATCGTGATCCTCGCCATCGCGGTCTTTCGCATGCGCGGCTGACCGTTCCGTCGGGTTTCGGGCCCGCGCCGCCGGCCGGGCAAAGGCTACGCCGGAACTTCGCCGAGAACGGTGCAACGGCGTATGACGCGGCGCTGCGTGGCCGGGTCATATGCCGTCGCGCGATGCATCAGGCAGCGGTTGTCCCAGACGATGAGCTCGCCGCGGCTTCCAGCGATGCTCGTAGGTCAGGTCCGGATGGACCGCGAGCGCGTTCAGCTCCTCGATGAGCGCGCGTCCCTCCGCGTAGGGCATTCCGACGATGTACTCGGCGTGATCGCCAAGGTAGAGGCACTTGCGGCCGGTTTCCGGATGCGTCCGGACGATCGGGTGATCCACCGGAGGCTTGGCTAGCCGCTGCGCCGTCCGTCATCGGATCTTCGCCATGCCGGCGGGTGCGGGAGAAATCCAGGTTGTGCACGGCGCGCATGTCGGCGATGCGCGCTTTCCACGCGGGATCGAGACGCTCGTACGCGCCGTACATGTCGCAGAAATGCGTCTCGCCGCCGACTCTCCGGCATCGACTTCGCCATAGATGATCGTGGCCTGGCCGGTGACGCGCTGACCACGAGCCGTCCGTGTGCCACGCGAGCGTGCCTTTGTCGGGATGCCGGCCGTTCGGGCTGTCCGTGCTCGTCGAGGTTCGACAGCCGGTAGAGCTCCGGATAGCCGTCGGCGTGATACTGGTTCATCACGTGGATCTGCACCTCGCCGAACCGCCGGGCAAAGGCGACCTGCCGCTCAGGCGGCACATCCTGCGGTGGAAACAGCAGCACCTGATAGCGCAGGAGGCCGCGTAGATTCCGCGGAAGACTTCGTCCGCCATGTTCTTTCCAGTGTCGACGCCGAGCACCTCCACACCCAGCGCCGGGGTCAGCGGACGGACCGCGAACGGCAGTCGGAGGTCGGCAGTGGAGTTCATGGCTTCGAGCGCTTCGTCCGACGATCACTTGGGGCAGATGTATCCCGCGCCCGTTGGGCTCTTGAAGCAGCCGACCGATTCCGGCAGCAGCAATTTCGGCAACCAGAGGACGACATCCGCGAAACACGACGACAAGGGCGATCGTCAGGAAGAATACGCCATAGAGCGGCAACGAGCCGTGGCCCCTTTGCGGTCAACCCCGATTCTGTTCCAATCGCGACGATACTCGTTCCGTGATCGTCGATGCGCATCTGCCTGCTGACCAACCAGGATCTTCTCGCCGATCCCGTTTCGCCGACGACGACTGGCCCTGCGATCCGAGGCCGTTCTATCCCGAGGCGCACTGGCGACGTCGAGTGCCTGCAGAAGGCGACGTCGGTCGGGCAGGTCACGCGACGCATGGCGCACGGCTTCGATCTTTTCTTCAACCTGTGCGACGGCGCTGCGGACCAGGACACGCCGGGCATCGAAGTCGTGCAGACGCTCGGAGCGGCACGGCGTCGCCTTCACCGGCGCGACGTCCGAATTTCTACGAGCCTTCGCGCGAGGCGATGAAAGCGCGCTTGCCGGGCCGAGGGCATCGACGCCCCGAACTACGTCGCTGGCGCGCGACGAGGCCGACGGTCGAGCGCGCCGCGCGCGCTGCTGCGCTTTCCCTCTTTCGTCAAGCACTACAGCAGCTATTCGAGCGTCGATCTCTCCCGCCGCTCGCGCGTCGTGTCGCCGGCCGGCTTGCGCCAGCAGGCACGCAAGATCATGCGGCGCCACGGCGCAGCGCTGATCGAGGAGTTCATCGAAGGGACGGAAGTCACGGTGCTCGTCGCGGAGAATCCCGACGATCCGGCGCGGCCCAAGACCTACACGCCGATCGAGTATCGGTTTCCCGAAGGCGAGACGTTCAAGCATTCGGCGATGAAATGGGTCGAGTATGCGTCGATGGCGCGCATTTCCGGTCGCGCGATCCCGCGCTCGATGCGCGCGTGCGCGACGTGTCGGCGCGCTTTTCGTCGCGCTCGGCGGCGCGAGCTTCGGCCGCTGCGATCTGCGCGTCGACGCGAACGGCACGCCGTTCATGCTGGAAATCAATCCCAACTGCGGCGTCTACTACCTGCCCGCCGACGCCGGCAGCGCCGACCTTGTGCCTGCTGCACGATCCCGAAGGTCACGCCGGGCTTACGCGCCGCCTTGATAGCGCCGCGCTCGTGCGCCAACAGCGTAGAATCGTCGCGCTCGCGGCCCCGGCTGCCGCCAGGCGCGTGGAGGATTTTCGCGATGGCGCAGATCCTGTTCAAGAACGCCAACTCGCTCGATCCTCACGCGGACGCACTCCAAGGCGGGGTTTCGGTGCTCGTTGAAGGCGAGATCGATCCGGGAAGTCTCCGCGAAGGCGATCAAGGCGGCGAATGCCGATGTAATCGACTGCAAGGGCCGCACGCTGATGCCCGGCCTGATCGATTGCCACGTTCACGTGATGCTGTCGGAAGTGAACATCCGCTATCTCGAAGCCATCCCGTTGACCATGATGACGGTCCGCGCCGCGGCTCTGATGCGCGCGATGATCGATCGCGGCTTCACGACGGTGCGCGATACCGGCGGCGCGGACTGGGGCATGCGCGACGGCGTGGCGCAAGGCCTCCTGCCCGGTCCGCGCATGTTCATCGCCGGGCGCGCCCTGGGCCCACCGGCGGCCATTCCGACGCGCGCCGGCGCACCGACGCAGGGTCGGGGGCCTGCAAGTGCTGCAACGCGATGAGCTTCTGCCTGGAAGTCGTCGATGGTGTCGACGCCGTTCGTGCGGCGGTGCGCGAACAGCTACGCCAGGGTGTCGACCAGATCAAGATCATGGTGTCGGGCGGTGTGGCCAGCCCCTATGATCCGCTCGACAGCCGGCAATTTTCGCTGGAAGAAATCGCTACCGCCGTCGAGGAGGCCGAAGCCTTCGGCCGCTACACGCAGGCCCATGCCTATACGCGCGGAGGCCATCACCCGCGCTGTCAGCCAGGGCGTGCGTACCGTCGAACACGGCAACCTGATCGACGAGAAGTCGGCCGCGCTGATGAAGCAGAAAGGCGCCTACCTCGTCGCGAACCTCGTCGCCTATTACGCGATGAGGGAACGCGCGAACGAATTCGGCATGACATCCGAGATGCTGGCGAAGAACGATCTGGTCATCGACGGCGGGCTCAAGTCGCTGGAGATCTGCAAGCGCGCCGGCGTGCCGGTGGGGTACGGCAGCGATCTCCTCGGCCAGTTGCAGGTGGACCAGAGCCGCGAGTTCCTGCTGCGCCGCGAGGTGCTGTCGCCGATCGAGATCATCCGGCAGGCCACGCTCGTCGGCGCCGAGATCGTGCGCATGCCCGGCAAGCTCGGCGTGGTGAAGCCGGGCGCCTTCGCCGACATCCTCGTCGTCGATGGCGACCCGATCAGGAAGCTCGAATTGTTGACCGGCCAGGGCGAAAACCTGTCCGTCATCATGAAGGCCGGCCGCTTCCACAAGAACCGCCTGGCGGCCTGATGGCCCGAGGGGCGATCGCAGCCCCGGCGGGCTTCGCTGCGGGGCGTGCGACAATCTTCGATTCGCGGCGCGATCGGCCGTTTCGCGCTGCTCGGCGCCGCCGCTGCTGGGCTACGCAGTCATCCTGACGCCCATCCTGTTCGTCTGCTGGCTGAGTTTCTTCTCCAACGAGATCGTGACGTTCCCGCCGCAAGGCTACACGCTGCGCTGGTTCGCTCACATCTTCGACCAGAACAATTTCGTCAGCGGGTTCATCACCAGCCTGCAGGTGGGCATTGCGGCGATGATCGGCGGGCTGATGCTCGGCGTACCCGCGAGCCTCGTGCTGGCGCGCCGCAAGTTCCCCGGGCGCGAGGCCCTCAACACGCTGCTTCTCCTGCCGCTCGTGGTTCCCGGGCATCGTGGCCGGCACGGCCATCTACGTATTCCAGATCGAGATCGAGCTCGCGACCGAGTTGCCGCTCCTGGGCTCGCGCGCCGGACTCGTCCTGGCGCACATCATGATCACGATTCCCTGGACCGTGCGACTGTTGACCGCCAGTCTCAGCGGGTTCGACCGCTCGATCGAGGAGGCGGCGCTGAATCTGGGCGCCACGCCGCTGCAGGCCTTTCTCAAGGTCACGCTGCCTGTCATCAAGCCGGGCGTGGTGGCCGCCGCATTGTTCGGCTTCATCATCTCGTTCGGCAATCTGGAAATGACGCTGTTCCTGGTCGCGCCGGGACAGACGACGCTTGCCCATCGCCATTCTTCAGTATCTGCAATGGCGCATCGATCCGACCATCGCCGCGGTGTCGCTGCTGCAGATCGTGCTGATCGGCGCGGGCATGCTGGTCACCGACCGCTACGTCAAGCTGACACGGGTGCTGTAAGGCGACCCATGGCGCGCCTGCAACTCACCGGTCTCACCAAGACGTACGGCGACTTCCGCGCGGTCGCCGACGTCAATCTCGACATCGGGCAGGGCGAGCTCGTCGTGCTGCTCGGGCCGTCCGGGTGCGGCAAGACGACGACGCTGCGCATGATCGCCGGCTTCATCGCACCCACGGCCGGCGAGATCCGCCTCGGCGGCAATGACATTACGCGGCAGCCACCGTGGAAGCGCAACACCGGCCTCGTGTTCCAGAGCTACGCGCTCTTCCCACACCTAAGCGTGGCCGACAACGTCGCGTTCGGATTGCGAATGCGCAAGCTCCCGCAACGTCGAGATCGCCGCGAAGCTCACGGAGGTCCTGCGCCTCGTGCGACTCGAGAGCGCTTGGCGGACCGCCTGCCGCGCGAATTGTCGGGCGGACAACAGCAGCGCGTGGCCTTGGCGCGCGCCCTGGTGATCGAACCCGACATCCTGCTGCTCGACGAGCCGCTGTCCAATCTCGACGCCAAGCTGCGCCATGAAGTGCGCGTCGAGATCCGCGAGCTGCAGAAGAAGCTCGGGCTGACCACCGTGATGGTCACGCACGACCAGGAAGAGGCGCTGACCATGGCCGATCGCCTGGTCGTCATGTCCAACGGTCAGGTGCAGCAGGTCGGCTCGCAGCGTGACCTGTACGAGAACCCGGCCAACACCTTTGTCGCGGGTTTTGTCGGCCGCACGAATTTCCTCCACGGCCGCGTGGAAACGCCGGGCGTCTTCCGCAGCGAAAGCGGCCTGGGTATTCGCTGCGACCAGGGCGCTGCGGCTGATGGGCGGATGCTGGCCCTGCGACCCGAGCGCCTGTCGCTTGCGGCGGCTCGGGTCGCCGACGCCGACAACTGCTTTCCGGGAACCGTCGAGTTCGCATCGTATCTCGGCGGCATCCTGGAATACTATGTGCGCTTGACACCCCAGGACCGACTGATGGTGCAAGCACCGAACAAGTTTGGCCGATCCCGCGCACGCCGTCGGTGATCGGGTCCATCTGCACTGGCCTGCGCAGGCCAGCCTCGTGCTTGCCGATGATGGCGGCAGCACGGGCTGATCGAGAAACACCATCGGGAAATCGGGAGGTTATCGGTATGGAAAAGCACAACTCATGACATCACGCGGCGCCGGTTGATGAAGGCCGCCGGCGCGCTCGCTGGCGTCGCCGCGATCGGCGGCTGGTCGCCCGCACGGGCGCAGGCCGGCGGGACGCGTGGTCCTCGGCACCTGGGGCGGCGACTATTCGAAGCTCTTATCGAAGAACATCGACACGCCGCTGATGGCGCCGAAGAAGTACGAAGTCGTGCACGACATCGGCGGCGATCCCGAACGCCGCGCCAAGATGCGCGCCGAAGCGCGGCTGCCGCGCGGCACCAGCGACCTGCAGGGACTTTCAGCCGCGCAGATGTACGAGATGAACGACGCCGGCCTGTGCCTGCCGGTCGACTACGCGAAGATCCCGAATGCGCAGTACCTGCTGCCGCAGATGAGATATCCGTACGGCGTCGGGCATATCTATTCGGGCAAGGTCATTCTCTACAACCCGAAGCTCATCGCAACGCCGCCCACGAGCTTCGCCGACGCGCTCGATTCGAGGCACGGCAACAAGCTCGGCATCATCGACATCCAGTACCAGTTCACGATGATGGCGGCGGCGCTGGCGTCGGGCGGCTCGATGACCAACTACGAGCCGGGCAAGGAGCGCCTGATGGCGTGCCGGAAGGCGGGCGCGAAGATCCTGCCCACCAACGAGGCGATGGCGCAGGCGCTGCAGAACGAGGAAGTCGGCATCTGCATCATGTGGAAGGCGCGCGCCGTGCAATGGCAGAAGGCCGGCGCGAAGGTCGAGACCGTCGCGCCGAAGGAGGGCATTCCGCTGTACATCTCGGGCTTCGTCATTCCCAAGAACGCGCCGAACAAGGATGGCGCGCATGTCTGGCTGAACGAGATGCTGCAGCCGTCGGCGCAGGAAGCCTTCGCCGAGGACATGGGCTACAACGGCTCCGTCACCAACGCGAAGATTCCGGCCGAGACCGAAAAGCGCATCGGCTTCAACGCCGACGAGCGGAAGCGCCTGATCGACCTCGATTACGGCTACCTCGCGAAGAACGACGCCGCGCTCAAGGAGTGGTGGGACAAGACGTTCAAAGGCTAAAGCTCCCGCGGCTCGGGCGAGATCGGTCGATCATGGCTGGCGGTAGCCGCACCTCCGCACGCACGGGCGCGTCCGGATGGACGGCGGCCGCGGCGGTCGCCCCCGCATCCATCGTCGTGACGATCGGCATCGTGCTGCCGATCGTCATTCTCTTCCGCTACAGCCTGAATCAGTACACGCCGGCCAAGGTGATGGTCGACGCCTTCACGATCGAGAACTACGTAAAGTTCCTCACCGATCCGTTCTATCGTGCCGTTCTCTTCCGAACGATCCGCGTGGCGGCTTTGTGCACCGCGATTTGCGTCGTTCTGGCCTTTCCGATGGCCTATTGTCTTGCACGCACGCGATCGCGTTTCAAGAATCTGCTGTTGATGGCGGTGATCCTGCCGCTCTTCGTCGGCAACGCCGTTCGCGCCGCGGGGTGGATGGTGCTGTTCGGCAATCGCGGGTTCGTCAACTCGATTCTGATGGGGCTTGGGCATCATGCGCGAGCCGCTGCAGATCATGTACACCGAGTTCGCGGTCGTCGTCGGCGTCATCGCGGTCAACCTGCCGTTCGTCGTGCTGACGCTGCAGGCCGTGCTCGAAGGCATCGACCGCGCGATCGAGGAGGCCGCGCTGGGCCTCGGGCGCGGGACCCTGGCGCACGTTTCGTCACATCATCCTTCCGCTCGCGATGCCAGGCGTGATCGCCGGCACGATCCTGTCGTTCATCCTGGCGATGAATGCCTACGCCACCCCCGTCCTGCTTGGCGGGCCTACTTTTCAGATGATGGGGCCGACCGTTCTACAACCAGTTCGCCGGACTTTCCAACTGGCCGTTCGGCGCCGCGATGTCGCTTTCGTCCTGATGACGGCCACGCTCCTGCTCACCGTCACTTCCGAATTGGCTCGCGCACGCCCGCTACCGGCGCTGACGCTCAAGCTGCAAAGCGGGGTAACACCCCGGCACCGTCACTGGCACACGGTGCCAGGCGCCCAGAACACCTGCCGCTCGATCGCTTTGGTACCGCTGACGGATTGCCCCCGAGGCTTACCTGATAGGAGAACGTCGCGGCGTCGCCGTCGCTGAAGGTCACCGTGGCCGTGCCCACTTCCGTTCGCGTCACCGCGCCCGGATTGAACGGCACGGCGGAGAACGGCGGGCCCGCCGCCTTGATCAGCGTGCCTGAGTAGACCTCCGGCCCGACCTTCGTCAGCGTCGCCGACAGCGGCAGCGCCGCGCCGGAGAAGTCGTACGTGAACCACGTCGCGAAGATCACGTCCCCTTGGTGCGACGAGATTGATGCCCCAGCCCGATTCGGCCCCGCCCGACCGCCCACCACAGGTCCTGGTAGTTCGTGGCGAGCGCAAGGTTCGGGCGCGCTGCCGACGTGCACGTCGGCAACGGGCCGAACTCCTGCCGCGTGATCGACTTGGTCTGCGAAATGCCGTTCACGGTGTAGGCGAATGTGCCGTGGTTGCCGTCGCGGAACGTCAACGTGCCGTTACCCACCTCGACGCGCTGCACCTGATTCGGGTCGAAGGGATCGGCGTCGAGCGGCGGCCCGGTCGTCTGGTAGAGCGTTCCGGCGAAGGTACCGGGGCCGCTCTGAAGCCGCCGTCATCGACATGTACCACGCGTTGCCGCTGGCGTCGTAGGTGAACCAGGTGGCGAAGATCACGTCGCCCTGGTGCGCGAAGTTGATGCCCCAGCCCGCTTCCGAACCCCCGGCGCGTTCCACCATTGGCCCTCGTAGTTGGGTGGCGCCGCAGCGGCGTTCACCGCACCACTGGCCGACTTGTAAACCCACATCCGGCATCTCGGCTTCCGAGTTCGCAACCCATCGATGTAGACGACCACGCCGAAGCTGGTGACGTCGCAGCTGATCACGCTGTTCGGCGGGACGTTGGGACTGAGGAGACCGGCGGGAGGCGCGCGTGAGCCCGTCATTTGCGTCCAGGAGCCGGCGCCCGGAGGATTCAGTTCCCACGCCTCCCCGAACCCGAACGCGATGACGTTTCCCGCTCGCGGAATCGCCGACCAGGTTCATCCCGGCGTAAATGCCGACGTGGTGCGGGGCATCCGGCATCCGGCGTCTTGGAGAGGTCGGCGTTGAGCCGCCAGATCTGGCGTTCGACGGGACTCTCGCCCTGGAACCGATTGCCGCCGCCGTAGACGAGGCAATTGTTCCGGCTGCTGTACGCGCTGACGACGTGGTACTCGCCCAGCTGGCCGGGCAGCATGTTCACGAGATCGGGGAGCCATCGTTCCGTTGTCGGATCGAACGCGCTGATGGTTCCGGCGTTGCCGCTGTAGACCGTCAGGACGCCGTGTCCGCCCGCACCGGGGAAGGGCCCCGACCACCACGCAAGCGCGACGCTGGCAACCTGGGAGATGTTGAACGGGATCGTCGTCACCTCCTTCCATTCCGCGCCCGTGTAGCGATAGAGAGTTCCGGCGAAACGCTGATAGATGTCGCCGGAAGAGGGTCGACGGCGACGTGCTGGTAGTTGTGCGAGCCCCTTGGTGCGCTCGATCAGGGACCACTTGTTCGTCGCGTCGTCGTACTCGATGTGACGCGGCGCATCGCCGTGGTCCGTGCCGACGAAGACGATGCGCTTCCTGATCGGGCACCACGGCGCCGAGTTGGCGAAGGGGATCGCGACCTCGTCATTGCCGACGCGGCCGACTCCCACCACGGCGTCGAGGTCGTCGGCGATGAGCTCCGCCCACGTTCCCGGCGTCATCGACGCGGCGAGCGAGCTCAACGAACCTTGGGCGACTTGCGCTGCAGCCTCCAGCGCCGTCTTGCGTTTCGGTGGACCGATGTATTCGGTCGAAGCAAGCAAAGCGCAAAGATCGTAGTGCTCAGGCGCCTTCGGATACGTGCCGCGGCCGCCCTGGTAGATGTTGACGAACAGGACGTTCTGGATCCGCACCCTGTCGAGTCCGCGAAAGGCGACAGCCGTGGATTCATAGACCAGGACGCCATCGAGCCATACGCGAAGCTCGCCGTCGGAGTTCGCGTTCGCGAGCATCTCCTCCAACTGTGCATTGCCATCGGTCGTGCTGGGGCCGCGGAGCGACAGCGTCCTTGACCGTGTTGAGCTTCACCTCCTGCTCGATGCAATGCCACACGCCGGGCTTCAGGGATCCCGTGGTCATCGGCGCGCCGCCGCAGGTGCCACTGCCGTCGTATTTTGCCGATCGACGCCGGCAGGCCGGGCACGCCCGGGGCTGGTGCTCGGCGCTCTGACCTGTAGTAGTAGATCCCGAGCGGATGCTCGCCGTTGAGCCCGGGTAGCCTTGAAACATCCGCGCTTCCCACGTTGCGAACGCGCTGAAGCGAGGACTGGGCGGTTCGATTCCCTGCGCCTGAATGTCGTACGTCCCGGTCATTCCGGGAAGCTTGCCCGCCAGGCATGCCCGCGCCGGCGGCGACGATCCTCGCCGATCCGCAACAGGTAACGCACGAACAGATGCGTATATCCGTCTCCGTAGTCGCGCTGGTAGGGCCGGCGCGCGTGCGCCGGCAAGCCTGGGCTCGGCAGCCGTCACCACCACGACGATCTTCTCGTTGAGGCCGACGGCCGCCCACACCCGTACGCCCATGACGCCAAATTCGGGCACGTCGATGATCTCGCAGTCGCCATTGAGCGACGGGCGCGCCGAGGGTCTCCGCGATATGCCGACAGAAGCTGTCGCTGATGTACTGCTTGCTGACGAAGTTGTGATAGACGAGAACTGCCGGATGGCGAGCGAGGTCGGCGTCTTGCTCCACCGTCGCGGCAATGCCTTGAACCGGCGGTAGCGCGGCGAGCGGGCGCGCGTCGCGGCCCGTGGGCGCGGCGAGCGGACGTGCGTCGCGGCCCGTAGGCGGGGCAACCCTCGGAACCGGCGACGCCCGCCGGTGGCGGATCGGCGATGTACGGACTCGTTGGCGGTAACGGTGGGGACATTAAGTGATTTCAGTGAGCATGCTTGCAAAACCGGACTCGCGACTTCGCGGATGCTCGACCGCGGCATTGGGAGGCCGCTAAGCTCGAACCATAGCGGCTGTCCGGATAGATCACTGGCGGTCCGTCCATGGTTCCCGTCGAGTCTCTGCTGCAACGCCTTGCGGCGTTGGGCGCGGCGCTGGTCGCGCGCCCTGTCTTGCCCGCTGCCAGCGGGCCGGTCGCATCTGCCGCCGACTTCTGCGGCTCCGGGGAGCGCGGCCGACGCCTCTGGGTGCCGGGCGACGACGGATACCTCCGGACGCCTGGCACCAACCGATGGGCCGGTGACATTGCTCGCGAGCGCAACGCAGGCCCCGCCGCCGCGGCTTCCCGCGGTCCATTGGGCTACGCGACCGTGCACGTCGGCGCCACTACACGAATCCTACGCTTGTGTTGCAGCGCGGACAACGCGCGCGGATCAATCTCGTCAACGCGCTGGCGCAGCCGACGATCGTGCATTGGCACGAGCCTCGCCGTTGACGGCAACAACGACGGCAACGGTTCGTTCCTCGTGAAACCGGGCGGGCGCTATGCCAGTACGACTTCGAGGTGCGCAACCGGAGCGGCATGTATTGGTATCACCCGCACCCCACGGCCTCACGGCCGCGCAGACCTATGGCGGGCTCTACGGCGCGGTCGTGGTCGAGGACGACGACGAACGGGCGTTGCGCGCCGCGCTCGACCTCGTTCAGGCCGCACCGAGATTCCGCTGATCATGCAGGATCGCGGCCCGGACGCCGTATCGAGCCGCGCCGCACGACATGACACACGGCTTCCGTCGGCCGCGATCTCTACGTCAACGGGACGCAATGTCCGTATCTCGACGTCGGCTCGCGGATCTACCGGTTGCGCATCGCTCAACGCAGTCGAACGCGCGGACGCTGCTCATTGCGCTTCCGCACGGCGAAGAGGCGCCCCGGTTCCGTTCACGCTGATCGGCAATGACGGCGGCCTTCTCGCCGTCACCCGCGCGCTGCGAGCGGGCCTTTCTCGCGACGGCGGAGCGCATCGACGTGCTGCTCGACTTGCGCGACGCCGCCGTCGGCGACACGATCCGGATGGAAACGCTCGCCTTCGACGCGATGCATCTCGAAATGGCGCACGCCGCAGCGCCGACGCGACATGCCGGTCACGCCGCGCCCGCCGATCACGCATGCGGCGCATGTTGCCCATCGGGGCACGAGTCCTCGGCGGCGCATGCCGCACGCGCACGATCCGCATGCAGCGCACGCACACCATGCCGGCGCGCACTCGCAGGCAAGCGACTGGCCGGAAGGCGCCGCGCGGGCGCTGCTCGAGCTGCGCGTGCGGCGGCGCATCGCTACGACCGGATCATTCCGCCGCGGCTGTCGAGCGCTTCCGCCGATCGTCGCCGCGCAACGCCGCCGAGCGGACGTTCCGGCTGGGGTTCGCCGACGGCCGTTGGCGAATCAACGATCGCGTGTTCGAAATGGGGATGCCGCCGATCGAAGTGCAACGCGGGACAGGTGGAGACCTGGCTCATCACGCAACGACGCTTGTCGAGCATGCCGCATGCGATGCACTCTGCACGGCTTCGCCTTCGAAGTGCTCGGGCGCGAAGAGTCCGGGTCGGCGTCAACGCGCGCTGGAGGTCGATCCGCCAGGGCCGTCTTGCCACGGACCTCGGCCGCAAGGACACGGTCCTGCGTCTGGCCCGGAGAGTCAGTGCGCGTCGCGCGTCGATTTCTCGCATCCGTATCCCGGGCCGCAGGCCTATCTGTTCCATTGCCACAACCTCGAGCACGAGGACGGCGGAATGATGCTGCCCGTGGCGGTCGTCTAGCGCCGCGCGTCAAAGCGCGACGAGCCACGCTCGCGCCGACGAACCAGTTGCGTCCCGGCGCCGGCTCGAAATAGCGCCCATTGGTGTCGCCGACGATCACCGAGCCGATGTATTTCACGTCGGTGACGTTGTTGAGCGCGCACATACTCGGTGAATTTCGCGCGCCCCGCGCTCTGCGCGAAGCCGGCCTGCAGGTTGCCGATCGTGTACGCGGGCGCGAAGGCGGTATTGCGATCGTTGGCGTACACCTTGCCCACGTGCTGCACCTCGGCCGCTGACATTGAAGCCGAAGTAGCCGCCGGGCGTCCAGTTCAGCACGCCGTAGGCCTGCTGCGGCGGCACGCCGGGCAGCTCGCGAGCCCGCGGGCACGACGGCCGGCGGCGTGCCGGAGCGTGTAGGCGTCGGCGAATTGCGCGAGCAGCCACGTGTAGTTCGCGTGCGCGGTGACGCCGTGAGCCCAGCTCGGCGTCCCACTCCGCCTCGACGCCCCGGCGGCTGCGTGCGGCCGGCGTTGGCATAGGTCGTGCGCCCGCCGGTTGCCGTGTTCACCACGATCTCCTGCTTCGTCTGCGCGGTGAAGAGCGCGAGATTGACCCGCTGGCTCGGCGCCGGCAGCCACTTCAAGCCCAGCTCGTAGGCGGTCGAGGTCGCCGGATCGAGGTTGAAGTTGAGCCCCGGGCCGATCGGGTTGTAGGCGAGCTCGGCGAAGGTCGGCGTCTCGAAGCCCTGCCCGTAGCTGAAATACACGTTGAGGTTGTCCGCCGCATGCCAGACCACGCCGGCAATGGGACTCGTGTTGTAGTAGGTGCGCGTTCCGCTGTCGTCCGGATTGGCCGCGCGTGATGAAGTGATCGGCGGAGTTGTAGTGGACCCGGCTCGAGCGCACGCCGAGGGTGAGCGCCAGCTGGTCGAGCAGCCACCACTGCGCCTCGGCATAGGCGTCGGTGCCGGTGACGGTATCGTCCTCGTCGCGGCGCAAGTCGCCCGACCACGCCGAAGTTGTTGACGAAGCCCTGCCGGTGCTCCTTCTGGCGCGCCACGTCGGCCCCGACGTTCGAGCGTCAGCGGCCGCCCCGCGGCGCTGCCTTTCCAGATGAGCCGCGCGCCGAAGCCGCCGTAGTCGCGGTCGAGGTCGACCACGCCGCCGGACGAGGTCAGCGCCACTCCGGTCAGCGCCAGGAACTGTTCGATCATCCGCGTGCCCGCCGAAGCCGGTCAGCCGCACGCTGGTATCCGCTGGTGAGCGCCTGGTCGATCACCACCCCGCCCTGGTACTGGCTGATGGTCTTGTTGGTGTTGAAGAGCGTGGTGACCGGATCCGCCTGGCGCGGGTCGGCCTGCCATTGGGCGTACGGTGAGCCCGAGCGGATCCTGCGTATGCGGCTGGTACTGCCGTGCTGCCGATGATGGTGATGCGGGTCGTCTCGCCGGCGTCGAACGTGAGCTTGGCATTCGCGATCCGGCGTGATCGCCGCCGAATGGTCGCGGTAGCCGTTGGTGTCGAGATAGCTGTACGCGCCGACGTAGCCGACGCCGTCGTACACGCCGGTCGCCTTCACCCCGAGGTTGATCGTGTCGTAGCTGCCGGCGCTGGCGGTAAGGCTCAGCACCGGCTCCGGCGTGCCGTTCTCGGTGTACACCGAGATCACGCCGCCGGAGGCATTGCCGTAGAGCGTGGAGAACGGGCCGCGCAGCACTTCGATGCGGCCCGCCGACAAGCAGGCTGAAGCTGCCGGTCTGGCCCTGCCCGTCGGGCATCGTCACCGGGATATCGTCCTGATAGAGCCGCACGCCGCGCACGCCGAAGGTCGCGCGCGCGCCCGAACCCGCGCGAGCTGATCTGCAGGTCCTGCGCGTAAGTTCTGGCGATTGGCCGCGAACACCCCCGGCACCCGCACCAGCGATTCCGACAGGCTGATCGCCGGCTGGCCGCTCCTGATGATCGCGCCGTCGATGACATCGACCGACGCCGGCACGTCGAAGGCGCGCTGCGCATCGCGCGTCGCGGTCACGACGATCGGGTCGTACACGCGTGGCACGCGGCGTCGATTGCGCATGGAGCTTGCGCGGAGACGACACGGCGATGACGGCCGCGAGCGGCGCCATGGGATCGAGCGTGGCGAGATTCTCATGGAAGTCCTGACGAAATTCAGAATGCCGTTGCGCAGTATACCGGCTCGCTCTGCGATCAATTGCGCTTATCCATCCATTCGCACAACGGTTTGCTCCCCGCGTGGACCGTCCCGACAATGCGGCGTGCCGCTTCGACGATCAATCGAGCCCTCTTGCCTAGTCTCCGCCGCCGCACGGCCGAGGGGCGCTGAAACCGCTTGCTGCTCGGAGGCGATCGCGCTCAGGGCGGAGCGCATCCGGCCGCACGCTGCGCCCGATTCGCGTCGGCTCCCGCGAAAGGGCGATCTCGTCATGCTCGCCATCGGCGGCTTCACGCCGCTCGACGGCTTCATGACGCGCGCCGACTGGGAAGGCGTTTGCGACAACTATCGGACCGCGGCCGGCGTCTTCTGGCCGATTCCGATCACGCTGTCGGTCGATGCGGCGAGCGCCTCCGATTCGCGCGCGGCGAAGACATCGCGCTCGTCGATCCCGACGACGGCGACGCGCTCGCCGTGATGACCGTCACGCGAGCAGTATCGCGATCGACAAGGCGCGCGAATGCGAATCGGTCTTCCAGGACGACGGACGGCGAGCATCCCGGCGTCAGGATGGTCATGCAGCAGGGGACGTGAATCTCGCGGGCCCGTGCGCGTGCTGTCCACGGGCGGCTTCGCGGCGAAGTACGGCGCGCTCTTCATGACCCCGAAGGAGACGCGCGCAGAATTCGAGCGCGCTCGGCTGGTCGCGCGTGTCGCGGCGTTCCAGACCCGCAACCCGATGCACCGCTCGCACGAATACCTGGCGAAGGTCGCGATCGAGTGCTGCGACGGCGTCCTCGTGCACTCGCTGCTCGGCCAGCTCAAGCCGGGCGACATTCCCGCCGACGTGCGCACGCGCGCGATCGCGCACGCTGATCGAGAAATACTTCGTCCCGGGCACGGTGGTCCAGGCGGGCTACCCGCTCGACATGCGCTACGCCGGGCCGCGCGAAGCGCTGCTGCACGCCGTGTTCCGCCAGAACTACGGCTGCGCGCTACCAGATCGTCGGGCGCGACCACGCGGAGTCGGCAGTTACTACGGGCCGTTCGACGCGCACCGCATCTTCGACGAGATTCCGAAAGGCTCGCTCGAGATCCAGCCGCTCAAGATCGACTGGACGTTCTGGTGCTACGCGCTGCGGCGGCATGGCGTCGGCGCGCACGTGCCCGCACGGCGAGGGCGACCGGCTGCTCGGTGTCGGGCACGCAAGCTGCGCAAGTGGCTGTCGGAAGGCAGCGACGTGCCGCCGGAATTCTCGCGGCCCGAAGTGCTCGAGATCCTGCGCGAGTACTACGCGAGCGTTCCCGAAGAAGAGAAAGTCGAAGTGAAGCTCGCGGGTCACTCGGCTCGCTGACGAACTCGCATGGCCGCGGGTGGCACAGGCCGGTCGGGCGCTGAGTTATGAAGCCCGACGGCTCTGCCGCTCGCGCCTCATGCACAGCTGCGTCCTCGGCGCCACCTCACCCCGCGCGTTGCATCGCGGACATCCGCTCCTTCGCCAGCTCGACGAAGGCGTTGACGAGCCGGGACTGGATCCGCTCCTTCGGGTAGACCACCGAGAAGTGGCGGTTGAGCGGCGGCGACAGCGGAACCTGCACGAGACGCCCGAGGCGCGTCTCCATCGACGAACGTCGCCCGCGACATGATCGCGAAGCCGAGTCCCGTCGCGACCAGTCCCTTGATCGCCTCAGGGCTGCCCGCCTCCATCACGACCTGCAGCGCGTCGGGCGCGACGCCGTTCTTCTGCAGGTAGTGGTCGATGACCTCGCGCGTTCGCGATCCCGACTCGCGGCTGATGTAGGCGTGCTCCATCAGCGATGCCGGGGTCGCCGCTGACTGCTTGGCCAGCGGATGCGAGGGCACGCACGCGACCTGCAGCTCGTCGTCGCAGCAGACGTCGGTGACGAGCGTCGGAAGGTGCGAGTCTCCCTCGATGAAGCCGAGGTCGAGCGTGCGCTCGGCGATCCGGTCCTGCACCGCTTCCGAGTTGGCGACGAAAAGCCTCGGCATCACGGCCGGGGAAGCGCGCCTTGAATTCGCCCAGCACCTGCGGCAGCAGGAAGTCCGCGATCGTCGTGCTGGCGCCGATGAGGAGCGAGCCCTCCACCTGCCCGGTCAGCTCCTTCAGCCGCGCGTCGAGCTCGGCGGAGAGCGCGAGGATGCGCTCGGCGTAGTCGAGCGTCGATAGCCCCGCGCGGCGTGAGCGCGATGATGCGCCGTGCGCGCGGTCGAAGAGCCGCGTGTTGAAGCGCTCCTCCAGTTGCCGGATCTGGAACGTGACCGCGGGCTGCGTCATGAACAGCGCCTCGGCCGCCTTCGTGAACGAGAGGTGCTTCGCGACCGCGTGAAAGACTTGAAGGCGCCGATCCGCCATATATGCCGAGCCGTTATGAGCAGGAGGCTCATTCAAGCATAAAGCGCGTCCCGGAGCAGATACCAGCCGATGCCAACAATCCGCTGCCGTCACTGCGGCTCGACTCCCGCCTTCTTGCACGATGGCCGCGTACTTCGCGAGCTCGGTCCGGAAGAAGTCCTGCGGCGAACTCGCTCGGCGGACGACGTTGATGACGTTGCCCTGCTTCGCCATCGCCTCCTTGACCGCCGGGGTCGGCGAACGCGGCGACGACGGCGTCGTGCAGCGCTTGACCTCCGCCGCGGACATGCCCTTGGGACCGATCACCGCGAACCACGCTTCGACGACGTAGCCGGGCAGGCCCTGCTCGACGAACGTCGGGATGTCCGGCGCCGCTGGCACGCGCTTCGCCGTGCCCATTCCGATGGCCCGCAGCGTGCCGCTCTGCAGGTGCTGCTGGACGCTCGGCAGCGCCGCGGTGGCGAACTCGCACCTGGCCGCCGATGAGATCGGTCAGCATCGGACCCACGCCCTTGTAGGGCACGTGCGTCGCCTTGACGCTCGGCTTCGTCCAGGAACATCTCAGCCGCGAGGTGCAGGATCGTGCCGTTGCCGCTCGACGCGTAGTTGATCTTGCCCGGCTGCGCCTTGAGCAGCGCGATCAGCTCCTTCGAGTTGTTGGCCGCCACCTTCGAGATTCACGACCAGCACGATCGGCGTGAAGCCGACGATCGCGATCGGCGTGATGTCGGCCGGCAGCTCGAACGGCAGCGTCTTGTAGACGCTCGGGAAAGATGACGACGTTGTTCGAGACGACGCACAGCGTCATGCCGTCGGGCGCGGCGCGGGTCGAGCGTCTGGACGCCGACGATGCCGCCGGCGCCCGGCTGGTTCTCGACCACGACCGGCTTCCCGAGCGCTTTGGCGAGCGCCGGCTGCGCGGTGCGCGTGATCGTGTCGACGCCGGAGCCGGTGGCATTCGGGCAGGACGATGCGGACGGCCTTCTCTCCGACCTGAGCGACCAGCGCCGAGGACAGTGCGACACGAGGCCGGTCGCGATGCCGTCGCGACGCGCGGCGACGAATGCGCGTCGGCCAATGCCAGGAAGTGCAGGACATCACGTTTCTCCAATCAGTTGACGGTGTCATTCAGGCCACCGCGCGTTGCCGGTAGAGCGCGTCGATCTCGCTCGCGCGTCGAACCCGAGCGCCGACAGCAACGCGCGAGTGTGCGCGCCGAGCCGCGGCGGATCGAGGCCGCACGCCGAGGCGCGCGACCTGCCATCGTGAACGGCAGCAGCGTCGTCTTGACCGTCTGCCCCGCCTTTGTCGCCATCGGGCAGGCGGACGTCAGCGCAGGCCGCCGGTGGCGTTGAGATGCGGGTCGTCGTAGAGGTCCTCCGGCTTCCGGATCGGCGCGAACGGCAGGCCCGCGCGCTCCATCGATCTCGGCGAGCTCGTCGGCGCTTGCGGTTCGCGAGCCGCTCGCGCAGCGATGCGAGGCAGTTGCGGGCGCAGCACGACGCGCTGGTTGTTGGTCGCGTAGCGCCGGGTCGGCCTTGAGATCGCCGAGGCCGAGCGCATCGCAGAAGGCGAGCCACTGCGCGTCGCTGACCGCGCGCGAGAAAGATCTGCTCGCCGCCGGCGACGGTGAACACGTCGTAGATCGCCCACGGGTTGTCGCGCGCCGGCATCGGCGCCGGATGCCGGCCGGTGACCGCGAACTGCAGCATGTGCTGGCCCATCAGGAACACGTTGTTCTCGAACAGCGCCGATTGCACTTCCATGCCCGCGACCGGTGACGCCGCGCTGGATCAGCGCGCCGAGCGTGCCGATCGCGCGCGAACATGCCGCCCATGATGTCGTTGACGCTGGTGCCGGCGCGCAGCGGATCGCCGGGGCGGCCCGGTCATGTAGGCGAGGCCGCCCATCATCTGCACCGACTTCGTCGAGCGCCGTGCGGTGATCGTACGGGCCCGGCAGGAAGCCCTTGTGGCTCACGTAGATGAGCCGCGGATTCGCCTGCGACAGCGCCGCGTAGTCGAGGCCGTACTTGGCCATCGTTCCGGGCTTGAAGTTCTCGATGACGACGTCGGCGCTCGCGCGCGAGCCGCCGCGCGATCGCCGCGCCGCCGGCATGATGCAGGTCGATCGCGATGCTCTTCTTGTTGCGGTTGAACATCGGGAAGAAGCCGGCGCCAGCGCCGAGCAGCCGCCGCGTGCGCTCGCCGTCGATCGGCTCGACCTTGATGACCTCGGCGCCCATGTCGGCGAGCATCATGCCGCAGGTCGGCCCCATGACCATGTGCGTGAACTCGACGACGCGCAAGCCGGCGGCGAGAGGCTGGGAACCGGTTCCGGCTGCGATGTCATTCATGGCGACGCCCAGTCCGGCCGCTCCGCCTGACCGGCCATTTGCGCATCTCGCGGGACGCCATTCTAGCCAGTTCGCGTGAAAGCCACCGATGGGACGAGCCTCGTTCATTAACGGCCTCTATGGGCACATAGCGAGATTGAGCCTGGATTTTCGCATGCCGAGCTTAGAATCCACGCAGAAGAAAAGCTCGGCACAGCGAAGGGAGGAGACAGCCGCGATGTTCACGAACAATCCGTTCGCCGCGTTGAGCGATGTGCTGCCCGCGAGCGTCATGCAGATCTACGTCGTTCTCATGGTCCTCGCCGGTGCGTCGGCGGGAACGCTTGTTCGACATCGTGCACAAGGGCAGCGCCAGAGTATTTCTTCGACAATTGGCGGCGATCGAAGAGCAAGGCGTGCGAAGCGCGTCGAGCGGCGGCGAGATGGTGTCGCTCGCGGTCAAGACCGGCCGTCGTGGATGTCCTCGCGTCCGGGAATTCTGCAGCGCGCGCCGCCGGATCGCCCATCTGCTGACCATGTACGGGTTCCGTGATCTACGTCATCGCCACCGCCTGCATGGTGTTCGACGACGCCCACGGCTCCGACACCCTCTGGCCTGCCACTCTCTGGTGGATCGGCGGACTGATGGTCTGCGTCGGCGGATACTGGTTCTGGTTCTTCATCCGGGCCGATGTCGCGCGCCGAGGGAACTCGCCGCTTCGCATCATGCGCGCGGATCTCTTCGTCCTTTCGCTTCTGGCCAGCGTGACGCTCGGCCTCGATCTGGGCCTTGCCTGCAAGGCGAGCGAGCGGCGCGGCTCAACGTGTTCTTCGGCTTGTACATCATCGCCGACGACGCTGCTGTTCGGATCGGTGCCGTGGTCGAAATTCGCTCACATGTTCTTCAAGCCCGCGGCGGCGTTCGAAAAGAGGGTCTCCTACGCGAACGGCACGAGGAGCAACCTGCCCGCCCCGTCCGACAAGCCCGAGCAGTTCGGCAGTGCCGCGAACAGCCCGGCACTACTGATCAGCATCATTCACTGGGAGACAGGACCGCCATGCCAACCTTCGTTTACATGACCCGGTGCGACGGCTGCGGGCACTGCGTCGACATCTGCCCGTCCGACATCATGCACATCGACAAGACCACCGGCGGGCCTACAACATCGAGCCGAACATGTGCTGGGAGTGCTACTCCTGCGTGAAGGCCTGCCCGCAGAACGCCATCGATGTCCGCGGCTATGCCGACTTTGCCCCCTCGGGCACAGCGTCCGCGTGCTTCGGGAAGAGGCCAAGGCGACCATCTCGTGGCAGCTCAAGTTCCGGGACGGCCGCGAGAAGAACTTCGAGTCCCCGATCCGCACCACGCCCTGGGGATCGATCAAGGGGCCCGCCGAGTACGATGCGCCGCGCCCGGAGGATTTCGCCAGCCAGGGAGCTCGCGCACGAACCGGAAGCGCTCAAGATCGAGCGGCGGATTGCCGGCGTTGCGTCCCGACCAGCTCAAGCGGGAGTCGTTTGATGGGTCTCTTCGGCGGCAGGAAGACCGTGTTCGTCGACGCCGGACATCCTCGTCATCGGCGGCGGCATGGCCGGCTGCGGAGCGACCTACGAGTCCCGCTACTGGGGACGCGACCTGAAGATCGTCTGCGTCGAGAAAGCGAACATCGAGCGCAGCGGCGCCGTCGCCCAGGGCCTCTACGCCATCAACTGCTACATGGGCATGCAATGGGGCGAGAACCAGCCCGAGGACCATGTCCGCTATGCGCCGCAACGACCTCATGGGCCTGGTGCGCGAGGACCTGGGCTACGACATCGCCCGGCACGTCGATGCCACGGTGCACAAGTTCGAGGAATGGGGCCTTCCGATCATGCGCGGACCCCAAGACCGGGCGCTACCAGCGCGAAGGCAAGTGGCAGATCATGATCCACGGCGAAAGCTACAAGCCGATCGTCGCCGAAGCGGCGCGCAAGGCCGCGACCGAGATCTACAACCGGATCATGGTCACGCACCTGCTGATGGACTAGAGCAAAGCCGAACCGGGTCGCCGGCGCCGTCGGGTTCAACGTCCGCACGGGCGACTTCCACGTGTTCCGCGCGAAGGCCGTCATCGTCTGCGCCGGCGGCGCGTCGCACATCTTCAAGCCGCGCGCCGTGGGCGAGGAATGGGGCGGACCTGGTATGCGCCGTGGAGCAGCGCGTCCGCGTACGCGTTGCCGATCCAGGTCGGCGCCAAGATGACGCAGATGGAGAACCGCATCGTCCTGACCCGATTCAAGGACGGCTACGGCCCGGTCGGCGCCTACTTCCTCCATCTCAAGACGTACACGCAGAACGGCTACGGCGAGGAGTACGAGTCGAAGTGGTACAACCACACCAAGGAACTGGTGGGCGACTACATCGACCGGCATCCGGTGCCGACGTGCCTGCGCAACCACGCGTTCCTCGAGGAGACGAAGGCCGGCCGCGGCCCGATCCGCATGGTGACCAAGGAGGCCTTCCAGGATCCCCACAAGGAGACCGTCGGCTGGGAGAACTTCCTGGGCATGACGATCGGGCAGGCGGTCGTCTGGGCGTCGCAGAACATCGACCCCAAGTACATCAATCCCGAGCTGACCACGTCCGAGCCTTACGTCATGGGCTCGCACGCCACCTGCTCCGGTGCGTGGGCGAGCGGACCGGAAGACTACGCGCCCGCGGAATATCAGTGGGGCTACAACCGCATGATGACGGTCGACGGGCTGTTCGGCGCCGGCGACACCATCGGCGGCACCGCGCACAAGTTTTCGTCAGGGCTCGTTCACGGAAGGGCCGGATCGCCGCCAAGGCCGCGGTCAGAGTACGTCAACGACATGGAGAAGGCGCAGCCGCAGGTCAGCGAACAGGAATATCGCGACCTCGAGAAGCGCGATCTATCAGCCGCTGGAGAACTACCGGGTCGGCCGCAACGAGATCGTCGGCCGGCACCGTGTCGCCGAGCTATCTCCTCCCGATCCACGGTCTTCAGCGTCTCGAGAAGATCATGGACGAATACGTCGGCGGCATCAGCGCCAACTACATGACGAACAGCCATGCTGCTCGAGCCGCGGACTCGAGTTGCTGGGCGATGCTGAAGGAAGACATGAGCCGCATGGGCGCCGAGGACCTGCACCAGCTTCAGCGCGCGTGGGAGCTGCATCACCGGCTGCTGGCCTCGGAGTCCGTGACCCATCACACGCTGTTCCGCAAGGAAACGCGGTGGCCCGGCTACTACTACCGGGGCGATCACATGAAGCTCGACGACGAGAACTGGCATTGCTTCACCCTGTCGCGCTACGACCGCAATACCGGCAAATGGGACGATGGAGAAGGCGCCGGTCTACCACATCATCGACTGATCGTATTTCCGGTGTGCGCGCCATGGACGGTGTTGAATATACGAACGGCGCTTCTCCGCGACCTCGCAGCCGCGTTGCCGGGCGGGCCGCGCGCCTCGAATTGCGGCTCGCGGTTTGCACGTCGTCGAAAGCGTTGATGCCGTATTCTTGAAGCGCCCTGATGGAAGTGCTATAAGGTTCGAGAATCCGCGAGAGCCTGCCAAGAGGCCCTCAAGCGTGCATCGACCGAAAGGAGGGTCACGACCATGCCAACGAAACGTGACGATGCGTCCGGTGTTGTTGTCGATCGGCGTCAAGTATCCCGGGGTCGCCGGCGGAGCGCCTCCGCCGATGGCGCTGACCCCCTCGCTCGATAACGCAAGCCGCCGCAATTTCCTGCGGCGCAGCGGCACCGCTCGCGGGCGGCGTGTTGGCCGCGGGCGTCGCCGCTGCCGGCGCGGCGCTCGCTCGCCATTCCCGAGAGCAACCAGGCGTTTCGGCGAAGCCGATCCCCGAGGACGATTACGGGATGCCGTCGAAGTTCGAATCGCACGTGCGCCGGCGCCGCACCGACGTGCTCAAGAACCGGCAGAACTTTTCCGACTGGAGCACTGACGCCGCTGCAGTACCAGCACGGAATCGTCACGCCGAACGGGCTCATCTTACGAACGGCATCACAACGGCACGCCGGACATCGATCCCGCGCGGCACCGGGCTCGTGATCCACGGCATGGTGAAGCAGCCGCTCGAGTTCACGCATGGACGACCTCGCTGCGCTATCCGTCGGTGTCCGAAGTTCTATTTCCGTCGAAGTGCTCGGGCAACGGCCTCACCGACTGGCTGAAGGCCGCGCTCCGACGACCGTCGCAGCAGACGCACGGGCTCTGTCGTGCGCGCAATGGACCGGCATCCCGGTGTCGTGGCTCTCGGACGAAGCGCGGCTGACTGCCGGCGACCGCAAGTGGCTCGCTTTCGAGAGGCGCCGACGGCGCCGCGCATACGCGCAGCCTGCCGCTCAAGAAGGTGCTCGACGACTGCCTGATCGTGTACGCGCAGAACGGCGAGATGCTGCGCCCCGAGCAAGGCTATCCCGTGCGCCTGCTCGTTCCCGGGCTGGGAAGGCAACGTCAGCGTCAAATGGCTGCGGCGCATCAAGGTCGGCGATCAGCCCTGGCGACTTCCGCAGCGAAACCGCGCGCTACACGGACCCGATGCCGGACGGCATGTGGCGCCAGTTCAGCTTCGAGATGGAGTGCAAGTCGGTGGTGACCGCGCCCGTCCGGCGGCATGACGATCCGCCCGGGCATGCACGAGATCCAGGGCTTCGCGTGGTCGGGCAACGGCAAGATTCGCGCGGTCGACGTCACGGTCGACGGCGGCGCCACCTGGCAGGAGGCGCGGCTCGATGAGCCCGTGCTCGACAAATGCCTGACGCGGTTCCGCTTCCCATGGAACTGGGCGGGAGGCCCCGCGACCATCGCGAGCCGGGCCGTGCGACAGCACCGGCTACGTGCAGCCGACGGTGCAGGACATCGCCAAGGTGCGCGCGATCGTCGGCTTCGTGCAGCACCACAACGGCGTTTTCCCGTGGTCCGATCAGCGCGAGCGGGAGGTCAAGAATGCGATCGCGCTAGCCTCGTCCTGGCGCTCGGCGCGGCGATCGTCGCCGCCGGATTGCGCAACGCCGCAGACCGAAACGGTCGCAGGCGGCGCCGAATCCTCGCGTCGAAGTTCGGCAAGCCGATCAGCAACGCCGATATCGCGGCGTGGGATATCGATATTCGCACGACCGACGGCAAGGGCTTGCCGGTCGGACGCGGAACCGTGGCGGAGGGCAAGGTCGTCTACGACGCGAAGTGCGTCGCGTGTCACGGCGCCGATGCGAAGGGCGGACCCGTTTACAGGACGATGGTCGGGGGCATCGGCTCGTTCAAGACCAACACCCGCGTGCTCACTCCCGGCAGCATGTATCCGTACGCGCCCATCCTGTTCGACTACATCCGGCGCGCGATGCCGATGGATCATCCGCAGTCGCTCTCGACCAACGAGACCTATGCCGTCTCGGCGTACCTTCTCAATCTCAACGGGATCATCCCGGACAACGCCGTCATGGACCAGAACACGCTGGCGCGAGGTGCAGATGCCGAATCGCAACGGATTCATCGTCGACGACCGGCCCGACACGAAGGGCGGTGCGCTGCATGACGAATTGCAAGTGACGAGGCGCACGCCGCGTCGGCCCCGGCGTGCGGCCGGGCCGGCAAGCGCGTTGCCGGATGCGCTTCACCGCGTCGCTTGCGCTCGCTCCGCCCGCCGACGCGATTGCGCGAGCAGCGGCGAGGGCGTTGAACGTCGCCGAGCACAAGAACCGAGCCCGCCCCAATCAGGAGGACGCAACATGAGGAACGCATTCAAGCTTGCCGCCTGCGCGCTGTTCCTGTCGTCGTGCGCGACGGTGCCGCCGGACGGCCCGTCGGCCGTCGCCGTAATCGGCCGGCCAGCGGATCGCAGGCCCACGGCACGGTCAGGATTCACGCAGGTGGGCACGCGCGTGCGCGTCGACGCGGAGATCGCCGCGCTCTCGCCCGGATCGCACGGCATTCACGTCCACGAAAGGGCGACTGCACGGCGCCCGACGCGGCAAGCGCCGGCGCGCATTTCAACCCGGCCGCGAAGAAGCACGGCGCGCCGGATCGGAGCGAGCGTCACGCGGGCGACCTCGGGAATCTCAAGGCGAACGAATACGGCAAGGCCGAGTTGTCGATCATGGTCGACGGTATTTCCGTCGACAAAGGCGCAGACGGGGTCATCGGCAGGGGCGTGATCGTTCACGCCGACACCGGACGATCTCAAGACCGATCCGGGCGGCAATTCGGGAGACCGCATCGGATGCGGTGTCGTTGAAGGTTAGGTACCCGCGGGCGGCGATTCGAGCCCGCCTGCGTACCGCAAGTCAGTCAGGAGCGTCATGTCCCGCAACGCAGAACAGTGGATGCAGCATCCGAAGTTCCCGCAATCGCACTTCGTCGATTCGGCGCATCTACACCGACGAGGCGATCTTTCGCGAGGAGCAGCAGAAGGTCTTCAACAAGAGCTGGATCATCGGCTGCCACGAGTCCGAGCTGCCAGGCGCGTTCGACTATCGCACCTTCACGCACCCGGCGGGAACGCCGCTCATCATCGTGCGCGGCGAGGACCAGAAAGTGCGCGCCTTCTACAACGTCTGCCCGCACCGCGGCAACACGCTGCTCTACGATCCCGTCGGCAACGCGCAAGCGCATCACCTGCATCTTTCACTCGTGGTCGTTCGACACCAAGGGCAACTGCGTCGACATCACGCGTGAGGAGCAGGGTTTCAGAAGCGCTTCTGCAAGGCGGACGCCGGCCTGCGGGAGGTGCGTGCCGAGATCGGCTACGGCGGCTTCGTGTGGGTCAATCTCGACGACGGCGCGTCCTCGCTCGAGGAATACATCGGCGACGCGCTCGGCATGCTCGAGGAGTACATGTCGATGCCGCTCGAGGTGTTCCACTATCACAAGGCGATCGTCAACACCGAACTACAAGCTCTGGCACGACACGAACAGCGAGTTCTATCACGACTACCTGCACTACTTCAATCGCGTGACCGGGATGCTGCAGCCGGGCTACTTCCAGCGCAAGTACACGGGCTATCCCAACGGCCACGCGTCCGGTGGGCTCGATGACGATCAAGTACGACGCGTACGAAGGCGGCAAGGAGCGCGGCGTGGGCTGGCCCGGCCTCGCACCGGGCGGATGGATCCTGATCGACATCTTCCCGGCGATGACCTACAACCTGCGCACGTCGGTGCTGCGCATGGATACCTCGATACCGCTCGGCCCGGACCCAGCAAGCTGCCGGAGCAGTGCGTAGC
>ERZ1370068.9040-contig-7848_pt1 | contig 59605 bp, 70 predicted proteins | sample MGYA00561227_ERZ1370068 | MGnify/ENA primary metagenome ERZ1370068 (study PRJEB38410, sample SAMEA6850437) | metagenome | study: Metagenomic assessment of the ecological functions of the soil: analysis of the soil microbiota associated with the... | reverse complement strand
CAGTTACGCATTGCTTGATGCCCGACTCCGGTCGAGCGGCACATGCCGGAGACCACTTGACTACCTGGCGAAGGCCGACGTCCCCGACGTGACGGCGCTCAAGCGTGCCGCGCAGGTTTGGCCCGGACGACGAACTGCCGTTCTAAAACGAAAAGGCCGCCGGGTTATGCCTGACCCGGCGGCCTCCGTTAGCGATGTAGCCAGCAAGGCAAACACAGCAGCAGCGGAGGCGCAATTTATGCCCCGCACGACGCCAAAAGCCAGCAAGCCCAAAAACACAGCAGGAGGATGCGATGAAGTTGAACTACACCCAGGCGGCCACCCGCCCGCAGAAAAATTCGGCAAAACGCGAGCTGGTGCCGCCGGGCACGTACCGGCTGTTCGTGGTCGACATGCAGATGACGCCGCAGAAGGAAAACAAACCTGACCACCCGAGCGCGACGTTTGAAGTCATGGAAGGCCCGCACGAGGCCGCAAGATGTGGGACCCCGTTCTTCCTGAACGGCAGCAAAGAGGCCCGCAGGGTGAGCCAGACCGGCCTGACGAACTGCCGAGAGCTGCGGCACCACCACCGCCGAGGGCGACACCGACACGTTAATCGGCTGCTACTGCACCGCGAAGGTCGGCATCGAAGAGAAGGAAGGCCACGACCTGGCGCAACAAGGTGAAATGGGGTACCGTGCCAAAGGCAAAAGCACCAGCACCCAAAGGCGCCTGCCGTGTCGCCCAAGGCGGCCAAGGCCGACGCGAAGCTCGACGACGACATCCCGGTTTTAGTCGCTCCCCAATGCGAAGTGGCGCCTGGCCCGAGATGCTTGGCGCCCTTCAACCTTGCAGGAGCGGCGATGACCAGCGCACTCGTGACGACCCGCCAACGCGCGACCTGGGTGACGCGGGCGGGCCGAGACCCGGCAGGCAAGGCAACCGGAAGTGCCGCAGTGGGCGCCCGCCATCAGGTGCCGCGCCAGCTCTGACCATCCGCCGACATGGATGTTCGTTCGCTGGCTGAGGATCTCCGGCTCGGCTCGATGCCCGGGCGACGGCACGGCATCATGCTGGCGCTGCTCGGCGGGCGCCACCCGGGCGGCATCGATCCCCGACAGCCATCAGTGACGATGCGGCGACGCACGTGGCGCCCTGGGGCCCGCGAGGATCGTCGAACTGGTCAACAGCTACACCGAGGTCCGCCATCGGGCCACGGCCTAAGATCTTCCTCGAGCACGACTCGCGCGAGACGCTGGCCGAGGGCATGCGTTGGCGCAAGGCCGCGCCGACCCTCGCCCGCAACGGCGTGCAAAGAGCCCGGCATCGAGTTCCCATCTTGACCGCCGCTACTTCGCCGTCACCGGGATCAGACGTTCGAGGGCTCTTTTTGACACCGTCCGTCTAAGTCGAGATCGACACATCAAAAATGAGGCAGCGCCGATGGAAGCCTCGCGCCCAGGCTCACCGCGCCGCCCGAGCGCCATCCGCGGCGCCACGACGACGAGCACCAGCGCATCCTCGACGCCATCGGGCGCATGCCGAACGCCGACCTGCACCGGGAAGACTGGAACACCCAAGGCATGGCGATCTACGCCGCCACGGGCGGCAAAGCCGCCGGCTATGCCGCGTTCCTGGGCTGGTCAGCGCGCTCGTCGAAATACGACGAAAGCCACGCGACGAGCGCTGGCAGCACCGGCACGCCTCGCCGCCCGACCGGCTGAGCGCGCACGATCTTCACCATGCCGGGCGCGAGCGCGCCAGGCGTGGCGGCGAACGCCGGAAAGGGCGACCGACGAACGGCGAGGCGGACTCGGGTCTGAAAGTTCTTCGACGGCCAGCGTCGTCGGATCAGTTTGTAAACCGCCTTCGCCAACACCTTCCGCCACGTACCGGTGGGGCCGCTTGCCTGCTGATGGCCGCTGCTGGCGGGAGGAGAAGACCCAGCTCGTGCGCGAGCACCTGGGGCCGCATCGCCGCGCAGTTGGCGCAGGCTCACGAGAAGCGCCTAAGCGCGGCCGTATCGAGGCTATTGAGCGCCTGGCACAGCCCAGCGCGTGTCTGCCCGTTCGCCCGATATCTGGGGACGCCGACCGTTCCTGCTGAACACCGAAACCTGCGTTGTCGATCTCTCGACTGGCGACGACCACGCGCACGACCCGGCTGCCAACTCCGACCAAGCTCACCGGCGCTCGCTTACCGGCGGCGGTCCGCGCTGGCAGCAGTTCCTCGACCGGGTGACGGGCGGCGACCCCGCCTTGCAGACCCACTTGCAAAGGATGCGGCTACTTCGAGCGGCAGCACGCGCGAGCATGTGCTCTTCTTCGCCTACGGCACCGGCCGGAACGCAAAGATGACCTTCGTCGAGGTGCTGTCGGGCGTGCTGGGCACCTACGCGCGCAACATGCCGGCGGAAACCTTCATTGAGACCAGGCAAGGCACCGCCACCCGACCGAACTTGCCGCCATGCAGTGTGGCTATCGCCTGGTCACCGCCACCGAAGTCAAACGCGGCTCGCGCTGGCACGAGACCCGCATCAAGCGAACTGACCGGCGGCGACACCATCAGCGCCCGCCTCATGCGGTGCAGGACTTCTTCGAGTACAAACCGCAGTTCAAATTGCTCATCAGCGGCAACGAGCGGCCGACGCTACGCTCGGTCGATGAGGCCATGCGGCGACGCCTTCACCTGCCGCCCTTACGATAACCATCCCGGAGCGCGAGCGTGATCAAGGGCCTGCCGACGCAGCTTGGCCGAAGAACGCCACGCGATCCTCGAGTGGCGCCGCAGGGCTGCCGCGACTGGATAGCCGAAGTGGGCTCAACCCGCCGCCCGCCGTGCTTGCCGCCACTCAACGCTACTTCTGGAAACCATGGACGTCGTCGGCCGCTGGTTGGGCGAGCGCCGTGCGGGAGATAGGCAACGGCAACGATTTCCACGCCGCTGCCGGCAAGCTCTTTGCCGACTGGAAAGGCTGGTGCGAGGCCGCAGGCGAGTTTTCCGGTTCGCAACGGTCATTCGGCCGATGCTCTGGTGCCCGGCCAACCCGAAGAAAATAGCTGGCGAGCGTAGCCATGTTGGGCTGCGACCGACGCCGCAGCTCCCCGCCGAGCCGCCGCCGCCTTGAGGCAGAGCGTGACGCATTGGACGTGACCGCCCATTAATACGCTATGCGCGCGCACGTGAGGTTAATAGGTACGTTGCGTCCAATGCGTGTCCACGGGCGTACGCGCTTGCGCTGTCTATGTCCTGTTGGTGCGCGCTCGTTTTCCAAGGTTTTCCGTGGTGTGAGCCTCACCTTGGGATGAGTGAGCCCTCACCCCCATCATCAAATCGCGGCCGCGCGTCTCAACGGCTATGGCGCGGTTCGCGGCCGAGGCGGGGAGATATTTTCCCCGCCCGCCGGCATGGCCAGGCGGGCCGCCCCCGCAGCTAGCACGATCAAGATGTTGCGCGTCGTCGGCTCGCGGGTTGTTCCACGTGAAATGGCAGGCCGGTGAACTTGGCCGCCTGATAGGCGCGGGCCGCGAGGCTGACCGTGAGGCGCGCACCGTCCGAGCACCCGGTAGGCAACCGTGGCCCTTGGCGGGGCCAGGCATAACGGTTTTTACTGTCCACAGGCCCATCTAGGTCGTAGGGTGCGCGGCGTCATGCCCTATGACCTGCCCTGTCAACCGCCGCCTGAGCCACCTGCCGAGCGCTGGCTGCGGCAGGCGCTGGGCAATGCGGACTTGTGACTGGGGTGTGCGCGAGCTGATCGAGGCGAGCGCCGATGAGCTGCACTCGCGCGGTACGGCTCGGCCGGGCAGGCGTCAACCGGATCTTCAACGACGACGTTCAGGCGACGCGCCCGGCGCTGGCGCTGGCGGCGTTTTTTCACATGATCGCGACCCGCACCACGAACGGCAGGTCGCCGCTCGTCAACGAGCGTTTGATGGCAGCGAAAGCGGTTGTCGACGTTGCTCGCTGATGTCGACGGCCTCGACGCGGCACCGGACGAGCGGTTGCTCGAGTTGCGCGCCGAGGTCAGCGCGTGCCTGGCGCGCATCAGCCGGATCGACCAGAGCTGGCCGCGCGCACTCGGCGACGCTGCTGGACGAGCTGGGTCGAGCCGCCCAGCAAGAACAGGCGGTCACGCCGCGACAGCAACGCAGTGCGGCACGCGGCCGGCTGTTGGCGGCTCTGCTCGTGCTGGGCGGCCTGCCGCCACCGTGCGCCAGCGCGGCGAATTTGTTGAAGCGCTCGGATCAAAAGCGAACTGGCAAAAATCGAGCGCGCCTGAAGGGAGGAGCATGGCGAATGAGACTTTCCGATGCACTGAAACAACGGCGCGCGACTCGCCTGACCGCGGCATGGAAAGCTGGCGAAGCTCGCCGAGGGCGAGGGGCCGCCTGTTCAGCGATACCGAGCAGGCCGCGTGGATGCCGGCATGCGCGATCACGTCGATGGACGCGCAACTGAAAGCGCAGTCGAGGTCGAGGCGGACCTGGCTGCGCGGCAACCGTGGCGGCACGAGCCCCGTGCCGGGGACGGGGCCGGGCCCTGATCGCCGAGGACGGCACGGTGTCGTGCGCTGCGCAACACGGACAAGCTGGTCGACCTGTTGCCGCCAACCGCGAGCAGGTGTCTATCGGCACGGCTGCGCGGCGCGCTGACCGGCAAAATGGAAGGGCATGAAGCCGCTCGAACGTGCGGTCGGCGAGAGCGGCGGCGGCTCGGTTTTCCCGGTGCTCGAGTACATCAGCAACGACTGGCTCGGATACTGGTGCGCGGCGGCGTCGGTCGCGTTTCAGGTGGCGGGCGCGGTCACGATCCTGATGAGGTCGTTGACCGAGCGCATCGTCGCGGTGACGCAAGACCCGGTGTTCACTTTCAGAAAAGAGCACACGCCGATCCCCGAGAGCGACAACATCGTGCCACGCCCATCGACCTGAAGGCGAAGCTGTGCGGGGCGCGATTGTGGGGCGACCAGCGTCGAGCTGCTCTGGAAGACCTCGCTGGCCGACAACCCGATCCAGCAGGTACGACCAACGCCGCCGCGAAGACGCTCGATCAGCGTTGCTGGCAGCGGATGGCTCGGCGACCGGCGACCTCGACAATCCGAAAGGCCTGCTGCATTGGCCGGGCGTGCCGCGCTTGGTGCCAGGCCACGCCGCTGGCGAACCATGACGCCCTCGCTGACGCCTACGGTTCAGTGTTAAGTGAGCAACGGATGCTGACGGCGATGATCGCGGGCATCGGCTTTGCAACCGGCGCGATGAAGTTGAAAGCGGCATCGCGGGCATCAATCGATCCTCGCGCCGCCCGGTGCCCCCGCAGATCTGCCGAAATATTTCAGCAGCACGCTCGGCACGAACGCGGTCGTCATGGCGACTTCAGCATGCTTCCGCCTGGGGCCTGCGCACCGGCATGACGCTCGAGGTCACGAGAACCGGCGGCGTACCTGACGCGTTCAGCAAGGCGCAGGTTTTATCCGGCTCTACCAGAGGCGACACCAGCCGCTGGTGGCCGTCATGGTCTTCGCCAAGGTGACGGGCCTGCCTGCCGCGCTCGTGGCGGAAGCGGCCCCGCCGGGTCGGTGGCGAGCGCGTCGCCGCATAGGCGCGGGTCGTGTGGCTGTTCACGTCGAGGGCCGTGCCAGCGGTGAGCGTGGCGTCGTCACGCTGCCGGGCGGTTGGAAGCATCCAGCAATGCCGGCTGGCGCCCACCCCGAAGGGCCATACGGGGGACCCTTGGGGCAGCCTGTCGAGCGAGTGGTCAGGTCCCACCCGGCCCTCACGCGCGGCCGAGAACCTCGCATACGCCGTGCTGGCGTGAGCGGCAGGCCATCGCCGGCACCATCGGCTCGCTGCCGGCGTACGTCGAAGCCGACGACAGCAGAGCTGAGCAAGCGACCATTCGCTGGCGCGCTTGATCGAGCATGCGCTGAACGACGCGATGTCGTGGAGCGACTACATCGAGGCGCTGTTGGCCAAAGCGCGCTGCTGAGGGGCAACGCCTTGTCGAGCATCGAGTAGCGACGCAGGGGCTGACCTACCGGCCTGCGCTTTGTGAATTAAACTCTGGTGCGGCTGCTCACCGATCAGCAGACGCTGGCGTTCGAGTATCGGCCGACAAGCGGGCCGCTGGCGGGCAATGACGCAGCGGCTCGGTCGGCAGGACACTTCGGTTTTTGAAAGATCGCGGCGACGATGAATGGCTCGGCGTGTCGCGCCTGACCAGCGCGCGGCGCGCTGCAGACTGCGCTGGAGCTGCAGACGTTCGGTCGGTGTTTCTTGGCGAATGCCAGCAGGCCGGGCGGCACGCTCAAAGGCACCACGAATTTGGCGACGAACAGAAGCGAAAGCTGAAACCGGAATGTACCGATATCGCGTTCAACGGGCGCGAGCGCGGCGTTGTCGCAGTACTGCCGAGCGCAGGCGTGAATAATGAGCCGTTGGCGATGATGGAGCAACGAGGACGCGCAAATTCTCGGCTTGCGCAACTTCACCAGCGTCGTTGATGTCGCGCGCATCTTCCAAGTGCCGCCGTTCACATGTTGGCTGACCCGACGCGCTCGACGTCTGCCAGCGCGCGCGAGGGGCTCGCGGCAATTCGCGATGCAGGCGTTGACGCTGTGGGTGAAGAAGCCTGAACGCGCCTTCTCGCGCAGTCCAGGCTGTCGACGCAGTATCGCCTCGTCATCGACCTCGGCGACTTGTTGCGCGCCGATCCTGAGGCTCGCTGGGCATCGTGGCAGAGGGCTCGGCAGGCCGGTGCTGTCGCCGAACGACGTGCGCCGCGAGGAAGGCTGAGCCGTCGTCGAGCGACCTGACTGCCGACAGTAGCATCGAGCTGCTGGTTGCTGGCGGCAAGCCTGCCGACACGAGCGCGCCGACGAGCCGCCGACGCCAGCGCCGCCGCCGAGTGACGATGGTGGCGACAAGATCGCAAGATTGGATCAGCGCCGTGACCGCACGCCTGAAGACGTGCGCACGCCTACATCGCGGCGTTCAGCAATTGGCTGGCCGTGCGGCCCGATGGCGACCGCATCCGGGACCGGCTGGCCGAGGCATTCGTCGAGCACCGCGATGAGCTGTGGCCGGCAGGCACCGACCAGGGCTCGCCTCCGCGCGGGATCGCCGCCAACGTCGACGAGATGCTGGCCACCATCGAGCGGCTCTACGCCGTGGCGGTGACGGGCGAGCATCCGCGCTGCCGAGTTTCGACCGCCTGGCGTGGCTGCCGGCGCTGCTCGCCGAACTCGACCAGGCAAGCCGCTCGACGGCTGAGCGGGCGGTTCCTGAGCTTTCCCCATGGGGGAAAATGCCGGAAACCCCGCCCGGTCGCTGGTAACACGGTGCTTACTAGCGACAGTTCGCAAATGCCATAATCCGCTCACAAACCGTTTGCGCCATCGCCGCATGAGCGCGTACAAACCGGACACGCGTCGGACGCTCGGCAGGATGGCGCACCCATGACCAAAGGCAGCCCTCGTAATTTCGGCAAATTCGGTTGTATAGCCTTCGCGAGGCGTGCGGCGCCTGGGGCATCAGTATGGGCACGCTGGAAGCCCATTATTACAAGCCGAGAACCTGCTGTCAGCGCCCGTGCGGTTTGGCAGGTCATGAAAACTCGGCGGTGAAAGCTGAGCGCATCGTGCGCGAGGGTTCGCCGCCAATAGCCGTTACGCAGCGCCGGCAAAGTACCGGCCCACCCGCACCAGATCTGCGGGTCAATGCCGATGCGGGCCTGCGCGAGGCTGGAGCGCGGTAACAGAGCGTTACCTGTATATATAAGGTGCGAGGCGGGCCGGCCGAGCCCGCAATTGCCCGCCGGCACTGCCCCCAACACCGCCCTGGGCGGGCCGCAAAGCCCGTCCCGTGGGTATGCTTACCCGACGGCTACAAGATCGAGCTGATCGAGCGGAAGTAGCCGGCTAGATCAGCCGCCAGTTCGGCAGCGGCCAGCAGCGCCAGCACGGCGGCCAAGCGACGACGAACAGGCCCGCACGCATCAGGCCCGGCGAGCGGAAGTTGTCGTTGGCCGGCCGGCCGAGCCGCACGACGCGCGGCATCGGCCGCGGTTTCGCGCGACCGCCCGGGTCGTTGCCGGGCGCGGTCCATGCGACGATCTTGCCATGTCGTCTCGCTTTCCCCCGATAGCGAATTGGCCGTCAGCGTGCAGCGGCTTGTAGGGCCGCTCGGTCTGGCCGTTGTAGAGCTGGCGCGGGCGGCCGATCTTCTGGTCGGGATCCTCGATCATCTCGTTCCACTGCGCGATCCAGCCGACGGTGCGCGCGACGGCGAACAGCACGGTGAACATCGAGGTCGGGATGCCGATCGCCCGGAAGATGATGCCCGAGTAGAAGTCGACGTTCGGGTAGAGCTTCTTGCTGATGAAGTAGTCGTCCTCGAGCGCGATCTGCTCCATCTCCATGGCGAGCTCGAGCAGCGGATCGTGCTTGATGCCGAGCGCGGTCAGCACCTCGTGGCAGGTCTGGCGCATCACCTTGGCGCGCGGATCGTAGTTCTTGTAGACGCGGTGGCCGAAGCCCATCAGGCGGGTGTGGTCCTGCTTGTCCTTCACGCGCTGACAGGAAGCCCGGGATGTTCTGCTTGCCGCCGATCTCGTTCAGCATGTTGATGACGGCTTCGTTGGCGCCGCCGTGGCTCGGGCCCCACAGCGAGGCGATGCCGGCGGCGATGCAGGCGAACGGGTTGGCGCCCGACGAGCCGGCGAGCCGGACCGTCGAGGTCGAGGCGTTCTGCTCGTGGTCGGCGTGGAGCATCAGGATGCGGTCCATCGCCTTCTCGAGCGACCGGGTTGACCTCGTACTCCTCGGCCGGCACCGAGAACATCATGCGCAGGAAGTTGGCCGGAGTAGGAGAGGTCGTTGCTGCGGATAGACGAACGGCTGGCCGACCGAATACTTGTAGGCCATGGCGGCGATGCGTCGGCATCTTGGCGATCAGCCGGTAGGAGGCGACCATGCGCTGGTGCGGATCGTGGATGTCGAGCGAGTCGTGATAGAAGGCCGAGAGCGCGCCGACCACGCCGCAGCACACCGCCATCGGATGGGCGTCGCGGCGGAAGCCGCGATAGAACGTGGCTGAGCTGCTCGTGCACCATGGTGTGGCATGGTGATGTCGCTGACGAACTTGTCCTTCTGCGCCTTGTTCGGCAGCTCGCCGTTCATCAGCAGGTAGCAGCACTCCATGAAGTCGCTCTGCTCGGCGAGCTCGGCGATGTTGTAGCCGCGATAGAGCAGCACGCCCTCGTCGCCGTCGATGTAGGTGATCTTGGAGCCGCACGAGCCGGTCGAGGTGAAGCCGGGATCGTAGGTGAACATCCCGGATCGCCGTAGAGCTTGCGGATATCGACCAGACGCGGCCCGATGGTGCCGTGGATGATCGGCAATTCGTAGGATTTGCCGGTTTCGTTGTCGGTCAGCGTGGCGGTCGATTTGGCCATTTGGAACACTCTTTCGGCTCGAATTGGCGGGTTCGAGGGCACCCTAACAAGCCGCTCTCCGGAGGGCGCAATTGTGCCGGCAAACCGCTATTTCGCGGGGCGTAGCAGGCGCCCTGATCCGGCCGTCGATGACCGCCAGTCCGACGCCGATCAGGGCCATTCCGGCGAAGTGCCGCGGCTCCAGCCGCTCGCCCAGGACGGCCGCGCCCAGCAGGATCGGCGGTGACCGGGATCAGGAAGGTGACGAGCAGCAGGTTGGTGGCGCCGGCAGCGGCGAGGATGCGGAAATACAGGATGTAGGCCAGCGCCGTCGACAGCAGCGCCAGGCCGCCGAGCGCCGCCCAGACCGTCAGGCGAGGGCACGGCTGGCAGTGTCCATGGCTGGTCGACGAGCCAGCATGATCGGCAGAATCAACACGGTACTCGCAGTGACCTGGCCTGCCGCGGCCTCGATGCGGCGCCACGCCCAGGCCTCGGAAGCGGCGGCCGTAGACGCCGGCGAAGGCGTAGGAAAGGGCGGCGCCGCAGGCAGGCCAACTGGCCCCACACGTCGCGCCGCCGACGCAGAACGTCCGGGACCGACCAGCACGGCCACGCCGGCCAGGCCGGCGAGCAGGGCCGCGACCTTGGCGCCGGTCGATCTTCTCGTCCGCCGTCAGGAAATGGGCGACGAGCAGGGTGAAGAGCGGCGTCGTGGCGTTCAGGATCGAGGCCAGGCCCGAGGCGATGTGGGTCTGGCCCCAGAAGATCAAGCTGAAGGGCAGCGGCGTTGTTCAGCGAAGCCCATGGCGAAGTAGGCGCGCCACGGCGCGTCGCGCCGGAACAGGCTCGTCGCCGCCGTGGCAGGCACGATGTCGAGCGCCAGCGCCGCCAGGCGACGCGCGCGAACACCACGGTGAGCGGGCCCAGCTCGCCGATCGCGACCTTGGCGAAGAAGAACGAGCCGCCCCACAGGACGGAAAGCGACAGCAGCCAGATCCAGACGCGCAAGCCCATCGCCGCGACTCTGCCGGCGCGACGGCGGGGCGCTCTATCCGCTGGCGGCCAGCAATCTCGCTTTGGTCTCGGCCGGGCCCAGGATCGCCAGCACCTCGAAGATGCCGGGCGACGCGGTCGAGCCGGTGAGCGCCACGCGCAGCGGCTGGGCGACCTGGCCGAGCTTCACGCCCTCGGCCTCGGCGAAGCGGCGGATCGCGTCCTCGACCTGCTTCTCGCTCCAGTTGGCGGCCTCGCGCCTCGAGCGCCGTCGCGAGCTTGGCGAGCAGCGCCTTGGCCTCGGCCGTCGAGCTGCGCGCGCGCCTTGTCGTCGGCGATCGGCGGCGCGCCGCTCCGGGCGTAGAAGACGAGGTTGTCGGCAAGCTCGACCAGCGTGCGCGAGCGCTGCTTGACGCCGTTCAGGCCGCGCGTGATGCGCTCCATGCCGACGGGATCGATCTTGCCGCCGATCTTGGCCTCGATGCGCGGCAGCACCAGCGGCAGCAGCTCGGCGTCGGGCGTCTCGCGCAGATAGTGCGCGTTGAGGTTGGTGAGCTTCGCCATGTCGAAGCGCGACGGCCGAGCGGCCGACGCCCGGCAGGTCGAACCATTCGATCGCCTGCTCGGTCGAGATGATCTCGTCGTCGCCATGGCCCCAGCCCAGCCGCAGCAGGTAGTTGCGCAGCGCCGCCGGCAGGAAGCCCATGTCGCGATAGGCGTCGACGCCCAGCGCGCCGTGGCGCTTGCTGAGCTTGGCGCCGTCGGGACCGTGGATCAGCGGGATGTGGGCATAGACCGGCTCGGGCCAGCCCATGGCGCTGGATGATCTGGAGCTGGCGGAAGGCGTTGTTCAGATGATCGTCGCCGCGGATCACGTGCGTCACGCCCATGTCGTGGTCGTCGACGACGACCGCCAGCATGTAGGTCGGCGTGCCGTCGGCGCGCAGCAGGATCATGTCGTCGAGCTGGGCGTTCTCGACCGTGACCTCGCCCTGCACGGCATCCTGGATCACGGTCTGGCCGCTTTGCGGCGCCTTGAGGCGAATCGACCGGCGCGACGCCGGGCGGCGCGTCCTCGGGATCGCGGTCGCGCCAGCGGCCGTCGTAGCGCATCGGCACGCCGGCGCGCTTGCTGCGCCGTCGCGCATCTCCTCGAGTTCCTGGGGCGAGGCGTAGCAATGATAGGCCTTGCCCGCGGCCAGCATCTGCCTGCGCCACCTCGGCGTGGCGCGCGGCGCGCGCGAACTGGTAGGTGACCTCGCCGTCCCACGGCAGGCCGAGCCAGCACAGGCCGTCGAGGATCGCGTCGATCGGCCGGCGCGGTCGAGCGCGCGCGGTCGGTGTCCTCGATGCGCAGCAGGTACTTGCCGCCGTGGTGGCGGGCGAACAGCCAGTTGAACAGCGCCGTGCGCGCGCCGCCGATATGCAGGTAGCCGGTCGGCGAGGGGGCGAAGCGGGTGACGACTGTCATTGCGTCGGGATTCCAGGGAACGCGCGGGTTTTGCCGCATTTCGGCCGGAAAAGCGCGCCGTAGGTAGGGGAGCGTGTCCTGACCTGTCAAACGAGGGGAGATGGCGGGCGGCACGCACCTGGATCCTGCGACCAGCTCGACGCCGAGCGCGGCCGCTGGATGCTGTGGCTGCCGGTGGCGATGGGGCTGGGCATCGCCGTCTATTTCGAGCTGCCGAGCGAGCCGGCGCTGTGGCTGGGGCCGGCGCTGGCGGCTGGCGCGCTGCGTCGCTGGTGTTCCTGGCGCCGGCCGGCAGCTTGCGCGCGCGCTGTGCGATCGGCCTGCGTGGCGGCCGCCGTCGGGCTTCGGCCTCGTCGCCTGGCGCACCGCGAGCCTCGCCGCGCCGACGCTCAGCCGGCCGCTGTTCAGCATCAACGTCGAGGGCCGCATCGCCGACATCCAGCGCCTGCCCGACGGCGTGCGGGTCGTGCTCGAGGCGGTGCGGCTGAAGGGCAGCGGCGTGCCGCCGCCGGAGATGATGCCGGTGCGCGCTGCGCGTGTCGCTGAGCAAGGGCGCGCCGCCGCTCACGATCGGCGATCGCCTGCTGGTGCTGGCCAACCTGTCGCCGCCGGCCGGGACCGGCGGCGCCAGGCGCCTTCGATTTCCAGCGGGTCGCCTGGTACCAGCAGCTCGGCGCCGTCGGCTATGCGCTGGCGCCGGCGGCGGTGATCGAGCACGGCAAGCCGACGGCTTCGTGCGTCCATCGATGCGCTGCGCGCCGACATCACCGAGCGCATCCTGAAGGCGCTGCCCGGGCCCGGAGGGCGGCGTGGTCGCAGCCCTGCTGACCGGCGAGCAGACCGCCGGTCGACAAGGACATCGCCCAGGCGATGCGCGATTCGGGCCTGGCGCACATCCTGTCGATCTCCGGCCTGCACATCGTGTTCGTGGTCGGGCTGGTGATGGGCCTGGTGCGCTACGGCATCGCGCTGGTGCCGCCGCTGGCGCTGCGCGATCGACGCCAAGAAGATCGCCGCCGTCGCTGGCGCTCGCTGGCGGCGCTGTTCTACACCGCGCTGGCCGGCGCGCCGGTGCCGGCGCAGCGCGCCTGCGCCATGGCGGGCTTCGCGCTGCTCGCCGTCGCTGCTCGACCGCACGGCGCTGTCGCTGCGGCTGGTCGCCTGGTCGGCGGTCATCGTGCTGATCGCCGCGCCCGAGTCGCTGACCGGCGCCTCGTTCCAGATGTCGTTCGCCGCCGTCGTCGCCCTGATCGCGGCCTGGGAGGCGGGCGCGCGGCTGGCGGCGGCGCCTGCACGAGCGCGCCGAGCTCGCGCGCCATCGCTGGCTGTGGCGGCTCGGTGGCGGCGTTCGCGCGCCAGCCTCGCCACGACGCTGATCGCCTCGATCGCGACCGGCGCCTTCGCCGCCTACCACTTCAACCGGCTGTCGCTGCTCGGCGTCGTCGCCAACCTGCTGGGCGTGCCGCTCACCGGCTTCTGGATCATGCCGTGGGGCCTGCTTGGCCATGCTGCTGATGCCGTTCGGGCTCGAGCGCTTCGCCCTGGTGCCGATGGGCTGGGGCGTCGAGGGCCTGAATGCCATCGCCTTCCATGTCGCCGCCTGGCCGCGAGGCCGCCACGCTGGTGCCGTCGCTGCCCGGCGCCAGCCTGTGGCTGCTGACCGTGGGCGGCCTGTGGTTCTGCCTGTGGCGGCGGCGCTGGCGGCTCGCCGGACTGCCGGTCGTCGCGGTCGGCGCTGCTGCTGGGACCGCGCGCCGGCGCCCGACCTGCTGATGAGCGAGGACGGCCGCGTGCTCGGCCTGCGCGACGAGCAGGGCGTGGTCCATGTCGCCTCGGCCCGCACCGACCGCTTCGTCAGCGACGCCTGGGCGCGGCGCAGCGGCCAGGAGGGCGCCAAGCGCTGGACCGCCAGCGCCGACGAGCAGGCGGTCGGCCTCGGCTGTCAGCACCGGCCTCTGCCGCTGGCGCAAGGGGCCGTGGCGCGTCGCCCTGGTGAGCGACGACCGGCGGCTGGCCGAGGCCTGCGGCAGCGCCGACATCGTGCTGTCGACGGTCGATGCGCAGGGTCGCTGCCGCGGCCCGCGCCTGGTGATCGACCGGCGCGACGCCTGGCGCGAGGGCGCGCAGGCGCTGTGGCTCGACGAGCGCGGCGTGCGGCGCGAGACCGCCAACGCCCGGCGCGGCGATCGGCCGTGGGTGCCCAACAGTTCGGCGCGGCAGGCAGCGCCCGGTCAGCGGTGCCGGGCGCGCGAGGGTCTTGTCGAAGAAGGCAACGACCTCGGGCGCCACCTGCTTGTGCACGAGCGCGCGATCGACGCCCTGGGATCGTCGCAGAGGGGAAGGCCGGCAAGCTTCGTGAGGATCGGGCCGACCAGCCAGCGGCACTCGGGCACATAGGCGAAGTGTCCGACCGGACGCACCACCTCTCGGCGCCCGGGATCTGCCGGGCGAGGTTGGTCGAGTTGCGCCACCGGCTCCAGGATCTCGTCGAATTGCGCCGGTATCCACCACGAACGGGACGCTGATCGACTTCAGCGAGTCGGCGTGCAAAGCCCTGTCCCGGTCCCGAGGCCATGATGTAGAAGGCCTTGATCCGGCCGTCCCTGAACGAGTCTCCGGCATCCTGGCGCGGGCACGCTCGCGACATCGTCCTTGAGCGTTGCGTCGCAATAGAAGTCCTTCTTGCGGGCCTCGGCGCAGAAGGCTCTTTGACGCGCCGGATCGTAGCGGCCGCCGGCGAGGCTCACGCCGGTCCAGCCGCCGAACGAGTGGCCGACGAAGCCGATGCGGTCCTCGTCGATGAGCGCGGCCCATTTGGGATGCTTCAGCACTTCGTCGAGGGCGAACGACACATCGCGCGAGCGGTCCCACAGGCGGTAGCGGCCGGCGGCGCTCTGGTCGTCGCCGATCGTGCCCGGATGCGACGTGGAGAGGACCACGTATCCGGCCTTGACCAGCTCGAGCGCGAGCCAGCCCTGCGAAAATCTCGATCCCCAGTTGCCGTGCGAGATCACGATCAAAGGCTGCTTGCGCAGCGGCGGTTGCGGCTCGGCGTTGCGCGGCGATCGGGATCGAACGCAGCGGCGGGCGTGGCGAGAACCACTCGATCTTTGCGTCGGCAGCCGCCTTGAACCACAGCTCGGTGGTGACCTGGCGGCCCGTCGCCTGTGTCCGGAGGTCGAGCGTCGCGGTTCCGACGACGGCGTCGCCGGCGACGGCCATTGTCGTCGGCAGCAAGAGTCCAAGCAGGAGGGCGGCGACAGACCAGCAGCGGATGCTCTGGCGTTTCGACCATTGTGCAGATCTCCCGTTGACCGACTAGATTGTGCGGACGAAGCGCGCTCTTGATTAGGTCGACGCGGCTACTGTCTCTGCAAACCAAAGGTTTGGAGTGCTGCGCCGTGAAGAGCATCCGCGGAGTCGTGGGGTTCGTGCGCACGGTCGAGGCCGGAAGCTTCGCGGGCGCCGCCAAGAAGCTGGGCGTCAGCCCGGTCGCCGTCGGCAAGAACGTGCAGCGGCTCGAGCGGCAACTCGGCGTCCGGCTGCTCCAGCGCTCGACGCGCAAGCTCGCTTTGACCGAGGAAGGGCGGCTGTACTACGAGCGCTGCACCGGACCGCTGCGCGAGCTGGAGAACGCGCAATCGGCGATCGCTGAGAAGGGCAGATCGCCCTCCGGCACGCTCAGGGTGACGTCGCTGTCGCCGTTCGGCCGCGACCTATGTCCTGCCGCTCGTTCCGGCGTTCAGCCGCCTCTATCCCGCGCATCGAACTGGAGCTGCATCTCGACGACGCGGTGAGCGACATGATCGCCGGAGGCTACGACGTCGGCATTCGCGCCGGCGAAGCGCGCGACGGCACCATGGTGATGCGCGAGGTGGCGCCGCTCAACTTCGTCGTCTGCGGCGCGCCGTCCTATCTTGCCGAGCGCGGCATTCCCTCGACGACCGCGGACTTGTCCGAAGCACAACTGCCTGCGGCTGCGCGGCCGCGGTCCCGCCGGTCGCGCGCTCAACTGGCTGCTGGGGCCGGAAAAGACTCGCGGTGTCGCCCGCCGTCAGCGGGAAACTTTCTTGCCAACGACATCACAACGCTCGTCACGGCGGCAGTGCACGGGCAGGGATTGGTCTTCGCGCCGCTTCCTCTGGTGCTTCCGTTGTTTCGAACCGGCGCGCTGAGGCCGGTGTTGCCGGAATGCGTCTCGCAGCCCGCGCGCATCTTCATTCACTACGTGAGCCGCAGGCATCTTGCCCGCACGGGTGAAAGCTTTCGTGAATTTCATGCTCGAGCATCTTCGCAGCAATCCCGATTTGACATCGGATCCCCAGGCGTTGCTGGCGCCGTTCTTCAGAACGCCGAGAGACCGTGCCTAGTTGTCAGCGGCGATAGAGCCCGGCCAGGCCGGCCCTGGATCTTGACCCGGTCGGGTCCGAAGATGCGCGTCTCGTAGGCGGCGTTGGCCGGCTCGAGCGCGATCGAGGCGCCCTTCTTGCGCAGGCGCTTCAGCGTCGCCTCGGTGTCGTCGATCAGCGCCACGACGATCTCGCCGGTCTCGGCGGTGTCGGCGCTCTTGATGATGGCGATGTCGCCGTTCTGGATGCCGGCCTCGACCATCGAATCGCCCTGCACCTCGAGGCAGTAGTGCGCGCCCGAGCCGAGCAGGGTGACCGGCACGTCGACGGTCGTGGAATTGTCGCGCAGCGCCTCGATCGGCGTGCCGGCGGCGATCCGGCCATAGAGCGGCAGGCTGAGCGCCTGCGCCTCGTTGGCGACCTGGATGGCGCCGGCCAGCGGCACGCGCTCGCCGCGGATGACCTGCGGCACGAAGCCTTCGCGGCCCTCGGCCATGCCGGCGCGCGGCTGAGCATGGGGGTGACGTTGGGCGCCGGCATGGCCGCGGCGTCGGGCAGCTTCAGAACCTGCAGGGCCCGCGCACGATGTGGCAGGCGGCGCAGGAAGCCGCGCTCCTCCAGCCCGGTGATCAGGCGGTGGATGCCGGACTTGGATTTGAGCCGCAGCGCCTCTTTCATCTCGTCGAACGACGGCGACACGCCGTCGTCGTTGAGGCGCTTGTTGATGAACATCAGCAGTTCGTTTTGCTTGCGGGTTAGCACCGTCTTCTCCCCGGAACGCCTACCAGATTTCGGAACAAATCCTGAAACCCGACACATGTTCTAGTTTAGTTCTGCCCGACGGTCAAGTTTTCCCAAGGGACCTGGGATGACGTGGGGATCAGTAACCGCCGGGAAGACCCGAAAGATCAATGACCTGGACGATATCGCCGGCCTTGCGGGCGGGATCGTGAGGCCGGCCGCACCAGCAGGCCGGACGACCAGGCCAGCACCGAGAGCATGGAGCTGTCCTGCACCGGATGCGGCTCGACGGTCAGGCTGCCGTCGGCCGCGCGGCTGAGCTTCGAGCGGACGTAGTCCTCGCGGGTGTCGTTCGCCTTCACGTCGACGGCCAGCCGCGCCGGCCGGGTGGCGATCAGGTCGCCCGGCTGGCCCAGCATGCGCGTCGATGGCGGGCTTCAGGAACAGGAGCGCGCAGACCATGGTCGAGACCGGATTGCCCGGCAGGCCGAGCACGCGGGCGCGATCCTTGGCGGCGAACATCAGCGGCTTGCCCGGCCGCATGGCGATGCGCCAGAAATCCATGGCGAAGCCCTGCGCCTTGAGCGCGCGCCTGCACGAGATCGTGGTCGCCGACCGAGGCGCCGCCCGAGGTGATCAGCAGATCGTGCTGCGCGCCGGCGGCGATGCGGTCCTCGATCAGCGCGCGCGTCGTCGCGGCGCGATGTCGAACAGGGTGGGCTCGCCGCCCCAGCCGCGCACCAGCGCCGCCACGGCGATGCCGGAGGAGAGACGATCTGGTTGCGGCCGACCGGCTCGCCCGGCATCACCAGCTCGTCGCCGGTCGAGAGGATCGCGATCCGCGGCTGCCGATGCACCGAGAGCCAGGGCAGGTTCATCGCGCGCGGCGAGCGCCGACGTCGCGCGCCGTCAGCAGGCGGCCGGCCGTGCAGCAGGACTGTCGCCGGCCGTGAAGTCGAGCCCGGCCTGGCGGACGTGGCGGCCGATGCGCGGCGCCTCGAGGATGGTGATCGTCGTCGCCGTCGGCCTTGGTGTCTTCCTGGATGACGATCGCGTCGGCGCCCAGCGGCAGCGGCGCCGCCGGTGAAGATGCGCACGGCCTCGCCGGCGCCTGAGCGCGTCGATCGTAGGAGCCGCCGGCCGGCGCCTGGCCGACCAGCGTGAGCGTCGCCGGCGACGTCTGCGACGTCGTCGGCGCGCACGGCATAGCCGTCCATGGCCGAGAGGTCGGCGGGCGGCTGGGTGAGCGCGCGCCTGCGAGATCGGCGGCGCCAGCACGCGGCCGAGCGCGCTCGGCCAGCCGAGACCTGTCTCGGCCGGCAGCGGATCGAAGGCCGCGATCACGCGCGCATGGGCTTCGGCGAACGGAGAGCATCAGCGCGCCCTGATAGGTGCCGGATTTGCCGCCGCGTCTTGTGCACCAGGCGGATGTCGCTGAGGTCGCATGCCGCGATCGACCGCCTTGCACATGTCGTAGACGGTGAGGGCGGCGACGGACGACGGCGGTCAGCGCCTCCATCTCGACGCCGGTCCGGCCCGTCGAGCTTGCAGGTCGCGGTCGATGTCGACGGCGTTGCGCTTGGCGTCGACGGCGAGCTCGACGTCGACCGAGCGTCAGCGCCAGCGGATGGCAGAGCGGGATCAGGTCGGGCGTCTGCTTGGCGCGCCATGATGCCGGCGAGCTGCGCCACCGCCGAGCACGTCGCCCTTGGCGCCGCCTTCTTGTCGCGGATGAGCTTCGAGCGTCGCGGGCTGCATGGTGACGCTGGCTGCGCGCCACGGCCACGCGCTCGGTCACCGTCCTTGCCGCCGACATCGACCATGCGCGGCGTTGCCGGCGTCGTCGAAATGCGTGAGCCTGCTGGCGCTCATGCCGCCTCGCGCGCCAGCAGCTGCGCGGACGCGCGGCCTCGACGTCGGGCTTGCGCATGAAACTCTCGCCGATCAGGAAGGCGCGAGGCGCCGACCGCGCGCCATGCGCGCGAGGTCGGCCGGCGAGCCCAGCCCGCTCTCGGCCACCAGCACGCGGTCCTGCGGCACGCGTCGGCGCCAGCTGCTCGGTCACGGCGAGATCGACCGCAAGGTCTTGAGGTTGCGGTTGTTGACGCCGATCAGGTCGCTGTCGAGCTTGAGCGCGCGCTCGAGCTCGGCCGCGTCGTGCACCTCGACCAGCACGTCCATGCCCCAGTTGTGCGCGAGCTGCGGCGAGTTCGCGCGGCCAGCCAGTCGTCGAGGCAGGCCATGATCAGCAGGATGCAGTCGGCGCCCAGCGCGCGCGCTTCGGCGCACCTGGTAGGGATCGATCATGAAGTCCTTGCGCAGCACCGGCAGCCTGACGGCGCGCGCGCGCCTGGCGCAGGAACTCGTCGCTGGCCCTGGAAGTAGGGCTCGTCGGTCAGCACCGAGAGGCAGGTGGCGCCGCCGCGCTCGTAGGCGCGGGCGAGGGCCGGCGGGTCGAAGTCGGCGCGGATCAGGCCCTTGCTGGGCGAGGCCTTCTTGATCTCGGCGATCAGCCCGTAGCGGCCCGACGGCGATGCGTGGCCTTGAGCGCCTTGGCGAAGCCGCGCGGCGAATCGGTGTCGCGCGCCAGCGGCCTCGACCATGCGCAGCGGCCGCTGCGACATGCGGCCGGCGACGTGCCTGCGCTTGTCGGCGACGATCTTGTCGAGCGTATCGCCGCTCATGCGCAGATCCTCTTCAGAGTTGGCGAGCGCGGCTGGCGCGCCTTGCCGCCGTCGATCGCCTGGATGGCGAGCGCGGCGCCCTGCTTCAGGTCGCGGCGCCTTGCCGGCGACCATCAGCGCCGCGGCGCTGTTCAGCACCACGATGTCGCGGAAGGCGCTCTTCTCGCCGGCGAGCACCTTGTGGATGGCCTCGGCATTGTGCGCGGCGTCGCCGCCCTTGAGCTCGGCCAGCGTGGCGCGCTTGACGCCGATCTCTTCCGGCGCGATCTCGATCTCGCGCGACCTTGCCGTCCTCGAGCGAGGCGGCCCAGCTCTTGGTCGTGGTGGTGATCTCGTCCATGCCGTCCTGGCCGTGCACGACCAGCGCGCGCTCGAGCGCCGAGCTGGCCCAGCGCCTCGGCGACGGGCGTCAGCCAGCGGCGGTCGAACACGCCGACGAGCTGGCGCTGACCAGCGCCGGGTTCGACATCGGTCCCAGCAGGTTGAAGATGGTGCGGCTGGGCGCCAGCTCGACCCGCGGGCCGGCCGACGTTGCGCATGGCGCCGTGATGGCGCGGCGCCATCAGGAAGCAGATGCTGGCTTCGACCAGCGCCTGCTCGAGCGTCTCGACCGGCAGTTCGAGGCCGATGCCGAGCGCCGCCAGCACGTCGGCCGCGCCTGACTTGGAGGTGAAGGCGCGGTTGCCGTGCTTGGCGACGGGCACGCCGGCGCCGGCCACGACGAAGGCCGAGCACGGACGAGACGTTGTAGGTGCCGTGGTGGTCGCCGCCGGTGCCGACGATGTCGATGGCGCCCTCCGGCGCCGCGCACCTGTGCACCTTGGCGCGCAGCGCCCGGGCGCCGCCGGCCAGCTCCTGGGCGGTCTCGCCGCGCACCTTCAGGCCCATCAGGAAGGCGCCCATCTGGGCCGGCGTGGCATCGCCCGAGGTCATGATGTCGAAGGCGCGCTCGGCCTCGTCGATGGTCAGCGTCTCGCCGTTGCCCACCTTGGCCAGAAGACCGCGAAAATCGTCGATGTCGCCGCTCACCAAAACCCCGTGCAGATTTGCCGCCTTGCCGGCTCGGGCCGGCGGGCGCGTAGCTATATCACATGGCTCAAGAACTCATCCTCAAGGTCACCGGCATGGACTGCGACGGCTGCGTCAAGGCCGTCACCCGTGCCGCCACGGGCGCCGGCACCGCGCCGATCTCGGTCGATCTCAAGAGCGGCGAGATGCGCCTGCCGGACGGTGCCGACCTGCCCGCCATCACCAAGGCGATCCAGCGCGCCGGCTTCGGCGTCGCCTCCTAGTCCCTGAAAGCCGATAAGGCCGGCCGACTGCGCGGGACCGGACGCATCGTTGCGCCCTGAATAAGCGGGCACCATACGACCTAATAATGTAATTTTCGGTCGCGACGCTTGGCGTCTCGCGAAAGTGGAAAATAACCAGATATCTACAATAGCTTAGTGGTTTCATTATGCCGGAGGAGGTCTTGCAGAAGATAGTAAGCAAGCTTATATTAACGTGTGCTTAGGAGTGACAAATGGAACTGCCAGACACGCAATTTCGGCTTCCTGCTGCACGACGTGGCGCGGCTGATGCGCAAGCGCTTCGAGCAGAATGCGCGCGATCTCGGACTCACGCGCTCGCAATGCTCGGTGCTGGCGCATCTGGCGCGCAACGAGGGCATCCAGCAGGGCGGCCTGGCCGAGATCCTCGAAGTCGAGCCGATCACCCTGACGCGCATTCTCGACCGGCTGGAGGACGCCGGCCTCGTCGAGCGAGCGCGCCCATCCCACCGACCGCCGCATCCGGCTGCTGCATCTGAGGCCGGCGGCGCATCCCCTGCTGAGCGAAATCTTCGCCATCGGAGCCGCCACCCGCGCCGAGGCGCTGGAAGGCGTGAGCCGAGGCAGACCGCGACCGTCTGTTCGCAGGTCCTGTCCACCATGAAGACGAACCTTCTCGTCAAGGCGGCGGCGGCGAGCGGCGACAGGAGAGCGAGCCATGGCTAACAGGGATTTCTTCCGGCGGCTTGGCGCGGCCGATGAGATCGCCGTCTCGACCCTGGCCAAGCTGAAGCAGCCGAAGACGCTGCGGCGCGTGCTGCTGACGCGCGGGCCCCGTGGTCGTGCTGGCGGGCGCGCCTGTTCGCCTACATGGCGGGCGGCCGCTACGTGTCGACCGACAACGCCTACGTCCATGCCGGCAAGCTCACGGTCGCCACCGACGTGTCGGGCATCGTGGCCAACGTCGCGGTGCAGCGAAAGCCAGACGGTCGAGAAGGGGCAGGTGCTGTTCACCCTCGACCAGGAGCCGTTCCGCATCGCGCTGGCCGGCGCCGAGGCCAATCTCGGCACGGTGCGCAACCAGCTCGATCACCCTGCAGGCGACCTATCGCCAGAAGCAGGCGCAGATCGCGCAGGCCAGGACCGACGTCGCCTTCTACGAGACCAGCTTCCAGCGCCAGCAGGATCTGCTGAAGCGCGGCGTGTCGCGCCCAGGCGACCTTCGACCAGGCCAGGCGCGACCTCGACGCGGCGCGCGAGCGCGTGACCGATGGCGCAGCACGACGCCGAAGCGACCTTGGGCCAGCTCGGCGGCAATCGCCGATCTGCGCATCGAGGAGAATGCCGCCTATCTCGCCGCGCAGGCGCAGGTCGACAAGGCCAAGCGCGACCTTGTGCGCACCACCGTGCTGGCGCCGATCCCGGGCATCGTCACCAACGTCGATGCGCTGCAGGTCGGCGAGTACCTGCCGGCGGCGCAGGCGGCCTTCAGCCTGGTCTCCTCGGCCGATGTGTGGATCGAGGCCAACCCCGAAGGAATCCGACCTCGCTTATCTCAAGCCCGGCGCGCCGGCCGTCGTCACCATCGACGCCTATCCCGGCCGCGAATGGCAGGCGACGGTGACCAGCCTCGCCCCGGCGACGGGCACGGAGTTCTCCGTGCTGCCGGCGCAGAACGCCACCGGCAACTGGGTGAAGGTGGTGCAGCGCGTGCCGATCCGCGCTCGCCGTGCAGATGCCGGCCGACGCGCCGCCGTTGCGCACCGGCATGAGCGCCACCGTCGAGATCGACACCGGCCATCGCCGCCAGCTCGCCGACCTCGTCGACTCGGCGCGGCAGTTCGTCGGGATGTGAGGGAGGCGTCTCATCAGCTCATGTCTTCTTTCATGTTCCTCTCCCCCTTGGGGAGAGGCTAGGTGAGGGGGTCAACCCGAAGGCTTCTCCTGCATCACCCTCATCGCAACCCTCTCCGCGGGGAGAGGAGTCCGAGAAGAGCAAGAAGGCTGAGTGGTGATCTGAAACCAAATGACCATGCAAACCACCACCTCCAAACCCAAGCATCTCGTCCTGCTGACGGCGTGCATCATGCTCGCCACCATCATGCAGGCGCTGGACACGACCATCGCCAACGTGGCGCTGCCCTACATGCAGGGCTCGCTGTCGGCGACGCATCGACCAGATCAACTGGGTGCTGACCTCCTATATCGTCGCCGCCGCCATCGCGACGCCGGTGACCGGCTTCCTCGAGGCGCGCGCTTCGGCCGCAAGCGGCTGTTCCTGATCGCCGTCGCGGGCTTCACCGCGCGCCTCGGTGCTGTGCGGCATCGCCATGACGCTGCCCGAGATGGTGCTGTTCCGGCTGCTGCAGGGCCTGTTCGGCGCCTCGCTGGTGCCGCTGTCGCAGGCCGTGCTGCTCGACATCTATCCCAAGGAGAAGCACGGCTCGGCGATGGCGATGTGGGGCATGGGCGTCATGGTCGGCCCGATCCTGGGCCCGACGCTCGGCGGCTACCTGACCGAGGTCTACAACTGGCGCTGGGTGTTCTACATCAACGTGCCGTTCGGCATCCTGACCTTCGCTCGGCCTCTCGGCCTATCTCTCGGAGACGACCAAGACCGCGAAGCGGCCGCTTCGACTGGTTCGGCTTCGCCATGCTCAGCGATCGCCATCGGCGCGTTCCAGATGATGCTCGACCGCGGCGAGCAGATCGACTGGTTCGGCTCGACCGAGATCATGGTCGAGGCGGTGGTGGCCGGCGCTCGCCTTCTACCTGTTCATCGTGCAGACCTTCACGGTGAAGCAGCCGTTCATCGATCCGCGCGATCTTCAAGGACCGCAACTTCACGATCGGCCTCGCTCTTCATCTTCGTCGTCGGCATCATCCTGCTGGCCTCGCTGGCGCTGATCACGCCCTACCTGCAGAACCTGATGGGCTATCCGGTGATCACCGCCGGCATGGTGCTGGCGCCGCGCGGCATCGGCACCATGGTCGCGATGATGATCGTCGGCCGCCTCATCAACCGGGTCGATCCGCGCCTCCTGCTGGTCGCCGGCCTGCTGCTGACCGCCGCGCGTGCTGTGGGAGATGACGGGCTTCACGCCCGACGTCTCGAGTGGACGCTCGTCCGCACCGGCGTCCTGCAGGGCATGGGGCTCGGCTTCATGTTCGTGCCGCTCTCGACCATCACCTTCGCCACCCTGCCGCGCGACGCTGCGCACCGCAGGGCACGGCGCTCTACAGCCTGATGCGCAACATCGGCTCGCAGCATCGGCATCTCGCTGGTGATCTTCCTGCTGACGCGCAACACCCAGATCGTGCATGCCGAGCTGGCGGGCACGGTGACGCCGTTCAACGATGCGCTGGCAGCCGTCGCGCCGTCGCACTTCTGGAACATGGCGACGACCGTCGGCCGCGCCGCGCTCAACGCCGAGGTCACCAGGCAGGCGAGCGGTCGTGGCCTACGCCAACGACTTCAAGCTGATGATGATCGTGGCGCTGGTGGCCTTGCCGCTGATCTTCCTGCTGAAGCGCGCCAAGGCGCAGCCGGGCGAGACGGCGATCCTCGAATAGCGGTGGTGCCGCGATCCGGTCGTTGGGCGGGCACGACCGCGAACGTGCGCCAAGTCACATACGCGTCTGGCAATCCCGGCGTACCGGGCTCCCTGCACGGTTTGGCGTGCCGAGGAGAGCAGCATGAAGTCTTGTGTCAGTTTGGCGGCGTGCTTCTGGTGATCCTCGGTGGTTCGAGCCTCGCCGTGGACTGTCAATCGGCGGGCGGCCACATCGACGGCCAGCCGGCTGACCGTTGTCCGCCACGTCGTGCTGCAGGGGGACAAGCTCAGTCTCACGGGAGGCTTCGGCCAGTCGAGCGTGCTGTCCTGCACGTCGCTGGCGCATGGCCTCGTTCTGCAGGGGCGAGAGCGGCCGGCTGGAGGTCACCGTGATCGTCAACGGTAACATGCTCCTGGAATCGATTGCCGATGCGACCAGCCACAGGGAATCGGTTGGCCTTTCCTACGTCTGCGATCGTTCCGTGGAATTGGCGGCGCGCTGACGCGCGGCGATCGCCGCGCGACCTCTCCGCCGGCGCGTCAATCCCGGACGGAGACCTCGAGCCTCGGCGATCTTTCGACCGCGTAGCCCGTCGGCCTCCATCGCCTGTCTGGCCACGCCTTCGTCGCAGCTCGCCAAGCCGTCGATAGGCCGAGCCGTGATGTGGAGGATAATGATACAAGGCGAAGCGCCACGCGGCCCCGTCGACACGCGATCGTCCAATTCAGATCCGGCGCCTTGACGGAGTGGGGCAGCAGCCTCGTGCGACCGGTTTCGGGGAGGTCGGCCATGGCAGTCGAGGTCAGTTATCCGGGCGTCTATGTCGAAGAAATTCCGGGCGGCGGGCACGCCATCCCAGGTGTTGCCACATCGACAACCGCCTTCATCGGGCGAACGCGCCGCGGTCCCACGGACGAGCCGGTCCGCGTGCAAAGCTTCGGCGACTTCGAACGCGCGTTCGGTGGGCTGTGGTCGGCATCGACCGTGAGCTACGCCGTCGCGCAGTTCTTCCAGAACGGCGGCCACGATGCCTGATCGTCCGCGTTGCCCATGGCTGCCGCGGCTGCCTCGACGGCATCGGTCAAGTCGATCAAGGCCGGCAGGCGCTGCCGCACGCGGCGCCGGGGCGCTGCCGCTCGCCGCCGCAAGCAAGGCGCACGCGGGGCGACCTCCTGCGGGCGCGCGTCGAACCGGCTGCCACCGACGCCACCGGCACACGGCCAGTTCAACCTCACCGTCCGCGACACCGGCAGCGGGACGAGCGAGCAGTTCTCTCGATCTCTCCACCGACCCCGACCAAGCCACGTTTCGTGACGCAGGTCCTCGAGCAAAGCTCGAGTCCCGTGCGCGTCCGGGGGCCGTTCCGGAGAAACTGGTAGGCCGGCGTGGCCGTCGCCGATCCGACGAAGCCGCCCATCCTCGATCCCGCCCTGTCGGCGAAATTCACGTCCGGAAACGACGGTGGCCCGATCACCGATGCAGTCCTCTCGGCCCCGAGGCCCGCAGCCGGCAAGAAAGGAATCTGGGCCTCGAGAAGGCAGACCTCTTCAATCTGCTCTGCGTTCCGCCAATCAAAGCCGACACCGACATCGGCCGGCAGACCCGCGACGCGGCCGCGACCTACCGTGCAGGAAGCGGCGCGCCCTGTTCATCGCCGATCCGAGCATCGCCTGGGACAGCCAGGCCAAGGCGATCGCCGGGCAATAACGCGTCCTTCATGGGCGCCCAGCGTCGTATGCCGCCTTGTACTTCCCGTTCGTCAGGCGGCGGATCCGGCGTCAAAAAGGAAAGATCGCGCCTCTCGCGCCGTGCGGCGCGGTCGCCGGCGTCTTCGCCCGCATGGATGCAGCGCATGGCGTATGGAAGGCGCCGGCCGGTCTCGAGGCGACGGTGAAGGGGATCTCCGGCCTGACCGTCAAGCTCGAGCGACGGCGAGAACAGCCGGCTCAACGCGCTGGCCGATCAACTGCGCTGCGCTCTTTCCGAACTTCCGGAACGGTCGTGTGGGGCGCGCGCACTCGACGGTACCGATCAGCTGGCGTCGGAGTGGGCGTACGTTCCCGTGCGTCGCCTCGCCCTCTTCATCGAGGAAAGCCTATCGATCGCGGCACCGAGATGGGTGGCCTTCGAGCCGAACGACGAGGCGCTGTGGGCGCAGATCCGCCTCAACGTCGGCGCCTTCATGGACAAATCTCTTCCGCCAGGGCGCCTTCGCAGGGCCAGGACGCCGAAGGATGCCTATTATCGTGAGGTGCGACACAGGAAACGACGACGCAGGACGACATCAACCGCGGCATCGTCAATGTCGTCGTCGGATCTGCGCCGCTGAAGCCCGCGGAGTTCGTCGTCGTCAGGATCCGTCAGGATCGCCGGCAAAGCCGCGCCCTAGCGCGGCAAGAGAATGGCGGATGATCTTCCTGCTACTTTGAAGTCCTGGGTCCCGCGCTGGGGCGAGATGCAGCGCCGTCATCCGAGGTGCGGGCGTCGGCCAATTTTCGCCACATCCCAGCCGACGTCAGAAGTGCGCCTGCTTGATTGCCGCCAGCTTGGCCTGGTTGGCCAACTTCGCACTCTTCGGCATGCGCCAGATATTCTTTGCGCGTCATGACGGCCCCCGTCCAATTGCGAGGGTGAGTGTATCGACGCCCCGCTCAGCGGGTGGCTGGGACCGCCGATGCCGGAGCGTAGAGGGCGTTCCAGACCCGGCAAGCGCAATGTCCAACATTGAACATCATCTCCCGGGCTGGCGGTTAAACTACAGACCCACTGACGCGCCGGTGGCGATCGGCGCAAGGAAGCTCCGAGCTCCCCCAACGTTAAAGTGCGCTTACAGGGGCAAGCGAATGACCCACCCTGTCGACCTGGACGCGGAGGCACGGACCAAACGAGATTTGGCCGGGCGGGCCCGTCGTCTCGCGCGCGGGATGGCCGGGGAAGACCAGGACCGTCTCGAACGCCTTGCAAATGAGATGGATGATCGAGCCGCCCAGCTGGAGGCAGAAGCCGCTGCATTGCGACCGATAATGCCGAGGACACCGCTGGTCACCCAGCGGCAGCAAGGTACAGCAGCAACAGGCCCGGATGCGCCGGACGATCGCAATCCAGCCTCGCGGCAAACAAATCAGACTGAGTGAAGTCCCTTCAGCGCGGGCCGCCATGGCCATCTGGGAGTCAGGCCCGCGACTCGTTCAGGAAACCGACACTGGGCAAGCGGCGGGCAGCCGTTATGGCGAGCGCCGCGAGTGCCGTGGCACAGACGATCCGCGGGTCGCTCGATATCGTGTACAGCCCTTCCGGTACAAGCGACCTGGCGTACTTCAGGTCGCCCGTGAAGGGAGGGGCTTCAACTCCATCCCTGCAAGCTGCGCTCCACAATGAGCACGTCGCCCTTGGCACGGGCTTCAATGAGCGCCGGGCTGCTGAGATCGTTGCCGTCGGTGATGCCATGGATGGCGCAGTAGATTTCGGTGTCCAGCGCTCGCGAAGCCGGCTCACTCAAACAGCGATTTGCCAGAGCGACCAAAAGGGAAGGCGGCACAAGCGAGAGGCCCATGCACGTTTAACGGCGCCGGCCCGAGCAGGTTCCGCCGTTCGCGCGAGATCTTTGGGGATAACCACCTCGGCCACTGCATCTGGTAAGCCTAGAGCGCTATTTCACGACCGGTAGACCTGTCGTAGAATGCCTCCAGGACCGGGAGCGATCGGCATGGCGCAGAAGACCTGGGAACTGAGCGGCGAATACATGGAGAGCTGCAACTGCGACTATCTGTGTCCCTGCATCTTCACCAACCCGCAGGCGCCGGCGACGCATGAGCACTGCTACCGCCCTGATGGTCTACCGCATCGACCGCGGGCATCACGGCGACATTTCCCTCGACGGGCTGAGGTTCGCCCTGGTCATCCGCTCCGGCCGCGTCATGTCGGACGGCGGCTGGGTGTTCGGCCTGCGTCGTCGACGAAAAGGCGAGCGAGGCGCAGCGCCAGGCCCTGGCCGGCATCGTCGAGCGGCACGGTCGGCGGGCCGCCGCAGATGATCCGCGACAATCTGGTGAGCGACTTCCGCGGCGTCGAATTCCGGCGGATCGACTTCACCATCGACGGCCTGCGCCGCGCGACCGAGATCCCGGGCGTGCTTGCCTTCGAGATCGAAGGCGTGGCCTCGCGCAATCGCTCGCGGCGAGCCGTTCTATATCGACAACACCGCCCACCCGGCCAACCGTCGGCTGGCGCTCGCCCGCGCCAGCAAGACCGGAGGTGCGAGGGCTTCGGGCTCGCGCTCAGCCTCGCCGGCAAGGGCAACAACGGCCATTTCGCGCCCTTTGCCTGGGAGCCTGACCGGCAGCCTGTGAACCGGTCCGCGTCGCCAGCCTCGCCGCTGCTGGGACCTGCTGCTGCAGCCAGCGCGTCGCGATCGCTGCGGCCCTCGCCGGCCTCGTCGTGCTGTGCTGGCTCTACCTGTTCGGCGAGGCGGCGCGACATGGCGGGCGATGGGCGACATGCCGCCATGGTCATGCCGCCGAAAGGCGCCGCCGATCTCGTCCTGCTGCTGGCGATGTGGTGGGTCATGATGATCGGCATGATGCTGCCGAGCGCGGCGCCGATGATCCTGACCTTCGCCGCCATCAACCGCGCGCCGCCGCGCCCGCGGCCAGCCCTACACGCCGACGGCCCTGTTCACGTCGGGCTATCTCCTGGCCTGGGGCGGCTTCAGCGTGGCGGCGACGCTCGCCCAGTGGGGCCTGGAGCGCGCGAGCCTGCTTTCGCCGATGGCCATGAAGACGACCAGCCCGCTGCTGCGGCGGCCTGCTGTTCATCGCCGCCGGCCTCTACCAGTTCACGCCGCTCAAGCAGGCCTGCCTGACGTCCTGCCGCTCGCCGTTCGACTTCGTCGTCAACCACTGGCGTGACGGCGCCGGCTGGCGCCCTGCGCATGGGCTTCTCGCACGGCCTCTACTGCCTCGGCTGCTGCTGGATCCTGATGGCGCTGCTGTTCGTCGGCGGCGCGATGAACCTCATCTGGGTCGCCGTCCTGGCCGCCGTGGTGCTGGTCGAGAAGCTGTTCCCGCTCGGCGTCTGGATCGCCCGCATCGGCGGTCTGCTGCTCATCGCCTGGGGCATCAGGCTGTTGATCCTGAGATAGGGCGCGGACATCGCTGGCGGAGAGCGCTAGAGCATTCCGTCCGGCTGGAATCGGGGACCACCGCCGGGACAGGTCCAGGCAACTGGCCGCCCACCGTCCGTTCCACGATCACAACGGCAGATTAGCTGCTCCGACGACTGGTGTCGATCCCGCCGTCGTCCAGGGCGTCAAAGGTCAAGAATGGCGCTAGAGGTCAATGAAAGTCTGCCCAGTGCGCGCGTATTTTATAAGCGACCATGCCTTTTCCCCCGCCTCGCCACTTTCCCACCACTGGGCTGTGCGTTGACTGGCATGCACACTGTTTGGGCTAATGCTCGTGCTGCTAGTGCTGATCGTCTCGTGGCTTCTGCGTGCCTGCGCGCCGGTCGATCCGTTGCTCAACCACAATGATCAGAGCCGCGCGCACATGCGCTCCGATAACCCTCTCGACATCACACGCCAGCGCTCAGGACTCCTGGGCCAGACCATGGCTGACGGCAATACGCTTGCCGGCAGGCTGGCGGCCTTCAAGCCGAATTCAAAAGCAAGGCCGCGTCGTGCACGCCACCGCCCTTTCAAAGGCGAGCAGTTGGGCGAAGAAAGAGGCCTGAATATTCTCAAGGGGTGCTGGGTGGCAGATTACGACACGGTAGGGGTGCGGGGAGACATCAGCAGCGAGCGAGAAGACAATGGCACGACACAAAGGCCGCTCGGATGTGTTTCGACGCCAATGGGCCTGGGAAAATCGAGGATCCACGCCACGGTGTACCCGTCGCGGTACAATTTATTGTGCGAGCCCAATTACGGCACAATTCGCGAATGATGGAACGTTCACGGCAACGTCGCTGGCAACGCGATGCCAACGAGGCCCTCCGACGCTATGCCAGGTCATTTGCGACCTCATGCAGGCGCGTCGATGACTATCGTGCGATGTGTCGGAGAACAGTGTCTCCCGACTCGACCACCGGCCCGGTACTCGGCAGGGAGTTGAATTTCGGCGCGAGAGCGTAACAAAGCCGATACTTCGTCACTTGGCGCGCGCCCCCGGAGCGTCCTCGGGGATCGACATAATTCCGTCTTGCAGCTTCCGGTGATAAGGTAAAATGGATTAAGAAGGCGCGCGAACGCCGCGGCAATTGCAGCGCTGGCACCCTCATCGATGATTGTGCCACTACAGGCGACCTGATGGGATCAGCGCCGGACTCGGGGACGGCGATCACTGAGTCGGCAGATCCCGGTGATCTCCAGCGGAGGCGTTGTCCGCTGTCCTGCTTCTGGGGGCCGCCGTGTCCCGGTGAAGACGAGCGTTTGATTCGACGCCCTTCCTGGTTCCCAGCGTTTCCTCCAACGCCCAATGTAATCGGTAAGACGCCGGTATGATGCGTATGCAAATGCAGATGATTCTATGTCGTACTTAGCAAGGGAGTTGTTCAGCTAGGTGCCTTTCCTTGTCGAGTAGAGATATTCGAATGAGCCTCTTTTTCTTGTTGTGTGGTTCCACTTCGCACTTGAAAGTTGCACCATAATTGCTCGCGCTCGTATCTCAGGTCTATGAGCGCTGCGATCGTATCGTCAAAGTCACTTCTCACTATATTCGATGTATCTCTAGACTTCAATAAACAGTGTAGGCGAAACCTGTGACGGCAATTGCAATGGAAAACACGCTTCAGGACTGCGGTCAGTAGGTCTTTAGTCGACAGATCAACGACATTTTCTTCATCCTTCGCAATGCTGGCTCGGTGTGATGAAAACGCCGAAATGATCTGCTTTACAAGCCGCAAGTTTGGACTTGGAGCACGTTTGGGTATCCAGCCACGCCCTGGCCGTCGTTTGCCACGACGGCTCCCATGCCGATACGATGTTGCACAACCGCATCCGGAGCATCCGCATGTCGTCTCCCCAGCCTGGTGATCTGCAACGGCACCATCGTCGACGGCTCCGGCGGCGAGCCCTATGAGGCCGACCTCGCCGTCGATCGACGGCAAGATCGCGGCGATCGGCGGCAGCATTGCCAAGGGCGACCGAGGAGATCGACGCGCGCGGCAAGCTCGTCACGCCGGGCTTCGTCGACGTCCACACGCACTACGACGCGCCAGGTGACCTGGAGCGATCGGCTCGTCGCCGTCGTCGCTGGAACGGCGTCACGACCGTGCTGTTCGGCAACTGCGGCGTCGGCTTCGCGCCGTGCCACGAAGACCAGCACGACATGCTGATCAAGCTGATGGAGGGCGTGGAGGACATCCCCGAGGTCGTGCTGACCGAAGGCCTGCCGTGGAACTGGGACAGCTTCCCGGATTTCCTCGATGCGCATCGCCGCGCGCCGCTACGACGTCGACGTCGCCGCCCAGGTGCCGCACGCCGCGCTGCGCGTCTACGTGATGGGCGAGCGCGGCGCCGACCGCGAGCCCGCGACAGCGGCAGGACCGCCAGCGCATGGCCGAGCTCGCCGCCGAAGGCGCTGCGCGCCGGCGCGCTCGGCTTCTCGACCTCGCGCACGCTCAATCACCGCGCCAGCCGACGGCCGAGCACATCCCGACGCTTGCGCGCCGAGGAAGCCGAGCTGACGGCGATCGCCCACGCCATGCGCGACGACCGGCACGGGCTGGCTGCAGATCGTCTCGGACTTCGAGCGACCAGGACGGCGAGATCGGCCTGTTCCGCCGGCTGGCGCGAGGAGTCCGGCCGGCCCGTCGTCGATCACGCATGCTGCAGTCCGACGCCCGCGCCCGACGGCTGGCGCGAGCTGCATGGCCGCGATCGACGAGGCCAACGCCGAGGGCTTGCGCATCACCGCCCAGGTGCGCTCGCGTCCGACCAGCGTCTGCTCGGGCTTCGAGCTGTCGCAGAACCCGTTCATCGGCCGGCCGAGCTACAAGGCGATCGCCCACCTGCCGTTCGCCGAGCGGCTGGCCGAGCTGCGCCAGCCCGAGTTCCGCGCGCGCATCCTCGGCGGAGGCGTTCGAGGGCAGCCGGCGCGCGCGCCGCGTCGACGCGATGGGATCGCATGTATCCGCTCGGCGATCCGCCGGACTACGAGCCCAGGCCGAGAGCAGCATCGCCGCGCGGGCGGCGCGCGAAGGCCGCGCGCCCGAGGAGGTCGCCTACGACCTGCTGCTCGAGCGCGACGGCACGCGCGATGCTCTACTCTGCCGGTCACCAACTACGCCGCCGGCAATCTCGACGTGGTGCGCGAGATGATCGCCGCGCCCAACACGCTGATCGGCCTCGGCGACGGCGGCGCGCATGTCGGCATCATCGTGCGACGCCACCGCCACCAGCTACACGCTCACCCACTGGACGCGCGATCGCGGGCGCGGCGCGCTGTTCCCGGTGTCGTGGGCATCAAGCGGCTCGCCGCGCGACAACGCGCGCGGCGATCGGGCTCGGCGACCGCGGCGTGCTGCGCGCCGGGCAAGAAGGCCGACATCAACATCCTCGACTACGACGGCCTGCGCCTGCGCCGCGCCGGAGATCGTCTACGACCTGCCGGCGGGCGGCAAGCGACTGGTGCAGCGCAACGGACGGCATCGATGCGACCATCGTCTCCCGGCGCCGTCGTCTATCGCCACGGCGAGGCGACCGGCGCGTTGCCCGGCCGCCTGATCCGCGGGCACGCGCCGACTAGGCCGTGAACTCATAAACAGGCTTAGACGGAGCCGAGCAATGATGTCCGTTCCTGAACCTAAAGCGGCCTTCGGTGGGTTCCCCTGCCAAGTCGCAAGCGGCCAATAGGCGACACTTGCACAAAACGGCGATCAGCGTCGAAGTGCTGGTGGCTACGGCGTATCGATGATCGCTTATGAGCCGTTTGCGGCCGCTTGGCGTTCTTGGTGATACATCTGGATGGGCCAGCTAACCAATAGAAGCGTCGCACAATATCTGTTTTGCGACGCTTCCTTCTGCATTCCCACCGTGCCTATTGCACAAGTCGATAATAGCAGGGGGTGAGTGGGGCGATGAGTTCGTACTCACCATTGCCGAGACCGATGAACTCCATAGTTCCCCTGCGGGGTCCCTGTAGCTCGTAGTAATCTTGCCGTCGCTTTTGACAGGCTCGGAAAACAGCCTCCGGGCATAATTGACGCCAAGTGTCAGCACGCCGTTAGAAACGTCCACCGTGTAGGTTTGGCCCCATCCGGAGCAGGCCTGCACCGACTTCTCCGGGACTAATATCGTGCGGTATGTCGTTGCTCTCTGCCTGAGCTTGGGTGGCAAGCACCCCCAGCACTCCAGCAATCGTCATGTAGCGCATCGAGTATCCTCCCGTGCTACTTCTTCACCATCGTAGGGTACCACCACCGACATCCCTCCGCTCGGGCAACGTCGGCTTTGGGGCCAATTCCAGACATCCTCGACACTGCTTCCCTTTGATGCCACCTTCATTCCTTCATTCTGGATGGACGCCACGGAGTCATGCGCGGGATCCAGCGCGGGACGTTGGCACGGAAAGCCTCGTACTCTCCTCCAAACGTTTGCTCAAGCGTGGGCTCTTCGTACGCCACGACGAATAAGTGGAAGGCGAGCCAGAACAGCGCGCCGTAGACGATGAGACGCCAATCACCTAACAACACCGCTTGACCCAGAACGATGGCGACGACCGCCACGTAGATCGGATTACGCACGTATCGGTAGAGACCTGTCACTACGAGATTCCGGGTCGGCGCGATCGGCGCGGGGGTGCCCAGCCCCTGCAGTGCAAAACGCGCAAATGAATCGACAAGCCCAGGCACGCCGGCGAGAATCAATATCACCCCGATGACGCGCGTCAATTCTAGACCGAAGAATGGCGGCCGAAGCTCCCAGCGTGTGATTGACCATGGGATGAGCCCTGCCAACGTACAAGGCGCGACCACGAAGAAAAAAGCGGAGCCTAGAATGGCAATCGTTTTTGCACGGCAGCTCCCCAACACTCAGGCATGGTTAGACCACAACTCACCGACTATCGTTGCGCAATTCATTCTGGCCATCGTCGCGGTCAGATTTCTGAGCTCGCTTGCGGAATTGAGGCGTTGCCAGGATATCGAGAGTTGAGGCATCGCGGCGATCTCTGGCCTGGTGATCTTCCCACACCCCCAGCCTTTTAAACGGCCGCTTTGGGTTGTCATGTCCATGGAATGTCCGCTTCCAGAGCGATTCGACATGCGACTTCCGCTGATGGCTGTATGCCGTCCGCAGATCCAAGGCGCCAAACTGGAGCCCGCAACCATGCGGTATGAACTCACTGACCATGAGTAGGGCGTCCGCCAATTACCTTGCCTTTATCGCTTGCTTCGATCCTCCGGTTCTGGATACGGGCTTATGAGTCCACGCCCTAGGCAGCGATCTCGGCGTCCTCCAGGGCCAGCAAGGCGAACGGCGCCTCTTGAAGCCCGCCAGCGTCGTCATTCTCCTCGGCCCATCCGGCCACGTTCGTCCAGCGACGCAAGTCGAACGCGCAGATTTCAGCGAAGGCCACGTCGCCGTAGCAGAACAGGTCGGCGATGGTGGGCTCCGCGCGGCACAGAGATAGTCGCGGCGGAGCGAGATGGGGAGTCCAGCACCGGCCAAGGCCGCCTCGGCGCGGCGGCGATGGTAGTCGGCAATCACCGGTTCGACAGTGATCGGCAGAGTTTCTGCCGGCCGAGCTCGCACGCCATAGCAGCCGAAGATCGGGGGAGACAGGACATCGACATCCCAGTACAGCCACTCCCGGACAGCTTGCCGCGCCGCCAGGATCGGGCGCCTCGGAACCGGCCGAGCGTCTCGGCCAGATGCCCGACGATGGCCGCCGATTGCAGGTGGACGCGTCCGTCTGTCGACGCAGCACGGGGACCTGGCCCCAGCGGGAAAGCGCCAAAACTCGGGTGTCCTGTGCATCCCCTTCCGGAAGCTCACGTAGCGGAACGAGAACGGCTCGCCCGACAGGCGCAGCATCAGCGCCACCTTGTATGTCGGCAGCGAATGCGGACTGCCGAAAAGGGTGAATCGCTTCATGGCGTCCTCCCTGCGAAGTCAGGCGGCCTGGTCGATGGCTTTCGTTTTCGCGCCCGGTAGTCAGCGACGACGGCGCGATAGGTGGTGCGGATCAACCGGTCGACGAGCGGCGGCGGCGGTTCGCCCTGACGAGGTGCTGGCGCACGGCGGCGACCGGAGCCTCGGAGATCACGAATTCGCGCGCGGACGCACCTCCTCCTGGCCGTCTCTGCGCAAAGATCACCGCGCTAGGCTGCCGCGATCCAGCTCCATTCGCCGCGTCATCCCGGCGACCCGTTCGCGCAGTTCTTCCGGCCATTCGCCGTGAACGAAATCCCTCCGGTCGTACAGGAGAAGCAGGCGGGCGCTCTCGAGATGGGCGCGCGTCCAGGCCGGCGTATGCAGCGCGGCGCGCAAGCCGTCGCCGGCATCGAGGGCAGCGCCCAGCCCTTGCTGAAAGTCGAGGACGGTCCGGAAGCCACAGCTCGCCCAGCAAGGCGTCGCGCGAGGCAAAGCGATGGTAGAACGAGCCCGTCGGTGCCTGCAGCCGTGCCGTGATCGACGCGATCGTTGCCGCTGCCGGCCCGTCCGCGGCAGCGATGGACTGTGCCGCGGCGAGAAAGTCGGTTTGGCTGAACTTGGCATGACCCATCGATCCAGAATGATAGTTCTAGAGTGTGGAGCCAAGCCGACCAGAATCCACGCCGGATTGCGCGTTCCTCGGCCTGATAGCGGGGAGCCGCTCAGTCCTGCGAGAGGGCATATTCCGCTTCTACAGAATCACCTCACCTCTGAGGGAGCACAGAGCAGCGATGCGTCTCGAAGGGTGGGGTGGTTTTCCAGTGAAGGGCCGACGCCATTTAAGCTAGCTTGGTCGCCAGGACGACGCCGTCCACCACACATCGCAAAGGTCGCCACACCATGAAGGCTGCTTACATCGAGAAATTCGGCGGACCGGAGGTCCTGAAATACGGCGATCTCCCCGATCCGATCGCCGGGCCGGGCCAGGTCGTGGTCGACACCGTAGCCGCGAGCGTCAACGGCGCCGATCCGGAAGGTGGCCGCCGGCGAGTACAAGCGAGACCAAGCTTCCGCTGGTCCTGGGCCGCGACTTCTCCGGCGTCGTCAGCGCCGTCGGTGCCGGCGTCACGGACCTGCAAGGTCGGCGACGAGGTGTTTGGCGTGCTTGAGACCGGCCGCGACGGCACCTATTGCCGAGAAGATCGCCATCGGCGCCGCGGTCGTCGGCAAGAAGCCGGCCGGCAGCGTGTCGCATGTCGATGCCGCCGCGCTCGCGCCTCATCGGTCTGACGGCGCTCTGCGCCGTAGAGGACTCGCTGAAGCTGAAGTCGGGCGAGACGATCCTGATCCAGGGCGGGGCGGGCGGCGTCGCGAGCTTCGCCATCCAGCTCGCCAAGCATCTCGGCGCCCGCGTGATTTCCACCACCAGGCACGGCCAACGTGGCTTACGTGCGCGGTCTCGGCGCCGACGAGGTCATCGACTACAGGACCACCGACTTCACCAAGGTTGCAAAGAACGTCGACGCGGCGTTCGACACGGTCGGCGGCGACGTCGCCACGCGCTCCTTTGCGGTCCTGAAGCCGGGCGGGCGCGCCACCTTCATCGCTTCCGGGTCCGACGGCGCCCAAGCCCGATCGCAGCGACGTGACCGCTTTGCGGCCCGCCGTTCCTCGCGAGCGGAGGTATATGGAGAGGATTGCCCAGCTCTACCAGTCGGGCGCCATCAAGCCGCCGTATGTCACGCAGTTCGCTTCGGCGAAGGCCCGAGGAGGCGCTGCGCGTCAGTGCGGAGCGTCACTTCAAGGGCAAGCTGGTGCTCAAGGTGCGGTAATTTCCCGTCGTCCTGAGCGGAGCCGCCCGAAGGGCGGCGCAGTCGAGGGACCTTGTCGGCACGACAACAGAACAGGTCCTCCACTACCGCTCGCTGCGCTCGCTCCGGTCGGGATGACGAATATTGGGGAGGGAATCGTGAAAGTAGGATCCATCGGCGTCGGCAACATGGGCGGCCCCATGTGCCGCAACATCGTCAAGAAGCAGCAACCACCAGGTGACGGTGTTCGACCTGAACCCGGCCGCGGTGAAGACCTGCACCGATCTCGGCGCCACCGCCGCCAAGTCGGTGGCCGAGGTCACCAAGGGCGCCGACGTGGTGATGACCTCGCTGCCCATGCCCAAGGACGTCGAGGCGGTGACGCTGGGCGACGGCGGCATCCTGGCCAACATCGCCAAGGGCCAGACCTACATCGACCTGCAGCACCAACGCGCCCTCGATGGTGAAGAAGATCGGCGCCGCCATGGCGGCCAAGGGCATCGCCATGCTCGACGCGCCGGTGAGCGGCGGCACGATCGGGCGCGGAGGCCGCGACCATCGCCATCATGGTGGGCGGCGACAAGAAGGTGTTCGACGACGCGCTGCCGGTGCTGCAGTCGTTCAGCGCCAACGTGATCCACATGGGCGAGCTCGGCAGCGGCACGGTGGCCAAGCTGGTCAACAACATGTTGGCCTTCTGCAACATGGCCGCGCTCTGCCGAGGGCATGATGCTGGGCACCACGCGCGGGCCTCGATCCGAGCAAGCTGCTGCACGTGATCGCCAACGCTCGAGCGGCAACTCCAACGCCATCAAGAACTTCTCCGCAGCGCGCGCTGCCGGGCGAGTACTCGCCGCCCTCCTTCGCGCTCAACCTCGCCTACAAGGACCTGCATCTGGCGCTCGAGCTGGGCGACGAGCTCGGCGTGCCGCTGCCGCAGGGCGCCGCGACGCACAACCTGCAGCGCCTGGCGCGCGGCATGGGGCTGGGGCCCGGACGACAGCTCCTCCGATCCTGCGCGTCTACGAGACTGATGCTGGGCCGCAAGGTCAAACCGTAAGTCTTTGCCGGGAGCGCGCCGCTGCACGCGGAGTAACCTCCGCGCTTAGCGGCGCTCAGGCCCGCTTTCGCCTTGGCGCTGTCCGTTCTCTCTTCGCCGCGACCCGACGCGCCGCCGCCAGCGCCACTCGCGCCCACGTGACAAGCTCATCGGGTTCGTCGAACAGCCGCTCCGGCGCGCGCCAAAAGGAGAGGTCTATGGTGCAGCCCTTCTTCTCGTAGCTGAGGGGCGGAAAGGACTCGGCTTCCTTGAAGGCCGCCCGGTTGTGGTCATCAACCCGGAGGTAGAGCATGTTGTCCGTCACCATCCCGAACATCAGCCCGTCGCAGAACACGCCGGTCTTGCCGAACATGCGCCGCATCGTGACGCGGCCGAGCGGAGCGAGCTGCTCGCGCAGGAACTCGGCAAAGCTGTCGCTGGCGACCATTTGCCTCAGCACATTCCGTCCGGCTGGAATCAGCGATCGGAAACCGCTCTAGGCGACCCCGGCGAGGACGTCGCGCTGCTCGGCAAACAGCGCTCTTCATCCAATCGATTACCGCGCGCACGCAGGCGGCGCGGCGCAGATCGCGGTGGACGATGATCCAGTATTCGGCCGCGATTTCGGGGATCGGCGGGGTCAGCCGCTCGAGCAGGGGATGGCCGTCGCCGACATAGCAGGGCAGCACGCCGCGGCCGGTACCGGCGCGGATCGCTTCCAGATGCATCAGCATCGATGAGGCGCGCAGCGCCACCGGCTGTCCCGTCTCTTCGACCTGCCGCTGCACCCAGCGCGCGGGCGCATAGTGCGCTTGCTCCTCGGTATAGGTGACCCACGCAGCCGGCATCCGCGCCGCGACGCCGGTAGACCGCACAGGCGAAGGTGCCTGCCTTGGAGATGTAGAAGTCGCCGCTTTCCGGCGGCTGGTGGCGCAACGCCATATCGGCTTCGCGTCGCGCGAGGTTTGCCGTCTGTCGCGAGTCGACCAGTTCCAGGGTGATGCCGGACGGCAGCGCCGTCGTTGTCGGTCCCGACAGGCAGCGAGCCAGAAACCCGGCGGCGCACTCGCCGGTCGATACCCGCACCGTGCCGCTCAACACCGGCGAGGCCGCCGCGCGCCGCCGCTCCAACGTCAGCACCGCATCCTCGACGCTCTCGGCCGCCGCGACCAGCTGCTCGCCGGCGGCGTTGAGGCGCAGCCCCTCGGGCAGGCGGTCGAACAAGGTCGCTCCGCCAAAAGTGGCCTCGAACGCGGCCAATCGGCGGGCGATGGTCGGTTGGCTGAGCCCGAGCGCCCGCCCGGCGGCACGCATCGAGCCCTTCCGGGCAACGGCGAGGAACACCCGGACATCGTCCCAGTCCATCGCCCCGCGACCTGGTCGCGGCGGACGGGTCGCCGGCTCCTGCCGCGTCTTGCGCCCCGCAATCGCCAATCCGTCGAGAGCAGCCATGACGTGTTCCTTTATGGCCAGGCTCAATGTGTCGACTTCGGACGGTGATTCGTACCATCAAATCGGGTGCCACGAAAACGTTCCAGTGGGCTGCAAAAACGGGAGATCACCGCCATTAAATTGTGGCGCTACGATTTCCTCGTCTGACGGAATCAGGGCAGCATGAGAGAGACATGGAGAGCAGAGACGCCCACCATCATCGATCTCAACGCAGAAGCCGCGAAACTCACGATGTTCCGCGGACGGACCCCGCAAACGACGCGCGCGGAGCGCAAAGGGCAGCGTCGCGCGATTGGCGCTCTTACCGCGACGGGCTCCTGCTTCGCGGCAAGTCCGCGGGACGGCAGGCCATTGGGAGACGCCATCCCGAGGACGAGCTGGTTCACGTTCTCGACGGCACGGCGACCCTGGACATCGTGTGCGACGACGGGCCGCCCAAGTCTTTCGCGCTTCGCGCCGGAATGATCGCCGTCGTTCCGCAGGGTGCATGGCACCGCTTTCGCTCCGCGGATGGCAGGACGACTGATGAGCGCGACGTCATTCCCGGTGACGCATATCGAGCTCGATGTCGACGACCCTCGGCCGGTAGTGCGCGCAGCCGGCCGTGGAGAGGAATGCGAAAGCAGACCGCCGAGCATCATCGATCTCAACGCCGAACTCGCGAAGCTGACGATGTTCCGAGCGGACCCCGCAGTCGACGATGGCGGATCGAAAGGGCAGCGTCGCGCGATTGGCTTCCTACCGCGACGGCGCTCCTTCTCGCCATCAAGTTCGCGGGAAAGATCATTGGGAATCGCCATCTCACCGGCGACGAGCTGATTCACGTCCTCGACGGCACTGCGACCCTGGAAATCGTCGTGCGAGGACGGGCCGCCCAATCCTTCGCGCTCCGCGCCGGAATGATCGCCGTCATTCCGCAGGGTGCGTGGCACCGCTTTCACTCGTCGGAGGGCGTGACGCAGATGGCCGCGACGCCCTTTCCCGGCGAGCATCATCGAGCTCGATGTCGACGACCCTCGGACGGTGGAGCGCAAGCCGGCATGAACAACGCAGACCCAGACATCGCCGTCAGCGATGAGTTCGATCCCGCCGACATAGCCGTGATCACCGATGGTCTCGGCGCCTACGATTTCAGCCAGACCGGATACCGCGATTTTCGCCCGCTCGCCGTGTTCGTCCGCGATCCGCAGACCGGCAAGGTCGTCGGCGGGCTCCACGGGCGGTCCGCATTCGGGCTCGTCTATGTCGACTGGTTCTTTCTGCCCGAGGATTTGCGCCGCGCACGGATCGGCAGCCGCGTATTGGCGATGGCGGAAGAAGAGGGCAGGCGACGCGGCTGCACCCGGATCGCGCTGACGACGCTCAGCGTCGAGGCGCCGGGCTTCTACCAGAAGCAGGGCTACGACGTCGCGGCGACGATCGATTGCGATCCGCCGGGTCTGACCCGCTACTACATGATGAAGCGGCTGCACTGCGAGTTCTGATTTCGACAGAAAGAGGAGAAATTAGCGATGGACACGCCGAGGCATCGTTGTACCGCCGGGACAAGACCCGGTATCGCCAGGCCGATCGTTCTCGCTCAAACTGCGGGGCGGAGAGACCGGCGACAGCATCATGATGTTCGAGGAGACCGTTCCCGCCGGGACCAAGAGCACCTTCCATCTGCATCACGACAGCGACGAGGTGGCCTATGTCCTGAGCGGCGAGGTCACCTTCATGATCGGCGACGAGGTCACGGTCGGCGGCCCCGGCACCTGCGCCTTCATGCCGCGCGGCGTGCCGCATGCCTGGAAGAGCACCGGCGCGGAAACCGGGCGCGTGCTGTTTCTCTATACTCCGGCCAAGGCGGGCGGGTTGATCGAAGAGCAGCAGCGGACAGGCCGCAAATTCGGATCGATGAATGAGCGCGAGTTGGCCGAGCATATTACAGCGCCACGGCTGGGAGCTCCTCGGACCGTCGCCGCTCTGAGCCCTCGTCCGCAGCGGCGGCCGTACGACAGCTCCGGCGTCACAGGTCCGAGGAATATCTTTTTCAGATAGGCCGGATCCGGATCGAAGCCCAGGCCAGGACCGGCCGGGACGCTGAGCGCGGGCTGCCAGCGCGTGAAGCCGCTGTTGTCGTACATGTCCATGGCAGGCTCGGCCTCGATGACAGCAAAGTAGGCGACCTCTTTCATCGTTGCCAGGAAGTGCAGGGTCGCGAGCGCGGCCGGTCCGATGAAAGGCGTATGGGGGCGATCGAAACGCCAAGGGGCGCGAGCAACTTGCCATCGCTCGCCTGGTCTCCGATACCCCGCCGATCATGCAGATATCGGGCTGCAGGACGCCGACGGCAGGAGCCTTGGCATAGATCCCGAGCTGCTCGGCAGATCCGAGATCGGCGCCCAGACCGACCACGATCCGGGAAAGCTGCGGCGACTCGAGCAAGGCTTCAGGCGGCCATACCGGATCTTCCAGCCACAGCAGATCGAGCGCCTGCCAGCGCGACGAGGCTGCCTTGACGTCCGCCAGGGTGTGCGCATTGTTGCAGTCGGCGACAAAAGGCATTTGCGGGCCGACGACCTTTCTCGCCGCTTCGATGACATCGAGGTCGAACTCGTGAACCTTGACTGCGGCGACCTGGGCGGCCAACGCCTGCTCGATACGCGCCGTGACCTTGGTCGCGTCGTTGTAGCGATCGAGGCTGGCCATCACCGGCACGCGGGTCCGTTGCGCACCTCCCAGCAAGGCGGAGAGCGAGCGCCCGGCGGCCTTGCCCGCAATATCCCAAAGCGCCATGTCGACCGCGGCCAAGGCGTTGAGATTGGTGCCCGGAGCGGCCGAACGAGGCCAGGCGAAGCCGGGCTTCGACGTTCAGGCGCTCCCTTTGCTCCACCGATTTGCCCAGGAAGAGCGGCGCGATGGCGTCGCGTATGGTCGCGACGAGGCTCCGCTGCAGGGCCGGCCGAAGGCACAGGCACTCGCCATATCCGACCAGCCCGGACCGGACCGTCACTTTGCACAGGACCAGGTACAGCGCGTCGCCCGGCGAGCCGGCGACGGCCGTCGATCTGGGAAGCCGCAGGGCGATAGGGTCGATGCGATCGATGATCATGGCGACGCAGTTAACGCTGGAAGTCTCGTAAAGTGAAGACGGTCATGATGCATGTGGCGTCCGCCGCCGCTATCGTCCCAGTCGTCCTCCAGAACGAAAGGTACGCGCCGTGAGCCCTCCTCGATCGACGAAGCCGAACTCAACGCAATGCTGCTGCGGGCCGGCCTGGCCCTTACGCCCGCTCAGGTGAGGGAAATCCTCCCGGGAGCCGTGATCTTCCGGGGATGATCGCCCGCGTGAACGCGCCGCTGCCGCGCGAAGCCGAGCCCGCGCTGACCTTCACCGTGGAGCAAGGCTGATGTCGGCGATCCTGACCATCGCCGAAGCCGCACGGCGCATCGCCGCCAAGCAACTGTCCCCGGTCGAACTCGCCAAGACGCAGCTCGACCGCATCCGCCGCCTCGATCCGCAGCTCAATGCGTTTCTCCTGGTGACGGAAGAACGCGCGCTGGCCGATGCCAAGGCCGCCGAAGCGCGGCAGATGTCGGGCGCGCTGCGCGGCAGGCTCGACGGCATCCCGATCGCCCACAAGGACATCTACAATACCGCCGGGATCCGCACGACGGCGCATTCGAAGCAGCTGGAGCACAACGTGCCGACGCGCGATGCCCATACTGTAAAGAAGTGGGCGGACGCGGGCACCGTCATGCTGGGCAAGCTGGCGACGCATGAGTTTGCCTTCGGTGGGCCTTCCTTCGATCTGCCCTGGCCGCCGGCGCGCAACCCCTGGAACAGGGACCACTTCACCGCAGGATCGTCCTCGGGCACCGGGGCGGCCGTCGCCGCGGGTCTCATCCTGGGCGGAACCGGGTCCGACACCGGCGGATCGATCCGCGGGCCGGCGGCGCTCTGCGGCATTGCCGGAATCAAGCCGACGTATGGTCTGGTCCAGCCGGACGGGAATCCTGCCGCTGGCCTTCTCGCTCGATCACGCCGGCCCGATGGCCTGGACGGCGGAAGATTGCGGGTTGCTGCTGCAGGGCATGGCCGGTCACGATCCCGAGGACCCGGGCAGCGTCGATCGGCCGATCCCGGATTTCACGCGCCGAGCTTGGCAAGGGCGTGAAGGGACTGCGCATCGGGGTGGTCCGGCATTTCTTCGAGATCGACCATCGCGCGTCGGACGCCACGCGCGCGGGGATCGACGCGGCCGTGGACTTCTACGCCAAGGAAGGGGCCGAGGTCCGCGACATCACCCTGTCCCCGGCCGCGGATTACCACGCGGTCGGCTACCTGCTCATGGTCACCGAGGCGTTCGCGCTGCACGGCCCGTGGATGCGCGAGCATTTCATGGACTACGGTGAACTGTTCCGCGACCGTGTCAGCCTTGCCGCCACGGTCAGCGGCCCGACATGATCCAGGCCACGCGCCGGCGCCGCCTGCTGTGCCGGGAAATGGCGGCGGCGATGGACAACCTCGACATCATCGTCAGCGCGTCCCAGCCCGGCGAGGCGCCGCGCATCGACAGCGTGCCGAAATGGGCCAATATGGAGAAGCCGTCCTTCACCATGCCGTTCAATGTCACGGGCTTTCCAGCCATCAGCATCTGCACCGGTTTCGGCGAGGGCGGCCTTCCCGTTTCGATGCAATTGGCCGGCAAGCCGTTCACCGAGCCGACACTGCTTCGCGCTGCGCATGCCTATGAAACCGCGATGCCGTGGCGCGCGCGGCGCCCGGCGATGGCCGGCTGAAGCTTCCAGCAATGATGGCCCGGCGCTTGCTTCCCCTTTAGCTCGTGCTCTTGCCAGCGGTCGCTCAAATCGTCACCGTCGGCAGGCGGGCCGGCCATGGATCGACAAATGACCTATGCGATAAGAACGGTAATTGCGCTGCTGAGCCTGGCGTTGACGCTTTCCCGCCGACGGCGCGGGCGGCCGAACCTGTCGATTTGCTGCTGGTGCTCGCCGCCGATGTCTCGCGCAGCGTGACCGAAGGCAAATTCAGGCTTCAGCGCGAGGGCGCCGCCGCCGCCATCTCGGATCCCGACGTGCTGAAGGCCATCACCTCCGGCCCGAACCGGCGCATTGCCGTTTGTTTCGTCGAATGGGCGACGGTCGGCATGCAGAATGTCGTCGTCGACTGGACATTGATCGGCGACGGCGACTCCGCGCGCGGCTTCGGTGACAGGCTGGTCGAGGCGCCGCGATCGTTCGTCGGCAGCACCTCGATCAGCAGCGCCATCGACTTCTCCGGTGAGCCAGCTCGAGCGCGCGCCGTTCAGGTCGGAGCGGCGCGTCATCGACGTCTCCGGCGACGGCAACAACAATTCCGGCCGCTCGGTCACCGACGCCCGCGACGACGCCATCGTCAAGGGCATCACCATCAATGGCCTGGTCATCCTGACGCCGCCTGCGGAATCGTTCCGCCCGGAGCACACGCATCCGCCGGGCGGCCTGGAAAAATACTTCCAGGACAACGTCATCGGCGGCTTCGGGTCGTTTACCGTCGTTGCCGAAGGACATCGAGTCGTTCGGCCGATGCCCTGACGAAGAAGCTGATCGCCGAGATCGCCAGTCTGCCCCACCATCAGCTTGCGGCCGCGCCTTGAGAGCCATGCCCCGACGGCAATTCCATCTCGCCTGGTTCCTGTCGCAGGGCTACGGCCCCAAGAGCTGGCGCGGCGACTGGCCGGGCAGCGACATCGCAGCGCTGGATGATGCCCGACCTGTTCGTCGACCTGGCCAAGGGCATGGAGCGGGCCTGCTTCGACTACATGATCATCGAGGATTCCTCGAACGTGCCCTACACCTACAAGGGCTCGCACGACACCTACCTGCAATATGCCGCCAGCGCGCCCAAGCTCGACCCGGCCGTGCTGGTGCCATACCTCGCGCAGGCGACCGACGCATCTCGGCCTCGGTGCCGACGCTTGTCGGTGTCGGAGTACCCGCCGTACCTGCTGGCGCGGCTGGTCAACTCGCTCGATCACGTCACCGAAGGCCGCATCGGCTGGAACTGCGTCACCGGCAGCAACGACGGCGCGGCGCAGAACTACGGCCACGACAAGCACCGGCCGCACGACGAGCGCTACGACATCGCCGACGAGTTCGCCGACGTCGTGACCCGGCTGTGGGAGGCGTGGGAGCCTGACGCGGTCGTGCTCGACCGCGACAAGCCGATGTTCGCCGACGGCAGCAAGGTCCATCCCATCAACCACGACGGCAAATACTTCCGCTGCCGCGGGCCGCTCAACGCGCCGCGCTCGCCGCAGGGCCGCGTGCCGATCTGCCAGGCCGGCGGCTCGCCGCGCGGCCAGCGCTTCGCCTCGCGCTGGGCCGACACCATCATCACCGAGGGCGGCGGCAGCGTCGGCAGCATGAAGGCCTATCGCGACAGGGTGCGCCAGCAGGCGGCCGAGTACGGCCGCAATCCCGACGACATCAAGGTGCTGTTCCTCGCCCATCCGATCATCGACGTCACGCATGGAGGCGGCGCGCGAGCGCGCGCGGCTGGAGCAGGCTCGAGGCCGAGCAGCACCTCGACCTGCACCTGTCGGGCATGTCGCGGCTGACCGGCATCGACTTCTCCAAGTTCGACCTCGACCAGCCGTTGCCGGCCGACCTCACGACCAACGGCCACCAGTCGGCGCTCGCCAAATGGATCGGCAAGACGCCGCGCTCGATCCTGCAGAGCTATGCCCGCAAGGGCGGCATCGACTTCACCGGCACCGCCGACCATGTGGCGGGCATGATGCAGGAGATCATGGAGGAGGTCGGCGGCGACGGCTTCCTGATCTTCAACAGCTACTTCGACCGGCGCTACGTCATCGAGGTGTGCGACGGGCTGGTGCCGGAGCTGCAGCGCCGCGGGGGTGACGCGCAAGGCCTATGCGCACCGGCACCTGAAGGACAATCTCCTGGAGTTCTAGGTCTTTGCCGGGAGCGGTCCGGAAGACTTAAGCCGCTTTCTTGTTCTGCTGCGAGGGATGCTCGCCGGCGATCTTGAGGAAGTTCTCCAGGATCTTGTGGCCGTGCTCCGAGGCGATGCTCTCGGGATGGAACTGCACGCCGTGGATGGGCAGCGCTCGTGTGGCGCAGGCCCATGACGATGTCGCCGGTCTCGGCGGTGACTTCGAGGTCCTCGGGAAGCCGGCGCGGTCGACGATCAGCGAATGATAGCGGGTCGCCTGGAAGGGCGAGGGCACGTCCTCGAACACGCTCTGGCCCTTGTGCGCCACGCGCCGACAGCTTGCCGTGCATGGGCATCGGCGCGCGCACGACCTTGCCGCCGAACACCTGGCCGATCGCCTGGTGGCCGAGGCAGACGCCCAGCAGCGGCACCTGCGCCTGGCCGCCGCCTTGACGAGATCCATGCAGATGCCGGCCTCGTTGGGCGTGCAGGGGCCGGGCGACAGCACGATGCCTGCGGGCTTCAGCGCCATCGCCTCGTCGACCGTGATCTGGTCGTTGCGGTGCACGACGCAGCGCGCGCCGAGATCGCCCAGGAAGTGGACGAGGTTGTAGGTGAAGCTGTCGTAGTTATCGATCAACAGAAGCACGGCAAGGACTCCTTCAGCAGCAAATATAGGTGGCGAGTGCCAAGGCCGCGACCTCGAATCTGCATCCGCCGATGCCGGTAGAACATGCGTGCACGTACTGGCCGGAGACGCCTAGACTGAGAGCCGCACGAGGGAGTATCGGTGAGTAGCGCGGGGACAGCGGCAGACGTCGAAATTGCTGGCGCGGCAAGTGGACGTGCTGGAGACTGCTCGCGCGTGATGCCGGTCTCGATGCCGTCCTCGAAAAAAGTCTGCCGGATGGCAGAGGAGTTCGTGCCCGGCAGCCTGGCCGGCGTGACCATCCTCGACCGCGCCGGGCATCACTTTCGAGCGCTGCGTGATGCCGTCGGCGCCGACCTTCGCCGCGGCCATCGCCGGCATCGAGGTCGGGCCGCCGCATGCCGGCACCTGCGCCGCCGCCGTCTATAGCGGCACGCCCGTGAGCAGCGCCGACGTCGACGACCGACGAGCGCTTCGATCCGCTGTGGCGCCGGCTCAACGCCGAGCACGGCGTGCGCTGCATCAAGTCGCGGCCGGTGCGGTCGGCCGGACGGGCGCGCGCTGGGAAGCTTCTTCATCGCCTTCACCGAGCGAAGCGCCGCGCCCTGGCCCGAGGAAATCGAGGCGGTCGTGCGCGCGGCTCGCGGGCTTTGCCCTCGAGCGCCACGTGGCGGCGGAGCGGCAACCGGCTGATCGTCGGGCAGATGCAGCATCGCCTGAAGAACCTGTTCGCGTCGGTGCTGTCGATCGCCGCGCAGACGTCGCACAAGCGGGCCGACCTCGGCGGAGTTCATGAAGGCCTTCGAGGGCCGCGTGCATGGCGCTGGCCGCCGCCCACGATCTCCTGTCGCAGGACGGAATCGGCGGACCTCGCCGAGCTGGTGCGTCGCATCGTCGGTCCGTTCGCCGGCGACGACGCCGTCGAGATCGCCGGCAAGCCCTTCAAGGTGGCGCCGTCGTCGGTCGTGCCGTTCAGCCTGGTGCTGCACGAGCTCGCGACCAACGCGGCGAAGTACGGCGCGCTGTCGCATGCCCAGGGCAGGACGCGCATCTCGTGGAAGTACTATCGCGGCGAGAGCGGCGAGCGGCGCTTCAAGTTCAAGTGGGAGGAGAGCGGCGGCCCCAGCGTGGCGCCGCCGCAGCGCAGCGGCTTCGGCACGCTCCTGATGAAGCGCGCCTTCGCCGACGTCGAAGGCCAGTCGCGGCTGACGCACGCGCCGGAAGGCCTGCGCTATCGCGTCGACGCGCCGGTGAGCGGCCGGCTCGGCCGCCTGCACGAGGGCGCGACCGGCCGAGGCCACCGTCGACTAGGCCTCCTGCACGATGCCGTGACCTGATTGCGTCTTCGTTGCACAACGAAGACGCGAAAGTTACATCGGTCGGACCCTCTGCGCCTCCGCTGCATCCCCGGGGCGCCGAAAGCCGGCTGAATGGTCGTCGCACCCCTGATCGTCGGGCTGCTGCTGCTGGCAGCGCCTGATGCACGCGTCGTGGAACGCGATCCTGAAGTCCGACCAGTCGGACCGGCTGGCGACCTTCGGCGTGATCATGACCACCGGCACGGTGATGGGCCTGTGCGCCGTGCCGTTCCTGCCCGTCGATCGAGCCGGCGGCGTGGAAGTACCTCGTGGTCTCGGTGCTGATCCACATCCTCTATTACACGTTCCTGCTGAAAGCCTATTCCTACGGCGATCTCAGCCACACCTATCCCATCGCACGCGGGCTGGGGCCGCTCCTGGTGGCGCTGGTCGTCGGGCCGCTTCATCGGCGAGCACCTGCGGCCGCAGGATATCGTCGGCGTCGCTGCTGCTGAGCTTCGGGCTGATCGCGCTCGCCATGCCGCTGCGCAACGTCGTGCCGCGCCCGGGCGGCCGTCATGGCCTGGCCACGCTGTTCGCCGTGCTGACGGGCTTCACCATCGCCGCCTACATCATCGCCGACGGGCTGGGCGTGCGCAGCGCCGGGCCGACGCTTCGCAGCATCGGCTGTCCTACATCGCCTGGCTCTGTGTCGTGGAAGGGCCGTGGCTGCTGGTGCTGGCGATCGTCGCTGCGGCCCGACACGCGTGTGGACGCATCTGCGGCGCACCTGGTGGCGCGGCGTGATCGGCGGCGTCATCGCCAATGTCGGCTACGGCATTGCGATCTACGCCCTGGTGCTGGGGCCGATGGCGCATGTCGCGGCGCTGCGCGAGACATCGGTGCTGTTCGGCGCCCTGATGGGCACCCTGCTGCTGGGCGAGCCGTTCGGCGTCCGCCGCGTGGCGGCGGCCTTCGTGATCGTCGTCGGGCTGGTGCTGATGAACGGCCCGCAGCTCATTTGATCGGGCGCAGCTCGACGTCGATCCGTGCCAGCCTGGCGAGCAGCCGGCGCCGGCCGGCGATCGGCCACCAGCCATAGAGGAAGACGTCGATCGGGCCCCACATGGCCACCCAGCCGGCGATCAGCAAGCCCTCGGCGAGGATGCGCGACACCGCCGAGTCCGACGGCACCAGGCAGTTCGCGAGCGAACAGGCAGACGACCAGAAAGCCCAGCCCTATCACCAGGCTGAGGCGGCCGCGCCGCCATTCGCGCACGCAGGCGCCGGTGCTCGACGCGCTCGCGCAACGCGAAGTGGTTGCGGATCGATCGGCGATATGGCTGGCCTCGGGCCGCGCCAGTTCGGACTCGGGCAGCATGATCACCAGCCTCATTTCGCGGCCGCCGAGGTCCTCGGCCGAGCCGACGATGTAGTCATCGGCCGCCGCGTCGAGTTCCTTTTCGTGGAACGGCGCGGGTCGAGCGAGTTGTACAGTCGCGATATCCGGTCGAGCCGCAACTCGACTGCGACCGCTTCGACCTTGTCCGCGACGGGCTTCGCTGTCATGGCTTCGACTCAATTGTCGGCGATGGGACGAAGCCATGTCCACCCGCAACCTCGACAAGATGATGGCGCCGCGCTCGGTCGTGGCGATCGGCGCCAGCGCGCGCCCGGGCTCGGTCGGTGCGGCGGTCACGCGCAACCTGCTGGCCGGCGGTTTCCAGGGCGAGATCCATCTGCGTCAACATCAAGGGCGGCGACGATCGAGGGCCGCCCGGTGCTGAAGAGCCTGGCCGAGCTCGGCCAGCCCGCCGACCTCGCCGTCATCATGACGCCGGCCGAGACGGTGCCGCGGCTGATCCTCGAGCTCGGCGAGCGCGGCACGCAAGGTGGCCGTCGTCATCACCGCGGGCCGGGCAGCGGCGCCACGGCGCGCGAGGACAACGCGCGCTGGCGCAAGCGCATCCTGCGGACGGCGCGGCCGCATCTGCTCAGGGTCGTCGGGCCGAACTGCATCGGCTACGCCGTGCCGCGGCTCGGGCTCAATGCCAGCTTCGGGCCGGGCGGCCTGAAGCCCGGCCGGATCGCCGCGGTGGCGCAGTCGGGCGCGGTGCTGGCCGGTCTGGCCGACTGGGGCGCGGCGCAGGGCATCGGCTTCTCGCACCTGATCTCGATGGGCGACATGAGCCGACGTCGATTTCGGCGACGTGCTCGACATGCTGGCGCGCGACTACGAGACGCGCGCCGTGCTGATGTATGTCGAGGGCATCACGCAGGCCCGCAAGTTCATGTCGGCGGCGCGCGGCGTGGCGCGGCGTGAAGCCGGTGATCGTGCTGAAGGCGGGCCGCCATGCCGCGGCGGCCAAGGCCGCGGCCTCGCATACCGGCTCGATGGCGGGCTCGGCCGCGGTCTACGATGCCGCCTTCGCGCGCGCCGGCCTGGTGCGCGTGCGCTGGCCTGGGCGAGCTGTTCGACGCCGCCGAGACGCTGGGCCACGGCATCGCGCCGCGCAACGAGCGGCTGGCCATCCTGACCAACGGCGGCGGCGTCGGCATCATCGCCACCGACCTGCTGCTCGACGAGGGCGGCGAGCTCGCCGCGCTTGCAGCCGCGAACGCATCGCGCAGCTCGACAAGCACATGCCGCGCGCCTGGTCGCAGGCCAATCCGGTCGACATCGTGGGCGACGCCGACGGCGCGCGCTATGCCGCGGCGCTCGATGCGCTGGCCGACGATCGCGGCGTCGGCGCGGTGCTGGCGATGAACGTGCCGACGGCGCTCACCTCGCCGGTCGAGGCGGCGCGCGCCGTGGCCGGCGCGCCCGGCGCCAAGGTGGTGCCGCTGATCGGCTGCTGGATCGGCGGGCCGGACGCGCAGGCCGGCCGCCGGGTGCTGCACGAGGCCGGCATCCCGGCCTACGACACGCCGCTGCGCGCCGTGCGCGGCTTCATGCACATCGTGCAGTATCGCCGCGGCCAGCGCGCCCTGCAGCGCACGCCGCCCTCGGTGCCCGAGGCGCGCTCCGACACGCACCTGGTGCGCGCCATCGTGCACGGGCGCACTGGCCGAGAAGCGCGAGATCCTGACCGAGCCGGAGGCCAAGCGCGTGCTGGCGGCCTACGGCATTCCCGTCGTGCCGACCGAGGTCGTGCTCGACGCCGCCGAGGCCGCGGCAGCGGCGACGCGCATCGGCTTTCCCGTCGCGGTGAAAGATCCTGTCGCGCGAGATCACGCACAAGAGCGACGTCGGCGGCGTGGCGCTCGACCTCGGCTCGGAGCAGGCGGTCGCCGAGGCCGTGCGCAGCCATGACCGACAAGGTCTGCACCGCGGCGCCCGGCGCGCAGATCGATGGCTTCGTGGTCCAGCCGATGATCAAGCGGCCGCATGCCGTCGAGCTGATCCTGGGCGCGGCCGAGGATCCGGTGTTCGGGCCGATCCTGCTGGTCGGCCATGGCGGCGTGGCGGCCGAGGTGATCGACGACAAGGCGCTGGCGCTGCCGCCGCTCGACCCGGTGCTGGCCGAGGATGCGCTCGAGCCGCACGCGCGTCGATCGCCTGCTGCGCGGCTATCGCGACCGGCCGCCGGCCGCGCGCGACGCCGTCGTGCGACGCCATGGTGCGGCTGTCGCAGCTCATCGCCGACGTGGGCGAGATCGCCGAGCTCGACATCAATCCGCTGCTGGCCGACGCCGAGGGCGTGATCGCGCTCGATGCGCGCATCGTCGTGCGCAAGCCGTGGCGGGCAGGAGCGCGGCGCGCGCTTCGCCATCCGGCCCTATCCGGTCGAGCTCGAGACCGAGGTCACGCATCGGCGGCGAGCGGCTGCGCATCCGTCCCGATCCGGCCCGACGACGAGGCGCTGCTGCAGGCCTTCACGCGACAGCTGACGCCGGAGGACGTGCGCATGCGCTTCTTCGGGCCGATGCGCGAGCTCAGCCACGAGATGGCGGCGCGGCTGACGCAGATCGACTACGACCGCGAGATGGCCTTCCTGCTGCTCGACGGCAAGGAGCTGTTGGGCGTCGGACGCCTGGCCGCCGATCCCGGCTTCGAGCAGGCCGAGTTCGCCCTGATCGTGGCGTCGGACCGCCAGGGCCGCGGCTACGGCACGCTGCTGCTCAATCACGTGCTGCACTACGCCCGGGCGCGCGGCGTCAAGCGCGTGATCGGCCATGTGCTGCGCGAGAACCACAAGATGCTCGAACTCACCAAGCGGCTGGGCTTCACGCGCGAAGGCGGCCGCTCGGGCGAAGCCGACATCCGTGTGGTGAAGCCGACGTCGTCGCTGTAACTGCTTTGTAACTATTGTTTTGTCGGCCGCTCTGAACTGAGGCAAAGAAAGGCGGCAGGCCAAGGCGTTAAGACCGAACTGTTGAGATGGCGTCGAGGAAGAACAGAAGCAGGAAGGCGAACAGAAAGAGTCCGAAAGTCGGCTCCGACCGTCCGCGAGCGGCTGCGTCGGCGGTTTGACGCGGCTTGTCACATGGATTCGCACGCATCGCTGGCACGCCATCGTCGGCCGGTTTGCTGCTGCTGTTCGTCGGCAGCCTGTTCGGCGGCTACTGGCTGGCCGAGCGACTCGAGCTCGAGCGACCGCGATCGGCTGGCGCGCGACACGCTGGAGGAGATGAAGCGCGGCACGCGAGCACGAGACCGCCGACGCCGCGAAATACGCGCGCATCGAAGACTGCCCGGCCTGCCGAAATACACCGACGCCGAACCGGGCCAGCCGCGCGCCGACGCTCGAGGAGAAGCCGCGCGCCGCCAAGCCGCAGCAGCTCGCCGCCGCCGCAGTCGAGCGTCGAGACCTGGCGCAGGAACGCCGTGCCGTTCCGCGACCTCAACAGCCGGCCGCTGGTCGCCATCGTGATCGACGATGTCGGCATCGACCGGCCGCGCTCGAAGCGCGCGTGGGAGCTGCCGGGCCGCTCACCCTGTCGTTCCTGCCCTACGCCAGGGATCTGCGCGAGCAGGCGCAGCGCGGCGCGGGCGCGCGGCCACGAGCTGATGCTGCATCTGCCGATGGAGCCCAACGGCCGCGACGATCCCGGTCCCAATGCGCTGCTGGTGTCGCTCACCGACGCCGAGCTGCGCCAGCGCACGACGGCGGCGCTCGACAGCTTCGACGGCTATGCCGGCGTCAACAACCACATGGGCAGCCGCTTCACCGCCTTCCGGCCGGGCATGGAGACGGTGCTGCGCCAGTTCAAGGGCGCGCGGCCTGATGTTCCTCGATCTGCGCACCACGGCGCAGTCGGTGGGCGACCAGCTGGCGCAGGAGATCGGCCTGCCCTCGATCGTGCGCCACGTCTTCCTCGACGACGACGAATCGCTCGACGCGGTGCGCCGCAAGCTCGCCGAAGCCGAGGCCGTGGCGCGCCGCCAGGGCTTCGTGGTGGCGATCGGCCATCCGCACGAGGCGACCCTGCAGGCGCTCGGCGAATGGCTGCCCGGCGTCGCAGGCCAAGGGCTTGGCGCTGGCGCCGCGCCGTCGGCCGTGTTGCGCAAGCGCAACGGTTGGGATTGAGTTCGCCGCGCAAGGATCAGTCGGAGGAGACCAGACGTGCGTTACGCAGAAGAAGGCGATGATCGTGGCGCCCGCAGCCCGAGCCGACGGAGGCGGGCGCCGACGTGCTGCGCGAGGGCGGCAACGCCGTCGATGCCGGCATCGCCTGCGCGCTGGTGCAGGGCGTGGTCGATCCGCTGATGTGCGGCATCGCGGGCTTCGGCAGCTGCGGCATCTACATGCCGGGCAAGAAGTTCCACGGCTACATCGACGCCCATGCGCCGGCGCCGCTCGGCGCGCGGCCCGACATGTGGGCCAACCTGATCGAGAGCGAGGCGCGCGACGGCTACGGCTTCATCCTGAAGGGCCGGCTGAACGACATCGGCTACAAGTCGATCTGCGCGCCGGCCAACCTCAAGATGTACTACGAGGCGCACAAGGAGCACGGCAGCCTGCCGTGGTCGCGCATCGTCGAGCCCGCCATCGCCTGGGCGGAGAGCGGCTGGACGGTGCGCCCGCACGTCCATTACTGGTGGTCCGACGACGGCGCCTTCGGCCGCGCGCCCAACCACGAGCGCACCGGCTTCACCGCCGGCGGCGCGCGCGCTCTATTGCCGGCCCGACGGCACGCCCAAGCGCGTCGGCGACCGCGTCGTCAACCGCGACTACGGCCAGACCCTGCGCGCCATCGCCAAGGGCGGCGCCGACGTCTTCTATTCCGGCGAGATCGCCCGGGCGATCGCCGAGGACATGAAGAAGAACGAGGCGCTGCTCGTCGATCGAGGACCTCAAGGCCTGGAAGCCGGTCCGCAATCCGCCGCTGTGGGGCGACTATCGCGGCTACAAGGTCTCGACCAACCAGCCGCCGGGCGGCGGCGTGATGCTGCTCGAGATGCTGAACATCCTGGAGAACTTCGATCTCGCGGCGCTGGAGCACAATTCGACGGAGTACCTGCGCATCGTCAGCGAGGCGATGAAGCGCGCCACCATCGACAAGGACGCCCATGTCGGCGATCCGAAGTTCGTCGACGTGCCGGTCGAGCGGCTGACCTCGAAGTCCTACGCCAAGACCATGGCCGGCGAGATCATGCGCGGCGTGAAGGCCGAGGTGCCGCGCTTCAACTCGGGCGCGGTCTCCAAGGACACCACGCACATCTCCGTGCTCGACAAGGACGGCAACTGCTTCTCGATGACCCATTCGCTCGGCATGCCGTCGGGCGTGGTCACGCCGGGCCTGGGCTTCATGTACAACGGCTGCATGGGCGTGTTCGACCCGCGGCCGGGCCGCGCCGGCTCGATCGCGCCGGGCAAGGCGCGCTTCAGCTCGGTCGTGCCCTCGATCGTCTTCAAGGACGGCAAGCCGCACCTCATCATCGGCGCGCCGGGCGCCACGCAGATCGCCATGGGCGTGCTGCACGTGATGCTGAACGCGCTCGACTTCGACATGACCATGGTCGAGGCGGTGAGCGCGCCGCGCTTCTCGGCGACCTCCGACACGATCGACATCTCCAACCGCATCCAGTGGAAGGTCGAGCGCGAGCTGCAGGGGCAGGGCTATGCCGGTGGTGCGCAGCCCCTACACGCTTCGGCTTCGCCGCCGTGCACGGCATCCGCGTCCACGACGACGGCCTCGACGGCGGCGCCGATCCCGGCCACGACGGCGTGGTGATCGCGGTCGCGGCGACATGAGCCCTCTCCGCCCGCTTCGCGGGCTGGAGGAGAACATGGAAGTCAGACCGGCATCGTCCGCTTCTGGTGCGCCCGGCCGACCTTGGCGATCTCCGGGATTGTGGCCGGAGATCACCCGCACGCCCTCGTCGAGGCTGGCGGCGATCTTGTCCGGCGTGGCGCCCTCCAGGAAGGCGAGCTTGTTCTTCTGGCAGGCGGCGAAGACGCGTGGCGCGGGCCTCCTCCATCTCGGGCGGGTAGGGCGGCGCTGCAGGCTGGTGTAGCCCAGCGACAGGCCCAAGATCGCCCGGTCCCAGCTCGGCAAAGCCCAATCCAGGCACCGCCAAGATCTCCTCGCAATGGGCGACGCCAGGCGGGCTTTCGATCTTTACACCGAGCAGAAGCTCGCCCTTGGGATTGAGCGGCCACGGCTCGCAGCGGGCGAAATACTCTTGTTGATCAATGCCCCAGATCGGGCGCCGCTGTCGGCTCCGAGCCGCGGCCGCGCGTGCCGATGCCGAGCTTGTCGGTGCCTGCTTTGTGGTGCGGGAAGCGGCAGGCGCGCACGAACTCCTTCACGGCGTCGGCCGATCTCGGCCTGGCAGAGCAGGATGCCGTGCACGCCGCGCGCCAGGATCTGGCGGAACTGCCAGGCATTGAAGGCGACGTTGGGGCCGTCGATGCCGTTGACCGGCGCCTCGACGATGATCGTGGGCGTGCGATGGCCCGAGCTGGTCGGCCCGCCATCGACCAGGCCGCGCATGTACTCTTCGAGCGCCGGTCATGTCGAAGGCGCCGTGCTCCATGCCGACATTGATGTAGTCGGCCCAGGTCTTGGCGTCCTTGCGGCCCTGCTCGTAGGTCAGCACGTGGCCGGTATGCGGGCCGTCGTAGTAGATCGCCTGGTCGGCTTCCAGCAGCTCGATGGCGCGGTTGATGCGCTTGGCCATGGGCGTTTCCTCCGGTTGCTTGGCCCGAGCATAGCCGTAGAGTGACGGCGAGAGGGAGGAAACCATGATGAGTTCGGCCGCCGACGGTGCTGGCCGCGGGCGTTGGCGCTCGCGTGTCGGCGCCGGCGCTCGCCCAGGCGCGAGCTATCCCGACCGCGCCATCAGGTTCGTCGGCGGCTTTCCGCCGGGCGGACCGACCGACCTCTCGGGCCGCATGCTGGCGCAAAGCCTGAGCGAGGTTCTGGGCCAGCAGGTCGTGATCGAGAACAAGTCCGGCGCCGCCGGCAACATCGCCTCCGCAGCTCGTGGCCGAGGCCAGGCCCGACGGCTACACCTGCTGATGGGCACCTCGATCATGAGCATCGTGCCGGCGCTCTACGACAAGCGTGCCCTACGATCCGGTGAACGGCTTCGCCTGCAGTCGCGCACTGTCACCACCGTGCCGCTGATCATCGTCGGCGCCGGATGGACGGCGCGAAGTCGATCGAGCGAACTGGTGGCCTGCTGCGCAAGGAACCCGGCAAGCATTCCTACGGATCGCCGGGCAACGGCAGCCTGATCCACATGGGCAGCCTGCTGTTGCGCGCAGCGTGCCGGCGGCGAGGCGCTGCACGTGCCCTATCGCGGCTCGGCGCCGGCCATGCAGGATACGCTCGCCGGCCGCCATGCCTTCCAGATCGACACGCTGGGCCCAGCAAGGGCTTCATCGATGGCGGGCGACTGCGCATCCTGGCGGTCTGCACCAGACGAACGCATGGCCGCGTTGCCCGACGTGCCGACGGTCAGGGAGAGACCGGTTTCGCGCTCGGAGGTCGTCACCTGGTACCTGATCTTCGCCCCGGCCGGTACACGCCGCAGCCGATCGTCGACAAGCTGAACGTCTCGATCCAACCAGGCGATCAAGGCGCCCGCCATCGTCGACAAGGCCAGGCGCTGGGCATGGAAATGGTGCGATCGACGCCGGCGCCTGGCGAAATTCACAGGAGCAGATCGCCCTGTGGGCGCCTGATCGTGAAGCCCACGCCAAGGGGGAATGACCGTCTTTGTCCCGTCCTCCCGGGCGTACGGAGAGGGCTAAGAATGAGGTGCTTGTCCGTCGCCTCGACCGGAGCGCCCTCCGACGCCGCTGCGGGGCACGCCGTGGACGGAGAGGACGACGGAGTCTCAGCGTCGCTACGAGGAGAAAGCCATGATCAAGTTCTACTACAACACTCGCGCCGAACCCGACCAAGGTGGCGCTCTGTGCCTGGAAGAGATGGGCCTGCCCTACGAGCTCGTGCCGGTCGACACGCGCAAGGGCGAGCAGCACACGCCGGCGTTCCTGGCGATCAATCCCAACGCCAAGGTGCCGGCGATCGTCGATGGCGACGTCACCGTCTTCGACAGCAACGCCATCCTGCTCTACCTCGCCGAGAAGACCGGCAAGTTCCTGCCCGGCAACGTCGCCGGCGGCGCGCGGCCAGATGCTGTCGTGGCTGATGTTCGTCGCCTCGGGCATCGGCCCCTATTCGGGCCAGGCCGTGCATTTCCAGCAACTTCGCGCCCGAGCCCAAGCGACTACGCGCGTCAACCGCTACACCTTCGAGGCGCAGCGCCACTGGGGCATCCTCGAGGCGCGGCTGGCGCAAGCAGCGCTGCATGTGCGGCGATGCCTACACCATCGTCGACATGGCGGTGTGGGGCTGGTCGCGGCTGATCCCCAACGTGCTCGGGCCGGACGCGCGCCAAGCAGCTGCCCAACCTGCAGCGCCATCTCGCCGAGATCAGCGCCCGCCCGGCCGCGTGCGCGCCCTGGCGCTGAAGGACAAGCACAGCTTCAAGACGGAGATGGACGAGGCGGCCCGCCTCGCGATGTTCCCGCATCTGGCGAAGAAGGTCGCCTGATTCGGCAGCCTGCTGGAAGGGGCACCGGACATCCTCGATCTCGCGAGCGGCAACACACCGCCGTCGTCGCGGACCAGGCTCTGCCCTCACGCTCCCCATGCGGAAGTCGACCGATCAGTTCAGCTTCCGGGAAGCTCTGAAGGGCCAGCTGGGCATAGCGAATTCACTGCCCATCATCGGCGTTCCGGATCTGCTTTCGAACCTGTCGTTGTGAAGCTGATGACGGCGTTTTCCAGATCCGTTTGCTTCAACAGGGCGAGAAGCGCCGGGTGTTCAGTGGTGCGAGAACCAAGGATCAGGTAGCCGGGTTGGCCACATCGTCTTACACTTGAGACCATTGTCGGCTCGCGAACTTGCAGAATGCCTTGCCTTGCGGTCGTCCCACTGGCACCAACCATATCCATGTTCTCGAGGCATGCCTTTTGCCGAAGTTCCCGAAATCCACCGCACTCCTGGCGTGTTTCCCATTCCCGCGACATGGTTCACGGTGAATTGAGAGATACCGTCATCAACTAACGACAGGTTCAAGAGATCCGGAACGCCGATGATGGGCAGTAGAATTCGCTATGCCCGCTGGCCTTCAGGCTTCGGGCTGAACTGATCGTCGACTTCCCGCATGGGGAGCGTGAGGCAGAGCGGTCGCGACGACGGCGGTGTGTTGCCGCCGCTCGCAGATCGAGGAATGTCAGTGCCCCTTCCAGCAGGCTGCCGGAATCAGGCGACCTTCTTCGCCAGGTGCGGAAACATCGCGAGGCGGGCCTGGAAGGGGCGCAGGTACATCTCGATCTGCGCGAGCGGCGGCAACACACCGCCGGCAACTCGTGGCGG
>ERZ1370068.1432-contig-11323_pt1 | contig 59616 bp, 76 predicted proteins | sample MGYA00561227_ERZ1370068 | MGnify/ENA primary metagenome ERZ1370068 (study PRJEB38410, sample SAMEA6850437) | metagenome | study: Metagenomic assessment of the ecological functions of the soil: analysis of the soil microbiota associated with the... | reverse complement strand
TGCTTACGTATTGCTCCGCGACGTCCTTCGGCGATGCACCGGCGTACGCGGCAGCTCGACCGTCCGGGTCGGACGGCAGGGGCAACTACAACGTCTACCGGTTCAAGAACCGGGACCGGCGGAGGCTCGTCCAACTTCGGGCGCCGCCGCGGAGCCGGCGGAATGCAAGACCGAAGTGCGCGTCTACCAGAACCCGCTGCCCGCCCAGACCGTCGTGAGCCAGACCTATGTCTGAGCAGGCGACCGCGCGCCGCGGAAAGAAGGCCACGATGACGCACAAGATGCTGGCGCCTGGGATCGGTGCTGGCGCTCGCTGCCGGCTCGCGCTGCTCGCCGTGGCCGGGCACGCGTCGGCGCTACCGCCGGAGCCCCCAAGGTGGGCATGGTCTGCACGCCCGGCACGGTCAGCGGCACCACGCACACGTTCAACCTGGTCGACGAAGACCGGCTACATCGAAACGCCCGGACGGCAACAGCGTCTTCATGTGGAGCTACGACGACCCGACGCGTCGGACAACGGTCACTTCCAGAGCCCCGGCCCGGTCCTGTGCGCCACCCAGGGTCGAGACCGTCGTCGTCAACCTGACGAACACACCTGCCCGAGCCGACGTCGATCGTCTTCCCGGCCAGCAAGGCGTCACCGACGACCGGCGGCGCGGCGACGGCCTGCTGACGACGGAGGCGGCGGCCGCCGGCGGCACGGTGAGCTACACGTTCACCGCGGCAAGCCCGGGCACGTACCTGTACGAGAGCGGCTCTGACGTCGCGAAGCAGGTCGAGATGGGCCTGTACGGCGCGCTGATCGTCCGGCCGAGCGCGGGCGCCAACTTCGCGCCTACGGCGACGGCGCAGCGCAGTTCGACCCGAGCCGCGAGTACCTGCTGCTGCTCGCCGACATCGACCCGTTCCTGCACCACGCGGTCGAGACCGGCGCGCACGTACGACTTCAACGCGCGCGACAACCGGTACTTCACCATCAACGGGCGCGAGCTTCCCGGACACGATCCAGGACAACGGCTCCGGGCTGCTGCCGAACCAGCCGTACGGCGCGCTGGTGCGGATCCAGCCGACAACAGCCACGGCCAACACGCAGCCGGCCCTGATCCGGATGGTCAACGCCGGCGTGGTCAACCACCCGTTCCACCCGCACGGCAACCACACGACCCAGATCGCCCAGGACGGCCGGCAGCTGCCAGCCCCGGTGGCGCCTCAGCGTTCACCGAGCACTTCGGCGAGACCATCGGCGCCGGGCAGACCGAGGACTTCCTGCTGCGCTGGGACGACGCAGGACCACTGGAACCCGGCACCAACCCGCTGCCGGTGCCGCCGCCGAACTACCGGGACCGTGACGTTCAAGGACGGCAACACCTGGTACAGCGGCAGCCCGTACCTCGGCTACAAGGGCACGCTGCCGGCCGGCACCGACGTCGCAGAACATCTGCGGTGAGTGGTACTTCCCGTGGCACAGCCACGCGCTGAACGAGTTCACCAACTTCGACGAGGGCTTCGGCGGCATGGGCACGCTGCTGCGCGTCGACCCGCCGGGCGGCTGCTTCGACGCACCGCCGCTCGACGGCCATCGTCGGCGGCGCGCTCAAGAGCGGCTCGGTGTCCGCGCTGGCCGTCGACGACACGCACCGTACTACCAGGTGAACCCGAAGACCACGACCGCGGCCGACCGCGACGACCGCCGGCACAGACGTCGATCACGGTCGCCTCGGCGGCCGGTTTCCCGACCGGCGGGCAGCTACTACGTCCGCATCGACAACGAGGTCCTGCAGGTCACCGGCGGGCAGGGCACGACGACCTGGACGGTCGTCCGCGGGCAGCTCGGCACCGCGGCGGCCAGCCACGCCGAGCGGTGCGGTCGTGACGGCGCTGGCCAACGACTGGTACGCGGCCGTTCAGCGGCGTGCCGGCCGGCGCCGCGAACCTGAAGGTGACCTACAAGGGCAAGAACTGCGGCGAGCACCACCGGCACCGACTGTGCGCCGCATCGCCGACGCAACCTGCCGCAGCAGACGCGTCAAGATCTGCAACTGGACGGTCGCGGGCGCCGCCGGCTGCGCCACCGCGACGTCGGCCGGCTGGGTGACGCTGCCGGCGCCGCCGGCCCAGCCGCAGAGCGTCGGCTCGACGCCCGAGCGTGAGCTCGACCTGACGCTGCCCGGCCCGGCGAGCGCAGCTACATCGGCACCGGGACGTACGCGCGGTCAGGTCCGGGTGCTGGTCCACACCCAGCGCTGGACGGCTCCTAGCCCGACGGCCGTTCTCGACGTGGGGAACCTGCATGGCCCTCACCTACGACGCGCCATGAGCAGGGCGAGGCGAAGGAGGGACTAGCGATGCGCGCACTCGCAGCCTGATCGATACGGAAGAGCCGGGCGCTGCTCGTCGTCGGCGCTGGCCGCCGCCGGCGCTCACCGTGGCGAACTCGTCGGCCGTCGGCGGCGCCGGTGACGATCAACCTGTGCGCCAAGCCGGGCACGGCGACCGCTGACCGGCGCCGTCCACGCGTGCCCGATCTGGGGCTTCGGCCTGCCGACGACACCGGGCGACTGCGCGACAGCGACGGCCAGCCTGCCGGGGCCGCAGCTGACGCGTGAACGAGGGCGACACGGTCACGATCAGCGTCACCAACGCGCTGCCCGCCGGGCACACGCTGACCGTTCGAGATCCCGGGCATCACTTCGACGCCGGCCCCGACCGACGTCGCGGCCGGCGCCACGGTGACCCGCGTCGTTCACGGCCAGCGCCCCGGGCACCTACCTCTACCAGAGCGCCGGCGGCGCCGGCCGGCAGGCGGCGATGGGACTGGCTGGCGCGCTGATCGTCCGGCTCGCTGACGGCCGGCCAGGCCTACGACGACGCAGCGACGACGCGTACGACGTCGAGGCGCACGCTCGTGCTCGGCGCGGTCGACCCGGCGTTCAACGCCGCGCCGGACACGCTTCGACATGTACAGCTACCAGGCGACGTACTGGCTGATCAACGGCAAGGCCTACCCGGACACGGCGGGCATCACCGCGACGGCCGGCCAGCGGGTGCTGCTGCGCTACGCTCAACGCCGGCTTCGACAACACTGATCGATGGCTGCTGCTCGGCATGCACGAGCGGGTGTCGCTCGGGACGCCCGGCCTGCTGAACAACCCGTTCGACGCGAACGCCGAGACGATCCCGGCCGGGTGCGACCGAGGACGCGATCGCAACCGTGCCAGCTGGCGCAGCGCCGAGCACGCACGGATTCCCGCTGTACAACCGGCAATTGCACGTGACGAACGGCGACCAGACCGGCGCCGAACCCCGGCTCCGCCACCGGTGGCGGAATGCTCACCTTCATCCATCCGTAACGGGGGAAGCTCGTGAGCGAGCAGGCAACGCTTGAGGCCGACGGCGCCGCCGCCGGTGCCCCGGCAGGTCGTGGGCTCGGCGGCGGGTGCGCCTGCTCGGCGATCCTCACCGGCGTGATCGTCGCGGTCGCCGGCGCGTTCGTCGACTGCTGCTGATGACCCGTGGGTCGCGGCGACGAACGTGAAGACGACGAAAGCCAAGGTCCCGGTCGCCTGGGCGCCGCCCGCTCGTCGAGCGCAGCCGGCCTGGCCGGGCGCAGCGGCGTGAAGATCACCCAGGTCGCGGTGACCGGCGACGGCGGCCTGGTCGACCTGCGCTTCCACCGTCGTCGACGCCAAACAAGGCCGCGACGCCTGCACGACCCGGCGCACCCGCCCGCCGTCGTCGACCAGCGCACCGGGCTGGTCGTCAGCGACCTGCTGATGAGCCACGCGCACACCGGCCGTTCAAGGCCGGCGTCACCTACTACCTGGTCTTCAACAACCCAGGCAACTGGGTACGCAGCGGTGACAAGGTCGCCGTGCTGCTCGGCAACGCCCGGGTCGAGAACCGTGATCGTGCGATGAAGCGGCTCGGCCTGCTGCGTAGCCCTCGGTGCGTGCATCGCCGTCGGCGCCGGCCCTGCCAGCCGTGGCGTGCCGCTAGCCCGCAGCGGATGGTCGACGTCGTCGTCGTCGCTGAAGTCGCAGACCGAACCTCGCGCGCTTCGCGCGGCCAGCCGGCCAGCCCGGCTCGCGGCCGTCGAACGAGGCCTGCGCGCGCATGCTGGCCAGACCCAGAGAGGCGTGCTGGCGTTGCTCGCCAGGCGGCACGCCCAGGGCCTCGCCACCGGCATCGTGCCGCTGTGGATCGCCAACGAGGTCGCGGTCCGGCGCGACGCCCGCCGTTGTGCGGGAGCTGGCCACGCGGCCGGACGTGCGCGAGGTGCGCCCCGAGTTCACCGTCCAGGCACCGAGCCTCCGGAGGTCGCCGCTGCGCGCCACGTCAGCGGTCGAGCCCAATGTCGTCGCTGGTTAACGCACCGGCGCTGTGGGACCGGGGATTCCGCGGCCAGGGCGTCGTCGTCGCGAACATGGACACCGGGCGTCGACGCGACCCATCCCTGACCTCGCCGCCAAGTGGCGAGGCGGCACGAACAGCTGGTACGACCCCAACGGGCAGCATCCGACCACGCCGACTGACGTCAGCGGGCATGGCACGCAGACGATGGGCGTGATGGTCGGCGGCAGCGCCGGCGGAAGCTCCGTCGGGATGGCGCCGGACGCCAAGTGGATCGCGGTGAAGATCTTCAACGACCGCGGCTCGGCCACCTCGACCGGGATTCACCAGGGCTTCCAGTGGCTACTGGACCCGGATGGCAACCCGGACACGGCCGACGCCCCGAACGTCGTCGACAACTCGCTGGACGATGACTGACGGCAGCTGCACGACCTGACTTCCAGCTCTGATCTGCGCCAGCCTGCAGCGCCGCGGGATCTCTGCCCAGTGTTCGCCGCGGCAACTAGCGGCCCGATCGACGGCACGGTGTTGAGCCCGGCCAACCTTCCTGAGGCGCTTCGCGGTCGGTGGCACCGTACAACTCCGACGCGTTCTCGACCTACAGCAGCCGCGGTCCGTCGGCTTGCGCCGCCGCGACCGCGCCGAAAGCTCGACGCGCCGGCGCGTCAACATTGCGCACTGACTGATCTGCTTACGGCAGCTACGTGCACGGACACTGGCACCTCACGTTGCCGCGCCGCATGTGGCCGGCGCCCTGGCACCTGCTGCTTCAGCGCGTTCCCGCACTCGTCCGCCGCTGACCAGCAAGAGGCGGCATTGGAGAGCGGCGCGGTCGACCTCGGCGCTCCCGGCCTGGACAGCGGCTTCGGCTACGGGCGGCTCGACGCCGCTCGCCGCTCATCAGCGGCTCGCCGGGCACGCCGGACTTCACGGTCGGCGCGTCGCCCGTCGTCGGCGACCGTGGCGGCAGGTGGAAGACCGACGTTCACGCGTGTCGGTTTCACGAGCACGAACTGGCTTCGGCGGCGACGTCACGCTCGGCCTGTCCGCCGGCAGCAGGCTTCGTGGAGCTTCAGCCCTTCGGTCGTGGCCAACAGCGAGTCGGGCCGCAGCTGTCGGTCACGACAGCCGCCGGCGATCGCGCACCGGAACGTACCCGTTGACGATCACCGCCATCGAGCGGCGCGATCACCCGCACCGCCACGGCCACGCCTGGTCGTCCCGGACCGCCGGACTTCACGATCTTCGCCGACGCCGGCGTCGCGAACGCGTCGCCGCCGGCGCAGCGAGCCAACTCCGTCGGGGTCAGCGCGCTGAACGGCTTCACCGAGCGACGTCGTCGCTGTCGCTGTCCGGCCTGCCCGCGTCCGGTGGGTACCGCGACCTTCACGCCGGGAACGATCGCGCAACGGCTGGCACCGTCACAGCTGAGCGCATCAGCACCGTCGGCATCGTACGCCGCGCCGTCGTATCCCGCTGACCGTCTCGGCCGACGAGCGGCTCGATCACGCATACCGCCGCGAGTCACGCTCGTCGTCACCGCGCTCGCCGGACTTCAGCCTCGGCGTACACGCCCAGCAGCCGACACCGTATCGGCCGGCGCCGGCACCGTCCTACTCGGTCGACCGTCGGCGCGGTGGAACGGCTTCGCCGGCTGGCGTCGCGCTGTCCGTTCAGCGGGCTACCGTCCTCCCGTCGGCACGCGCGACGTTCAGCTCGTCCCCGGTTAGCGCCGGCGGTAGCATCGCAGCTCACGGTCACCAACGTATGCACGGCGCACGGCGGCAGCTGGCTATCCGGCTTGACGATTACCGGCACCAGCGGATCGCTGTGACAGCACAGCAAGTCGGTCACGCTCACCGCGGTGCGCGCCAAGACTTCGCGCCTGTCGGCGAGCCTCGTCGTCGCGTCGATCTACCGCGGCCAGACCGCGTCGTACGCGGTGTCGACAGCGAGCATCTGCCGGCTTCGCGGGCAGCGTCTCGCTGAGCGTCTCCGGGCTGCGGCGTCGCAACCGCGACCTGGGTGAGCAACCCGATCACCACGCCCGGCAGCCACGACGTTGGAGTCCGGACTGACCAGCTGCACGCCGCGTGGCACGTTCACGCTGCGCATGACCGGCACGAGCGGGCGCTGTCCCATCAGGTGACAGTGACCGTGCTGGTGCGCTGATAGCCGCCTAGTCCCATGACATGATCTCAGACTTTGTGCTGGAATCTGGCATTAAGTCCAGGATCACGACCGCTGGACGGCTTGTGGGCGGCGTGTCGCCCGCGCTAGATTCGCCGGGTGCCACAGCCGGCTGACCGTCCTGTCCGGGCCGTCCGGTGTGGGCAAGGGGCACGGTGGTCGCCGCGGTGCGCGCCAGGTGCCCGAACATCTGGGTATCGGTGTCCTGCACGACCCCGGCCGCCCTGGCCGGGCGAGGTCGACGGTGTCGAGTACTACTTCGTGGATTGGGCACAGTTTCAGGAGCTCGATCGATACTGGGGAGCTGCTGGAGTGGGCGGAGTACGCCGGCAACCTCTACGGAACGCCGCGCGAGCCGGTTTTCGCCCATCTGGCCGAAGGAAAACCGGCTCTGCTCGAGATCGAGCTGCAAGGGTGCCCGCCAGGTCCGGGCCAGCATGCCGGACGCGCAGTTCGTCTTTCTTGCGCCGCCGTCATGGGAGGAACTGGGCCGGCGGCTGGCCGATCGCGCGACCGACGGCCCGGCTGTCATCGCCGCGCGTCTGGCCCGAGCGCGTATCGAGATGGAAGCGGCCGAGGAGGTTCGACGCGATCGTCGTCAACGACGATGTCCGGCGCGCTGCGTCCGAATTGGTATCGTTGATGGAAGCTGTCCGCCCACCGTCTGGGGTCATGACACCCCTGATCAGACGACAACGAAGAGAAGGCACTGTGTCTGGAACTGCGTCCGCCCCGAGGGGATCACCAACCCGCCGATCGACGAGCTGCTGGAACGGACCCAATCCAAGTACGCGCTCGTCATCATCGCGGCCAAGCGGGCGCGGCAGATCAATGCGTACTACAGCCAGCTCGGCGAGGGCCTGCTGGAGTACGTCGGCCCGCTCGTGGAAACCGCGCCTCAGGAGAAGCCGCTGTCGATAGCGCTGCGCGAGGTCAACGCGCGACCTGATCGAGTTCAAGCCCGCTGAGGGCTGAGTCCCGCCCCGGCGATGGCGTCGCGTCGTATCCTCCCTCGGCGTCGGAGGGGGTATCGCGGCTTACAAGGCCGTCGAGCTGCTTCGGCTTCTCGCCGAGTCGGGCCGACGATGTCACCGTCAGTGCCGACCCGAGTCGGCTCTCCGGTTTGTCGGAGCGGCCACCTGGGCCGCGCTTCTCACCATCCGGTGACGACGGACGTATGGGCGGGTGCCGAGGACGTGCCCCACGTGCGTCTCGGCCGAGAGGCGGATCTGGTCGTGGTTCGCCGGCTACCGCCGACCTGATGGCCCGAGCTGCCCACGGTCTCGCCGATGACCTGCTGACGAACTCCCTGCTCACCGCCCGCTGCCCGGTGCTGCTCGCACCGGCAATGCACACCGAAATGTGGGAACACCCCGCCACCGTCGACAACGTCGCCCGGCTGCGCCAGCGCGGGCTGATCGTGCTCAATCCGGCCTCCGGCCGGCTGACCGGCGCCGACAGCGGTCCCGGGCGGCTGCCGGAGCCGGCCGAGATCGCCGGCTGGCCGAACTTGCTGCTGATTCGCTCGGACGCCCTGCCGATCGATCTCGTCGGCCGGCATGTGGTCGTGAGCGCCGGCGGCACCCGGGAAGCCGTCGATCCGGTGCGCTTCTTGGGCAACGCATCGTCCGGGCGACAGGGCACGCCCTCGCGACGGTTGCCGGCGCGCGAGGGGCCACGGTGACGCTCGTCACCGCCAACACCGCGCTCGCAGACCCGTCGGGCAGCACCGTCGTGCGTGTCACGAGCGCTCACGAGCTGCGCGACGCCGTGCTGAAGGCGGCACCCGACGCCGACGTCGTGGTCATGGCCGCCGCCGTGGCGGACTTCCGGCCGGCCAGGGCGGCTGCGCACAAGATCAAGAGGACGGACGACGGTCCGGACCGATACCGCTGGTGCGTAACCCTGACGTGCTCGCCGAGCTGGTAGCGGCCCGGCGAGCCAGGCCAGTTGCTCGTCGGATTCGCCGCCGAGACGGGCGACGATACTGGCGACGTACTCGCCCACGGCCGGATGAAGCTCGCCCAAAGGGATGCGACCTGCTCGTCGTCAACGACGTCGGGAGCGGGCGAGCGTTCGGCCGGCCCGACAACGCGGCGGTGATCCTCGACTCCGATGGCGGTGAGCTGCCAGTCGCCCGTGGGCCGAAAGCGGTACTGGCCGCAGCGCGTGTGGGATGCCGTCTCGGCCCGGCTCGGGCGCATCGACGATGCAGGAGCACACGTCATCAGCCGCTAGACTCTGCCCGAAATTCCGACCTCAACCGACCCGGGAGCATCTGTGACCCGCCGCCTGTTCACGTCGGAATCCGTGACCGAGGGACACCCGGACAAGATCGCCGACCAGATCAGCGACTCCATTCTCGACGCGCTGCTCGCCCAGGACCCGCAGAGCCGGGTCGCCGTCGAGACGCTCATCACGACCGGCCAGGTTCACGTCGCCGGCGAGGTCACGACCGAGGCATACGCCGACATCCCGGCGATCGTCCGCGAGACGCATTCTGGAGATCGGCTACGACTCGTCGCCGAAGGGCTTCGACGGGCACGTCGTGCGGCGTCAGCGTCTCGATCGGCGCGCAGTCGCCCGACATCGCCCAGGGCGTCGACAGCCGCCTACGAGGCTCGGGTCGAGGGCTCCGAGGACGCGGTCGACCGCTCAGGGCGCGGGCGACCAGGGCCTGATGTTCGGCTTCGCCTGCGACGACACGCCCGAGCTGATGCCGCTGCCGATCTGGCTGGCGCACCGGCTGGCCGAGCGGCTCACCGCGGTGCGCAAGGCGGCGTCGTGCCGTACCTGCGGCCCGACGGCAAGACCCAGGTGACGATCGAGTACGACGGCGACAAGCCCGTCCGCCTCGACACGATCGTGATCTCGAGCCAGCACGCCGAGGACATCGACCTCGACACGCTTGCTCAAGCCGGATATCGAGGAGCACGTCGTCGGCGCCGGTGCTCGACGGCCTCGACATCAACACCAACGGCTACCGGCTGCTGGTCAACCCGACCGGCCGGTTCGTGACCGGCGGCCCGATGGGCGACGCCGGGCTCACCGGTCGCAAGATCATCGTTGACACCTACGGTGGCTACGCCCGCCACGGCGGCGGGGCGTTCTCCGGCAAGGACCCGTCCAAGGTTGACCGATCCGCGCGCTACGCGATGCGGTGGGTGGCCAAGAACGTCGTGTCGCGGCGCGGCTCGCCACGACGGTCGAGGTGCAGGTCGCGTACGCCATCGGCAAGGCGGAACCGGTCGGCCTGTTCATCGAGACGTTCGGCACCGAGACGGCTGATCCGGACCGGATCGCCGAGGCGATCAGCCAGACGTTCGACCTGCGGCCGGCCGCGATCATCCGCGATCTCGACCTGCTCCGGCCGATCTACGCCCGGACAGCCGCCTACGGTCACTTCGGGCGCGAGCTGCCCGACTTCACCTGGGAGCGGACCGACCGCGCGGAGCAGCTCGCGAAGCTCGCCAACGGCTGACCCACCAGCGCGCGGATTTCCGTCGGCGCGCGCTGGTAGGACTGTCGGTGTGACCTCGACCCGCCCGCAGCGTGCGGGGCGGGTGCCTGCGAGCGTCGACGCGGTCGCCCGGGTGATGGTCGACGTGCCGCTAGCCCATCTGGACAGGCCGTTCGACTACCTCGTCCCGGCCGAGCTGGACGAGGTCGCGGTGGCAGGCATGCGGGTCCGCGTTCGGTTCGCCGGCCGCCGCGTGGATGGGTACGTCCTCGACCGCGGGCCGTCGAGTGATCATGACAGGACGGCTGGCGTTTCTCGAGCGAGTGGTCGGCCAGGAACCGGCGCTGACCCCGGAGACCGCCACCCTCTTCCGCGCGGTGGCCGACCGTTATGCGGGCACGTTCGCCGACGTGGTGCGGCTGGGCGTGCCGCCGCGCCATGCCGGCGCGGAGTCCCGCCCGCTCCCGCCCGCCGGACCCGCCGCCCGCTGCGGGGCCGGCCGAGGGCTGGTCCCGATATCGGGCCGGGCCGTCGTTCCTCGCGGCCGTTCGCGATCGGCGTCCGGCCCGGGCCGCCTGGTCGGCGCTCGCCGGCGAGGCGTGGCCGCACCGGTTCGCGGAGGCCGTCGCCACCGCGGTCGCGAGCGACCGGGGTGCGCTGGTCGTCGTGCCGGATGCCCGAGACCTCGCCCGGCTGGACGCCGCGACGTCCGCCCTGCTCGGCCGCGACCAGTACGTCGCGCTGTCCGCAGATCTCGGCCCGGCCGAGCGATATCGCCGGTGGCTCGCTGTCCGGCGGGGCGCCGTGCGCGCGGTCATCGGAACTCGGGCCGCCGCGTTCGCGCCGGTTGCCAACCTCGGGCTGCTCGCAATCTGGGACGACGGCGACGACCTGCACGCCGAGCCTCGGGCGCCCTATCCGCATGCTCGCGACGTTCTCGTGCTCCGCTCCACGCTCACCGGAGCGGCGCTGGTCGTCGGCGGGTTCGCCCGGACCGCCGAGACGGCCCAGCTCGTCGAGAGTGGCTGGGCTCATGAGATCGTCGCGGACCGGTCGGTCAGCCGGGCGGCAGCGCCGCGCATCACGGCGGTCGGCGACGACGTCGAGCGGGCGCGTGACCCAGCGGCAACCGCGGCCCGACTGCCCAGCGTGGCGTGGCGCACCGCCCGTGACGCGCTGGCCAGCGGCCATCCCGTTCTCGTGCAGGTGCCGCGGCGGGGTTGCGTGCCGGCGCTGGCCTGCGTTCGCGATCGCACCCCGGCCCGGTGCCCGACCTGCTCCGGTCCGCTCGCGACCACGTCGGGCCACGCGATCCCGACCTGCCGCTGGTGCGGCCGGCCGGCCAGGTCGGTGGCGCTGCCCGCGGTGCGGCGGGAACGCGGATGCGGGCCCTCATCGTCGGATCGGCACGCACCGCGGAGGAGCTCGGCCGGGCATTCCCGGGCCGTGCTCCGTGCGTACCTCGGCCGGCGATTCGGTGTTGGACCAGGTTCCGGCCGGGCCGAGGCCTGATCGTCGCCACTCCCGGCGCTGAGCCGCTGGCTCGACGGCGGCTACTGGGGCCGCCCTGCTGCTCGACGGCTGGGCCACTGCTCGCCCGCCCGGACTTGCGAGGCCGCCGAGGAGGCGTTTCGGCGGTGGTCCAACGCGGCCGCGCTCGTCCGGCCGGACGGTCAGGTCGTGGTCGGCGGCCGAGGCGAGCATCCCGGCAGTGCAGGCCCTCGTGCGGTGGGACGCCGCTGGTCACGCCGCCCGCGAACTCGAGGAACGGGTCGAGCTCGGCTTCCCGCCCGCAGTGCGCATGGCGTCGCTGGCCGGTGCGACCGGCGCCGTCGCGGAAATCCTCGAACTCGCGCAGTTGCCCGGCCCGAGCGACGTGATCGGCCCAGTCCTCACCGGCGACGGGGCCCAGCGCGTGCTCATTCGAGTTCCCCGGCAGCTCGGCGGTGAGCTGGCGAACGCGCTCAAGGCGGCGGCGGCGATCCGCTCGGCCCGCAAGGCCGCCGATCCAGTCCGGATCGTGCTCGATCCCAGCGCGCCGTTCTGAGCGACCGCCGAGGACCGGTGCCTGCTCCGTAGGATCAGACGCTGTGACGCTGCAGACGATCCGGCTGTTCGGCGACCCTGTGCTGCGCACACCCGCGGAGCCGGTGACCACGTTCGACCGGGAGCTGCGGACACTCGTGGCGGATCTCACCGAGACCATGCTCGACGCGCCGGGTTCCGGACTTGCCAGCTCCACAGATAGGCGTCGGATTGCGGGTGTTCACCTACCACGTTGACGACGAGCAAGCGGGTCACCTGGTCAACCCGGTCGCTGCATTTTCCAACCGCGGAAGATCAGGACGGCTCGGAAGGATGCCTGTCTATCCCCGGCCTCGCATTCGACTGTGTGCGGCGCGAACACGTCGTGGCCCACGGGCAGAACATGTACGGCGACCCGGTCACGATCGAGGGCACCGCGCAGCTGTCCCGGTGCGTCCAGCACGAGACCGATCTACCTCGACGGCGTGCTGTTCGTCGACCGGCTGGATCCGGAGACCCGCAAGGCCGCGATGCGGGCTATCCGGGAGAGCGAGTGGTTCGGCGCCGGCAGCACCGGTCGTCAAGGTCAGCCCGCACCCGATGCTCGGCCGAGCCTTAGTGAGCGAGGAATTGCCGGCCGTCGCGAACGTGGCTCACGGGCGGTCTGGTAGCCGATGCGGCTCGCCTTCGTGGGTACGCCGAGCACGGCGGTGCCGTCGCTCCGCGCGCTGCTGGACTCCCCGCCACGAGGTCGCCGCGGTGATCACCCGGCCGCATGCTCGAGCCGGACGCGGGCGTCCGGAGGTCGCGTCATCCCGTCGAGACCGTCGCCGTGGCGGCCGGCGTACCGGTTCTGGCCCCACGGAAGGCCGGCGATCCCGGACTTCCTGGCGCAGCTCGGCCGAGCTTCAGGTCGATTGCTGCGCGGTCGGTCGCTTACGGCGTCGCTCCTGCCGACCGCGGCGCTGGCCATACCGCCGCATGGCTGGGTCAACCTGCACTTCTCGCTGTTGCCGGCGTGGCGCGGCGCGGCACCGGTCCAGCGCGCCATCCTCGCTGGCGACGACATCACCGGAGCCTCGACGTTCCAGATCGAGGCCGCTCTGGACTACCGGACCGGTTTACGGCGTCGTCACCGAGCGGATCCGGCCCTCCGACACGGCGGGCGACCTGCTCGCACGCTTGGCCGAGTCGGGCGCCGGCCTGCTGGTGGCCACGATGGACGAGATCGCCGACGGTACGCCTCGTGCGCGCGTCCGCAGTCGGGGGACGGCGTGTCACTCGCGGCCAAGATCACTGTTGACGACGCCCGAGTCGACTGGTCGGCTCCGGGCCGGTACGTGGACCGCCAGGTTCGGGCGTGCACCCCCGCCCCGGGCGCGTGGACGACCTTCCGAGGTGAGCGGCTGAAGCTCGGCCCGGTCTCCTCCCTCGACGGTGCGGTGCGGTCGGCCACCCACGATTGCCCGCGGGCGCCCGGCGCCTTGTCGATCCTGTCGGACGGGGTCGCGGTCGACACCTCGACCGGTCCGGTCCGGCTCGGCTGGGTGCAGCCGGCCGGGCGTCGATCGATGCCGGCGACGGCGTGGGCGAGGGCGCGCGGCTGCAGCCCGGAGAACGTCTTGGCTTGGTCTGATCCGCCCCGTCGAGTGGCTTACGACCTGCTTCGCGCCGTCGATCTCGACGGCGCGTACGCCAATCTTCTGTTGCCCAAACTGCTGACCGCGCGATCGTTGACCGGCCGCGACGCAGCGTTCGCGACGGAGCTCGGCTATGGCACGTTGCGCGCCGCGGAACGCTGGACGAGATCATCGCCGCTTGCAGCGAACGGCCGCTGCAGAGCATCGATGCGCCGGTCCGCGACCTGCTCCGGCTGGGCGCCTATCAGGCACTGCGGACCCGGGTTCCCGCGCACGCCGCGGTCGCCACGACAGTCGACCTCGCGAGGGCGACCGGCAACGCGCGAGCCGCGGGATTCCTCAATGCGGTGATGATGCGGCGGATCGCCCGCGACGATTGGGATTCCTGGGTCGATCGACTGAGCGCGGGCGGAACCCCGCTGGCCCGGCTGGCCCGGCAGACCGCGCATCCGGAGTGGATCGCGGATGCGTTTCGTGATGCGCTCGACGAGCCGCCCGACGGAGACCTGGTCGAGACGGCGTGCCGCGTTGCGCGCCGACGACAGCCGGCCCACGACCCACCTGGTGGCCTGGCCGGGCGGCCTGGATCGCGACGATCTGGTCCGGCAATCTGGGGAACGCCCGGTCCGTGGTCGCCTTACGCGGTGCGACTCTCCGGTGGCGGACCCGGGCCAGCTGATCGCCGTCCGAGCCGGTCAGGCTGCGGTGCAGGACGAAGGCAGCCAGCTGTGCGCCCTGGCCCTGGCCAATGCGCCGATCGACGGCCGAGACGAGCGGTGGCTCGACCTCTGCGCTGGCCCAGGCGGCAAGACCGCACTGCTCTGCCGCACTAGCGGCGCAACGGGAGGCAACGCGTCACCGCCAACGAGCTACGTCCCCATCGGGCGAAGCTCGTGCGGCAGGCAACGGCGCAGTGGAAGCGTGTCGGTGCGAGTCGGGGACGGGCGCGACTATCCCGAAATCGACGGCGGGTTACGACCGGGTGCTGCTCGATGCGCCGTGCACGGGAGCTTGGCGCGCTGCGCCGGCGGCCGAGGCGCGATGGCGTCGCGATCCCGCCGATATTCCCCAGCTCGCCGAGCTGCAACGACAGCTGCTTGCTTCCGCGCTGCGACTCACCCGGCCCGGTGGAATCGTGGGCTACGTCGTCTGCTCGCCGCACCGGGCGGAGACCGTCGAGGTCGTTGCCAAGCCGTTACGTCCGACGACGAGCTCACAGGACGCGCGGACGGGCTTACGCCGGCGTTCCCGACCTCGGGACGGGTCCATACCGTCCAGCTCGTGGCCGCACCGGCAGGGCACCGACGCCATGTTCTGCGCGCTCATCGCCCGTCACAGTGTTCGGTTAACGGACACTGACTCTCCCGTGAGCGGAACCGCGGCGACCGGGTTACGAGCTCGCACAATCAGCGGGTGGACCTGATGAGCCGGTGCGCCGGCTCGGCGGGCGGGAGCCGATGATCGCGCCGAGCATCCTGTCCGCGGACTTTGCCCGGCTGGGCGAAGAGGCCGAGGCCGTGCGCAACGCCGACTGGCTGCACGTGGATGTCATGGACGCGCACTTCGTGCCCAATCTGACGATCGGCTTGCCGGTCGTGCAGAGCCTGCGCAAGGCGACGATCGGTGCCTCTCGACTGCCACCTCATGATTGACAACCCGGACCGGTGGGCGCCCGGATACGCGGAGGCCGGAGCGGCCAACGTCACCTTCCACGCCGAAGCGACGCGCGATCCGGTTTCGCTCGCCCGGACCATCCGCGCCGCAGGGTCCCTGGCCGGTCTGTCGATCAAGCCGGCCACGAGCCTCGACTCCTACCTGGAAATGCTCCACGAGTTCGACACGTTGCTGGTCATGACAGTCGAGCCTGGGTTTGGGGGCAGGAGTTCATGGCTGAGATGCTGCCGAAGGTGCGACAGGCGCGGGCGCACGTGGCGTCCGGTCATCTGCGGTTGTTCGTGGAGGTGGACGGTGGCATCGCGGAGGACACGATCGTCGCGGCCGCCGAGGCCGGTGCCGACGTGTTCGTAGCCGGGAGCGCGGTGTACGGCGCTGCCAATCCAGCGCAAGCGGTCGAGGTGCTTCGCCGCAAGGCCCGGGCTGCCATGGCTGGCAGCGTTGCGGGTCGCTAACGACGCAGGGACGAGGAAGCAAGTGCAGGTCAGCGAGGCAGAACGCGCGGCCATGCACCGCGCGCTGGCGCTCGCGGAAACAGTGCGCGGTCGCACCAGTCCCAATCCGGCCGTAGGGGCGGTGATCCTCGACGCGTCTGGAGCGCTCGCCGGCGAGGGCGCGACGCAGGCCGCGGGCGGCCCCCACGCCGAGGTGGTGGCACTCGCCGGGGCCGGGCTCCGCGCTCGCGGCGGAACGACCGTCGTCACGCTGGAGCCCTGCGCCCATACCGGCCGGACGGCACCATGCGCGGATGCACTCGTGGACGCCGGCGTCGTGCGGGTCGTCTACGCGGTCGACGACCTCAACCCAGTGGCCGCGGGTGGCGCCGACAAGCTGATCGCGGCCGGCGTCGAGCGTCGTGGCCGGCCTCGATCACGACCAAGTTGCCGCTGGCGCGCTCCGCCCCTGGCTGCACGCGCTGCAGACCGGGCGCCCGTTCGTGACCTGGAAGCTCGCCACGACCGTCGACGGCCGGGTCGCCGCCGCCGACCGGACGACCCGCTGGATCTCCTCGGAGGTGTCTCGCGCCGACGCTCACGCGTTTCGGGCGGTCGTCGACGCGATCCTCGTGGGCAGTGGCACCGTGTTGGCGGACGATCCGTCGTTGACGCGTGCGGGACGGAGCTGACCAGCTCCTTCGCGCACCAGCCGTTGCGCGTGGTCTTGGATCGGCGGCACCGGGTACCGCAGTCGGCGCGAGTGCTCGACAACGCCGCGTCCACGCTGGTTCTCGATACTGCGGTCCCGCGCTTCGCCCTGAAAGCCCTGCACGATCAGGGCGTGCGGCATGTGCTGTTGGAAGGCGGCCCGACGCTCGCCGGAGCATTCATCGAGGCGCGCTGCGTCGACGAGGTCATCGCTTACGTGGCCCCCAAGCTCCTCGGTGCCGGACCGAGTGCGCTGGGCGACGCCGGGATTACCACCTTGGCTGAAGCCGTCACACTGGAGATCGACAGTGTGACCCGGGTCGGGCCCGACGTGAAGATCGTCGCCCGGCCGGTGTGGGCCGAGGAAGGGTAGCGCGTTGTTCACCGGCATCATCGAGGAGCTCGGCGAGGTCGTCGCTCTGGAAGCGCACGGGGATTCGGCCGTGTTACGTGTGCACACCACCGTCGTTGGCGAGGACATTCCGATCGGGGCATCGCTCGCGGTGAACGGCGTGTGTCTCACGGTCATCAACACGCGTCAGGCGAATCCGGGCGCCGGGACCTGGATTTCGACGTCATGGGGAGACGCTCAAGCGCAGCGTCGTAGGCGGGTTGAGATCGGGCGACCTCGTCAATCTCGAGCGGGCGGTGCGGGTCGACGGTCGGCTCGACGGGCACGTGGTGCAGGGGCATGTCGACGGGACCGGAGTGGTTCTGGCCCGATCACCCGGAGATCGCTTCGACCTCGTCCGGTTCGGGCTTCCGGTGGACCTGGCCCGCTACGTCGCGGAGAAAGGCTCGGTCGCGGTTGACGGCGTATCCCTGACCGTCATCGCGGTCGGCGACGACTGGTTCGAGGTCGGGTTGATTCCACAGACCCTGCGCGCCGACAACGCTCGGACGCAAGGCCGCGGGCGACCCGGTCAACCTCGAGGTCGACGTGCTCGCCAAGTACACCGAGCGACTGCTGGCCGCTGGGCGGAACCGCTCATGACAGTTCCGCTGGACACCGTCGACCGCGCGCTCGTCGACCTCGCCGCAGGCAAGGCGGTGCTGGTGATCGACGACGAGGATCGGGAGAACGAGGGCGACCTGATCTTCGCCGCGCAGCTCGCCACGCCGGAGCTCGTCGCCTTCATGGTCCGCTACACGTCCGGATATATCTGCGTGCCGATTACCGAGGCGAACGCCGACCGGCTGGACCTGCCGCCGATGTTTCGCGTCAATCAGGATCGTCGCGGGACCGCCTATACCGTGACCGTAGACGCTCGCGAGGGCATCAGCACGGGCATCTCGGCAAGCGACCGCGCCCACACGATCCGGCTGCTCGCCGACCCCGCGACCACGTCTGCCGACCTGTCGCGCCCGGGCCACATCGTTCCGCTGCGCGCGCGCGACGGAGGCGTGCTGCGTCGGCCCGGCCATACCGAAGCCGCGGTGGACCTGGCCCGGCTGGCGGGTCTCGCGCCGGCGGGAGTGCTCTGCGAAGTCGTCAGCGAGAAGGACCCCTCAGGCATGGCCCGCGCCGATGAGCTGCGGACGTTCGCCGACGAGCATGGTCTGGCGTTGATCTCCATCGCGGACCTCATCGCCTACCGCAGGAGGTCGGAGAAGTTGGTCGAGCGCGTTGCCACGGCCCGGGTCCCCCTGCGATACGGAGAGTTCACTGCTGTGGGCTACTCGAGCTCCTACGACAACCGGGAGCACGTCGCGTTCGTGTTCGGCGAGATCGGCGACGGTGAGGATGTCCTCGTTCGGGTGCACTCCGAATGCCTGACCGGTGACGTGTTCGGCTCGTTGCGCTGCGACTGCGGCCCTCAGCTCGACGCGGCGCTGGCCGCGGTCGCTCGCGAGGGACGAGGCGTGGTGCTCTACGTGCGAGGGCACGAGGGCCGGGGGATCGGGCTGCTGCACAAGTTGCAGGCCTACCAGCTGCAGGATCTGGGGTCCGACACCCTGGACGCAAACCTCGAGTTGGGGCTGCCGGCCGATGCCCGCGACTACGGCACCGGCGCGCAGATCTTGGTCGACCTGGGCATCCACACGATGCGGCTGCTGTCGAACAATCCGGCGAAGCGCGCTGGCCTCGAGAGGATATGGACTGCGCATCGTCGGTCAGGTGCCACTGCCGGTGCGGGCTAACCCGGAGAACCTGCGGTACCTGCAGACGAAGCGCGATCGCATGGGCCACGTGATGTCAACCTGGAGGGCTCGGGGTGAGTGAGTGAGCATCGTAGGCGCGTTGGCGCCGATGAGCGGGGTCCGCTGCGAAATCGCGCGGCGTTTTCGTCGGAGTGCAGGTGCGGGGTCCCCGCGAAAGCGCGGAGCGGTTTTCTGGGGTGCAGGTGCCCTCCGGCGAAGAGGTAATGCAATGAGCGGAGAGGTGCGCCGCCGGCGGAGGCGTCATCGGCGCCGCGGGATTGCGGGTGGCGATCGTCGCTGCTCGGTGGCACAGCACCGTGATGGGTGGTCTGCTCGCCGGGGCCCGGCGGGCACTCGCTGACTCGAAGGTCACGGACGTGACCGAAGTGCGGGTACCGGGCTGCTTCGAGCTTCCGGTAGCCGCAGCGCGTCTCGCCGATCATGGATTCGACGCGCTGATCGCCCTGGGCGTGGTCGTTCGCGGCGGCACGCCGCATTTCGACTACGTCTGCTCCGCCGCCACTGGCGGACTCACGGCGGTCGCCGAGCGCACTGGAGTGCCGATCGGCTTCGGGGTGCTGACCTGCGACGACGATGCCCAGGCCGTGGATCGGGCCGGCTTACCCGGCTCCAAGGAGGACAAGGGATACGAGGCGGCGGTCGCCGCCTTGGAGACCGCCGTGGCCCTGCGTCCGTTCCGGCGGTCGTGATGGCGCTGGCCTGGCTCTACCTCGCGGTCGCGATCGGATCCGAAGTCGTCGCGACATTGGAGCTACGTGAGCTGTCGAACGGCATTCGCCCACTGCCGCTGACCGTGGTGATCGTCGGTTACACGGTGTCGTTCCTGATGCTGATCCCGGCGCTGCGGCACATCAGCGTCGGCGTGAGCTACGCGGTGTGGTCGGCCGTCGGCACGGCCGGCGGTGGCCATCTTCGGTGTCATCCTCTTCGGCGAGAAGATCAACACGCTCGGCATCGTCGGCCTGGTGCTCATCGTCGGTGGTGTCGCCGTGCTCACGGCGTCTGGTTCGGCTCAGCCCGGATGACCGACGTCAGCGGCCTCGTCCTGGCCGCCGGTGCGGGTCGCCGAATGGGGCAGCCCAAGGCGGATGCTGATCGTCGACGGCGAGCGCCTCGTCGACCGGGCCGTCCAGGTATTGCGAGCGGGCGGATGCGACGAGGTCGTGACTGTCGTTCGCGACGGGCTCGTGATCCGGACGCTCAGGTGGTGGTCAATCCGGAACCGGAGCGTGGCATGGGCTCGTCCCTCCGGTTGGCCTTGGCGGCCGCAACCGGACACGCGCGCGGTGATCCTGCTCGTCGATACGCCGGGCATCGGCGCCGACGCGGTACGGGCGGTGCTTGCAGCCGATTGCTCCGGTCGTGGTCGCTACCGTACCGCGGCCGCCGGGGCCATCCTGTCGTGGTGGATCGCTCCTGGTGGGCTGAGGTCGCCGAGCGCGCGGAAGGCGACCGGGGCGCTCGGCCGTTCTTGGCCGCGCATCCGGAACTTGTGCGGGAAGTCGAGTGCGCCGGAGACCCGTCCGACCTGGACACTGCCTCGGGGATCTGGCGACGTGGCGGCACGAGCACTCCGGCGTCGAGACTTGCGCCAACCGGTCTGAGTTAGGCAAAGCTAACCTCACCTACGACGGGGAGGAGACGCGGTGGAGCATCGGGCCGACATTGCTGCTCGGGTTGATCGCCGGAAGCACGATTCTGATCGGACTGCCTGGTCGGGCGACTGCGGAACCTGAGTCCCTTCGCTGCGCCACTTCCTCAACGCGATCGCGATCGGGGTGCTCCTCTTCCTGTTCTGGGACGTTCTCGTCGAGGCGTGGGAGCCGATCGATTCGAGCGCTGGCCGGGATCCATGAGGGCACCGGAGGATTCGGTCCGGCATTCGGCTACGGCGCCCTGTTCGCCGGCGGGCTGTCCATCGGCCTGCTGTCGATGGTCTGCGTACGAGAGCTACCTGCACCGGATCTCGCGGCCGTCCGGCCGCGGCGGTCCAGGCGCCATGTCGGTCGAGGAGGTGCCCACCGCGCAACACCGGCATTGCCGCCTGGTCGCCGGCGCGCCGGCTGGCGTTGCTGATCGCCATCGGCATCGGCTTGCACAACTTCGCCGAGGGTCTCGCGATCGGCCAGTCGGCGGCGCGGAACGACATCGCGCTCGCCGCCGTACTCGTCATCGGCTTCGCCCTGCACAACGCCACCGGAGGGCTTCGGGATCGTCGCACCGCTCGCCGCGGAGCGCGACCTGGATGGTTCCCCTACCGACCGAGCTGGGCCTTCCTGCTCGCCTTGGGGGTCATCGGCGGTGGCCCGACCTTTGTCGGCACGGCGGTGGGTCACGGGTTCACCAGTGAGGCGGTCAGCGTGCTGTTCCTGACCCTCGCCGCGGGATCGATCTCTGTACGTCATCTGCCAGCTGCTCGGCGTCGGCCAGCCGGGCCAAGCAGCCGACGATGCTGGCCTACGGGCTTGCTGATCGGGCTGCTCGCCGGATTCCTCACCGACGCCATCATCCTCTGCCGGCCGGCGTCTGAAGAACGTCAAACCCCGGCTTTGCAGGCTGAGCGCTGGTGACGCGCGTTGAGCCGCACGGCCACTGCCATGGACAAGAACGATCGATCGGCTCCGTCAGTGTCCCGCTAGCCGTGGCCACGGCTGCCGCTGCCGCGCCCTGGCGCTACCGCGCAGTCCCGCTCCAGCGCGCCGGAAGGTCCATGCCCCGTCGGCGCGGTAGTCCGCAGGGTCAGGTGTTTGACCGGGCCCAACTGGACTCCGCGGGCTTCGCTCTCAGCGAGGAGCGGTGACGGCCTATATCCCTTGACGGTGAGGTAGATCGCGAGCGAGGCCTCCCACACGATCTCGATGGCCGTGAAGGCGAACAAGGCCCCGCTTGGGTTCTCGATCGCCCCGAACAGAACGAACACTCCCGCCGATGAATGCCAGCGGGCCGCCTATCAGTCCGAGCATCGCCATCCGGCGGTGGCACGAGTTCGGATTTGTACATCAGGTAAGCCGAGGAGGAGTCCGTTCCCAAAGCCCGCACAGAACTGCGGACCGAGGAGGAACGTCCAGTCGTGGAAGGCTGACCAGCGTGTGTCCGGCGATGTTGAGCGAGGCTGAGTCGGCGCCCGCTGCGGTGAAGTCGTCCCGCAGGGTCACGACGGTCATCAGGCTACATGAGGCCCGTGACGATGATCGCCGACTCGATGATGCGCGAGGCGACATAGCCCAGCGCCACAGCCTCATTGACCCGTTTCAGGACCGGAAAGAAGACGACGGCGGTAGCAATGTTGGAGATTGCCAGAGAAGATCTCCAACAACGCGCCCAGAGAAATCCAGTGCGTCAAGACCGCCACCGAAGATGTAGTTGGTGTCATTCAGCACGGGGTCGTACAGAAAAACAGCAGGAATCGAGAAGACGAAGGTGCCGATGAACCAAAGCCCCGCGATACGTCCGGGCTTCTGAAGAGCATCCATCATTACCCCTTTCGTGACGGTATGGACGGATCACCGGGGCGACGTGTAGCTCGGGCGAGGCAGAACTGGAAAGGTCCGCCGATGCCGCCGGGTGGCGCGCTCCTGCCGATGCGCGGTCCACCCCGACCGGGCGCCCGCCCCGGCGTCACCTCAAAGTCTCGACCTGACGGGACGGTTCGAACCACGCCACCTCGCACATCGTGATCCCGTGAGGGACTCCGTGTGGATCCGTCGCACTCCGCGCCGGAGCGAGGTTGAGTAGGTGGGAGGAGGTGGACGCTCGTGATCGATCTCAACGACCTGCTGGCCCTGACGTTGCTGGCCCTCCTGTGGCTCGCCATCTCCTCGCGCTGCGGCGGTCGCTGCACGGCCCGGATTCGCGCCGGTTGCCGGCTTGCCGGTCTGATGGTGCGGCTGCGGCGCACCGACCTGCGCAACCACGTCGTTCACGCCTGGCCGGATAGGTAACGACCGTTAGCGGCGAGTCGGACTCACCGCCCGTCGACTGAGTTGTCGTACAGGCTCAGCGCGGCCACGCTGTGCGCGTCGACGAGCCGACCGTCGGTGATCATGGCGCGCACCGTTGCCTCAGGAAACCACTGGTGAACCATGTCCTGCTCGGAGTGCTCTCGTTGCGGGCTTCCGGGTGAGAGGCCGGTCGCCAGAAAGACGTCGAACGCCTGGTTGCTGTATCCGTAGGCGGCGTAGAGCCGGCCGAGATGCCGCCACCCGTCGCCGCGAAGCCGGTCTCCTCGCGCAGTTCAGTCGCGGCCAGCTCCAGCAGCGGTGCCCCTCTCGCCGTGGCGCCAGGTACCTTGCGGGAACTCCCAGGCCCGCCGCGGATACCGGATACCGGTACTGCTCGACGAGCCAGAAGCCGCCAGTCTTGAAAGGGCAGCACCACCGTGAAGTCGGTCTTCTCGATGACCGAGTAGACTGCCCAGGCGTGCCGTCCGCGTATTCGATGCTCGTCGACGACGCAGCCGCAACCACGCTGGTTCTCGAACGCCACCGGCTGGCGCGACGACGGATGTCGGTCATCCGGCCATAGTCGTGCCGGATTCCCGCGCCTGCTCGGCCAGCTGGCGGAGCTGCGGCCGGAAAGACCACGGCGGGTGGGTGACCGAGGCCGGCCCCGACCTGGCCCAGTCCGGCCACGCCGGCCCGCGATACCGGTGTTGATCTGCGGGAGGATGCCGGTCCGGCACGACACTGGTCACGTCGATCCCGGTGGGCGTCCCCTGGAACTCCAGGACCGGGATCGACCAGCACGGGTTCTCGCCGAGCGTGATCTCGTGCATCCGGCGGGTGGTGGCCATCGCGTCGGGCGACCGAGCCGCCGACGAAGCCGGACGATGGCCGGGGCGCTGGCCATCGCGAACCCGCCGATGCCCGGCGGTCTCCGGTGATCGCCGAGTCGCCGATGTCGGGGTTGGCGTCGTCGGGCCGTAGTCGCCGAGGTACAGCCCGTCGGCGCACCTGGGCCGGGCCGGTGAACCACTCGTCGCCGGTGCCGCGCGACCTGGATGCCGAAGTCCGTGCCGTTGCGGGCCATCGCCACGACCATCGGTCGAGCCGTCGATGCCGCGGGCCGCGTCGAGCGCGAGCTTGCAGGCCGGGCATCGCCAGGTTGAGGAAGAAGTGGTCGTTGCCGCCGACGAGCCGCAGCGGCGTCGCTGCCACGTCGCGACGGTTGACCAGCCAATGGCGACCATCGCAGGGAGTGAGCTCGCGCAGCAAGCAGCAGCGTGCCGGCGCGGTTGCGGTTGTGCGCCTCCTGTCGCCCATCCGGAGCATCTGGCCGAGGATCGCCCGGTCATCGATCCACCGGCCCGGACGGAGCGCACCGCGGTCCGGAGCACGCGGCCCCAGCACGTCGCCCAGCCAGCGCAGCCGGGTCCAGCACGTCGGGCCGCGTACGCGCCGTACCGCAAGCACGCGTGCCGAGGCCCTCGTTACGAGCGGAGACGTGCACGCCGGCGCCGGCAGCCGGCGTCACGCGACGACCCACAGCCATCATCGACGGACCCGCAGCCGACGTCACGGCCATCGGCCCGACCGTGGATCGGTGGTGGCACGAGCTCGAGAGCGAGACCGGCCTGCCCGCCCTCGGAACAAGCGCGCCGGCCGCGTCCTCGGGGTCGGTCGACCAGCCCCTCGAAGCGCCGCGCCGCCCGAGCAGGGCGCCGCGCAGTGGCCCGGCCGCTCCGGTCCCACGCGATCGGCGGGCCGGCGTGCAGGAACTGGCACCGGGTCGAGGCCGAGCAGCTGGATCGCCGGCAGGGATCACGTCGACCAGCTGGGCGCCGGGTCGCGCGAAAGCATCGCGGCGAGGGCCTCGGCGTTGCCGCCGGCCCGGCGGGGGTCGGCCGTGCCACCGGTGGCCAGATCGGCCTCGGTGCCAGCCAATCGCGGGCGCCAGACCGACCCGTGACTGACCCGGACGGCCTCGTGTTCAACGGCGGTCGCGTCGGCCAGCTCGATACCTGCGCCGACGTCGACGACGGCGGATCGCGGTGCCGGTCGAGTCACCAGCTCCTCCGGGTGACGATCGAGCCCGGCAGCTCGACGGCGCGGCGCGTGCGCGCCGGACGAAGACAGGAGCACCTCGGCGCCGGCGACGTGCGCGCTGGCCCGGGACTGGCGGTCCGCTCTGCGGGTCCGCGGCGCGAGCCGACGACCGCGACCACGGCGACGGTAAGCTCGTCGCGCCGCTAATGCGGGACTACCGACCACCGGCGCCAGACTGCCGCGGCTGGGACCACGGCTCGCGCGCCGTGGCCCAGCACGACGTCCAGCAGCAGGACGGCGGTCACCGCTGGCCGGCGGCCGCAGTCGGGCCAGGTGCTCGAGCAACTGCAGCGGTCGGGTCGATCATCGGGTGTGGCCTGCCCGGTCGGGTTAGCGCGTCGTCGCCGAAGTCCACCATCACGTGACCGGTCGTCACGTTGTCGCATCGACGTGTCGTTCGCCGGGAAGGGGGATATCCGACGCTACGCGGCCCAGGTCGCTGCGACGATCACTGGCGGTCTGACGTGCAGAGCGCCGCCTGAGAACAGGCCGTTAAGGGCTCCCGCGCCGACGCGGCCCGTAAGCTGACGCTGGCCCCCGTGTTGGCGCTAATCTGCCCGGGCCACTGCTGGGCCATCAAGCGGCTGGAAGCCGAGGGCGCGAACGACACCGGCAGCGGCCGTCAGGTCGGGATAGCCCGGCCCGACCAACGCGAATTGCACCGGCGTAGTGGCGGTTCGGGTCCGGACTCGAATCCGCTCGGCCACCGATGGATCCGGTGGCTGGAGAGTACGACGATCGCCTTTACGGATCAGCGTCCAGTGCGTCGAGCGCCGCGATCGTCCCGCGGCTGGCGATGTCGGCCGACAGGTCCCGCCCGCTGACCTGAGTACCAAAGCTGACCTGATACTGCGCGTCGAGCAGGCACATCAGCTCGCTGTTCCGGTGCCGGACGCCGCAAACCAACTCCTGACCTGGCCCGGCCACCACGCCCTGCGAAGCCCAGCCCGATCCCGCCCACGAGTGGTGGTCCCGCAGTCCGGCCCCATGACCAATAGGCCTCAAGCAGCGATCTCCTTCATGCGCACCTCGTGGTCCACCGGAACGCTGTCGGAGAACACCAGCACGTCGCATCCGGCGTCGACGGCATCCGTGGCTTCGGTGAACGCATCTGGTCCCGGCACCGGAGATCATTGCGAGGCCGGTCCGACCTGGCGGGCAACGCTGCGAACGGTTCGGGCCGGCACTCCGTCCGCTCCGCCTGGCTCCCGAGGAGCGGTCGGGCGGCCAGCTGCTGCTCGCAGGCGTCGACCGCGGCGTCGAGTGCCGCTGCGTCCGTTGCCCGAACAGCGATCAGCAAGTCGGCCGACCCGACGAGCTGGCTGACCTGCATCAACCGCACGGAGTCGGCGTGAGGCGCCGGGTCGCGTCGTCACCCGCGCGTGGCTCATCGCGCGACGGCCCTCGCGGCCACGTAGCGCACCGACGGCCAGCGAGTGCCCGGAGTCATGCCCGATCCGGAGCAGTTCATCGGTGGCGGTGACGAGGTCGACACCGTCGCCGAGGGCTCTGAAGAAACGCCCGGAGTTCCGGCACGGATTCACCCCGCGCCGCGTACCGGAGCAAGGCGGCCGACAGCCGCGTCGTTCGGGCGCCAGACGTGGCCAGGTCGCGAATTGCCGGTGCCGGGAATCCATACGCGTGCGCCGCGACCAGGAATCCGGCCAGCACGTCATCACCGGCCGGCGTCAGCGCCACCACCGCGGCCGACCAGGCGAGTCGCGGTGACCTCGGCTTGCCCCGGTTCGGCCAGTCCGGCGGCCATCGACGGGTCGATGTCTGGACGGCCCCGCTCGGTCACCAATGTGGTGGCGTAGCCCACGGCCGCCGCACCCGGGCGCGCGAGGCGCGGAACCACGGCTGGCACGATGCGGCCCACGCGGGCCGTCAGCTCACCCACGGCAACGGCGCCGTCACCGACCATCGCGACACCCTCGCACCGCGTCCAGCGGTCGCTCGTCGCTGTGCGTCGGCACTGACGAGTCCGGCACGGCAGTCGGACTGCGTCCTGGGTGAGGAGGGCGACGATGTCACCGGATGCCTCGAGGTAGATCAGCGGAGCGAAATCGGCCCAGCACGTGGGCACGCCGCCGCGGGCCGGACAAAATGGGGAGCAACGCCGGCCGGCGCTGGCTGCCCAACAGGTGACGGTGGTGCTGGTGGCCGTCACCGGGCTCCACTTCCTCGAGTAGCCGCTCCGCTGGCCACGCCGCCGATCGTTCGCGTCACGCGGCCGTTGGTGCGCGACGCTAGTGATCCAGGTACCGTCTGCCGATGGTCACAATTGCCAACGATCAGCGACGGGGGGCGCAGGTGTTGCCAGCGGGTGACTACGGTTTGCCGGTGCGTGACCTGTTGGATGTCGCCAGTCTGCGCGGCTCGTCGGTGCTCGCCGGCGCGGCAGGTCTCGATCGGGTGGTCCGGCGCCTCAACGTGATGGAGGGGCCGGACATCCTGCCGTGGGTGAAGCCGCACGAGCTGCTGCTGACCACGGGCTTTCCGCTTCAGCATGCGGGCGCTCCGGCCGACATGACCTCGAGAGCGGCATCGCCGCGCTCGTGCAATTGGTGTGCGACCTCGACGCGCGTGGACTTGCGGCCGTCGGCGCCAAAGCTCGGCCGCTACCTCGAAGAGATTCCCCGGCCGGTTCTGGCGACCGGCCGACTCACTGGGATTCCCGGTGCTGCGTTTGCCGGAGGGAGTCGCCTTCGACGAGGTGATCTCCGACGTGTTCACGGCCCTGCTCGATCGGCAATCGAGCGCTGTTCGCCGGACGGACGAGGTGCATCGAGCGCTCGCCGCGATCGTGCTCGCGGGCGGAGATCTGCCGCAGATCGCCGACGAGGTGGGCCGGCTGCTCGACGCTGCGGTGCTCATTTGCACCCCGGACGGCCGCGTGCAGGCTCATGGCGGGACGGCCGAGGCGCAACGACGGTTCGCGGCCCTGCCGTTGCACGGACCCGACCGGCCGATTCCGCATCGAGCAGATCTCGCCCGGACCCGCGGCCGCGCCGTGGTCGGGAGAGTTGGTGAGCGTGCCTATCGTCGCTGGTGGCGTGGACCACGGCCGCATCGTCGCCTACCGGTCGTCGGGCGCGCTGCCCCTCCGGGTAAACAGGCGTTGGAGCGGGCAGCCACCGCGGCGGCGCTGGCCATCATCAAACAACTCGCGGTCTCTGCCGTGGAGAGCAAGTTCCGTGGCGACTTCCTGCGCGACGTCCTGGCCGGCACCGCGGGCGAACTGCCGGAGGTCATCGAGCACTGCACGGACCTCGGCTGGGACATCGACCGGCCGATGGTCGTCGTCGTGGCGCAGCTCGACCCGGACGACCGGCTTCCGGCGCACGAGCCGCGCGCGGTCCTGCGATCGCCGCACGAACGGTTCACGTCCGCGTGGCAGCAAGTGGTCCGCGCTTTGCGACAAGCGCCGCGCCGGTAGTGGGCTTCCGCCAAGAGGTGGTGACTCTGCTGCCCATTGAGCTGCCACCCGACACGGACACCACTGAAGCCCGCCGGATCGCCGCAGCGGCCGTGCAGCGTGTCGTCACGGCTGTGTCGGGGGATCGCGGTGGCGGTCGCCGATCGTTCTGCGCCGGGGTCAGCCGGGTGATCAGCGGTCCAGCCGGCGTGGCAGAGGCATATCTTCAGCGCCCGCAAGGCGGTCGTCGTCGGGCGGCGCACCCGTGGCCACGGCACGGTTGCCCATTTCGATTCCACTCGGCGTGCACCGGCTGCTCTCACTCGTCCCCGATCCGGCGGAGCTGCGCGCCTTCGCCGACGAGGTGGCTGCGCGAACTCGCAGCGAAAACGTCGGAGGCCGCGGATCTGCGGCACACCCTGCAGACGCTGCTGATACCAATCTCAACGTCGCCGAGACGGCGCAGAGCGCTGCACTTTCTACTCACAACACGCTTCGTCTACCGGATCGGCAAGCTCGGAGCGCATCGTCGGGCCGTTCACCACCGACCCGCATCTGCGGCTCGATGTGGCCCTCGCCTTGCAGGTCGTCGAGATGCGTGGACTCTAGTCGTCGCGTGTCCGCCCTACTGTGAGACCCAACATAGAGTCGAGGGGGACTCCGGAGCCGTGAAGCCACCACCGTTCGGCTACTTGCGACCGGAATCGCTCGACGACGCACTCCGGCTGCTCGAGGGAGTCCGGCAACGATGCCAAGGTGCTCGCCGGCGGGCAGAGCCTGGTCCCGCTGCTGTCGATGCGACTGGCCGCTCCGCGGCAGCTCGTCGACATCAACCGCGTGTCCGAGCTGGCCTACGTCCGCGTGGACGGGAACACCGTGCGCGTTGGCGCCTTGGCCCGGCAAGCCGACGTCGAGCGCGACGATCGGGCCGCCGCGGTGCAGCCGCTGCTCCGGCAAGCCCTGCGGCTCGTCGCGCACCCGACGATCCGCAATCGAGGCACGGTCGTCGGGAGCCTGGCGCACGCCGATCCGGCCGCCGAGCTCACCGCCGTGCTCGCTGTGCTCGGGGAGCGGTCCGGCTGGCCTCGGCTCGCGGCGATCGGACGGTTCCAGCGGAGCAGTTTTTCGTCGGGCCACTTTCCACGAGCGCGGCGGCCGACGAACTGGTCGTGGAAGCAAGCTTTCCGGGGCGGCTGCCACGCAACGGAAGCGCATTCGTCGAGGTCTCCGCCGCCACGGCGACTACGCGATCTGCGGCGTCGCCGTGTGCGTCACCGTTGACGAGGACGGCGAGCTTCGAGCCGGTAAGGCAGCGTTCATCTCGGTCGGCCCGACGCCCGTCGTCGTCGAGCTGAGCGAGTCGGTGGCGGGCACGCACCCCGGTGGGGATCTTTCCGATGTCCACGATGCCGTGTGCGCGGCGGTGACCCCGGAACCAGACATCCACGCCAGCGCCGAGTACCGACGCCACCTCGCCGGTGTGCTTGCCGTCCGGGCGATACGCGAGGCCGCGCAGCGGGCGGCGGCATGACCGTGTTGCCCGAAGAACCGTTCGACGTCCGGCTGACACGTCAATGGCGCGGCGCCAGGCGCGCGTCCGTCCCGGCGCGCCGGCTGCTCCGACTTCCTCCGCCACGACGTCGGCCTCACCGGGACTCATGTCGGCTGCGAGCACGGCGTGTGCGGCGCCTGCACGGTGTTGCTCGGACGGCCGACCGGTGCGCGTCCTGCCTGCTGCTGGCCGTCACCACCGACGGCGGCGGACGTCACCACCGTCGAGGGCTGGCCGAGCCGGACGGCACGCTGTCGCCGGTACAGCAGGCGTTCGCAGACTGCCACGGGCTGCAGTGCGGCTTCTGCACGCCGGGATTCCTCACCACGATCACCGCCGGGCCTCCGCGAGACACCCCGACCCGACGCGAGACGAGGCACGGGAGATGATCGCCGGCAACCTATGCCGCTGCACCGGATACCAGAACATCATCGCGGCCGTGCGTGCGTGCGGCTGAGCTCCGCGACAGGCAGCCGTGAGTACTCGAATGTTCGGTCAGCCGATTGTCGCGGCGTCGAGGACCCGCGCTGTCCTCGTCGGCCGTGGCGCGTATCTCGACGACCTGGGCCGGGACGCGTTGGCGGCGGCATTCGTCCGGTCGCCGTATGCGCATGCCCGGATCACGGACATCGACGTCTGCGCCGCGTTCGAGGTCGATGATCTCGTTGCCATTTACACCTACGACGATCTCGCCGGGCCGGCTCGCCGAGCCCGCTCCCGCTGCTGATCCCGCACCCGACGCTCACCCACGGCCGCACGCCGCATGCCCGCTGGCGCAGTGACGAGGTCAACCACGTCGGGCGAGGCCGTCGCGATGGTCATCGCCCGCGACCGCTACCTCGCCGAGGACGCCGCCGAGCGGATCGTCGTCGGCTACGAGCCGCTGCCGCGCGGTGGTCGGTGTCGAAGCCGCCCGCGCGGCCGAGCACCTCGTCCACGACGACGTCCCCGGCAACGTGGCGGCCCGCATGGTGCAGGAGCACGGCGACGCGCGTGGCCGCGATCGCTTCGGCGCCGCACATCGGCTAGCCCTCGACCTGCAGATCGAGCGCTCCGCGTCGACGCCGTTGGAGGCCCGCGGCGTGCTGGCTCGCTGGGATACCGAAGCCGCGTCGACTGCGGATCTGGTCGTCGACCCAGACCGCCACCGGACTGCGCGCGGCCGTCGCGGCCAAGCTGCAGCCTCGACCTGGCCGACGTCGAGCGTGCATCACCCCGGACGTCGGCGGCGGGTTCGGCGTCAAGATCAATGCACCCGTGGCCCGAGGAGGTGCTCGTCGCCGTTGGCGCGCGCAGCTGCTCGACCGGCCGGTCAAGTTCACCGAGGACCGCCGAGAGCATTTCATCGCGTCAGCGCGCACGAGCGCGCGCCAGCTGCACCACGTCCGAGGTCGGCTTCGACGACGACGGGCGGACTGCTCGGGCTGTCGACGTGCGGTTCTGGCACGACAACGGCGCCTACATCCCGTACGGCCTCATCGTGCCGATCGTCACGTCGACCCAGCTGCTCGGGCCGTACAAGCCGGGCGTCGTACCGGGTCGAGTTCGACAGCGCTGTACACCAACACCGTGATGGTCACGCCCTACCGGGGCGCCGGGCGGCCGCAGGGCGTGCTTCGTCGATGGAGCGCACGCATGGACGCCATCGCGGCGCGAGCTCGGCCATGACCGGGTCGAGATCCGCGCGGCGCAACTTCATCCAGCCCGAACGAGATGCCCTACGACCAGGGACTGATCTTCCAGGACGGCCGCCCGCTCATCTACGACTCCGGCGACTACCCGGCCGCCATGGACCCAGCTCAACGACGCTCGTCGGCTGGGACGAGTTCGAGTCCTACCGGCGAGCAGGCTCGGCAGGGGCGCCGGGTCGGCATCGGGCTCGCCTGCTACGTCGAGGGCACCGGGGTCGGCCCGTACGAGGGCGGCCACGTGCAGGTCGAGACGTCGGGCCGGGTCAAGGTCGCGACCGGGCCTGACCACCCAGGGCCAGGGCCACCAGACGGTGCTCGCGCCAGATCGTCGCCGACGAGCTCGGCGTGCCGATCGAGGACGTCCAGGTCGTCACCGGCGACACCCGCCGGATGCCGCTACGCGGTCGGCACGTTCGCGTCCCGCGCGGCGGTCATGAGCGGCTCCGCGATCGCACTGGCCGCCCGCAGCGGCGCGCGAGAAGGCGCTGCGGGTGGCGGCTGAGGCGACTGGAGGCCAGTCCGGACGACCTGGAGATCGACGACGGGCTGGTGCACGGTCAAGGGCGTCCGGGCAACGGGATCGCGCTCAGGCACGGTCGCGGTGCTGTCGCAACCCGCTGCGCTATGCGTTCGACGAGGCCTCGAAGGCCGCCACCCAGTTCGCGGTCGGCGATCAGGAGCGAGCCGCCGGTCGCCGAGGACGACGAGCCCGGGCTCGAAGGGCGCGACTTCTACTCGCCGCCGTGCGAGCAACATTCGCCTGCGGCATGCACGCCGCCATCGTGGAGACCGATCCGGACACGGCCGAGATCACGATCCTGCGCTACTGCGTGGTGCACGACTGCGGCAGACTGATCAACCCGACGCATCGTCGAGGGTCAGATCCACGGCGGCGTCGCTCAGGGCGTCGGCGGCGCGCTGTACGAGCGGATGGCCTACGACGAGCACGGGCAGCTGCAGAACGCCTCGTTCATGGACTTTCTGATGCCGTACGTCACCGAGGTGCCGTCGCAGATCGAGATCGACCATCTCGAGACGCCGTCGCCGCTGAACCCACTCGGCATCAAGGGCGCCGGCGAGGCTGGCGTCATCCCATCGGCCGCCGTCTTCGCCGCCGCAATCGAGGACGCCGAGGGCATTCCCGATCACCCGGATGCCCATCTCACCGAGCGAGCCGTTCGCGCTGCGCGCAACAGCACCGGAAGGCCAGCCGATGAAGGTCAGCGATGAGGTCATGCTGCACGGCTCGATCGACGAGGTCTGGCAAGCGATCAACGACCCGGCGGTGCTGGTGCGCACCATTCCCGGTTGTGAACTCCTCGAGGTGACCGGACCGGACCGCTATCGAATCGTCGTCAGCGCCGGCGTCGCGGCGATTCGTGGGACGTACTCGGGCGAGGTCTCGTTGCACGATCAGCAGATGCCGACATCCTTCGTGCTCACCGCATCCGGGGCGGGTGTCCTGGGACGGTGCGCACGGACGTGGCCGTGACGCTGACCGGGGATGGCTCTGGTGGCACCCGGCTGCGATACGACGCGGATGCTGAGATCGGCGGCGTCATCGCGGGCGTGGGTCAGCGCATGCTCACGGCCGTCGCCAAGAAGACGGCGGGCGAGTTCTTCTGCTGCGGTCGACGACGTGCTCACCGGCGCGACGCCGGTGGCGCGTCGACGCGCAGCGAGCCCCGGCGCGGAGTCGGCGGGTCGCACGTTCGTCGCTCCCGTACCGGCGGGTCGCACGCCCAACGGGTTTCTCTCCGGAGCCATCGTGGGTGGGGCAATCGCTATCGCCGGCGTGCTGGTCGGACGGTTGCTCGGACGGCGGCCCTGATGCGCCCGGTGACCGTCGCCGCGGTCCAGGTCGCACCCTCGCCCGAGTCCCTGACGTCGGCCAGCATCGCCGACAACACGCTGCGCGCCGTCGCATTGATCCGACGCTGCCACGAGGCGACCGGCGCCGAGCTCATCGTGCTGCCCGAATCGGTCACGACCGGGTTCACCCCAGGAGTCGACCCGGCCCAGCTGTGGGAGCTCGTGAGCGACCTGCCCGGCCCGCTACTCGACCCGTTCACCGAGGTCGCCGCCGAGTTGGGGATCCACCTCGTCCTGGGCACGTACCGACGGGGTTCGGCGCCCGCCGTCGTGCACAACGCAGCTGTGGTGATCGGCGGGAGCGGAACGCTCCTCGGGACGTATCGCAAGACGCATCCGTTCGGAGGCGAGCGGGCGCGACCGGGGCGGTTGGGTGACGCCCGGCGACGACGTGCTCGTCGTGGACACGCCGCTCGGCCGGATCGGCGTGATCATCTGCTTCGACGGCGACTACCCCGAGCTCGCCCGCATCACGGCAATCCGCGGGGCGGAGATCATCTGCCGGCCGTCCGCGCTGCTGCGCTCGGCCGACCTGTGGGAGCTGACGAATCGAGCCCGCGCGTACGACAACCACGTCTACCTCATCGGCAGCAACGCGACCGGCGTGGATCCGGCCGGCACGATCTACTTCGGCAACTCGATGATCGTCACGCCGATCGCCGAGGTCGTAGCCCGCGCGGCGTCGCACGAATGCTGGATATCCGCCCGCCTCGACCCGAGGACGGCGCTGTCGTCGCTCACGCCGGGGTCGTTCGGTGCCCCAGCCGTTCGACCACCTCGCGGACCGTAACCTGGCAGTCATTCGCCGCCACGCTGACGCTCTTCTGGGCGAGGCGAGCTCACCCTTCCCGCGCACCGGTCGCGACACCGACGTGGTCGATTGATCGCAGGACGAGGTCGCGGTCCGGTGTCGCTAGCAGGCGGGGTGATCACCATCACCGGGTCCACCTGGCCGCATCGGCGGCCTGGTCGCTCGGGCACTGGCAGCCGAGGGGATGCCGCTTCCGCCTGGTCGTTCGCGATGCGGGGCGCGCCCCTGACCTGGCCCGGGCCGAGGTCCGAACGGCGGACTATGCGGATGGCGACGCGGGTCCGGCGGGCTCTGGACGGTGCCGGCACCGTGCTGATGGTCTCGGGCGCGGAGGCGCCAGAACCGGCTCGACGCGCACCGCACGTTCGTCGATGCCGCCGCGGCCGCGGACATCAGCCACCTCGTCTACACGTCGTTCCTCGCCGCGGCGCCGAGGGCCACGTTCACGCTGGCCCGTGACCACTGGGCCACCGAGGAGCACATCCGGTCGACCGGCCTGCCGTTCACCTTCCTGCGCGACAGTCTGTACGCCGACTTCATGCCCCGAATGGTCGGCGACGACGGCGTGCTGCGCGGTCCGGCGGCCGACGGCCGGGTGAGCGTGGTTGCCCAGGCTGATGTGGCCGCGGCTGCGGTTGCGGTGCTGGAGATCGCCGCGAACCCATCAGGGCCGGACGTACGACCCTCACCGGGCCGGCCGCCGTCACCCTGCACGAGGCCGCGCAGCTCATGGGCAAGCACCGGCCGCGCGGTGCGCTACGAGCCGGAGACCGTCGAGCAGGCCTATGCCTCCCGCGCGTCGTACGGCGCCCCTCGATGGCAGCTCGATGCCTGGGTATCTACCTACACCGCCATCGCAAACGGGGAACTCGCGATCGTGTCCGACGCTGTCGCTCGGCTAACCGGGCGACCGTCGATGCCGCTCGCCGCCGTGCTGAGCGGGATCGGGTAGGCGCGGCGGCGCGACTGAATCCGGCGTCCGGATTCGGCAGTAGTCGCCGTCGAGGGCCGCAAGGGCTGCCGGTTAACTCGGCGTCATGCCAGGCCGCCGGATCCGCATCGGAGTTGACACCGGCGGGACGTTTACCGACGTCGTCGCAGTCGATGAAGACACCGGCCAGATCGTTACCACCAAGACACCGTCGACGCCGACCGATCCGGCCGAGGGATTCCTCCTTGGCGTAGTGAAGATGCTCAGGGTGATCGAGGCCAATCAGCGCGTCATCACGACCATCAGCCACGGCACGACCGTTGCCACCAATCAGCTGCTCGAAGGGCGGATCGCGCGCCTCGGGTTCATCACCACCGACGGCTACCAGTTCGTGCTGGAGATCGCCCGGCAGTCGGTGCCGGACGGATACGGGAACAGCTACTTCTGGGTCAAGCCGGACCGCATCGTCTCTCCCGACCTGGTGCGCACCGTCCGCGGCCGACTCGACTACACCGGCGCCGAGCTCGAGCCGTTCGACGAGATACAGGCCGTTGCCGCGGCTCGCTTCTTCGCCGAGCGGGGCATCGACACGATTGGTGTCTGCTTCCTGCACGCCTACGCCAACCCGTCGCACGAGCTGCGCATGCGTGAGGTGCTCGGTCGAGGAGCATCCCGCCGCAGTCGTTTCGTTGTCCTGCGAGGTGCTGCCGGAGTATCGGGAGTACGAGCGGTCGGTGACGACGCTCGTGGATGCCGCCGTGAAGCCCACCATCGGCCGCTACGTCCAGTCCGTCACGCGCCGGCTGGCCGAGCTTCGTCCCTCCGGACCGCCTATCCCGTTCTACGTGATGAAGTCCAACGGCGGAGTGCTGTCGGGCACCGAGGTGGCTCATCAGCCGATCACAACCGTGCTGTCCGGGCCAGCTGCCGGGCGCTCGGTGCCGCGCTGGTTGCCCGCCAAGCCGGGTTCGACCGGGTGCTGACCTGCGACGGAGGCGGCACCTCGACCGATGTGTCGGTCGTCCTCGACGGCGAGCCGACACTGACGACCGAGGGACGGATCGGCGCGTTTCCGTCCAAGATTCCGATGATCGACGTCGTCACCGTCGGTGCGGGCGGCGGCTCGGTGGCCTGGATCTCGCCCGACTGCGCACTCAAGGTCGGGCCGCGATCGGCCGGCGCCGTGCCCGGCCCCATGTGCTATCCGGCCGGCGGCAGCGAGGTAACCGTGACCGACGCACACGTCGCGCTCGGGCGCATCCCGCCCAGCCTGCTCGGCGGCGAAATCCCGCTTGACGCCGAGCGGAGCCGGTGCGGTGTTGCCGAGCTCGGCGCCAAGGTCGGGCTCGGCCTGAAGTCATGCGCCACGGGGATCCTCGAGGTATCCGCGTGGAATCAAGCCAACGCTCTCCGGCAGATCACGGTTCGGCGCGGGCTCGACGTGCGGGAGTTCACGTTGACCACGTTCGGTGGGTCGGGCTCGCTGCTGTTGTGCCGGCTCATGGACATCCTGTCGATCAGGCAGGCGCTGGTGCCGATCAACCCCGCGAGCCTGTCGGCGTTCGGTCTGCTGACGGTCGACGTCAAGAACGACTACGTGCGGACTGCCGTTGCCCGCCATAACGAGCTGGAAATGAGCGCCCTGGCGGAGTTGTACGACAGCCTGGAGGTCCAGGCCGCCGCAGCGCTCGATCGGGAAGGTTTTGCGCCGAGTCGGCAGCGGTTGCTTCGCAGCGCGGATCTGCGGTATTTCGGTCAGGCCTTCGAGGTCCGGGTGCCGGTTCCGGACGGCCCGATCGACCCGGCGACCACCGACGTCGTGGCGGCAGCGTTTCACCGTGCCCACCGCGCGGTGTACGGCTACGACTTCGTTGGCGATGAACGCCAACCGGTGGAGTGGGTGAACGTTCGGGTCACCGGCGTGGGCCCGATAGCCGCCCCGCGACTTCCCGACCTCCCGGCCCGAGAGAAGGCGGCTTCGTCCGGACATCGCCCGGTGTGTCTCGACAGTTCCGAGTGGGTCGACACCGAGATCTACTGGCGGCCCGATCTCGCACCGGGCCAGCACCTCGATGGGCCTGCGGTCGTCGAGGACTTCGGCTCCACCGTTCCTCTGCACGCCGGGTTCTGGGCGGACGTCGATACGGTCGGCAATCTGATCATCACCCGGAGCCCGCGATGAGCGAAGTGGGCACGGTCGGGGACGGAAGTAGGCCTGATGCGAGCGGACCCGCTCCCGATCGGCCCGCTGTCGATCCGGTGCTCGTGGAGATCGTCGCCGGCAGCCTGGCTTCGATCGAGGCCGAGGTCGAGACGGCCATCGCGCGGACCGCTCGCTCGCCGATGATCCGCGACGCTCACGACTTCCGGGTCGGCATTCACGACCGCCGGCTGCGGAAGCTCACCGGACGGTCCTACAGCGCTCTGGTGCACCCGGTGGCGCGGGACTACCCGCTCGACACGATGCGACCAGGCGATGTCTTCTTCCACAACGACGTCTACCTGTCCGAGGGCGGGATCGGCCATCTGCCGGATCTGTGCGTCACCGTGCCGGTCTTCTGCGACGAGTGCCGTCGTGGCGTTCGTCCAGGCGTTCGGCCACCACGACGACATCGGCGGCATCGTGCCCGGATCGATGCCGAGCCACGCCAGGACCGTGTTCGAAGAAGGGCTGATGGTCCCGCCGATCCGGCTCTGGGACGAGGGACGCCCCAACACCGCCGCGCTCGCGATCATGGCCCGTAACTCGCGGATGCCGGAGTCGCTTGCCGCCGACCTGGACGCCGAGTGCAGCGCCAGCCTGATGGGTGCCCGGCGGTTGGGCGAGCTGTTCGACCGGTACGGCCGGAACGCGGTCGAGGCCTGCTTCGACACGATCATCGAGCGCACCACGGAAACGTTTCGCCGCGAGATCCTCGCGAAGATCCCGGTCGGGCAGCTGGGTCTGGGAGGACTACGCGGAGCAGGACGGTGTCGACCCACCCCGGCTGCACGCCGAGCGCATCACCCTGACCCGGACCGGTCCCGGCGATCCGTCCGGCGAACGATTGATCCTCGACTTCACGGGCACCGGGCCGCAGGCGAAGGGCCCGATCAACCATTGCGGCGACTATGCCGACGGCAACTTCCTCAAGAAGTGGCTGGCGCCGATCCTGCGCAACCTCGCCGACACCCCGGAGCGGATGGCCGAGCTGGACGTTAACGAGGGTGTCGTGCCACTGATCGAGATGCGATTTCCGCCGCCCGGCACGTTGCTTACTCCGGTCTTTCCGGCGCCGACCAACGCCCGGACATTCGTCATCCTGCGGCTACTCGGAGTGCTGGCCGGCGCGCTGGCCAAGGCCGTTGACGGCCGGATGCCGGCTGACCAGGAGACGATTCGGTACACCGGCGTGTACGGGCAGGACCGCGACGGCCGGCCCTATCTCATGCGCGAGGTCCTCGGCGGTGGCTCGGGTGGCCGCTACTACGCCGACGGGGAGGACACGATCCACATCGTGCCCGACTCCCGCAATCTGCCGACGGAGTTCACCGAGTCGAGGTTCCCGGTGCTCGTCGAGCGCCTCGGGTTGGCCGTGGATTCGGGGGCCGGGGAGTTCCGTGGCGGCCTCGGCTACGAGAAGCACATTCGGATGCTTCGTGACGGGTACTTCATGTCGATAGCTGACCGTTCGATCCTGAGCTGCTGGGGCGTGAACGGTGGTCAGGCCGGTCGGCCCTTCGAGGTGACGATCGACCCGGACGGGCCGCACCAGCGGACCGTAGGCGCGCTGACCGATGCAGAGCCGGTACGGGCGGGTGAGGTCATCCGCATCCGTACCACCGGTGGTGGCGGCTGGGGGGATCCGCTGGGCAGGCCGCCGACGGCCGTGGCCCGCGATGTGCAGTGGGGCAAAGTCTCGGTCGATGGCGCGCGTGAGGACTACGGCGTCGTCCTCGTCAACGGCGCCGTCGACCCGCTGGCCACCCAAAGCCTCCGCGCCGGGACGCGTGCGGCCCGGTCCGCTGATCCGGCATTTTTCGACCGCGGCCCTGGCTACGCGACACTGTCAGGCGGCGCGCCGAACAGCGACCTGGACTGGCTCGACGGAGCTACGCGAGGCTGACCACGTGCCGGGACGACGAGGGACTCCGCGCCGTCTTCGTCGATCGGATGCGACCGCCTGAGGAGGACGCCCGTGCCTGATGCCATCGAGGTCCGCAAGGTTCCGTTACGGAGTGTGGCTGACGCGACCGGCCTGGCCACCCTGATCGACGACGGAGTGATCAACGCCGACCGGGTCGTCGCCGTCATCGGCAAGACAGAAGGCAACGGAGGCGTGAACGACTACACGCGGATCATCGCCGACCGCGCGTTCCGCGAAGTCCTGGTGGCCAAGGGCACGCGCAATGCGGCCGCCGTACGCGAGATTCCGATCGTGTGGTCTGGCGGCACCGACGGGGTGCTCAGCCCCCACGCCACCGTGTTCGCGACCGTGCCAGCGGCCGCCGCCATGCGCAGCGACGAGCCCAGGCTCACCGTCGGGTACGCGATCAGCGACGTTCTGCTACCGGAGGAGATCGGCCGGGCGAGATGATCCGAAAGGTTGCGGACGCGGTCCGGGTCGCCATGAAACAGGCCGGAATAGCCGATGCCGGCGACGTGCACTACGTGCAAACGAAGACCCCGCTGTTGACCATCGACACGATCCGAGAGGCCCGGTCGCGAGGCCACGAGGTATTCACCGAGGACACGCTCGCCTCCATGGACGTCTCCAACGGCACGACTGGCGCTGGGTATCGCGGTGGCCCTGGGCGAGATCGCCATGCCGCGCGACGAGGAGGTGCTCCGTGACCGGCGGCTGTACTCGTCGGTGGCGTCCTGCTCGTCGGGTGTGGAGCTCGACCGGGCCCAGGTCGTCGTCGTCGGGAACGCACGCGGCGTCGGCGGCCGGTACCGCATCGGGCACTCCGTCATGGCGGACGCACTGGACAGCGATGGCATCTGGGCCGCTATCCGCGACGCCGGGCTCGACCTGCCTGACCGGCCGCATCCGGGCGATCTAGGCGGTCGCCTCGTGAACGTGTTCCTCAAGTGCGAGGCCAGCCAAGACGGTCAGGTACGAGGACGCCGCAACGCCATGCTGGACGACTCCGACGTGCACTGGCATCGGCAGATCAAGGCCTGTGTTGGTGGCGTCGCCGCGGCCGTCACCGGCGACCCGGCGGTCTTCGTCTCCGTGTCGGCGGCCCACCAGGGTCCGGACGGCGGCGGTCCGGTAGCCGCGATCGTCGACCTTGGCTGATCGCCTTGGTTTAGGCTCGACCGTGCCATGAAGACCTTCGACTCGCTGTTCGTCGAGCTCGCGGAACGGCAACGCAACCGCCCGGCCGGATCGTCGACCGTCGAAGCGCTGGACGCTGGAGTGCACGCACAGGGGAAGAAGGTTCTCGAGGAAGCGGGCGAGGTGTGGCTGGCCGCCGAGCACGAGACTCCGGAGCGGACCGCGCAGGAGATCAGCCAGCTGCTCTATCGCGTGCAGGTGATCATGCTGGGGCAGGGAATCACGCCCAACGACGTCTACCGACATCTCTAGCGTCGACCCCGACACCGTCTGTCCTGCAGAGATAGGTCACTGATCATGTCCCAGCCGCTACGCATCGCCGTCCCGAACAAGGGGACCTTGGCCGATCCGGCGAGCCAGATGCTCGCCGAGGCTGGCTATCGCGAGCGGACCGACACCCGCGAGCTCGTTTTGCTGGATGCCGAGAACGACACGGAGTTCTTCTTCTTGCGCCCCGGGACATCGCGATCTACGTCGGCGCGGGCCGGGTCGACGTCGGCATCACCGGTGAGGACTTGCTCCTCGATTCGGGCGCCATTGCGGTACCCATCCTGCAGCTGGGCTTCGGCGCCTCGACGTTCCGTTTCGCCGGTCGGCCGGGTAGTGCCTCATCGGTCTATGACCTCGCGGGCTCCGTATCGCCACCGCGTATCCCGGCATCGTGGCGGCGCATCTGGCCGCTAAAGGCGTCGAGGCTAGGGTGATCCGTCTCGACGGCGCCGTCGAGACGGCCGTGCGGCTCGAAGTGGCCGACGTGATTGCCGACGTGGTCTCGACCGGCACGACGTTGCGCAACGCCGGACTCGAAGTCTTCGGCGACCCACTGCTCGTCAGCCAGGCCGTCCTCGTGCGCCGCACCGGCGCGCCCGAGTCGGCGCGAGTCGATCAACTCGTGCGCCGCCTGCACGGTGTGATCATTGCCCGTCGTTACGTGCTCATGGACTACGACATCCGCGACGACTTGGTCGAGAAGGCGGTTGCGATCACCCCGGGCATCGAGTCACCGACGGTGGCCCCGTTGCATGAGCAAGGCTGGTCGGCTGTCCGCTCGATGGTGCCGAGCCGCGATACGAACCGGATCATGGATGAGCTGTGGGAGCTGGGCGCCCGCGGGATCCTGGTCACGAGCATCCACGCGTGCCGGCTATGACCACGCAAGCGCCACGGGACCTGGTCGTCATCCGCGCGACCAGTACGAACCGCACGGATCTCGATCGCCGCATCGGCGATCATCCTGATCGTCTTCGTCCTAACGGCGATCGTCATGCCGCACGCGAATGCCGGCATCCAGTTCAACTGGAAGGACCAAGTCGGAACGGCCGTCATCGGCGTGATCATCGCGGGCACGGCCCTGTTGCCCACCCGGCCGCGGTTGCGTGCGGACATCCACAGCGTGCGGACTCGGGCCTACCTCGGCCCATTCCGGAGATCCCCTGGGACCTGATCGTCGCAGTGCAGTTCCCGGACAAGCTGCGGTTCGCGCGCCTCGTCCTCCCCGGAGAGGAGACGATCGCGCTGTACGCGGTGCAGCGTTTCGACCGCGAGCGGTCGGTCGCCGTCATGCGCGGTTTGCGAGCCTTGCACGAAGCGGCATCAACCACGCCGCCCTCAGACTGATATTCTGTGAAAGCGACCAAACCTCCGCACCCGCGGAGGCGTGCAAGCGGATGCCCTTCGGTATCGTCACGCGGACGAATCACCGCCGGCGTGACGTGCCCGAGCCTCCCACCCGTGCCACCGGCATCACGAGGTGCGCCGGGTCCGGTCCGTGTCGCCCGGTACCTTCCCGGGCGAACACTGCGCAGCCATGCGTGGTGTCGGGTCATCGACCCGGACGGACTGGTCGGTACGGGCCTCGCGCGCACATGAGCGCTGCGGGGCCCTCGTTCGTTCCGGACGAAGGCGCCGCGACACGGCAGTTCCGACGACCCTGGGAGGTCCCATCAGTTCTGAACCGAGGATCAACGACCGGATCCGAGTGCCGGAGGTACGCCTCGTCGGTCCCGAGGGTGAGCAGGTCGGCATCGTGCCGATCGGCAAGGCCCTCGAACTGGCGGCGGAAGCCGATCTGGACCTGGTCGAGGTGGCCCCGATGGCACGACCGCCTGTTGCCAAGCTCATGGACTACGGCAAGTTCAAATACGAGAGTGCACAGAAGGCGCGGGAGGCCCGGCGCAACCAGTCCCTCACTGTCATCAAGGAGATGAAACTTCGCCCCAAGATCGACTCCCACGACTACGAGACGAAGAAGGGTCACGTCGAGCGGTTCCTGGAGGCAAGGCGACAAGGTGAAGGTGACGATCATGTTCCGCGGCCGCGAGCAATCCCGACCCGAACTCGGGTTCCGCTTGTTGCAGCGGCTGGCCACGGACGTCGCCGACCTCGGCTTCGTCGAGTCCTCGCCCAAGCAGGACGGCCGCAACATGATCATGGTGGTGGCACCGCATCGCGGCGCGCGCACTCGTACGGTTCGCGATTCGGGGCGGGATGCCGAGATCGCGTGACGCACAACTGAAGAAAGCGATACGACTGATGCCAAAGAACAAGACTCATAGCGGGATGAAAAAGCGCGTCAAGGTGACGGGCACCGGCCGGCTGCTGACCGAGCACGCTGGTAAGCGCCACTTGCTCGAGCGCAAGCCCTCGCGTCTGACCCGGCGCCTCACCGGGACCAAAGAGGTATCTGGAGCCGACGCGTACCGCGTCAAGAAGCTGCTCGGCCGCTGAGCCGACCCGACCCATCCGCTGCCGGTCACGCACGGCAGCCCGACGAGCAAGGAAAGCAACCGTGGCACGCGTCAAGCGGGCAGTGAACGCCCACAAGAAGCGCCGAGGCACGCTGGAAGCGGCGTCCGGCTATCGCGGGCAGCGCTCGCGCCTCTACCGCAAGGCAAAGGAGCAGCTGCTCCATTCAGCCACCTACCCTATCGCGATCGGAAAGCCCGCAAGGGCGATTTCCGCCGTCTGTGGATCACTCGGATCAACGCCGCGGCCCGCGCGAACGACATCACCTACAACCGGTTCATCCAAGGCCTCGACTCGCCGGGATCACCGTTGACCGAAAGGTCCTGGCGGACCTCGCCGTCACCGACGAGGCCGCGTTCGCCGCGCTTGCTGCAGTGGCGAAGGATGCGGTAGCCGCAGAAGGAACCGGCGGCGCCCACACCTCGGCGGCCTGAGCCGTCACCGACCTAACCATTCGTGATCTTGGACTTACTGCCCCAGAGCGGCGATAGGTCCAAGATCATCAAGAAGATCGCCGTCCCGTGCTTGCTGATTCCAACGCCCGGCTCGCCGCCGCGCGGCGGCTGACCGATCGGCGGGCGCGTCGTGACACCGGTCGCTTCCTCGCCGAAGGCTCGCCCGCGGTCTCCGAAGCCTTAGGGCGTCCGGGTTCGGTCGTCGAGGTCTTCGGGACGATCTCCGGATTGCGGCGCCATGCCAAGCTGCTCGCCGCGGCCGAGGTGCCCGTGTATGAGATCAGCTCGAAGGCCGCGGCAAAGCTGTCCGAGACGGCCTCGCCGCAGGGCATTGTGGCAGTCTGCCGAGCCGTTGACGTGCCGCTCGAGAGGGCGCTGGCGCGCGACGCCCGGTTGGTGGTTGTCCTCGTAGACGCGAATGATCCCGGAAACGCCGGCACCATCGTGCGTACTGCGGATGCCGCCGGGGCGGACGTGGTGGTGTTCGCCGGTCGCAGCGTCGACGCGTACAACGGAAAGGCGGTGCGCGCTTCGGCCGGAAGCTTGTTTCACCTCGACATCGTCGTGGACGTGAGCCCTGCGGAGGCGATCGCCGCAGGCCGTGCCGCCGGCCTGGCCGTGCTCGCGGCGGCCGGCTCGGGACTCGACAACCTGGACGACCTCGCCGATCGCGGGGCCTTGCGCGCGCCGACGCAGTGGCTTTTCGGCAACGAGGCGAACGGCCTGCCGGCCGAGGTGACCGAAGCTGCGGATCGTTCGGTGCGGGTGCCGATCCACGGCCGCGCGGAAAGCCTGAACCTTGCCGCGGCGGCGGCGGTGTGCCTGTACGCGAGCGCCCGGGCACATCGCGCGACATAACACGCTACGCACCGGATGGAATACTCGCGGACGTCGCTGCCCCTGAGATCTGAGGATTGCATGCCCGAGAGCACCAGCTTCGACCCGGTTGAGGTGAGCACGCTCGCGCCGGACGCGGTGGCACGCAATGTCACCGAGGCGCTCGCCGCCATTGCGGCGGCGTCTGACCTCGACGCGCTCAAGGCCGCCCGGCTCGCCCACGACGGCGACCGGTCCCCGCTTGCGCTCGCGAATCGGGAGATCGGGGCGCTCCCGCCAGCTGCCCGCAAAGCCGCCGGGCAGCGCGTCGGCGCCGCGCGCGCGCGAGGTGCGGGCCGCGCTGGAAGCTCGGGCGATCGAGTTGGCTGCCGAACGCGATGCCCGCGTCCTCATCGACGAAGCGGTCGACGTCACGCTCCCCTCAGATCGGCGCGTCGAAGGTGCTCGCCATCCGCTCACGACGATTCAGGAGCTGTTCGCGGACATCTTCGTCGCCATGGGGTACGAGGTCGCCGAAGGTCCGGAGATCGAGGCCGAGTGGTTCAACTTCGATGCGCTGAACATCCCGCCCGACCACCCCGCGCGAACCCTCATGGACACGTTCTTCGTCGGCTCCGAGGACTCGGGGCTGGTGCTGCGCACCCATACCTCGCCCGTGCAGATTCGGACGATGCTCGCCCGAACTCCGCCGATCTACGTCGTGTGCCCCGGCAAGGTGTTCCGCACCGACGAGCTCGACGCCACCCATACCCCGGTGTTTCACCAGATCGAGGGCCTCGCCGTCGACGAAGGCATCACCATGGCCCACCTGAAGGGCACGCTCGATCACATGGCGCAGGCGATGTTCGGACCGGGATCGTGACCCGGCTGCGGCCGTCCTACTTCCCGTTCACCGAGCCGTCCGCCGAGCTGGATCTGCTGTGCTTCGTGTGCCGGGGCCAGTCGGTCGGCAACCCGGACTGGGACTGCCGCACCTGCGACAGCGAAGGCTGGATCGAGTGGGGCGGCTGCGGGATGGTCAATCCCCGGGTGCTGCGCGCATGTGGGGTCGACCCCGAGCGGTACAGCGGATTCGCCTTCGGCATGGGCATCGAGCGAACCATGATGTTTCGCAACTCGGCGGCTGACATGCGGGACATGGTCGAGGGCGACGTGCGGTTCACCCAGGCGTTCGGCATGGAGGCCTGATGCGCGCATCTGTGAGCTGGGTGGCCGAGTCCGTCGACCTCCCGCCTGGCACTACTCCGCGCCAGCTCGGCGACGCTCTCGTGCGCGTCGGCCTGGAGGTGGAGCGGGTGGACGCGGCCGCTGATGCCGTGTCCGGGCCCGTCGTCATCGGCCGGGTCTGGTCGATTGCGACCGAGCTGCAGAGCAACGGCAAGACGATCCGGTGGTGCCAGGTCGACGTCGGGGAGTCCGAGCGACGCGGCATCGTCTGTGGCGCACACAACTTCGTGGTCGGAGACTTGGTCGCCGTCGCATTGCCCGGCGCGGTGTTGCCTGGCGGGTTTGCGATCTCGGCCCGCAAGACTTATGGGCACATCTCCGACGGAATGATCTGCTCAGCGCGCGAGCTAGGCATCGGCGACGATCACACCGGGATACTGGTTTTGGCGCCGGATGCGGGACCTCCCGGCAGCGATGCTCTTGTGGCCCTCGGCATGCGTGACGCCGTTTTGGATATCGCGGTCACGCCGGACCGTGGCTATTGCCTTTCGGTACGCGGTCTCGCCCGTGAGGCAGCAGCGGCCTTCGACGCCCCGTTTCATGACGTGGCCGACCGGGTGGCGATCCCGTCGGCCGAGACGCCCGCCTACCCGGTCGTCGTCGACGACCCGGTCGGGTGTGACCGGTTCTCGGCCCGGGTCGTCACCGGGCTCAATCCCACTGCGCAGAGCCCGCAATGGATGCGCTCCCGTCTCACGGGCGCGGGCATGCGTCCCATCTCGTTGGCCGTCGACGTCACGAACTACGTCATGCTGGAGACTGGCCAGCCGCTGCACGCCTTCGACCGCAGCAAGCTCACCGGGCCGCTCGGCGTTCGCCGCGTCCAACCCGGTGAGAAGCTCACCACCCTCGACGGAACCGTGCGCGGGCTCGATCCGGATGATCTCGTGGTCACCGACGACACCGGCCCCATTGCCCTCGCCGGGGTCATGGGCGGCGCGTCGACGGAGATCGATGCTGGGACTGCCGACATCGTGCTCGAGGCCGCCCACTGGCAACCCACGTCGATCGCCCGCGCGGTACGTCGCCACAAGCTGCCGAGTGAGGCGGCCAAGCGGTTCGAGCGCGGGGTGGATCCGGAGATCGCGGCCGTCGCGTTGCAGCGCTGTGTCGAACTGTTGGTCCGGCACGGTGGTGCCATTGCCGCTCCCGGCTTCACGGTCGTCGGATCCGGACCGGCACCCGTCGAGATCCAGCTCCGGATCGCGAGCGCCGGCGAGGTCGCTGGACTCCCGATCGACGCGGCGACGGTCCTGCGGCGGCTCATCCAGGTGGGCTGTGCCGTGCGCGGCGCGGACGTGCTCACCGTCACGCCGCCGAGCTGGCGGCCGGACCTGACCGATCCGGCTGACCTCGTCGAGGAGGTCGTGCGCCTGGTGGGTTATGACCGCGTGCCGTCGGCGCTACCCACTCCGCCGCCCGGTCGCGGGCTGGCCGCCGAGCAGCGGCTACGCCGCACCTTCACGCGGGCGCTCGCCGCATCCGGCTACACCGAGGTGCTGAGTTACCCGTTCGTCTCGCCCTCGGTGCACGACCAGTTCGGCTTGGCCGCCGACGACCCGCGCCGGCGCGCGATCGTCGTCGCCAATCCGCTGTCCGACGCCGAACCAGAGCTGCGGACGTCGCTGTTGCCCGGGCTGCTGGCGACGCTCACTCGAAATCTCGGCCGCGGTCTTCGTGAGCTGTGCCTGTTCGAGATCGGACTGGTATACCTCCCGCGCCCGGCACGCTCCAGCCGTGCCGCGCCCGAGCGTCGCCCACCGGCCGTCAGATGCGGAGCTGGCGGCGCTCGAAGCGGCCCTGCCGGATCAGCCCCGGCACGCTGCCGTCGTGCTGTCCGGACCGCGCGATCGCGCGGGCTGGTGGGGAAGCGGACGTCTGGCCGACTGGACCGAGGCCGTCGAGGCCGCCCGCGTACTGGCCCGGGCCGCCCGAACCGAGCTGACCATTCGCCGCGGCGACCAGCCGCCATGGCACCCGGGCGATGCGCCGAGCTCGTGCTGGACGACGGCGTCATCGGCTACGCCGGCGAGTTGCACCCGCGCGTCGTCACGACTCTGGGGCTGCCGGAACGCACCTGCGCAATGGAGCTCGACCTCGGCGCATTCCAGCCGCCCCCGCCCGCGCCCGCTCCGGAAATCTCGCCATTCCCGCCCGTGCTGCTCGACATCGCCCTGGTCGTGCCGGCCGAGGTCGCGGCGGGCGACGTCCTTGCGGCCATCCGGTCCGGAGCCGGGAATCTGCTCGAGTCAGCTCGGCTCTTCGACGTCTACGCGGACGAGGAGCGGCTGGGACCGCGCGTGAAGTCACTCGCATTCGCGCTGCGCTTCCGGGCCGCCGACCGAACGTTGACCGTCGAGGAGGCTTCGGTCGCGCGGGACGCGGCGGTGGCCCGAGCGGCCGAGCGATTCGGCGCCCGGCTCCGCGCCTGAGTCGCCCGGGTGCGTAATCAACCGGCGAGGTGCTTCATCGCCTCGCGCCGGGATAGCGGGCTGAGGTCGTGGTCCGCGACGAATGTGCGCACCCAGTCGGGGTCGACCCGAGCGTATTGGCGCAGGGCCCAGCCGATTCCCTTGCGCAGGAAGAAGTCTGGGTCGTCGGCGTTCGCCAGGATCGTCGTGGAGAGGAGCGAGAGGTCGGTCCGCTCCTTGGCGTCGAGCTGGCAGATGATCGAGGTTCTGCGTAGCCATCGATCCGGGTCACGCGACCAAGCCAGGATCGTTGGCCGCAGCTCGGCGGGAAATGCCCGTAGGAGCGCGCCGATCCGGTGTGACACTTCGTCGACGTGATCCCACCAGGCCCCGGTTGTGATCATTTCTCTGGTAGAGCGGGAGCAGCACGGGAGTCTGCAGTGGCCGCGCGCTGGACAGCGCCGGTGAGGGCGGTCGCGGCATAGCGCTCTTCGCGATACTCGGCGGGCCGCCAGAGCGCGCGAACCGTTGCTGGCCAGCCCGAGAACGGTCGTCGGTGGTCGCTCGGCGGCTTCAGCGCGCACGATCGCGCGTACTCGTGGCACCGGGACCCCCGGTAGGGCAGCCCGGACTTCATGTACGCCTGCATCTGCGGAGCTCGCACGGGGTCGGCCTCGGCTGCCAGTCGAGCCCGTATCCGGTCGACCAGAACCCGGTCCGTGGCCACACCCGAACGCTATCCGCTGGCGTTGCCTCGAGGGCGCTATCTGCGGATGATCTTGGACTTACCGCAATCTGGTGTCGATTAGTCCACGATCATCGGCCTGCCATTGAGGATGGACCCTCTGTATGAAGTTGCGTCAACATGCATAATAGTCCGCATGGGTTACCGAGTCGCCGTGGCGGGCGCGAGCGGATACGCCGGCGGAGAGCTGCTGCGGCTCCTTGCGGCGCACCCGGATCTCGACGTGACGGCGGCGACTGCGCACGACAATGCGGGCCAGCCTCTGGGCGCCGTCCATCCACAGTTGCGCACACTCGCCCATCTCGTCCTGGCGGACACCGTGCCGCAGGCCGTCGCCGGGGCCGACCTCGTGTTCCTCGCGCTGCCGCACGGCGCCTCGGGATCATTCGCACCGCAGCTGCCGCCGGGCGTCAAGATCGTTGACCTGGGCGCCGATCACCGGCTGACCGACGCGGGGGCGTACGAGCGGTACTACGGCGGTGCGCATCCCGGCGCCTGGACCTACGGTCTGCCGGAGCTTCCGGAGCAACGCACGAAGATCGCTGACTCCACGCGGGTGGCCAATACCGGTTGTTATGCCGTCGCGATCGCGCTGGCCGTGGCCCCACTCATCGCGGCTGGCGTGGTCGAGCGGGACGACCTGGTCGCGGTCGCTGCGAGCGGGACGTCGGGGCCGGCCGCGCCGTCAAGGCGAACCTGCTCGCCAGCGAGGTCATGGGTGACCTCTCGCCGTACAAGGTCGGCTCGCACCAGCACGTTCCCGAGATCTTGCAATGCACCGGCGCGACCACCCTGTCGTTCACGCCCGTGCTGGCGCCGACGCCGCGAGGCATCCTCGCCAGCGTCGCCGCGCGCCCGGCTCGGTTCCGTCACTCTGGACGAGGTCCGCGATGTGCTCGTCGCGGCCTATGGCGCCGGAGGCGTTCGTGCACGTGCTGCCGCCCGGCGAGCAGCCACATACGGCGGCGGTCGCCGGCTCGAGATTGCGCCCATCTGCAGGCGGCAACCGACGTGAGTTCCGGACGCGTCGTCGTCCTCAGCGCAATAGACAACCTGGGCAGGGTGCCGCCGGCCAGGCGGTGCAGAACGCCAACCTGATGCTTGGCCTGCCCGAGACGGCCGGGCTGGCTGTCGACGGGATCGCCCCGTGAGCGTGACGGCGGCCGGCGGATTCCGCGCCGCGGGTGTGGTTGCCGGCCTGAAGGCGTCTGGCGGCCGTGACGTCGCGCTGGTCGTCAATGACGGCCCGTCGGACGCGGCCGCGGCGGTCTTCACCCGCAACCGGGTGCAAGCCGCGCCCGTGATCTGGTCACGGCAGGCGGTCGCCGACGGGCGGCTGCGAGTGGTGGCCCTCAACTCCGGCGGAGCCAACGCGTGCACGGGTTCGGCCGGGTTCGCCGATACCCATGCCACGGCGGAGCACGTCGCGGCCGTACTCGACATCGGGGCCGGCGATGTCGCGGTGTGCTCCACCGGCCTGATCGGCGAGCGGCTCCCGATGGACGCGCTGCTGGCGGGCGTCACGCGCGCGGCGGCGGCTCTGGACAAGGCCGGGGTCCGGATGCCGCGGACGCCATTCGCACTACGGACACGGTGGCTAAGCAGGCGGTGCATGTGCACGCCGACGGGTGGACGGTCGGCGGCATGGCGAAAGGCGCGGGCATGCTCGCGCCGAGTCTCGCCACGATGTTGTGTGTGATCACGACTGATGCCGCCGTCAGCGCGGACCGGCTCGACGTCGTGCTACGCGATGCGGTACGCCGGACGTTCGAGCGGGTCGATGCCGACGGGTGCCTATCCACGAACGACACCGTGATCTTGCTGGCCAGCGGCGCGCATCCGGCATACCCGCTCAGTCGCCGGATCTCGATGTGGCGGTCGAGGCGGTCTGCGCGGATCTGGCCGGCCAACTCGTCGATGACGCCGAGGGCGCCACGAAGCACGTCGCCGTCGTGGTGAGTGGCGCGGCGTCGGAGGATGACGCGGTCGAGGTCGGCCGGGCCATCGCGCGAAACGACCTGCTCAAATGCGCGTTGTTCGGCAACGATCCGAACTGGGGCCGGGTCCTGGCGGCAGTCGGCACGACATCGGCGGCGTTCGAGCCGGACCGGCTCGATGTCAGCATCAACGGGGTCGAGGTCTGTCGGGCGGGCGCGGCCGGGGAGCCGCGGGATCGGGTCGATCTCGCCGGGCGTGCAGTGACGATCGCGGTCGACCTGCACGCAGGCGCCGCGAGCAGCACCATCCGCACGACCGATCTGTCTTACGAGTACGTCCACATCGAACTCGGCCTACCCGACATGAGCCGGGACCGCGACGTCGCGCTGGAGAAGGCGAGCACTCTTGTCGACGCCCTTCCGTGGCTGGCCCAATTCCACGGCAAGGTCGTCGTCGTCAAGTTCGGCGGTAATGCAATGACGACCCCACAGCTGCAACGGGCGTTCGCTGAGGACATCGTGTTCTTGCGCTACGCCGGCCTGCGTCCCGTCGTCGTGCACGGAGGCGGCCCCCAGATCACGGCGCACCTGAACCGGCTCGGGATCGAGACGGAGTTCCGCGCCGGCCTGCGCGTGACCTCTCCCGAAGCCATGAAGGTGGTCCGGATGGTCCTCGTCGGACAGGTCAACGGCGAGATCGTCAACCAGATCAACGACCACGGCTCCTTCGCGGTCGGCCTGTCCGGCGAGGACGCCGGACTGCTCACCGCGGAACGTCGCTCGGCGGTCGTCGACGGCGTGCCTGTCGACATCGGCCAAGTCGGTGACGTGGTCGCCGTCGATCCGAGCGCGGTACAAGCCCTTCTGGACGCGGGTCGGATCCCGGTGATCGCCACTGTCGCTCGCGGTGGCGACGGGTTGACCTACAACGTGAACGCCGACACGGCCGCGGGGGCGATCGCGGTCGCGCTCGCCGCCGAGAAGTTGGTCATGCTGACCGACGTCGAGGGCTTGTACATCAACTGGCCGACAACCGGCGAGGTCGTGAGCAGCATCCGCGCGGACGAGCTCAGCGCACTTCTTCCCGCGCTGGACAGCGGGATGGTGCCCAAGATGGAGGCGTGCCTGCGCGCCGTCGAGGGTGGCGTCAGCCGGGCGCACGTTCTCGACGGACGGGTCCCGCACTCCCTTGCTGCTCGAGGTATTCACCACCGAAGGGATAGGCACGATGGTGCTTCCCGCGAAGGAGCCCCAGTGACGCTGACCGGCCGATGGGACGCGGTCATGATGCCCAACTACGGCACTCCGCCGATCGAGATCGCCCGTGGTGACGGCGTTCGGGTATGGGACACGGAGGGCCGCGAGTACCTCGACTTCGTGGCCGGGATTGCGGTCTCCTCCCTCGGGCACGGTCACCCGGCTGTCGTGGAGGCCGTCAGCCGTCAGGTCACGACGCTGGCGCACACCTCGAACCTGGCGATCCACGAGCCCGGCGTTCGGCTGGCCGAGCGGCTAGTCGAGCTGGTCGGCGTGCCCGGACGGGTGTTCTTCGCCAACAGCGGCGCGGAAGCCAACGAGTGCGCCATCAAGCTTCGCCCGCAGACACGGCTGGACCCGCAATCCGGACGGCACCCGGCTGGAGATCGTCGCCGCGAACGGCAGCTTCCACGGCCGGACGCTTGGCGCCCTCGCTATCACCGGCAACCCGGCCAAGCGGGTGCCCTTCGCACCCCTTCCCGAACCGGTCTCGTTCGTGGACTACGGCGACGTCCGCGCGCTCGAGGATGCGGTAAGTGAGCGAACCGCCGCGGTGTTCGTCGAGCCCGCCCTGGGCGAAGGAGGCATCGTCCCGGCGCCGGCCGGATATCTGGCTGCGGCCGCGCGGCGTCTGCGATGCGGCCGGAGCGCTCCTCGTGATCGACGAGGTGCAGAGCGGCATTGGTCGCACCGGCCATTGGTTCGCGAGCCTCGCCGACGGCGTGCGGCCTGACGTGCTCACCCTCGCCAAGGGCCTCGGCGGCGGGCTGCCGATCGGCGCGTGCATCGGGCTCGGCCCGGCCGGCGAGCTGTTCGCGCCGGGTGACCACGGGAGCACGTTCGGCGGAAATCCGGTTGCCTGTGCCGCCGCGCTGGCGGTGCTGACCACGATCGCGGACGACCAGCTCCTCGACTCGGTGAAGCGAGTGGGGAGTACCTCGCCGCAGGCCTGCAGGCAATCGACTCGCGACTTGTAGCGGAGGTGCGTGGCTGCGGGCTGTGGCGTGCAGTCGCCCTCACGGCGCCAACTGCCGGCGCGGTCGAAGCGGCCGCCCGCGAGCGGGCGTTGCTCGTCAACGCGGTGCGACCGGACGTCATCCGGCTCGCGCCGCCGCTCATCCTCACCGAGGCCGATGTCGACGCCGCCTTGCCCCGCCTGTCCCAGGCGCTAGCAGCCGTCGAACGAGGCCGGCAATGAGCCTCCGGCACTTCGTCCGCGACGACGACCTCACCCCGGACGAGCAACGCGAAGTGCTCGACTTGGCCGACGACATGAAGCGCAATCGCCTGGTCTACCAGCCGTTCAGCGGGCCGCGTGCGGTCGCGGTCGTCTTCGACAAGCCGTCGACGCGAACCCGCGTGTCGTTCAGCGTCGGCATCGCCGAGCTCGGCGGGTATCCGCTGGTCATCGACGCTCAGGTCTCCGCAACTGGGGCGGGGCGAGCCGGTCGAGGACACCACGCGGGTGCTGGACCGGCAGGTGGCCGCCATCGTCTGGCGCACCTTCGGCCAGGACCGCATCGAGAACATGGCGCGGGTGAGCCGGTGCCCGTCGTCAACGCGCTCACCGATGAGTTCCACCCGTGTCAGGTGCTCGCCGACCTGCAGACGATTCGTGAGCGGCTACGGCACAACTTGCCGGGCTGACGCTCAGCTATGTCGGTGACGCAGCGAACAACATGGCCCACTCCTACCTGCTCGGTGGCGCGACCGCCGGCATGCACGTGCGGGTGGCTGGGCCGGTCGGCTACCTGCCCGATCCAGCGATCGTCGCCGATGCGGAGCGGATCGCCTCCGGCACGGGTGGATCGGTGTTGACCACGAGCGAGCCCATGGCGGCATTCGACGGGGCGGATGTCGTGGCGACTGATACCTGGGTGTCGATGGGACAGGAAGACCAGCAGGACGAACGACTCACCCCGTTCGAGCCATTCGCCGTCACCGCGGAAGCCCTCCGGCGCGGTGCGCCGGACGCGATCGTGCTGCACTGCCTGCCCGCATACCGGGGGCGCGAGATCGCAGCCGAGGTCATCGACGGACCGCAGAGCGCGGTTTGGGACGAGGCGGAGAACCGGCTGCACGCGCAAAAGGCGTTGCTGACCTGGCTCTCGGAGAAGCTGTGATGGCCGCCGCTATCGGATCGGGGATGCGGCCGTCGCGGAGACGCCGGGCAAGGCGGCGCGGCACGCCCGCATCGTCGCGACCGTGGCCGCGCTTTCCGTGCACTCGCAGGCACAGCTGGCACAGCTGCTGCGGACCGAGGGCTGGCACGTCACGCAAGCCACGCTGAGCCGCGACCTGGAGGAGCTAGGCGCAGTCAAGCTCCGCACTCCAGATGGCGGCCTGCCGGTCTACGTCATACCCGAAGACGGCGCGCCGCTGGCGACTCGGTCGGCCGAGGATGCACCGCCCATCCGACTGGCCCGGCTGCTCGGCGAGTTGCTCGTCTCGGCCGAGCCGAGCGCCAATCTCGTCGTACTGCGGACGCCGCCTGGTGCGGCCCATTTCCTCGCGTCCGCCGTCGATCGGGCCGGGCTGGCGCAGATCGCCGGCACCATCGCCGGCGACGACACGATCCTTGTGGTCGCCCGGGATCCGGCTGGCGGCGCAGATCTCGCGCATCAGCTCCTTCGGCTAGCCCAGACCTAACCAACGACAGGAAGAGAGCCATGAGCAAGCGCATCGTGCTGGCCTATTCAGGTGGGCTGGACACATCCGTGGCGATCGGCTGGATCGCCGAGGAGACCGGCGCGGAGGTGATCGCCGTCGCCGCAGATGTCGGGCAAGGCGGCGAGGACCTAGACGTCATCCGAGAACGAGCGCTCGCGTGTGGCGCGGTCGAGGCTGAGGTTGTCGACCTGCGCGCGGAGTTCGCCGAGGAGTACTGCCTACCGGCGCTGCGCGCGAACGCCCTGCTACCTGGAGCGGTATCCGCTGGTATCAGCACTGTCGCGGCCGGTGATTGCCAAGCATCTCGCTCGCCGCCGCGCACCGGTACGGAGCCGACACGGTGGCGCACGGCTGCACCGGCAAGGGCAACGATCAGGTGCGCTTCGAGGTGGGCATCGGCGCGCTGGCGCCCGAGCTCAACGTGATCGCCCCGGTTCGGGACAGCGGCATGACCCGCGACAAGGCGATCGCGTTCGCGGAGGAGAAGGGACTGCCGATCGATCAGTCCAAGCGCTCGCCGTACTCGGTCGACCAGAATCTCTGGGGCCGCGCCGTGGAGACCGGTTTCCTCGAGGACCCCTGGAACGCCCCGATCGAGGACCTGTACGCCTACACCTCCGCCCCAGACACGTCGGTCGATCCGGACGACGTCGTGATCTCGTTCGCGGACGGTGTGCCCGACCGGCATCGACGGCGCGGTCGGCATCAGTTCTCGACGTGATCCTCGAACTGAATCGGCGGGCCGGCGCGCACGGGGTCGGCCGACTCGACATGGTCGAAGACCGGCTCGTCGGCATCAAGAGCCGCGAGGTGTACGAGGCGCCCGGTGCCGTCGCGCTTGATCGCGGCGCACCAAGAACTGGAGGACCTCACGGTCGAACGTGATCTCCGCCGGTTCAAGTTCGCGGTCGAGCAGCGGTGGTCCGAGCTGGTCTATGACGGGCTCTGGTTCAGCCCGCTCAAGCGGTCTCTGGACGCGTTCGTGGACTCCTCGCAGCGTCAGGTGACCGGCGACGTTCGGCTCCGGTTGTCTGCGGGCCGTGCGGTTGCCACCGGACGGCGGGGCAGCGGATCGCTCTATGACTTCGAGCTCGCGACGTATGACACCGGCGACGCGTTCGACCAGTCACTGGCCAAGGGTTTCGTGCAGCTCTGGGGGCTGCCGAGCCGGATTGCGGCGCGGCGCGACCAGCGCGGCTGCTGACGGTGCCGGCAAACCGACAGCGCCGGCGAGCCGACTCGGCTGTGGGGCGGGCGGTTCACGTCCGGCCCGGCCGAGGCGCTGCGCGCCCCTGTCCGTGTCCACACGTCGACTGGCGCCTGGCCCGCTACGACATCGCGGGCTCGCGCGCCCATGCCCGCGCGCTGCGCCGGGCGGGACTGCTGACCGACGGTGGAGATGCGCGCGCTCGTCGACGGCTGGACGTGATCGACGCCGACGTCGCCGCGGGCCAGCTCGGCGCCGACCGCGACGACGAGGACGTGCACACGGCACTCGAGCGAATCCTGCTGGAGCGGGTCGGCGCCGAGCTGGGCGGCCGGCTGCGCGCCGGCCGGTCCTGCAACGACCAGATCGCGACGTTGATCCGGATGTATTTGCGCGACCAGGCCCGGGCGCTCGCGGCCCAGGCGATTGAGCTCGTGGAGGCGCTGGCCGGGCAGGCCGAACACCATCTCGACGCACCGATGCCGGGGCGCACTCACCTACAGCATGCGCAGCCTGTGCTGCTTGTCGCACCATCTGCTGGCCCACGCCTGGGCCGTGACGAGCGACGTGGATCGACTGGCAGGACTGGGATCGGCGCGCCGGCCTACAGCCGCGTACGGCGCGGGCGCGCTGGCCGGCTCGTCGCTCGGCCTCGATCCGGAGATCGTGGCCGCCGAGCTGGGATTCGTGGGAGCGACCGAGAACTCCATCGACGCGACCGCCTCGCGTGACCTCGTCGCGGAGTTCTCCTTCGTCGCCGCGATGCTCGCCGTCGACCTGTCTCGGCTCGGCGGAGGAGATAGTCCTCTGGGCCACGCGGGAGTTCGGCTTCATCACGCTAGACGACGCGTACTCGACCGGGTCGTCGATCATGCCGCAGAAGAAGAACCCCGACATCGCGGAGCTCGCGCGGGGCAAGGCGGGTCGGCTGATCGGCGATCACGCTGGCCTCCTCGCCACGCTTGAAGGGCCTGCCGCTCGCGTACAACCGGGATCTGCAGGAGGACAAGGAGCCCGTTTTCGACGCGGTCGACAGTCTGCACCTGCTGCTGCCGGCGCTCACCGGGCTCGTGGCGACCCTGGTGTTCCACACTCGACCGGATGGCCGAACTGTCCTCGCAAGGTTTCACGCTGGCCACGGATGTCGCGGAGTGGCTGGTCCGCAAAGGTGTGCCGTTCCGGGTCGCGCACGAGATCACGGGCCGGTACGTGCGCGCCTGCGAGGACCGAGGCGTCGACCTACCGGACCTGTCCGACGCTGATCTCGCCGACCTCTCCCGAGCAGCTCACGCCGGACGTGCGGCCCATGCTCACGGTCGAGGGCTCCGTAGCGTCCCGAACCGGGTTCAGGGGCACCGCGCCGAACCGGGTTGCTGAGCAGCTCGCTCGGCTGCGCGAGCGCTGCGCAGCCCAGCTGCGATGGACGAGGGCCACCGTGGGCAGCCCGTGACCGTCGCCCGGCAGCGACTCGCGCGACCGGCTCCCTGGCTTGCCCCACGGCTGCTCGGCGCGGTGCTCGTATCCGTCGTGGACGAAGTCGAGGTGGCGGTCCGGCTGACCGAGGTCGAGGCGTACTCGGGGCTCAGCGATGCCGCCTCGCATGCCTATCGGGGACGCACGGCGCGCAACAGCGTCATGTTCGGCCCGGCCGGTCACCTCTATGTGTACTTCACGTACGGCATGCACTGGTGTGCGAATGTCGTCTGCGGGACGGACGGCCGGGCCGAAGCCGTGCTGCTGCGAGCCGGCGAGGTCGTACGTGGCGTGGACGCCGCGCGGGCCCGGCGTCCAACCGCTCGCACCCTCGCCGAGCTGGCGCGAGGACCGGCCCGTCTCGCCACGGCGCTCGGCATCACCAGCCGGCAGTACGGCGCCGACTTGATGCTCCGATCAGTCGCCCGTTCAGCTGGAGCGGTTACCGCGATACCGGGCTGCGGACGTGGCGGCTGGGCCGCGAGTGGGGATTACCGTCGCGGCGGACCGCCTTTGGCGGTTCTGGCTTGTCGCGGAACCTTCCGTGTCGTCGTTTCGACCGGGCAGCCGCCGAGTCCGAACCTCGACCCGGCACACTGGCACCTCGTGAACCAGACGTGGTGGCGACCGGAGCGACGTGACGGTGGCGGGATTGCCGAGCGCGTTGCGGAGGCGCACGAGATCCTCGCATCAGGCGCGGCGCAGATCCTGCCGGAGAATGGTCTTGCCGAGCGGCTGCTAGCCGCCGAGCGCGAGGGTCGCCCGTTACGCGTCAAGCTGGGCATCGACCCGTCCGGCAGCCAGCTGACACTCGGCCACGCCGTCGTGCTGCGCAAGCTGCGGCAATTCCAGGACCTCGGCCACCTGGCGGTTCTGGTCGTAGGTGGGTTCACCGGGCAGGTGGGCGATCCGTCTGGCCGGACCGTCACTCGATCGGCACAGAGCGCGGAGGACGTGCGCGTCAACGCCAGCGGCTATTTCAGTCAGCTCATGCGCGTGCTCGACGAGCAGCGGGTCGAGATCGTGAACAATGCCGACTGGCTCGCGCCGATGCAGCTCGGCGACGTCCTCGACTACACCCGGCAGATCACGATCGCACAGCTGCTCGAGCGCGATGACTTCGCCCGCCGCTTCGCCGCCCGCCAGCCGATTACGCTGTCGGAGTTCTTCTACCCGCTGCTGCAGGGCATCGATTCGGTCGAGATCCGTGCCGATGTCGAGCTTGGTGGGACCGACCAGACCTTCAACAATCTGGTCGGTCGGGAACTGCAGCGCGCCCGAGGGCAGGATCCGCAAGCCGTGCTCACCGTTCCGCTCCTCGTCGGAACCGATGGCACGGAGAAGATGAGCAAGTCGCTGGGCAACTTCATCGCCATCGACGAGCCGGCCGACGAGCAGTTCGGGAAGCTCATGAGCATCCCGGACACGCTGGTCGGCATGTACGCCCGGCTGTGCACCTCCCTGCATCCGCGAGAAGTCGAGCACCTCGAACGGCAGGTCGCGGCCGGCGGCAACCAGGCGAACGCCGCGAAGCGCCGAGTTGCCTGGGAGATCGTCGCCCTGTACCACGGTGCCGACGAGGCGACGGCCGCCGAGCAGCGGTTCGACGCCGTCTTCAAATACGGTGCCCTGCCGGCCGACGTGCCCGAGCATGCGATGCCGGCAGGAGACACCGTGCACCTGCCTGCCGTCCTGACCTCCGCTGGGCTTGCCGACAGTTCGAGTGCGGCGCGTCGGTTGATCGACCAAGGGGCGGTGCGCGTCGACGGCAAGCCGGTTCAGGTCGGGGAGTACGACCTGCCAGCGGCCGTACTGGCAGGCTCGGTCGTTACGGTTGGCAAGCGCCGCGCGATCCGGTTGCATCCCCGGCCTGACTCAGGCGCCTCGCCGAAAGCCCTGACGCCACCTGCGCCCGGGGTACCGACGCCGTCGGCACGGCTTCGATGATCTTGGGCCCACTGCCGCCCAGCGTCAAAGCCAAGATCAACGCGGCCTGTTGGAACAAGACCGGCTAGACTGTGTCCGGATCAGAAGGTCGGCGTTGAGTCGCACGGCCATGTGAGGGTCCTCGGTTGACCGGGCCGATCGAACCGAGTAGAGTTTCGTGGGTTGCCCCCAATCGGCCCGAAAGGTCCGTGCAGGTGTGCCTCCGCCCTTGAGAACTCAACAGCGTGCCGAAAGTTAGTGCCAATATGCATAACCTCGTCCGCGTCCATCCATAGCGATGGTCGCGAACGATTCCTTTGGTACATCGAGCAATTAACCAGCTCGTATGACCAGTGATCGCGCCGCGTGAGCGGCGACTTTCTGTGTCGACACTCTGCGACCGGTAACACCGGACGCAGTTGCGTCAATAAACCTT
>ERZ1370068.6025-contig-5025_pt1 | contig 59619 bp, 99 predicted proteins | sample MGYA00561227_ERZ1370068 | MGnify/ENA primary metagenome ERZ1370068 (study PRJEB38410, sample SAMEA6850437) | metagenome | study: Metagenomic assessment of the ecological functions of the soil: analysis of the soil microbiota associated with the... | reverse complement strand
ATTACGTATTGCTGACTTCGTCAGGAGCGACAGATCGGGGTGCGGGAGAAGTGGATGCCACCCTCGGGTCCAGCATGTTGTATTGACGCCGCGGTATTCAGTAAACACTTATAGATCTTCGCTGTTGAACGAGTCTGTACGGATGGCTGCGCGACGATGATCTGCCGCTTTCGGGGTGTGAGGATGTTCCGCAGAGACGCCGGGTTCGATCGATAAGATGCGTGGCGGCATGCTGGCAGAATTTCGAAGCATCGCCTGAAGATCGCTCCGTGTCGCTGGCCCGTTATTCTGTCACGTGGAGGTTAAAACATCAGGCCGACCTGAAGTACGGCCTCTACGCCCAGTGGAGAGCCGCTCCCGTCGCGAAAGCAGCGGTTCGAAGCAAAGTGTTATCACGAGCCCGACCTGAAGGTCACCGCTGTCTCCCAGCCTTTACAATGAATCACCATTGATCGGCGAAGACGGTTGCGCTGCGCCAGCGCCGCGAAGGAACGGCGCGGTTTCACCACGATTGACGGTCCCGTCAGCTGTATCCCCGCCGATACGCCGCTCGACTACGAGCGTGCCTCGGCCGACCTGGGCACGTTTCCTTACACGCGTGGTATTCATCCGACTGGCTACCGCGCAGTTTGTCGATGGGTATTTCGGTTTCTGCATGCCGGAAGAAACCAACAAGCGCTACAGTTGCTCAAGGCGTGGGCGGGCTGAGCGTCGCCTTCGGCCTGTTGACGCTGATGGGACGCACTCTGGCCATGAGGCCGGCGCGTTGGCGCTTGCGGTGAAATGACGTTTCTTGCCGAGAGGAAACGCTCTTTGGGCATCGACCTGGCGGGTATCAACGACGTCTGATTACGATCAATTCGTCTGCGTCGATGATTTTCGCGATGTATCTGTGGTCGCGGAGCAACAGGGCGCGTGCTGGAATCGCTCGGCACGATTCAAAACGATATCCTGGGACCATCGCGCAGGCATCTGCCGCGGCCGTTGATGCGTGGCTGATCGCGACGCTTCTGGCCGAGTGCGTGCCGCTGGAACACCGGTGTGGCCACATCCGCGAAGCGGGCGTGACCGCCGCGCAGGATTGCCTTCCCGCTGCGCGACGGTGTCGAGTGCACGGCGTCGACGCTGACCGACGTCGATGCCCCTTTCTAAGGCAAGCAGTGAAGTTATTATTGCTTGCTTCAGCCGTTTTCTTCAACTCCGGCGCGATTTCGAGGAGATCGCGGTTTTGCCGCGCGTGGCACGAATCCGGGCGAAGCGAGGCGCGATCGTGCCCATGGCAGTGTTCACCGAGGTCGCTGGGGTGAGCTTTCTCATTTCAGACTGCTGAGGTCTCCCTTGTTAGATTGACAGAGTTGCATATGGCTGGCAGCCAGGCAGGATCCCTATGCCAGTAGTAGTGAGCGCGATGGTGTGGTTTTTCAGGCTGGGCACTGTAAAACACACAGCCTTCTAATCCCCATGACAGGTGCTTCAGCTTGGTCTGAGAAGCCGCCACGCTGCAAAGGAAGCCAGTGACAGCCGCAGAGATCATTTGTGGCGAAACGGCGTGACTTCAACATCGCGCTTGATCTGCGCCGGTGGTGCCAGGTGTAATTTCGCTTGAGAAGCTGACGTGTCCGATCTCGAGAGAGATGTCGCCCAGCCAGGGGACATGATCGATCGGAGCGGCGGGGGCGTGGTCGCCGCAGACGAGAATCGCGGATGATCTTTTCCCAACGCGAAATCGTTTCACAGGGGAAGCAGGCAGGTGCTCTGGCAGGTTCCAGCGCCGCGCCGATAGCAGCGCGACAGTGGTCATCAAATGTAATTGACCTGGCTTCAGCGGAAGACAGCGATACGTGGATTTGGAACGCGCCTTCCCCGCGGTATCGACAACGAATCGGCTGGACCGTCAGCTGCGTTTTCTGATCGAAGCCCGAAGAGCCGCGATAATGGATGCGTCTGCGCGGTCTTCGTAGACGCGCTGCATGGAGGCGGATTCAGCCAACCATGCTTGCTGTTGATCGAGGCAGGTGGCAAGGGCGCCACAGTAGGTGAATAAAGCGAGCGCTGCGGCAGATGTGGGAATACGCAAGAAACGTGCCACCGAGTTTAACGAAGCAGCCCACCCGGTGGTGAAGCGCGTGTTAGCTTCTGGCTTGAGCCGCCGCGCGCGCGTCGTCACTAAAGTTTAGGAAAATGTCCTGGGGAAAATACGCGAAGTTATCGCCAAACCCGGCCTTGAGCTGTCGCTTCGGCAGACCGCGGGGGCCGTCAGGTCATTGCCCGTGGCGCTTCGCGACGCGGGCACGGAAGTAGGATCTGCGAGATGGCCTGCGCCAGGACTCCTGGAACAGATCGTGGCTGCCGCGCCCGTGGAGGATGCCGGACGCCGATCGGCTCTTCCCCTCGATCCGGTCGGCGCGCACATGTAGCATCTGGCTCCGCGTCGTGGAGCTGTTGCGGCGAGAAGGGCCTCTGCACATGATGTGCTGGTACGTCATTCGCGGCACGCCATCCCCGACGTCGATATCCCGAAGTTGAACGACGATCGGGATCAAGGGCGTCTTCCTGCCGAGGTACGCCGATGCAGGACATCGTCGACTTCATCACCCGCAATACGCGCTCACGGGTCGGGACGTAGCGAGCCTCGATGTCGAAGAAGCTGCTCCTCGCCGACGACAGCGTCACCATTCAGCGCGGTCATCGAGCTGACCTTCTCGGGTGAGGACGTGCAGGTGCTCGCGGTGAGCGACGGTGAAGAAGCGATCGCGCGCATCGCCGCCGAACAGCCGGACATCGTGCTGGCCGACATCGGCATGCCGGAAACGGAGCGGCTACGAAGTCTCGGCGTTTGTGAAGGGGCGGCCTGAGCTGGCGCACATCCCCGTTCTCCTGCTCGCCGGCGCGTTCGAGCCGGTCGACGAGGCGAAGGCGAAAGAGGCAGGCTGTGACGGCGTGCTCGTCAAGCCCTTCGAGCCGCAGCATGTCATTGCCCGCGTGCGCGAGCCGCTTGGCGGCGCGACGGGAAGTCCCACGCAGTCGGCGGTTTCCGATATCCCGCGGCCTGCGGCCGCCCTCGCGCCGTCGCGGCCGGTGGAACTGCCGACCCGCGAGCGACAGGCCTCCGATAACTGGAAGATCTGATGGACTTCGGCGACGAGGCGTTCCTGCCGCCCGAAGACGATCTGCTGCCGCAGATCGAGGATGTCGAGACGCGCGGCGCAGCCGATCGCGGCCGACGATTCGCTGGACGACTATTTCGGACAAGCTCGACGAAGCGTTCTCCACGATCAATAACGCATCACCGGGCCGGCGCATCGGTGCCGCACTCCGATGGTCCCGTTCTCGAGCGTGACCTCGAATCATTCGACGCGCCGCCGCCCGTCGAGCCGCCCGGGGTCGAGGCGGCGGATCCGTTCGCGGGGTTCGACGCGATTCAGAGCGACACCGCGGCGGCCGTTCCGACGCTTGACGATCTCCTTGCCGGCATGCCGCCCCCGCCGGAGCCGACGCCCATCACGTTCGAGCTCGATGCTTGGCTCGAGCAGTGTCGAGGGCAGGCTCCGGTGATCGATCTTCCGGCGCCGCCGCCGGCTGCAGTGCCGTCGCCGATCGCCATAGCGCCGCCGACCATCGAGCCTCCCGACGTGACACCGACACTGGCGGCTGCGCCTCCGGCCCCGGCCGCGGCCTCCGGGCCGCTCGAAGCGCCGTCTGGACGCAGCATCATCGCCGACGCATTCAGCGCGCTGTTTGCCGCCGAGCAGGGCGAGCCCGGCGCGGTGCCGGTGCGCCTGGCGGGCAACGGATCCGCGCCCTGTCATCACCGACGCAGTGATTGACGATGTGGCCAGGCGTGTGATTCAGCGACTCGCGCTCGGTTCATCGGACCAGATGCAGACCGTCGTCAAAGAGATTGTCTCGACCGTCGCCGAACGGCTCGTCCGCGAAGAAATCGATAGAATCCGTAGGAATGTCCCACGGAGCTGACGACACCCATCCCATAACCCTTCCCGAAAAGCCCGCGCTCCGAAGGACTCGAGGAGAAGTGGAATGCCCGGTGGAAGAAGCGGGCACCTACCGCTTCGGATCGCACCCGCGCACGCGCGGAGGTGTATGCGATCGACACGCCGCCGCCGACCGTCAGCGGCTCGCTGCACGTCGGGCATGTCTTTCTTATACGCATACCGACGTCATCGCCCGCTTCCAGCGCATGCGCGGCAAGGCGGTCTTCTATCCGATGGGATGGGACGACAACGGCCTGCCGACCGAGCGGCGCGTGCAGAACTTCTACGGCGTGCGCTGCGATCCGTCGCTGCCGTACGATCCGTCGTTCCAGCCGCCTGAGAAGCCGCGGCAAGCACGCGATTCCGGTGTCGCGTCCGAACTTCATCGAGCTGTGCAACCGGCTGACGCACGAGGACGAGAAGGCGTTCGAGGATCTGTGGCGCCACCTGGGCCTGTCGGTCGACTGGTCGATGACCTACGCGACGATCGGCAAGCGATGCGCAGCGCGTATCGCAGGCGGCGTTTCTCGCGGCTGCTCACGCGAGGCATCGCGTATCAGCTCGAGGCGCCGACGCTGTGGGACATCGACTTCCGCACCGCCGTTGCGCAGGCGGAGCTCGAGGATCGCGAGCAGCCCGGCGCGTATCACCGGATTCGTTGGCGGCGGGTCCGCCGGCGGCACGCGCAGACCAGACGCGCGGACTCGCCCCACGTGCTGTTGAGATCGAGACGACGCAGTCCGGAGCTGATTCCGGCGTGCGTCGCGCTGGTGGCACACCCGGACGACGAGCGGTACAAGCCGCTGTTCGGCAAGACCGTCCTCACGCCGCTGTTCGGCGTCGACGTGCCCGTGAAGCCGCACGCGCTTGCCGATCCCGAAAAGGGAAGCGGCATCGCGATGATCTGCACGTTCGGCGACCTCACCGACGTCACCTGGTGGCGTGAGCTGTCGCTGCCGGTGCGGGCGGTGATCTCGCCGAATGGCGCGTTCGAGCAGGTCAGGTGGGGCGATCCCGGGTGGGAATCCACGGACGTCGCCGCGTGCGCAGCAGGCGTACGATCAGCTCGCCAATCTGTCGCCATCGAAGGCGCGCACGATCATCGTCGAGCAGCTTCGCCAGTCGGGCGATCTCATCGGCGAGCCGCGGCCGATCACGCATCCAGTGAAGTTCTACGAGAAGGGCGACCGGCCGCTCGAGATCATCACGAGCCGGCAGTGGTTCATCAAGACGGTAGAGTTCCGTGAACAGCTGCTCGCGCGCGGCCGCGAGTTGCAGTGGCACCCCGACTACATGCGGCATCGCTATGAGAACTGGGTGAACGGGCTCACCGGCGACTGGTGCGTCAGCCGGCAGCGGTTCTTCGGCGTGCCGTTCCCGTCTGGTATCCGGTTCGCGGCGACGGAAGCCTCGATTACGCCCGGCCGATCACGCCGGACGGAATCGCGCCTGCCGATCGATCCCTCCACCGACGTGCCTGACGGCTACACGGCCGAGCAGCGCGGCAAGCCGGACGGCTTCGCCGGCGACCCGACGTGATGGACACATGGGCCACATCGTCGTTGACGCCGCAGATCGCCGGCGGGTGGCTCGACGACCCCGATCTGTTCGCGCGCATCTTCCCGATGGACCTCCGCCCGCAGGGACACGACATCATCCGGACGTGGCTGTTCACGACCGTGCTGCGCTCGCACTCTCGAACACGATTCGCTGCCGTGGGCGCAACGCAGCGCTCTCCGGATTTGTGCTCGACCCCGATCGCAAGAAGATGTCGAAGTCGAAGGGCAACGTCGTGACGCCGGTCGGCATTGCTCGAGGAATATCGGATCCGATGGCGTGCGGTACTGGTCCGCGAGCGTCCGACCAGGCGGCGACCCGGCGTCTGACCTGAACGATCCCGGCGCAGATGAAGGTCGGCCGGCGCCTCGCGATCAAGATTCTGAACGCGGCGCGCTTCGCGTTGATGCAGGCGGAACCGCGCGGCCCGATCACCGAGCCGCTCGACCGGGCCATGCTGACGGCACTGGCCGGTCTCGTCGACGTAATCGACCGAGCGACTTCGAGGCGCTACGACTACGCCGCGCGCACTCGAGCGGACACAGAGAGATTTTTCTGGGGCTTCTGTGACGATTATCTCGAGTTGGTGAAGAGCCGGCGCTATGGTGACTTCGGCCCTGAGGCCGCGGCGTCGGCCAACAGCGCGATGCTCGTCGCCCTCTCGACACTCATGAGGCTCTTCGCGCCGTTTCTCCCATTCGTGACGGAGGAAGTCTGGTCCTGGTGGCGTCCGGGCTCCGTGCATCGCGCACCCTGGCCAGCACGAGCGCCGAAGTGCGTGGCAGCCGATCGGCGGCGCAGATGCGCAGACTCGGTCGTCGTTCGCGAAGCGACGGCAGAGCGCGCTCGCCGAAGTTCGCCGCGTCAAGTCGCTGCTGAAGAAGCCGACGAAGGCGGTCATCGCAAAGGCTCTGCTGTCGGCGGAATTTGAGGGCCTTCGACCTGCGGAGCGTGACTTCAAAGCGGCTACGCACATCCGTGAATTGCAGTTTCGCGGACCAGGTCGTCGAGACGCAGCTCGAATTCGCGGAGGAGCCAGCCGCGTGAAGGCCGCTCCATTCGAGCCGCTCGACCCCGGCATGTACCGCGAGCTGGTGCGGCGCGCGCTGGCCGAGGATTTCGGCTGGGGCGACGTGACGACCGAGACGATCATCGACCGCGAGCAGAAGGCGCACGGGATCATCGTCGCGAAGTCGACGTGCGTGATGGCCGGCATCGAGATCGCGGCCGAAGCCTTTCGCCAGCTCGATCCCGCCGTGCAGATCACCATCCACTGCCCTGACGGACATCGCTGCGAGCGCGGGACCAAGGTCGCCGACATCCGCGGCATGCGCGCGGCGCTGCTGACGGCCGAGCGCACCGCGCTCAATTTCCTGCAGCATCTCAGCGGGATCGCGACGCTGACACGGCAGTTCGTCGACGTGGCCGACGGACCGGATCACCGTGCTCGACACGAGAAAGACGACGCCGATCTTTCGCGCGCTGGAAAGCATCGCCGTGCGTGCCGGCGGCGGCGTCAATCATCGCAGCGGCCTGGACGCCGGCATCCTGATCAAGGACAACCACATCCGTCTTGCGGGAAGCGTCGGCAGCGCGGTGACGTTGATGCGGAAGCGCAATCGCGAGATGCCGACCGAGGTCGAGGCGCAGAGCCTGGCGCAGGTCGATGAGGCGCTCGATGCAGGCGCAGAGATCATTCTTCTCGATAACCTGTCGACCGACGAGATCCTCGAAGCGGTCAAGCGCTGCCGCGGCCGCGCGAAAACGGAAATCTCGGGCGGCGTCACGCTGCAGCGGATGCGCGAACTGGCTGCGACGGGTGCCGATTTCGTCTCCGTTGGTGCGTTGACGCACTCGGCCCCCGCCGTTGATCTGAGTTTCGAAATTGAACCCTTGCAGTAACTCCCAAAACCCGAATCCCAGACCGGGTGCCGTTCCTGGCGACATCGCGGAGGCGCTCGCGAGAACCGGCGATCGGCTCGGTCCGTTCCAGCATCGGCTTGTCTGGCACGAGGACGTCGGTTCTACCAACGACGCCGCCGCGTCGCTGCGCGGACGAGGGCGCCCGGAAGGATGTGTCGTTGCGGCGAACGCACAATCGTCGGGTCGGGGGCGATTCGGCCGGAGCTGGGCATCGCCACCCGGCGCAGGTTTGTCACGTCTCCGCGATCCTGCGACCGTCACGCGAGGCGCTTCCACTCGTGACGATTGCGGCCGGTGTCGCCGTGGCCGAAGGCGTCCAGGCCGCCAGCGGGCTGAATCCGTGCGTCAAATGGCCGAACGACGTGTATGTCGGCGTGCGGAAGCTCGCCGGCATTCTCGCGGAAGGGGGACGTCACGCCGCCGGCGCCGATCATGTCGTGGTCGGATTCGGCATCAACCTGCGTCCCGCCGCGTTTCCGCCCGATGTCGCGGCGCGCGCCACGTCAATCGAGAGCGAGCTTGGTCGAGGCGTGGATCGGGGGTTGGTTCTTGCGGAGTGCCTCGCGGCGCTGGCGACTCGATACCATGCGCTCGAAAGTGGCGCGAGCGAAGCCGTCATTACGGCATGGCGCGCACGGGCCGCCGAACATCTCGGCAGATCGGTGGAATGGGATGCCGGGCGCGGGCGCTTCGCGGCACCGCCCATGACATCGACGCGCGTGGCGCGCTGCTGGTGCGCGTGGACGACGAGATTGTTCGTGTGATCTCCGGCGAAGTCCGCTGGTTGTCATGACGAAATCCCAAACCCCAAATCCCAAGTCCCAAGTCGCAAGGCGAGACGACGGACGGAATATTGCAGTGCAGCTGGAGGCACTATCTGTGTCGCAAGAACGAAGGCCACCTGATTCGCATTGTCGGTCCCGCCTTCGAGCAGGTGTGTGGATGGTCGGCGCGCGGAATTCCGCTGCGACTGGCGATGAGCGGCATCGATCGCTACTTCGAGCGCTACTACGCGAAAGGTCCGAGACGAAGGCCGGTGCGTATCGAGTTCTGCGAGGCTGACGTGCTCGATGTCTTTGACGAATGGAAGCGGTCAGTCGGCGTATCGGGGAAGCGGCAGGGCGGGGCGGATAGTGCAGGTGATGAGCAGCGGCGCGGACCCTTGCAGGTCCGCGATCCAGCCTTCCTGCTCATCTCGAGCGCGTCATCGCCCGCCTGACCACGCTGCGCGCGGGCAGCGATCGATCGCTTGATCCAGTCTTCGATGATGTCGTGCGCGAGCTCGGATGCGGCGCGCGCGAAGGCCAAGAGCATCCGCGGCGATGCGCGCGAGGCGCTGATCGACCGGCTCCGGCAGCTCGACGCGTCGCTCATCGACGCACTGCGCCGCCGATGCGACCACTCCACGCTCGAGCGGCTTTCCGCGGAGGCGGATGAGGAGCTCAAGCCGTTCCGCGCACGAATGCCTGCGGAGGCGTATCAGCAGTCGCATCAGGCGTGCGTCGATCGGACTGCTGCGCGAGCGAGCCGGCCTGCCGACGATCGCATCCGAGTAGCCACGAGTCCACGAATACGGTCTCCGGTTCATGAAGAACCGTAGACTGTGGACCGGAAGACTCGTCTACGGGCAGCCACAGTGGCTGAATCCGATGCTTCACCGTAGACGTCGAGAAGCCCGCAGCCGGCGGCCGGATGCTCGCGCGGCTCAACGGCCAGATCGTGCTCGTCTGGGGCGCGATACCCGGCGAGCGCGTGCGCGCGCGGGTCGAGCGGTCAGGCAAGGGCGTCCTGTTCGCCGAGACCGTCGATGTCCTCTCGGCGTCGCCCGATCGCCGCGACGCGATGGCCGACTGGCGCTGCGGCGGTAACGTGCTCGCGCACGTGACGTACGCAGCGGCAGCTGCACTCAAGTCCGAGATCATCCGCGACGCGTTCGCGCGCATCGGTCGCATGCCGCTCGACGACGCGCGCCGATCGTCACGGCGTCGCCCGAGCAGGGCTATCGCATGCGGGCGCGGCTGCACGTGCGCGGCGGCCGCATCGGCTTCATGCGCGAGGGCAGCCACGAGATCTGCGCGGTCGGACCGACAGCGCAGATGCTGCCGGCGACCGTCGCATGGATCGAAGCGGCGGAGGCGCGGCTCCGCGACGACGGGCTCACGGGCCTGACGTCGATCGAGATCGCGGAAAACATCCCCGCGACCGAGCGCGCCTGCCATCTCGAGCTCGAGCCAGGGAGCGACGCCCGCGCCGTTCGCGGCGCTGGCAACCGATGGCGTTACCGGGTTGTCGGCGCAGCTGCTCGATCGTCGCGGCGTCGAGCTGTTGTCTGGCGTCGCTGCCGTGTTCGATTCCGTCGGCCCCTGCACCTTCGGCGAGACGCACGCGCATTCTTCCAGGGGAACCGCTTTCTCCTCGAGGCGCTGGTGCAGCGGGTATCGAGTCTCGTCCCCGACGGCCCGGTCGTCGACCTCTACGCCGGCGTCGGCCTGTTCGGCCTCGCGCTCGCGGCGGCGGGACGCACTGATGTCACGCCTGGTCGAAGGCGATCCCGGTCAGCGGCCACGACCTTCGAGGAGAACGCGCGGCCCGTACGTCGATCGAGCGCGCATGTCGAGCGATCCAGCGTCGAGGACTTTCTGCGGGGCGATCCGCTCCGCTGCCAGCGCGACGCTTCATCGTCGATCCGCCGCGGACCGGCATGTCTCCTGACGCGGCGCGAGCGATTGTTCGAGTGAAGCCGAAGCGCGTTGTGTATGTCTCGTGCGACGTCGCGACGCTCGCCCGCGATGCGCGCGTGCTCATCGATGCGGACTACTCGCTGGTGGAAGTCAGCGGAGTCGATCTGTTCCCGAATACCGCGCATGTCGAAACGGTCGCGGTCTTCGACAGGGCGTAGCCCATCTATGAATCGACGATCGATGATCTGATCATCGATCTATTCATCGGGGCATTGATCCATCGGGACAATCTTTGAACATTGGAACATCGATCGGAGCATCGTAATCGGTCGGAGCATCGCAATCGACCGCCTAACGGCGTTTGCGCTTTTTCGCCGTTCGATGCGACGCGCCGAAGATGCGCGCGAGTTGTTCCGCCTCCGAGAGGAGCGTACTCGAGTTCGACTGTCGTGCTGTTGATCTTCGCGTTGAGCAGTCGCGTCAGCCAGAAGACCGATTCGTCGGCTTCCTCCGAAACGATACCGAGCTTGGCAACGAACTCGTCGTGCGATCGCGCTCTGCGCGCGGCGCGATAGTTCGCTGCCGTGGATGTCGAAGAGTCCTGATATTGTCCGGCGATCCGCTGGGCGATGCGGGTGTCAGGTAGGCCCTGCACAAAGCGGAGCGAGAGATCCGCAAAGGCGTCCGTTCGCGCCTGCAGTTCGTCGGCTTTGACTCATGATCGACGAAAGGTGCAAACGAAATGCCCCGTCGTCCCAGAGCCAATGACGTCAATGACTCGCTGATTCGTTCGATGATCTCGACGATCAAAGAATGCCCGCGATGACTTCAATGACTCGATGTTTCAATCGATGCACAAATCATCAATCATCGATTGCTCAAATTCTGCAAGCCTGCACGAACGCTTCGAACAGCGTCCGGAATTCTCCCGTCCTCCAGAAGTTCTCCGGATGCCACTGCACGCCGAGGCAGAAGCGACGGCTCGGATCCTCGATGGCTTCGATGACGCCGTCGGGCGCAGTCGCCGATGCGACGAGTCCTTCGCCGAGATCCTTCGGCGCCTGGTGATGACGGCTGTTGACCGGACACGCCTCGCCGGCCTCGAATCGCTCGCCCATCAGCCTTTCGAGCATCGACTGCGATTCGATCCACACCTCATGCGCGATCGAGTGCGGCGGCGTCGGCACCCGGTGGTTGACCGTCGTCCCCACTTCGTCGGGGATGTGCTGGATGAGCGTGCCGCCGCGCGCGACGTTCAGCACCTGAATGCCGCGGCAGATGGCCAAGAGCGGAATGTCCGCTTCGATCGCGCGGCGCACGAGCTCTGATTTCGTACTCGTCGCGTCCAGGCTCCGCCGCATCGAACGCCGGATGCGCCGTGGCGCCGTAGATTGAGGGCAGCACGTCGCCGCCGCCGGTCAGCAGCAGGCCGTCCACGCCGCGCATCGCGTCAGCGGCCGCGGCGGTGGCCCTGTCGAGCACGCGGACGTCGCCGCCGGCGCGGCGGGCCGACTCTTCGTAGTCGGACAGCTTGCTGCACTGGGCAACCGCGATTACCGGCATCTCACCCTCTCGCACCCCTCGCACCTCTCGCACCCCTCGCACCCTCGCACCCTTCGCACCCTCGCACCCCTCGCACCTACATCCGTGGGGGCACAGCGACGCCCATCAAGTCCAGTGCGGTCCTCAGCTGATTGCGCAGATAAATGACGGCCGCTGCCCGCCACCGCCGCACATCGTCGCGCTCTTCGTTGAGGATAGGAGCGCGATGATAGAAGGCGTTGAACGCCTGCGCAAGGGTGAATGCATACTTTGCGAGCATCGAGAATTCGAGCGACCGGATGACCTGTTCGACCACTTCGTCGAGACGGGAGGCGTCCAGGACAAGCGACCAGAGCTCGTGGCTGCCGTTGGCGCCATCGAGCTCGCCGGTCGGCACATCGCGAAGCGCGTTCAGCAGGGCCGCCTCATCCAGGGCGTCGCGCTGCTGGAGCTTCTGAAAGATGTTGTTCGCACGGACGACCGCGTACTGGATGTACGGTCCACTTTCCCCTCGAAGCTAAGCGCCTCTTCGAGATCGAATGCGATCACCTTGCCGCGCGAGAACTTGATCATGAAGTAGCGCACCGCGGCGATCGCAATCATCTGCGCGATCCGCTGCCGGTCCTCGGCGCCGAGCTCGGGGTTGCGCGTGCCGACCTCGGTCCCGGCGGATCGAATCAACGTGTCGAGCAAATCGTCGGCCTTGACGCCGAGCCCCTTGCGGCCCGAGACCTCCACGAACGGACGTTTGGCGTCCTCTGAATCGGCTGGCGGCGCGTAGCCGAGCTCGCGGGCGGTCGCATGCGAGAGCGCGACCATCTCGTACGAGAAATGATGCGAGCGCTCCGCCCTTCCGAGTGGCCGACCGCAATGAGCGCTTGCTTCAACAGCTTCTGCAGATACGACTGCCGGACGTCGATGACGTTATAGACGCACGCCGCGCCGCCGAACATCGGGTGATGACCCTGGCCGCCGGACGTGCACGTCGCCCAGAGCGATCCCTGCGGCCGCTGCTCAAAGATCCGGTAATGGAAATCCTTTCCAAGAAGCCCGAGCTTCCAGAACTGGTACGCGATGTCCTTGCCGACATACGTCACGACGCCATTCGACCGGACGATGACCTTCTCGCGCTCTTCTTCGTCGGCGTCAGGCCGGGATTCTGGATTTGCTTCCAAATCTTCCTGGATTGGCATAACCCAGCATCCTGCCAGGCGCCCTTCCTTCTGCAGATACACGGCCCCCTTGGCTTTGAGCACATCGAACGCCTGCGCCCAGAATTTCAATCGCAGGATGTCGCCCTCCCACGTCAGGAGGTCGTAGTCCACGTTCATCCGCGCCATCGTCTTCAGGTGGCAGCGGACGATCCGATCGGCGATGAAGGCGGCGATTTCGGCGTTCTCGCTTCCGCCGTGCTCGATGTCGTGCAGCGTCTGCGCACGCGTCGCGAGGCGTTCCTTGTCGCCTTCGTACCACTCGGTGACGCGGGCATAGAGATCCCAGCAGTAGTAATCGAACCGCGTCGTGGCGGCGATGTCGCGAATCTGCTCGAGGCTCTTCCCTTCGAGCATTCGGAAGCCGACCACCACATCGGCGACCTGAACGCCGGTGTCGTCGATATAGTTCTGGACCTCGACAGGAACGCCGCGGGAAGCGCAGCACACGAACGAGCGTGTCACCGAGGGCAGAGTTCCGCAGATGACCAATGTGCGCCGCCTTGTTCGGATTGATCGCGGTGTGTTCGACGATGGCTTTGCCGGCGGTCGGCCTGCCGGCCGCTGACGCCCCGGGCGAGAGGAGGGCCAGCAGAAACTCGCGGCGCTGCAGGAAAAAGTTCAGGTAGCCGTTCGGCGCCGCCGCCACCCGCAGGACGCCTTCAAGCGAACCGAAAGCGCCGGCGATTTCCTGGGCGATGGCGCGCGGCGCCTTGCGGAGCCGGCGCGCGAAGCTCGAAGGCGACGGGCGTGCCGAGGTCGCCGAGATCGCGATTCGGCGGATAGTCGAGCACGATGGCGGGCGAAAGATGCTCGTCAAGTGCATAGAGCGTCGTCAAGAGGTGCGCGACGTGCGCGCGAAGGCGATCGTGAACGGGAAGGATCATTCGTGGTACGCTTCGAAGGTTTGAGTGCCGTCGCGTTCGGCGGCACGCCGCGCGCGTGCGCCATTGTCAGGCGTGTTCACATTGAGCAGCAGTCGACCAGGTGCCTGCGTTTACGTTATCAGAAATCATTCATGACTGAAGCCGGCATCGGGCGCCTGCTTGTGGCGAGCCTGCATCAGGGCATCGCGGATTTGTTGCCGACGCGGCTCGAATTCTACGAATCGTGGCTGAATCCCTCCGGCCTGCGCGACGGGCGCATCGGGCTGGCGCCGCTCGCCGCGGTGCTCAGCTTTCTGCGCCAGGAAGGTGAGCCGTACCGTCTGATTGCCGGCCGTGCCGGTGAGTACACCGCCGAATGGACCGTCGCGGATCTTCCGGGGTTCCGACGCGCCCTCATTCGCGCCGCGCCGGCCCGGCTGCGCGTTCATCTCGTGATGCGCGTGGCGCGCAGGATGATCCGGACGACTTACAAAGGCAGCCGCGCCGTCGTGAAGTGGCGCAAAGGCAAAGGCGCGGTCGATATTCGCGGCTCGATCTTCTGCGAGGTGCGTGACCGCAGCGAGCAGCCCCTTTGCGAGTTTTACGCCTCGGCGATCCGGCGGCTCATGTATCTGTTCAATCTCGACGTGGAGGTCGGCACCGAACAGTGCCGGGCAACCGGAGCGGGCCAGTGCATCATGTCGGTGCTGGTGCGGTCTGCGAGGGTTGCTGGATAGTGGAATTCAAAATGCAAATGCAAAATGCAAACGCGCATTGTTCGCGTCATGCATTGTTTGCATTTTGCACTTTGCATTTTGCATTAGCGCGAGCGCCCAGTCGGTCGTTCCAGTGGGCGCGAGGCAGCTGGTCATGCCGTTGGAGAACGCGACCCACGAGCCGCGCTTCAACTGGCTCGCCGAAGGCTCCGCCGTGGCGCTGACGGACGATCTGACCGCGCTCGGCGCACAGGCGATCTCGCGCGACGACCGTTTGCGGGCATTCGAGCGGCTACGCGTGCCGCCTGTCGCCACCCTGAGCGAGGCGACCATCATCCGCATCGGCCAGGTCGTCGGCGCCGAGCAGGTCATCGTCGGCTCGTTCGACGTCAATGGGAACGCGCTGACCATTCGCGCGCGAGCGATCCGGCTCGATACCGGCCGCCGGTTCCCCGAGATTACAGAGGACGGTCCGTTGACCGACTTCTTCGGCCTCTTCGGACAAGGTTGCGCGCCGGCTGCTGCCCGATTCCACCGTCTCGACACTGGAGATGGAAAGCTTCCATCCGCCGCTTGCCGCGTTCGAGCTGTTCGTGAAGGGTGCGGTCGCGGAGAATCCGGCGACGCAGGTCGCGTTTCTCAAGGAAGCGCTCCGCCTCGCGCCTGACTTTCACCGCGCCCGCCTCGTGCTGTGGGGCGTCTACACCGAGCAGGGCGAGCATCAGCAGGCGCTCGATGTCGTTCCGCCAGTACCGGCCGATCACCCGATGGCGCGCCAGGCGCGTTTTCACGCGGCGCTCTCGACGATGAGTCTCGGGCGGAACGCGGAAGCGATCAACGCGTTGATCATCCTGAATCGAGAGAAGCCGGACGCTGCGCTTCTCAACGACCTCGGTGTGGCGCAGCTGCGCAGCACGGCGCGATCTCCGGACACCTCGTCTGCAGAGTTTTTCAGGCGGGCGATCACCGCGAACCCTGCCGATCCGGATCTCGCGTTCAATCTTGGTTATGCGTCGTGGCTCGCGCACGATACGTTGAACGCCGTCACGTGGCTTCGCGAGACGGTGCGCCGGAATCCTGCCGACCATGCGGCCCACTGGGTGCTGGGCGTTGCGCTGCAGGCGTCAGCGAACGCATCCGAAGGGCAGAGGGAAAAGGACCTCGCGAAGCGACTTCATCGACGTACGTCGAGTTTGAGAAGAAGCAGCCTCGGCACCAGCGCGATTCCGCTGAATCTCGAGCGCGTCAAGACCGAGCTGGATGCTGCGAGCTCCCCACGCGTGGACGATGCGATCGCGGCGGCGGAGCAGCGCGATCAGCGCGAGCAGGCAGTGTTTCATGTCGAGAGCGGCCGTCGTCTCTTCCAGGCCGAGCGTGACGCCGAAGCGATCGCCGAGCTCCGGCGCGCCATCTACCTGTCGCCGCATGGAACGCGAGGCGCACCCTGCTGCTCGGACGTCTGCACTCGCGCGGCGGCCAGGTCGCGGATGCGATCGACGAATTGAAGATCTCGATCTGGAGCGACGACCGCGTCGACGCGCGGCTGGCGCTCGCCGACGCGTATATACAGTCCAAGAACGCGGACGCTGCGCGGAGCGAGCTCCAGACCGTGCTCACCCGCGAGCCGTCGAATGCCGAGGCGCGCCGGTTGCTGGACGGCCTCCCGCGATAGGGCCGACATAACACGGTCTCGCCCTCCTGTGCTGCCGCAACAAACACGCGCTACACCATCGCGTGGCGTGTTACAATCCCGGCACCTCAACTAATGGCAGATGAAGGCCTTCACGAGATACAGCTGAATGGAAAGCAGCTGGTCTTTCTGTTCATGGCCTCGACCGTCGTCGCCGTCGTGATTTTTCTGTGCGGCGTGATGGTTGGCCGCGGTGTGCGTGTGCAGCGGCCGGCGGACGCCAACGAAGCGTCGGTCGACGCCGCAAGCGATCCAACGGTGGTCACGCAGGCCCCCGCACCTCGCAGCATCGACAGCCGCGGCGCCCACCAATACGCCCGTCGCGTCGCAGGAGACGCTGACGTATCCCGATCGGCTCGAAGGGCACGAGCCTGCTGAAGAGACGCTGAAGCCGGGACTCGCGATCCGGGAGCCGGGATCGCAGCGTAACTGCGCCGAAGCCGGTCGCCACCGTCGCGAAAGTAGCACCGCCGCCGCCGAAGGCCGCACTGGCGACGAAGGCCGCCCCGTCGCCACAGTGGTGACGCCGCTGACAGCCGACGCCGTCGCCTTCAGCAGCACCGCCTGCGCTCTCGCGCGAACCTGCAGGCACCGGATTCGTCGTGCAGGTGGCGGCGGTCAACGATCGCCGGGAAGCGGACACGATCGCGAAGCGCCTCGCGGCGAAGGGCTATCCGTCGTTCGTGACGACGCCGCCGAACGGCACGCTACGGACCTTCCGCGTCCGCATCGGCAAGTATCCGAACCGCCGCGACGCCGAATCGATCGCCGCCCGCCTCCAAAAAGAAGAACAGTTCAAGCCCTGGATCACGCGGTAGCCCGGTTCGCGCGCGAGACTGGTTGAAACTAGCGCGTCCCTGCTGTGTTGCGCTGTGTGGCCCTGGTATTCCAACATCGATCCTGAATGAACTCGTCGCTGAGAACACATCGACCACAGCCACGCCGTTCCCGGCTTTCCCGGGCGTGAAGGCGTCGAATCGTTCCGCATGTTTCAGCAGGCGACTCCCGGCTACCACCGCATCGAGGACCAGAGCCGAGGCGATGGGACGCGGCCACTCTGGCAAGCACAGGCGACGCCAGGTGCGCCGCACCCAATGACATGAGGTCACGTCCATTACCATCCACCGCATCGCCAACGGAAAATTGGTAAGTGGTCAGAGACGGATCGGCCTGCTACACACCGCCTGATGCCACCGATGGGGCGGCTACGGATAGACGCCGCGCAGGCATCTTCGATCAGCGAAATCGCCGGTTCGTCCCACTGTTGATCGCGGTGCCCCCTGGTGGTCCTCTCCGTGCTCAGCAGATCTGCGCCGGATGGATCCACTTTCGGGGTCACCCACGGATCCAAATATCCACATCAGCAGTGCTCGCCACATGGCACAACCATTGCCTCGAAAGATGTGAACGCTTCACATCGGGGGAATCATGAATCGCTATAAAACGGTCGGCATTCTCATGGGCGCAGCCGATCCTGGCCAACGTCTCGATTGCATCCGCGCAACGCTGGGGTCGTGAAGTCGACGCCACAGTCGGGCGTCTGCTTTTATGAAAACATCAACTTCGGCGGCCGGTATTTCTGTTCACCGGTGGGTTCGACCACATCAGCCGTCCCGTCCGGGATGAACGATCGGATTTCGTCGGTCCGAGTGTTCGGTAACGCGCGCGGTGACGCTCTTCCGCGATCCGAACTTCCGAGGGGACTCCCGGGTCGTCAATTCTGATATCGCCGATCTGCGCGGAATGGGTTTCAACGATCGCCTCTCGTCGTATGAGGTCGACGGGCCGAGGGTTTGTCCGAGGCGGCAATGGTGCAAACGGGATCGCGCGCGGTCGCGCATACCATGAACGGCGAACGGCAACGGCGTGTACTGAATGGCAGCCGGTGGACCTACCGGAGCGCCGAGGCCGTCGTCCGGCAAAGCTATCGATCGGTGTTGGGCCGCGATCCAGACCCGTCAGGGCTTCGCAGTTGGACTCATGCAGGTGATGAACAACAACTGGACGCAGCGGGATCTCGAGAATGCGTTGCGGCAGAGCGACGAGTACCGCGCATTGCGCAGCGATACCTGGCGAGACAACAGACGCCGGTAAGTGCGGCTCTTGCCGATCTCACTCGTCACTTTCGTCCCGAACGGTCGAATCGAAGATCGCTTCGCCCGTTCGGGATCGAAGTTCGGGTGTAACAGCCTTGGCATCACTCATGACCTGAATCTGCACTACGGTTCGCCAACCTTTACCCCTGTGACGACAAACCCACGCTGCCCGCGATCGACCGCAACTCCGAGTGCTCGAAGTCGGCGGGACCGTCTCCGTTGACATACATAGAATCGCAATGTATAAAGCTTCTTCGTATGGACTTCGGTAAGGACCTCGTCGCCGCGTCGGCCACGCCGCTCGTGCTCGCCATCCTCGCGGAGGGCGACAGCTACGGCTACGCCATCATCAAGCGGGTGACCGAGCTCTCAGGCGGCCACCTGCAGTGGACCGACGGCATGCTCTATCCAGTGCTGCATCGGCTCGAGCGCCAAGGTCCTGGTCGCGGCGAAGTGGGGCACCTCCGAAACCGGCCGGCGACGGAAGTGACTACCGCATCACCCGCGAAGGGCGGACGCAGCTCGCGGCGCAGCGGCAGCGCTGGAAGGTCGTGGACGAAACCCTCCACGCGATCTGGATGAAGACGAGCCCCGCATGACGACGCCCTCCGGCGCGCCGCTCGACGACCAGATCGCGCAATGGCGCGGGGTATCTGCACCGCAGGCGCGCGATCGACGGCCGGGACGTCGAAGAGCTCGAAGGCCATCTCCGCGACCAGATGGCGGCCCTGACCACGTCGGGCCTGGCCGGAGACGAAGCCTTCCTCATCGCGGTCAAACGCATGGGCAGCCTCGACGCGCTGTCGCGCGAGTTCGCTCGCGAGCACTCGGAGCGGCTATGGAAGCAGCTGGTCATCGCCGACGGACGACGCAGGCGAGTCGAGCGCACCGCGCCCAGCACCGAGACGCTCGTCGTCCTCGGTCTCGCCGTCGCCGCGGCGCTTGGCCGTCAAGGTGCCGGCGCTGTTCGGTCATCCGCTCAGCCCCGATGACGAACTGCCGCCGTTCTACGCCCGCAACGCCAGCCTGTTCGTCTTCCCGCTGCTCACCGTCTACTTCGTGTGGAAGCGTGGGTCGGAGCGTTGCGACGCGGCCTCTGGCTGGCGCTGCCCTTCGCGGCCGGGGCTGTGTTCGCCAACGTCTACCCCTTCCGCACGGCGCGCAGCGACACTAGATGCTGACCGCTCTGCACCTGCCAATCGCCCTATGGCTGGCCGTCGGCTTCGCGTACGTCCGAGGCCGCTGGTTCGCCGACGGTGGGCGCATGAACTTCGTCCGGTTCTCGGGCGAGCTGGCGATCTACTACGTGCTCATCGCGCTCGGCGGGGGCGTCCTCACCGCCTTTACGATGATGATGTTCCGGCCATCGGGATGAACGCCTGAGTGGTTCGTAGCGGCGCTGGCTGATCCCGTGCGGGGCGGCGGGGGCCGTCATCATCGGATCCTGGCTGGTGGAGGCGAAGCAAAGCGTCATCGAGAACATGGCACCGGTGCTGACCAGGCTGTTCACGCCGCTGTTCACGCGTCTGCTGCTGGTGTTTCTGGCCACGATGGCGTGGACGGGCAGCGCCATCGACATCAAGCGCGAGGTGCTGATCTCCTTCGACCTGCTGCTGGTGGCCGTCGTTGGCCTGGTGCTCTACGCCGTGTCGGCGCGCGATCCGCAGGCGCCGCCGGATTTCTTCGACAGGCTGCAGCTGCTGCTCGTCGTCAGCGCGCTCGCGGTGGATGCGCTGACGCTCGCGGCCATCGCGGGCCGCATCAGCGAGTTCGGCTTCACGCCCAATCGCGTGGCGGCGTTGGGCGAGAACCTCATTCTGCTGGTGAACCTGCTGTGGTCCGGGTGGCTCTACGTCCAGTTCCTGCGTGGCGGCAAGCCGTTCGCGGCGCTCGAACGCTGGCAAACGAGCTACCTGCCCATCTACTCCGCCTGGGCCGCCATCGTCGTCATCGTGTTCCCGCCGCTGTTTGCGTTTGCCTGAATGGTGATCGAGTGCACGCCTATTGTCCCTGGCTCGAAGCCGCGAACAACTTCTGGCCGGTGTTCGACATGACCACGGACGTCGCGTTCCCGATCGGATTTCCACTTCTCGCCTTGAAGCCGTCCACGGTGACGACGTCGCCGGGCTTCATGGAATTGCGCGTCCAGCCCGCGCGCAGCAGGCCGTTCGGCCCTCCCATTTCCATCCCCCAGTTCGTGACCTTGCCGCCGCCATCCTTCACGTCGATGTAGAACCACACGTGCGGATTGGTCCACTCGACCTTCGTGACCGATGCGGTCAGCGTGATCGGCTGCTTCGCGTCGAACTCCGCCGCAAACGAATGATGCGCGAGCGCCCGCGCCGACAGGGGGTAAGGCGAGCGCGAGCAGAATGCGGGAGATCGCATTCTCATGGCCGTCACCTCTCCTTCGGAAGGACCTCGAAGTATTTGTTGTTCTCGCACACCCAGTCCAGCAGGGTCGGTGTCGGGCATCAGCTCCCACTGGAACGAAACGCTCCACGGCTTCGTGTACGCCTTGGGATCGTCGATGGTGATCTGCACGTCCATGCGGCCAAAGTTGACCCGCCGGAACCGCTCGGTGAGATGCAGCGCCTCGCTGTGCGGATGCCCGCGTCGTCCAGCCAGGTCTTCTCGTTGATGCCGTTCGTATCGACGACGAGCGTGTCGCCGTCCCACCTGCCCACGGAATAGCCGAACCATGCGGGCTCCGGGATCCTTCGGCAGCGCGCGGCCGTCGGTGAAGACCCTGTCGAAAGCTGTGGTAGCCCTCGAACAGCATGACGAGCAGCCCTGGGGATTGAAGAATCTTCCTCGGCGTGTTGTGCGCGTCGAAATCAGTCACGCTGTGCGGAAGACTGCTGGCGCTCCGGACGGTCGATGCCGTCGTTGTCCTGACGCTGCTTGAAGATCTGCTGCGCCCACGGCGTCATCGGCACTTCGATGCCGTCCGCCGCGAGATTCGCCAGGTAGCTTCTGGGTCGGTGCGTGCCAGATGCCGGAGAAATCCGGTTTGCCGTCCGCCGTTTTAGGCGCCGGGGCCTTCAGGTTCGCGGTGCCGTCAGGCAGGCGAGGCGTGCCGGGGGTAGGGAGGTTCAACCACTGGGCCCAGTCGCCGGCGCTCCGGCCACCAGGATGACAGCCCACACGAGCGCGACGCGCAGGCAGAACGTCGCACAGTCGTTTTCTTCATAGGTGACTCCCGTACGCAGGCCGTAACCATACACCTTTCGCGCGCTTCCGATCGCCATTCGTTGACACTCCACAGGAGCAGGAGTAGAGTGCGCGCCAACCAACCTTCGACGGCGTATAGTCCTTCGCTCTCGTCACGCGTGCCTTTGCAACCTCTGGGTGTTTCGTAAAAAGGGAGGAATGCGATGAGCGTCCGGAAGTTCCCAGGTTTCCTCACAGCCTTTTGCGGTCTTCTCCTGATCTGCGCCCCCTGTGGGCGCAGGGTTCGCAACGGCAGCATCGCGGGCGTGGTGAAAGATGCGTCGGGCGCGGTGCTGCCCCGGCGTCACCGTCGAAGCCGCCAGCCCCGCTTTGATCGAGAAAAGCCGTGCTGCGGTCACCGATACGCCAGGGACTCTACCGGATCGTCGATTTGCGTCCGGGCGTCTACACCACGACGTTCACCTTATCTGGCTTCAGCACGTTGAAGCGCGAAGGGCTCGAGCTGACCGCCGGGTTCACGGCCACCGTCAATCGCAGAAATGAAGGTCGGCGCAGCTCGCCGAAACCATCACGGTGAGCGGTGAGACTCCCGTGGTGGACTCTCCAGAATGTGCGGCAGCAGAACGACGCTTTCGCGGACGACGCTGGAGGCGCTGCCGACGACAGGGCGCATCAGCCAGCTCGTGAACTTCATCCCGGGCGCCGTCGTCGGCAATCCTGTCTGGCAGAAGCGTCGGCGGGCTCGACGAGCGCGCGAATGCACTTTCGGCGCATGGCGGACGGTTTGACGACAACGTGCCCATCATCGATGGACTGGCGCAGCGCCTGCAGGGCGGCGCGGTCTTCGTCTTCAACCAGCTGACGATGCAGGAAGTCGGCGTCGAGACCGGCGGCATCTCCGCCGATCGCAGCACCGGCGGCGTGCAGATGAACATCGTGCCGAGAGACGGCGGCAATACGTTCTCCGGCGCCTTCAACACGTCGCACACCTCGCCATCGCTGCAGGCGGACAATCTCAACGACGAGCTGCGCGCGCGGCTTGAGCTACCTCGTCGTCGCTGAAGAAGCACTACGACACCGGGTGGCGCGTTTGGTGGACCAATCCTGCGCGACAGACTCTGGTTCTTCGCCGGAGCCGGTTTGGCGCGAACCAGCAGTATCAGCAGGGGAACTACTTCAACAAACTGCAGAACCAGCGCGTCGGCACCGACCCGGTGTATCGCGTCACCTTCTACGAGCCGGATCTGAGCCGGCCGGCGTTCACCGACGATTACTACCGGGACTTCAGCCTGCGCCTGACGTTGCAGGCATCGAAGAAGAACAAGTTCGTCGTGTCGTACGAAGCGCAGCCGAATTGCAGCTGCTTCTGGCCCATCCTCGAGCTCGGTCCGCAGAACAACGTGCAGGGCACACCGGAAGCCGTTGGCGCCCACAACTACAGGTCAACTACCTGCCGCTCGTCACCTGGACGTCGGCGGTCAGCAGCCGCCTGCTGATCGAGGCGGGCGCATCGGCCAATGTCTTCGACAACGAAACGATGCGGACGGATCCGAGCGTCGGCACCGACACGATCGCGATTACCGAGCTGTCGACGAACTTCCGCTACGGATCGCGCGCGCTCAGCCTGACGCACGCCGGCGGTTATCGCATTCAGCACAACCGGCGATACCGCCAGCGCGCATCGGTGTCGTGCGTGACCGGGCAGCATGCGCTGAAGACGGGCGCGGACTTCGCCGAATATTCCGAGGGCGCGCCGGAGCTGGGCCAATGACTGGAGCCAGATCAACGGCGCCCGTTCCTACACGTTCAGGGATCGCATTCCGCAGCAGGTCACCATCTGGGCCGTACCGTTCGAGGCGCTGTGGCGCTCGCGCGACATCGCGGCCTACGCGCAGGATCAGTGGACCATCCGGCAGCTGACGCTCAACCTGGGTGTCCGCTACAACAACTTCAACGGCTACGCTCCCGAGACGCGCATGCCCGCCGGACCGTTTGTCCCCGAGCGCGTCTTTCCGGCTGACGAAGAACGCGCCGAACTGGAGCAACGTCAATCCGAGGATCGGCGGCGCCTACGACCTGTTCGGCGACGGCAAGACCGCCCTAAAGGCCTCGTTCGGACGCTACACGCCGTACTCGATTGCGGCCGTCGATATTCCCGCGAACAATCAGGCCAACAGCACGCAGCGCACCTGGAACGACACGACGTTCGGCGCCGGCGATCCGCGCAGCGGCAACTACGTTCCCGATTGCGACCTGCGGAATTCGTCGCCGAACGGCGAGTGCGGCGGGTGGTCGGACCTGACCTTCGGTCAGATCCGCGCGGGCAGCATGCGCGTCGTGTCGCGGATGCGCTGGGCGGTTACAACCTGCAGGACTACAACTGGCAGCTTGCCGCGCAGGTGCAGCACCAGCTTCGGCCGAACGTGGCGCTCAACGTCGGCTACTTCCGCACGTGGTGCGGCAACTTCCTCGTCACCGACAACCAGGGGACCACGGCGAGCGACTACGACCCGTTCTGCGTCACGGTGCCGACCGATCAGCGACTGCCCGGTGGCGGCGGCAACCAGGTCTGCGGGCTCTACGACATCAAGCCCGCCGCCTTCGGCCGCGTGGACAACGTCGTCACGCAGCACACGCATTACGGCAAGCAGAGTGGAGGTCTACAACGGTGTCGATGTCGGCCTCGAAGCCCGGCTGGCGCGCGGCGCGCGCTTCCAGGCGGGCGTGGGCCTCGGCCGCACGACGACCGACACCTGCGACTTCAACAGCCTGCCGCAGGTGCTGCCGAACTCCATCGGCGGGACCGCGGTCTCGACGACGGTGGTCACGCCTCGCACGGACGACTTCTGCCACATCAGCCGGCCGTGGACGGCTGCCGCCGGACTGAAACTGGTCGCCATCTACCCGCTGCCGTGGGACTTCCAGTTCAGCGTGCTGTATTTCGACAAGCCGGGCATTCCGGACGTCGCCAGCCGCGCCTACACGAACGCCGAGATCCGGCAGTCGCTCGGCCGCGATCTCGGGCAGTGCCGCGGCGCCGCGACCTGCAACGCCAGCGTCGTCATCAACACGGTTCCAGACAGCAGCTACTTCGAAGATCGGCTGCGGCAGACGGACATCCGTTTCTCGAAGTCGTTCCGCGCGGGCAAGCTCCGGGTGCGAGGCAACGGCGACCTCTACAACCTGTTCAACGCGAGCAACGTGCTCAGCATGACCACGCGCTACTCCGGCACGAACGGGGGCCAGTGGCTGCGGCCGCTGCTGATTCTCGGCGGCCGGATGTTCAAGTTCAGCGCTCAAGTCGATTTCTGAGCCACGAAGGTCACCGTGATGCGACGAAGCACACGAAGATTTCTGACGTAGAGGCGGACCGTCCGCCTCCTGGAGAACGGCCGTGAAAGAACTCTTGTCGTTTCAACGACGGTCCTCGGTCTCGCAGTCGCGTTGCTCGTGCAGACGCCACGCGCAGAATCGGATCGCGAGCATCCCCACGGGCGGGACGCCCCTTGTCGCCGACAAAGACGTCAACGGGCCGGTGCCGCGCCTGCCCGATGGCCATCCGGACCTGTCCGGGCCGTGGCTCGGTGGCGGCTCGAATGCCGACATCGAGCGTGAGGGCGGGTTGAAGCCGGGCGAGCTGCCGCTGCTGGCATGGGCGAAGGAGCTCAGGGACAAGCGCAAGGAGCAGGACGAACCGTACGTCGCCTGCCTGCCGATGAGTGTGCCGCGCATAAATCCGTATCCCTGGAAGATGGTCTTCAGCATGACGCCGAAAGGCATCACGGAGATCTACATCCTGCACGAGCTGGGCGACGCCGGCGCGCACCGGGTCATCTACATGGATGGCCGGAAGCATCCGGACGATCTGTTCCCGACGTGGTACGGGCACTCGATCGGACGCTGGGAGGGCGACACGCTCGTCATCGACACGGTCGGCTACAACGACAAGTTCTGGTTCGACAGCCGCGGCACACCGCACACGGACAAGCTGCACACAATCGAGCGCTTCACGCGGCCGAACTACGGAACGCTGATCAACGAGTTCACGCTCGACGATCCGGGCGCGTATTCGAAGACGGTCCAGTTGAAGTTCACCGCGAGGCGCGTGCGCCAGGACGTCGAGCTGATGGAAGACATCTGCACGGAGAACAACCAGGCGGGCATCGCGGGTGGCTATCGGCTGAACAGCGAATCGAAATAGGGAAGGTGCGGAGATGAGAACGAAGCTTGGCATGCTCGCGGCGGGTCTCGGCGTCTTCTGTCTGACGGCGCCGGTCGTCGCCCATCACGGATTCGACACGGAATGCGACGCGAACAAGAAGTTCACGCTCACGGGCGTCGTCCAGAAGGTGGAATGGCAGAACCCGCACATGCGGGTGTATGTCGACGTCACCGATGCCAGCGGGAAAGGTGACGACCTGGAACATGGAGATGACGAGCCCGAACACCGTGCGGCGCCAGGGCTGGGGGCCGAACGATCTCGCTGCCGGGCGAGAAGGTCACCTTCACGACCTTCGGCGGCAAGGTCGTCGAGACCACGCGGCTCTCTGGTGTCGATCAAGAAGGTCAGCGACGGCCGCGAGCTGTTCGTGGCCGGCGGACCGGACGCAAGCGTTCCCAAGTAGGGTCCGCCTTCAGGCGGACCGCTCATCGAGGAGGATGTTCATGCGGCGTCCTACTCCGGGATTTGTGTCTCATCGCGGCGGTTCTTCTTCTTACCAGCACGGCTGCGTTCGCGCAGCTCTCCACGGCGCAGTTGAGCGGCCGGGTCACCGATGAAAGCGGCGCCGTGCTGCCCGGTGTCACGACGACGGCCACACAAACTGACACGGGTTTCATGCGTAACACGGTCACGGACGCGAGCAGGGCGTGCATCCTCTCGAACCTCGCTGCCGGGCCCGTATCGACTCGAGGTGGCGCTCTCAGGTTTCCGCACCTACGTCCAGACCGGCATCGTCCTGCAGGTGGCGGCCTCGCCTGTCGATCAACGTGGTCCTGACGGTCGGCAGCCTCGAGGAGTCGGTAACCGTCGAAGGCGCCGCGCCGCTGGTGGACGTGAAGAGCGCCGGCATCAGCGATGTCGTGCGCAACGAAGAAATCGTTACGCTGCCGCTCAACGGGCGCAACCCGCGTCGAGCTGGTGATGATCGCGGGCGCCGCCGTCCAGACGATTACGTCGACGCAGCGGGCGCTCCCGGCAGCCTGGGCGTGTCGGTCGCCGGCGGGCAGTCCTTCGGCGTGGCCTACGTGCTCGACGGCGCGATGCACAACAACCCGCAGGACAACCTGAACATGCCGTTTCCGTTTCCGACGCGCTGCAGGAGTTCAGCGTCGCCACCAGCGGCCTGAGCGCGCAGAACGGCGTCCACTCGGGCGCCGCGGTCAATGCGGTGACCAAGTCCGGCACGAACCGGTTCTCGGGCAACGCGTTCGAGTTCGTCCGCGATCGCCGCTTCAATGCGAAGAATCCGTTCGCCTCGATTGGCCCAGACGGCAAGCGCGTGGACGACGGTCTGCAGCGTCATCAGTTCGGCGGCACGTTTGGCGGACCGCTCGTGCGCAACAAGCTCTTTTTCTTCGGCGGCTATCAGGCGACGACGGTCCGGCAGCAGCCGGCCGCCGAACATCGCGTGGGTGCCGACGGCCGCAGATGCTCGCCGGCGACTTCACGGCATTCGCATCGCCCGCCTGCAACGGCGGACGGCAGATCGCGCTGCGCGGCGGCTTCGAGAACAACCGCATCGATCCCGCGAAGTTCAGCCGCGCCGCGCTGAACATGGTGAAGTTCCTGCCGACAACGACGGATCCCTGCGGACAGGTGACCTACACGCTCGGAAACGACAGCGACGAGCGGCAGTACGTCGGACGCGTGGACTACCAGCGGACAGCCGACGACACGATCTTCGGCCGTGCATAGCCACGAAGTTCGACAAGCCGATTCCGATGCGGGAAGGGGACACCGCGCTGTCGTTGTGGGACGCCCAGAACAACATGAACGTGCTCGGCTTCGACGCGCTGGCGCACTCGCTCGCCATTGGCGATACGCACGTCTACGGGCCCACCACGGTGAATTCGCTCCGGTTTACGTTCAATCGGAGCGGCGTGTTTCGCCTCGCGCCCCAGACATTCGATCCGCACGACCTGGGAGCGGACGTGTGACAGCTACCAGCCGCACGTCGGCGTGTTCATCGTGTCGGGTAACGGGTTCCAGGTCAACAATCCGGGCCCGAGCCGGTTCACGATGAACGCGTCGCAGATCGGCGATGACCTGACGGTCGTGCGTGGAGACCATCAGATGTCGGTCGGCGGCAGCCTGGCGTATTGGCAGTTCCACTTCCTCTCCCACGCGCGCTCCGGCGGCAACTGGACCTTCAGCGGCCAGGCCACCGGACTCGGGCTCGCGGATTTCCTGGTGGGCAGGGTCGGCCGTCTCGAGCACGGCGGGCCGGCCATCCTCCCGATGGAGCAGTGGTACGCGGGACTCTACGCGCAGGACGCGTGGAGAGCGACCAGCCGCGTCACGATCAACGCGGGCCTGCGCTGGGAGCCATACGTCGGCCAGAACGTGCTGAACGGCTCCGTCTACAACTTCAACCTCGACAACTACAGGAAGAACGTCAGGACGAAGGTGTACGCCAACGCGCCGGCCGGCCTCATTTATCCCGGCGATGAGGGCTTCCCGCCGGGACGATCGGGCCTGAACAAGCAGTGGTTCAACTTCTCGCCGCGCGTTGGGCTGGCATGGGACGTGAGCGGTAACGGCCGCACCGCGGTACGGGGTCCTACGGCCTTACGTATGACTTGCCGAACTCGGATTACGGCTGATCAACGCGAACTCGCCGCCGTTCGGCAACCGCACGCTCGTCGAAGATCCGCCGGGAGGATTCGAGCATCCGTACGCGCAGCTCGGTGGAGATCCACATCCGATCCTCACGAGCCGGATACGGTGTTCATCCCATGCGGCGCATTCGGCGCGGTCGATCCCGACATCAACTCGCCGCGCATCCAGCAGTGGAACGTGACGGTCGAGAAGCAGTTTGGACGAGCGTGGCAGGCGGAGGCGAGCTATATCGGCAGCTACACGGACCGGCTGTGGAACCAGGTGGCGATCAATCCGGGCGTGTTCCTCGGGCTTGGTCCATGTCGCTCGCCGGCGTTTTCTACCCGACTTGCACGACGAACGGGAATCTGAACCAGCGTCGCGTCTTCTCGTTGTCGAACGAGAACCCCGCCGCCGCAGCGCTGATTGGCAATCTCGATATTCACGAGGCGCTCGGGACACAGAACTATCGCGGGATGAAACTGTCGTTTCAACGCCGCGCGGGCACGGGCGTGAGCCTCAGCGGCAACTACACGCTGTCGCGATGCTACGGCGATCCTGCGTTCCAGACCGGCGGCTTCCCGCAGATTGCCAACGGCTACACCGACCCGCAGCATCCCGAGTTCGATCGCGGTCCGTGCGATCAGGATCGGAAGCACATCGCGGTGTTCACTGCCGGCGCGCAGGTGCCGCGATTCGACAACCGCGCCGCGCGCGTCGCGCTGTCGAACTGGCGCGTGTCGGGCATCTTCAGCGCCCGGTCGGGGCAGCCGCTCAACGTCATCGCCGGCCAGGATCGCGCGTTCACCGGCATTCAGAATCAGCGCGTCGATCAGATCCTCCCAATCCGTAGCGGCGACAAGACGCTGAACAACTGGCTGAATCCGCCGCGTTCGCGCTGCCGGCGCCCGGGACGCTCGGCAATTTCAAGCGCAACAGCGTGCGAGCGCCTGGCTTCCGCACGCTCGACGTCGCCTTCTCGCGTCTCGTCGGGTTCGGCGCGTCGCGGACGCTGGAGCTGCGCGTGGAGACGTTCAACCTGTTGAACACGTTCAACTGGGCGCCGCCGGGACTCATCAACGCCGACCGAACGCACGTCAACTTCAGCTCGGGCGCCTTCGGCCGCATCACATCGATGCAGGGCGCGCCGCGCATTATGCAGTTCGGAGTGAAATACGGTTTCTAAATCCCAAATCCCAAGCTCCAATCCCAAATCCCAACCACCGAGGTTGGGATTTGGATTTTGGGATTAGGATTCGGAGTTTACTTCGGATACCAGTTCAGCAGGCGAACCTCGATGCCCGATCCTTTTAACGCATCGGCGAACTCCTGCGGGTTCTGTCCCATGTAGTGATACGGGAATCGCGACCTTCGGCTTGAAGTCCTTCACGCACGCGGCGGCTTCCGCCGGCGTCATCGTGTACGGCAGGTTCATCGGCATCAGCGCCGCGTTCACGTCCCTTCACCCAGGTCGACATCGCCGGCACGCATTCCGTGTCGCCCGCGACATAGACCTGTCCCGCCTTCAGCTGCCGCACGTCCGCCAGCTTGTCGCTGAAGGCGATGACGCATAGCCCTGGCCGCGCCCTCGCGGGTGATAGAACTGCCCCGGCGATGGACCCCGCTGGATGTTATACGCGGGCACTGGAAATGACCGTGATGCCGGCCAGCGCTTGCTCGTTGGTCCGCATCATGTTGTTCGGCATGACGGTGGGATCCGGAATCTGCTTCATGTCCGCGACGGCCTGCGGAACGACGACAGGCGCGCCCGGCTTGCGAAGCTTCGCCACGGCGGCGGGATCGAGATGATCAGGGTGAATATCGGTAACGAGGATGAGATCGGCCGGTTTTGCCTTGGAGAGATCCGCCATCATCGTGACCGGATCGACGATGACGACCTTTCCCCCTTGTTCGATTTGCACGCTGGCGTGGCCCAGCGCGGTGATCGTGATGGCGCCGCCAGGCGCCTCCACGGTGGTCGTCGTCGGCAGCTGCGCGTAGCCCACCGACGCCGCCAAGACCACCAACAACGCCACGCTCCACCGGAGTTTCATAAAGTCCTCCTTTCTGCCGCGACGCGGCCGGATTATACTCCGCGGCAGCAACGGCGCGATCCGACACGGGCGGACCGCGTGAGCGGTCCGCCTGGAGCAGCACTGGCTTGTCGCGTCGCAGAGCGGCACGCGACCGGGAGGAACACCTATGACAGTCGGAGCGAGGCGGGTGTTTGCAGGCGCCGCGGTCGTTTGCGCGGCGTGTCTGGTGACGGCGGCCGGTCTGCGGGCACAGGACCGCCCCCGAGCGGGTCCCGATGGTGGAAGAGACCTTCAAGACCGTCCAGCTGCTGCGCGGCATCCCCGTGGACACGTTCTTCGAGGTGATGGGGACGTTCGCCAGCTCGATGGGCAACGACTGCACCTTCTGCCACGCGTCGAACGCGGCGCTCGACAAGTCGGCGTTTGCCACGCAGACCCCGCGCATCCAGCGCGCGCGGCGAGATGATCACGATGATGAAGGCGATCAACCAGCGAGTAAGCTTCGGCGGCGCGCCGCGCGTGACCGTGCTTCACGTGCCACGGCGGCAGCAACGTGCCGAAGGCCGACCCGAGCTTCATGTCGCGATGCGGCGAGCCGGTGCTCGATCCCGACGCGCGCGACTTTCTGACCGACTCGAGCGTGAACGTCGAATCAGGTCTGGGATCGAATACATCCAGGCGATTGGCGGCGCCGATCGGCTGGCCAGGCTCACGAGCTACTCGGCGAAGGGCACCTACTCCGGCTTCGATACCGACAGAAGCACGGTGCCGATCGAGCTCTACGCGAAGGCGCCGAATCAGGAGACGGTCGTCGTGCATCTCACCATCGGCGCGAGCACGCGGGTGTTCGACGGACAGAACGCATGGGTCTCCGGGCCGGAGCAGCCGCTGCCGCTGCTGACGCTGACGGGCGGTAACGTCGATCGCGCGCGCCTGTCGGCGCTGGCGAACTTCCGCTGGGCCTGCGTCAGGCGTATCCGCAGTGGCGCGGCGGACGCACCGATCCTCAACGACAAGGACGTGATCGTCCTGCAGGCGACGGTCAACGGCGACCCGCGTCGCGCAGCGTGTTCTTCGACAACAACGGCCTGCTCGTGCGGCTGGTGCGCTTCACCATCACGCCGGTCGCCTTCGTCCCGACGCAACTCGACTACGCCGATTATCGGGAGCTGCCGGGTCTCGGTGTCAAAGTGCCGTTCTCGCGGACGCTTGACGCAGACCTACATGCAGATGACGCTTCAGTTCACGGACGTTCAGCCCAACGCACCGATCGACGCGGCGAGATTCGCCAGGCCGGCGCCGGCGAAGCTGCAGTCGGAGAAGTAGACGAAACGATCCGATGTAGAGGCGGACCTTCAGGTCCGCACTTGAGCGATGGAGGACGATATGGCAATCAAACGGACGCTCGGTCGCGCTGGCTCTGGCGCGTCGCAGTCGCCGTGATCGCCTCCGCCGGTCTTCGGCGCGCAGGCCGGCGCAGCGGCAGTCCCGTTCAAGCTCGGCACCTTCGAGCAGGGCGGACGGACATTTGTTGGCCTGGTTCTCCGCGACGCGCAGATCGTCGACATCGCGCGCGGGCCAACACCGCGTACGAGGCGGCCAACGCGTCGGCGCCGAAGCTGACCGCGCCCGCGGACATGAAGCAGTTGATCGCGCGGTATGACAGCGAATGGCGGGCACGGCTCGGCGCGATCGCGCGCACCATCCCGGCCACCGGCACGGCGCCGGCGTACGTCTATGCCGTCAGCGCGGTGAAGATCCTGCCTCCGGTGCGCCCGTCAGTGCAGCTCAATGCGGGCGGCAACTACGTCGGAGCATGAGCAGGGGATCGCCACCAATCAGGCGCGCGCGGGCGGCGCTCCAGCTGCGCGTGGCGCCGCTCCGGCTGCTGGTGCGCGGGCGGCGGACGCGCTGCAGCGCCCGCGCCGGCCGCGGTATCGGCGCCGGGGATCTGGGAGCGCAAAGCCGGGCGACACGCGCGACAACCCGTATCTCTTCCTGAAGTCGCCGTCGGTGATCATCGGCAACAACGATCCGATTGTGGTCCCGCGCGGCCGCGTCAGATCGATTTCGAGTGCGAGTTCGCGACCGTGATCGGCAAGCCGGCGCACTACGTGCCCGTCGACAGAGGCGGCCGACTACATCTTCGGGTACCTGGCGCACCATGACGTCTCGGACCGCCAGGGCCGCGGCGACCGCAAGATGGGCGGCTCCGACTGGCTGATCGGCAAGAACCACGACACGTTCGGCCCGCTCGGTCCCTACATCGTGCCGAAGGAGTTCATCAAGGATCCGATGAACACCCGGCACACGATGTACTGAACGGCATGGTGATGCAGGACTCGAACACCAGGAACATGAGTCACAACATCTGGGAGCTGCTGTCGTTTGCGTCGAACATCACGACGATGAATCCGGGCGACGTGATTTCCGGGCGGCAGTCCCGGCGGGCACGAATCTCGAGCGCGCCGATCCGCGCTGGATGCGCGCGGGCGATACCGCGAAGTGCGACATCGAAGGCATCGGCGCGCTGACCAATCCCGGTCGTCGCGGAGTCGACGGTGTCGACGCGGGTAAATCGTCAGCAGCGATTCGGGATCCCGCCGGGCACGTTCCGGTATTTCGTGTGACAGTGCAGGCAGGCCGTGGCGAGTTTGTCCGCGGCCTCCAGCACCACGTCGTCGTTTTTGGCCTGGCCGGCCTTGTTGACGCCGACAGCGGCGTCACGCAGCTCCTGCACCCACATCTGCCAGTCGGCGTTCTGAACGGGTGCCGGTTTGCCGTTGCTGCACTGCCGGGGAACGAGCAGGAGGTTCGCCGTCTCGGCCATCGCCATCCCGCTGTTTTCCACAGCCTCCCATCCACCGTACGCGCTCGTGAACGGATCGGACGACGTGGACTGATGCGTCGCCGGCTTGAAGGACGCCGGGTCCTCCACTTGCGCGGTGAAGATGACGTTGGATTGCGGATACAGGTGCCGCGCATCAGCTGCAGCATGTTTGCGTAGACACGCGGCTGGACGGCCGGCGTCGCGGCGCCTCGCGCCGGCGCCTGGGCATATACCAGCTCCGACCCACACGAGTGCGAGGACCACCGACGCGAAGCGGATCATGCTGAAGCCTCCATTACGGGAAACCGATGTAGCGGCCGCCGACGGCCACCGTCGTCCACAGCAACAGCGACACGAGCGCCACGAGCTTGCGCCAGACGGGACGCACGTCCGCGTCGCCAGCCATGGCGACGCGTCGATGCACCGACCACGTGAAGACGATGACCGTGCACGAGCGCGGCCATCTTCACCCAGAAAAACGTCAGGTAGTAGTAGCTTCGTCGCGAAACACATGAAGAGCAGGATGCCGGTGGTGACCATCACGGCCAGGCCGCGGACCAGCCATCGCTCTGCGTCGTGCGCCACCGCCGCGATCGGCTGGCCCTGCACGCCGAAGCCGAGCAGGCGCAGGTCGACGACGAGGACGGCGCCGCCAATCAGGGCGAGTCCCATCAGATGAATCGTCGCGACGATCGGAAAAAGATCGGGGACTGCCGCATCGCGTGGAGCGGACCGGAATACTGCAGCCAGCGGCAGAACTCTAAGAGGGACATGTGAACGGGCGCGCGCCCTTCAGCCGAACCAGTAGTCCTGATACGCCATCATCCGCCCGGCCGTGATGATGAGCGCCAGCAGAATCAGCGAGAGGGCGCCGACCATTCGCACGCGGCGCGGTGGTATCGGGTCCAGATCCCATTCATGGACGCGGCGATAGGCCGTGCGGCGAAACCACCAGACGTTCAGGACAGCCAGCACGAGCGCCCCATCTTCACGCGGAAGAAGATGTTCTCATGCCCGGTCGAGCGGCGCGGCGTAGAACAGCAGCGTCCCGGTGACGACCATCACGGCAAAGCCGAGCTCGCTCCAGGGCAGCAGACGCGCGACGACCTGCGACACGGGCACGCGAGTCATCGTCTTGCCCAGGAGCCGCAGGTCGATCATCACCGCCGTCCCGACGAACACGCTCAACGTCAGAACGTGGATCATCAGGACGAGGAGAAACACATGCGGGACTCGTGGAGCTCGATGCTCCACGAGGTGTTCCCAGCCACTCGACGAAGCGAAGGGGCTCACCCGAGCCGCGGTTGATCCCGCCGCCTACTTCGAGGTCGGCGTGGGGTTGCCGTCCGCGCCCGGGGCCGAGCCGCCCATGAACACCTTGCGGCCATCGAGGTACTCGACGAACACGCCGACGCCCTTGGGCTCGCCGCTCTTCGCCTGGTAGCCGAACAGCTTGATTTCGGTTCCGATCGGCAAGGCTGGTCTTGGTGATGCCGTTTCTCAGAAGGATTCGTCGGAGGGCCGCCCTCGATGCCCCAGTTCGTCACCGTCCCGTCTGGACCCTTGACGTCGATCCAGATCCAGGCGTGGGGATTCACCAGTTCGACCTTGGTGACGGTCCCCTGCAGGTTGATCGGCCTGGTTCTCGTCAAACGCCGCGGCAAATGAATGATGCGCGCGTGCTGGCACCGCAACCAGCAGCAGGCCGAGGGCAACAATGACGCCGAGAAGTTTTACTGTCATCCGCATGTGGTGCTCTCCTTTTATTAGTCGGGCGCGCCATTACCGCGCAGATCGCGCGTCCCCTCGCGTTCCCGGATCTGCGTGCCTGTCACCACGTTGATCAACCCGTAGTTCTGCTCGTGGCAGGCGAATTCATAGATCAGCGATGGGTCGATTCGCGGCATCGTAGGTATCGGCCGACCAGGGCCGCGTCCAGGTTTTCGGATCGCTGACGGTGTACTGGTAGCGCATCGTGTTCGGGCCGATGCGGGTGAACCGTTCGACGATTTTCAGTTGGTCGGTGGAGCCGAGGAAATTAGTGGCTGGCGTCTTCTCGTTGAAGTTCGTGCTCTCGACGACGAGCGTATTGCCCTCCCAGTGCCCACTCGAATCGCCCAGCCATTGCCGAACCTGTGACGCAACGTGTGGGCGGTTGTCCGTCAGGATGATGCGCGCGTCGTTGTTCGACTGCATGACGATGGTCAGATAGCCGGGGCTCTGGAAGAAGAACGCCTCCGCGGTCACGCCGGCTGCCGCTGCCGCCGAATCGGCGCCGGGCATGCCGCCGCGAACGAGCGGCAGCGCGCCGAGGCCCAGGACACACCGCGTGTCAGATTGCCGAACGTCTTGATGCCCAACATCGGATCGCGCTGCCTGGCGGCAGCCGCGGCGGCCGCCGCGCCGCTGCTGCGCCTCGGGCACGAGCGGAGGCAGCCGTCCGTTCTCGGGATCAACGATGAGCGAGGTGCGCAGGTTCGGTCTCGTGCCGCCCTGCCACGCATCCATCGCGTACTCTTTCCAGTCGTAGTGCACGGTTCGCGGATCGACCTCCGCGTCGGATTCCGCGGCACCTTCTTGTATTCGGCGATCGCTTCCTCTTCCGTGTAGAACGCCTTGTTACCCAGCTCCTCGGGCCGCTGCAGCCGGGTGTAGGTCGCGGTATTCCACACGCCGCGCAAATCGGGGTCGCCCCACGGCGTTTTCGGCACGGTGTACAGTCTTCAAGGCGTTCGCGGTCTTGAAGGCGTCGGCGGCCGCCTTGATTGCCGCCTCCGTGTCGGTGGCCGTCTTCGGGAGCGCTTTCTTTCCTGACGGCGTCTGCGCCACGAGGACCCCCATCGACAGGGCCATCACCGCGGCGACGGTAAGCGTGCTTACCGATCCGGATCATCCGATTCCGCATATCTATAACTCCTCGGTCACCGTGACGATCGATTCGGTGGATTGTACAGGCCCAGGGGGTGTATCATCTCTTCGACGAACGGCACGCAGTTGAACTCCAGCAGCTGAGCGTTCGGCCTCCAGGCGGCGATAAATGGGGAAGCTGATCTTCCACGGCCGTGTATAGACCGTCGGGTCTTCGATCGTCGCTTCGTACATCATGTGGTCGCGACGCCTTCGGCGTCCAGCGTTCCACGACGTGCGCCGTGTCGCTGAAGAAGTTGCCCGCGCGATCGAGCCACTGGTGGCCGTTGAAGCCGGTCACGTCGATGACCAGCGTGTCGCCTTCCCAGCGGCCGTTCGACCATCCCATCCAGGAGTCAACCGGCGCCGTCCTGATGCTTGTCCATGAAGACCGTGCGCATGGATCCCTTGTATTCGTAGACCATCAGGATCTGATCGCGGTTCTGGAAAATCTGGAAATGGAAACGGCATGTAGTTGGCGCGCGGCACGCCTGGCCGGAAGCACTGGAGCTCCGGATCGCCGGTGTCGAAGCGATGCGGATCGTTGGTCACCTTCACGAGCATCCGGTTCTTGAAGTTGTCTTGCTTCTTCTTGAGCGCGTCGGGTTTGTACGGGATCGTGCCGCCCTCGACGATGCCCATGCCTGCAGGCTCTGAGCCCCAGGCGCCCATGATGGCGTTGTGAGGCCCGGCATCGGCATTATGCGCCTCGACGTCCCAGTTGGCCGTGTTAATCGCCTGCCAGATCCCGTTCAGGTTCGGCTTGCCATCTTCCGTGCGTGCGCCCTGTGCAGCAGCCGCGGGACGTGGCTGTGCCGGCGCCTGGCGTGCCGGTGCCGCGGCCTGAGGCGCGGCTGCCTGCCCGCGTCACGCCGCGAGGCGCCTGTCCCTCGCTGGTGATCGTCGCGCCCCAGACGACTCCGACTACTGCGAGAAACGCCCAGAATTCCGTCCGCCCAATACGCATCATGCCTCCCCGAGCTCGAGCGACCTTCGAGAAGTCGAAGCTGTGCGCCGATTCTCAACAACCGTGGACTCAAAACCTGCGCGGCGTACAGCCATCGACGGCCCGTAGGTTGGTGTCATGCTGAGCACGCTGTTCGCGTTGAAGATGTTGTAGATATCGAGGCTGCCGCGCAGCCGTGCGGTCCCCATCATGCGGAACAGAGCGCGACACGCGCAGGTCGACCTGCGTCAGGCGCGGCTCGAACTATCGTGTTTGGCGGAATCAGCTCGGTGCGCACCGTCTGCGTGCACGTGGCCGTCGTCGCCGGGCACGCGGCGAGGTTGCGGCCGATCAGATCGCGAATCTGCGCGTTGCTGATCACGTAGCTGGCGGTGATCGGAATGCCCGGGCTGTTCTGCACGATCGCGCTGGTCTCGATGTCCCACGGCAGCGGGTAGACCGCGAGGAACTTCAGCTGCGTGCCCGACGACCATGGCGGCGCGACGTGGCAGAACTCGCTTGTTGCGCGGGACGGTCGACGTCGCGGGCAAGCGCCGGCACGTTCGAGGAACACGGGTGCCGTCATCGATGCGTTGTCGTTGATGTAGCAGTTGTCCGTGACCGTGCGTCCGGCGCTCAGGCCGCCGGAGAACTGCCCACCCTGGCCGAATCGCCCGTTGAGCGTGAGATCCACGCCGTTATAGACCTGTGTCTGCCCGCCGTAATTCGACGCCTGCGTGACGAGATTGTCAACCCGTCCGAAAAATGCGGGCTTGATGTCGTACAGCCCGCAAATCTGATTGCCGCCGCCACCCGGCAGGCGGCTGTCTTTCGGCGCCGTGATGCAGTACGAGTCGTAGCCGCCGACGCGGGCACTGGCCTCGTTATTCGTCGCGAGGTAGCCGCCGTACCAGGTGCGGAAGTAGCCGACGTTCAGCGCCGAGGCCCTGCGTCAGCTCGTGCTGGAACGAGACCGACGCCTGCCAGTTGTTGAACTGCTTGTTGAAGCCGGTCAGCGAATCGGGCGCGTTGCGCGTCGACAGCGCTCGGCCGCCCGAAGTTCTGGTCCGACCACGCGCCGCACTCCCCGTTGGCCGCCGGGTTCAGCAGATCGCAGTCGGGAACGAAGTTGCCGCTTCGCGGATCGCCGACGCCGAACGCCGTGTCGTTCCATGTCCGGTTCGTGGTGAGCGAGAACAGATTCGCGGGGTTCGCCGGCGAGACGCGGATGATGTCCGGATAGCGGCCGATCGACCCCTTGAGCGCGGTCTTGCCGTGTGCCAAAGAGATCGTAGGCCGCCGCCGAAGCGCGGGCTGAGATTCCGCCAGTGCGGGATGTGCTCCGCGGCGGGAATGCCGCCGCTCGGGCACGAAGAACCCGGCGGGCGAGATGAGCGCCGGACTCGACATGTCGACGTCGTTGTAGCGAAGTCCCAGGTTGACCGTCGCGACGGCGGATCGTCCACTGATCCTGCGCGTAGAGCGCGGCGTCGATGCGCGGACTCCTCGAAGTGCGTCGGCGTGGCCAGCAGCTGCAGTCGAGACCGGCCGCTGGTTGTTGAACGTGTAGAGGATCGCGCGGTTCGCCATGAACAGGTCCGAGCCGTATTTCTTGTTGTCGCCTGTCTTGACCTCTCGCAGGTTCACGCCGCTCTTGAAGTTGTGCGTGCCGGTGACATAGGCCAGCGCGACCTGCTGGTGATACTGCCGGCGCGGCAGCGTCGAATACGACGACCCGCCGGCCGTGGCGCCATACGCTGCGCCGTATTTCAAGTCGAGCGACTGTTCGGTGATCTGGATGCTGTTGACGTCGACGCCCTCGCCGCGCTTGTTCGTGCTGCGTGATGTGATTGGCGCCGCCCGCCGCCGTGAGGAGCATCCGGTTCGTCACTGGATACGTCCACGTGCTCGTCAGGTTGAAGTCCGGCTCGTACTCGTGCTCGGTCGCCGCTTCCGGCGTCACCAGCGAACCGCCCTGCGGCCGGAACAACGCGTACGACGCAGTTGCAGTTGTGCTGAAGCGATCCGCCGACAACGATCTTGTTCTTCTCGGTCGCCTGCAGCGTGAGGCGGAGGCTGTAGTCGCGATAGAAGTCGTTGCTGTGCGCCGGCCGGCTGAGGTCCGGCTCGTAGAGCATGCTCTGCGGCTGCTTCAACTTGTTCCAGTAGATGCCCGCGGCGTACTGCTGCGTGACGCTCTTGCGCGCCGCGCCGAAGAACCACAGCTTGTTCCGCTTGAGCGGGCCGCCGATGCCGGCTGCCGCCTCGACGAACTTCTTGATCGACGCAAGGCCCGTCGTGGTAGGCGATTGAGGCCGCGCGCGAGCAGCTCGTCGTCGATGTTGTTGCTCTGCAGGTCCGGGCCGGTGTACGCAAAGTTGGCCGTTCCCGAGAACGACGTTGCCGCCGTCCTTCGGGATCATGTTCAGCTGCACGCCGCCGGTATCGCGGTCCGCGCCTATTCCGCTCGTCTCGGCGACCACTTCCTGAAAGGTGGCGCCGTTAAAGACGAAAACGCCGGTATTGGCCGCTGCCATCTCGGTGTTCATGCCGTCGATGACCGGCTGCGCGTTCGGCGCGCCGTGAATCGCGAACCGGGTCTGCGACCGATCGCTCAGCGCGCCGGATGCACGGTCGCCTTCGTTGTTCAGCACCGCCCCGGGCAGCACCGAAATCAGCGTTGACAGTCGTCCGTTGCCCGGGAGCGACTGCAGCGTCTCGGCTGCGTACTGCGTTTGCGCGCGAGCGCTTCGCGTGTCGACGAGCGGCGCCTCGCCGGAGACGGTAATCGTTTCAGCGACGTTGCCGAGTTGCAGCTCGATGTCTACGGTCGCAGTGAACTCCGCCCGCAATTCGATTCCCGTGCGCCTCACCGTGGTGAAGCCCGGCAGGGTGAACGTGACGGTATAGGGACCGGGACGAAGATCGACGATTCGATACAAACCCTGCGCGTCGGTGACAACCGTGCGCACCTGTTCGATCAAGGCAGGACTGCTTGCCTCGATCGTGACGCCTGGGAGCACAGCGCCCGACGGGTCGCGGACGACTCCCGTCACACTGCTTTGCGCCCAGTGCGGTAACCGGGAGGACCAAGAACGCGAGCGTGAGAGCCAACGGTGCGAGAAGCCGGGTCCGCATACGCCAAGAACCCCTGACCCCTATTGGCCACCGGCGTTGCAGCACTCTCGTGAAGAGATGGTCAAGAGGAGTAGACTTCCTCCTCCGATCACGCCTCGAAGGAGGGTCCGTATGCGCCGTCGTCATGCCCTTTCGCTCGCCGCCTGGCTCGTCGTCCTCTTCGCGTTCACGGTGCTCAGCCCGCGCGCATCGCTCCAGCAGCAGAATGCCGGTGCGATTTCCGCGAAGGGCGGCGCTGGTGACATCACCGGGGAATACGAGATTCCCGATCCCAACTGGCCGCAGTGGTCCCATCCGTACTCCGAAGCCTGGCTACATCTGGGGTTCACAGGGCGGCGTGTTCGCGGAGTCGCCGAATCGCATCTATCTCGCCAATCGCGGCGAGCTGAAGCTCCCCGACAAGGTGCCGAACAACTTTCCCGGCAACTGGGGGTTCTTCAACCAGATGGCCGCGACGCAGCCGATCGCCAACATGGTCAACTGCATCGTCGTGGTCGACGGCAACGGGAAGTTGATCGAGGCGTGGAACCAGTGGGACAAGCTGTTTGAATGGGGCCGCGGGCCGCACCAGGTCTACATCAGCCCGTACGACCCTGAGCGGCACGTGTGGGTCGTCGACGACATGCGACATGTGATCTTACAGATTCACGCACGACGGCAAGCAGCTCGTGCAGACGCTCGGCGTGCTCGGATGAATTCGGCGAGAACGACGATCTCACTCGCTTCCGCCGGCCGACGATGATCGACTGGCTGCCGGATGGCACGCTTCTTCGTCGCGGACGGGTACGGCAACACTCGCGTGGTGAAGTTCGACAAGAGACGGCAAGGCGCTCCTGAAGTGGGGAAGCCGAGGCACCGGGCCGGGCCAGTTCAACACACCGCACGGCATTGCTGTCGGCGGCTCGCCGCCGCGCGTCTTCGTCTCCGATCGAGGCAACCGCCGCATTCCAGGTGTTCGACGTCGAACGGCAAGTTCCTCGAGGAGTGGCCGGGCATCGCGCCGCACAGCATGCTGATGAGCGCCGACGAGCATGTGTGGGCTGTCGATAGCCTCACCGACCGCATCGTCAAGTTCGACCTCACGGGTCACGTCGAGTTCTCGTTCGGGCAGTTCGGCACGCAGGCCCGGGTATACGTGGGCACCGCATCAAATCTCCGCCGATTCGGACGGCAATCTCTATCTATCCGAGGTATTCGGTGGCCGCACGCAGAAGTTACCGGCCGAAGCCGGGCGCCGATCCGACAAGGCTGGTATGGGGCCGCGCGTTGATGCCTCTGGCCAATGCGCGGACAGAATTAGTCATCGTAGGAGGCCGACCTTCAGGTCGGCCTTCGAGGAGGTCGCGATGATGATCAAACGAATGACGCTGTTGCTCGATCGCGCTGTCCGTTGGCGTGTCTGCGGCGTGGGCGCAGGCGAAGCCTGACTTGTCGGGCACGTGGAATCTCTCAGGAACCAACCCGCCCAACTATCCGGGATCAGCGGGGTGGGGCGTGCCGTCACCAACGATTGTCGTCAAACAGGGACCGACCGAGGTCGCGATCGACAGCGCGCAATACGGCGCCCGCCAGATGACTGTGGTCTACAAGCTGGATGGCAGCGACACGATCTGGGACGCGCCGTCGGTGACGCAATCGGGAACAACGGCGATCGTCAGAGTGGCGGACGAAGGCGCGCTGGGACGGCAACAAACTGATTCTCTTCACGTGGAACACCGCGCTGAACCAGATGAGGGACGTTCTCAGCGTGAGCAACGGCGCGTTGACCATCGTCCGAGGAACCGAGCAGCCTGGGCCGTCAACAAACGCGACGCTCACCTACACGAGGGGCCGTTAGGCTCCCGGCGTCGGCGGCGGTTCAACGGTGAGATGCTCACACTCATCACAACGCACGTAGCGCACTCCCCTGTGGACCATCCCAGAACTCGCATACACACACCGCCGCACTTTGAGCAGATGCGTGCGGTGGTCACCGTGGATGGCGGCGAATCCGGCATCCAGACGTGACCGCACGCTTCGCACCGCATCACACTGCTTGGGTTTTCTGAAGATTGCCCCATCTCTTGCGCGCGGGTGCGCTGACATCTCGGGCAAGCGCGTTGGGGGACGGACATGATGGCGCCTCCGTGTACCAACATGCGTGCCCGCTGCGATCGCCCTAATGCCTTGGGGTTTCCCAGGTTCACGGTTCTGCGCGAACCGCAATGGAACACGACGATCACGAGTTTCGATCATGCGGAGACCGGCCCCACGATAATCGCGGCAAGCGCGTGCGGACGACGGGCCGGGTCAAGTTTCGCCGCGAGCCGCCGAACCATCGCCTTCCAGTGCCGGCGATCGACCGCGTCGTCGATCACGCGGCGCGCCCGGAGCGAGCCCGCCCGGAACGCCGCCGCCCATTCGGGCCTCGACTTGCCCGCGGAATCGAACGCAAGCACTTCGAACGCGGGGCCGTCTTTGTAGATGGCGACGAGACCTTCTCCTTCCTGGCGGCCGATCTCGACCTCGATTCGCGCGACGCGGCCCAGGCTGCTCTCGTCGAAATGCGCGAAGACGCCTTCGACAAGCGGATGGCCGGACGCGAAGAAGTCCAGCGTTTCATCTTCGACCGCTTCCTCGCGATCGAACGAGCCAACGTAGCTCGAGCCGGCGGGAACTCCCGGCAGGCTGTCAACGAGCGCCTGGTTGCCGAACTCAATCGAGAAGATCCGCCGCGCGCGGGGCCTTCGATGGTAAATCCCAGATGGGTGCACGCGGTGACGACGACCTGTTGATTGAGCGCGTCGAGTTCCGCGGGCACGCGCGCAAGGATGCCGGCGGCCATCTCCGCGCGGTACGGGTCGCGATGGAGCTGCTGGTACGCGGCTTCGCGAATCCGCGTGCGCGCCGCGTGCGCCTCGCTGGCGAGCAGGGCGACCCGCTCTTCGGACAGTGAGCCGAGAGGGTCCACCGCGATCTCCTCCAGCGCTCCCTCCACGTGAGCGAGTTGCGGCTCGAGGCCGGCGATTGGCTCGCGGAACAGGCTCAGCGCCTCGAACAAGTGAACCACGTCCGCGCCGATGCCGCGCGGCGGCGGGAGCATACGATCTCAACCGGTATGCGGCGGCCGATCCGATCGAGCCGCCCGATCCGTTGTTCGACGACCGACGGTTTCCATGGCAGGTCGAACAGCACGAGGCGTCGGCAGAACTCGAAGTTGCGGCCTTCGCCTCCGGCCTCGGTCGACACCAGCAAGCTTGGACCATCAGCCTCGCGGAACCGCGCCACCTCCGTGTCGCGTCGCGCGGGCGACAGCTCCTCGTGGAAGACGCCGGTCGCAACCTGCGCCGCGGTGACTGAGCGCCGTGCGCAACATCTCCAGCGTCTCGCGGTGCGCGACGAACACGAGCGTCTTCTCGCGTGCGTCACGCCAGACCGGCGCTTGCTGCAGCAGCCAGACGAGCCGCGGATCGGTGGCGTCCATCGCATCGGCCGCGTCACGCAGGCCGGTCTCGTCCGGGCCGAGCAGCGCTCGTAGAGCCGCTCCCGATGCGACCGCCCGGCGGATACGATCGATCTTCTGTCGCCGGGCCACCGCGTGCGGCGCCGCACCACTTCGCACGATCGCTTCGACGGCGTCGCGTAGCTCCCATCCAGGCGCGTCGTCGAGCGCGATCGGAATGCCGATGCGCGGCGGCAACCCTCCAATATCGGCACGGCGCGTCGAGCTCGTGCACGGAGGCAGCAGATACTCGAGGCGAGGCGTGCTTCGAAGGTTGTCTCCTCTGGAAATTCGCTCGGACGCAATAATTGCAGCAGCCGGAAGAAGCCGTGCGCATCATCCTCGAGCGGCGTCGCGCTGAGGAGGAGCACGTGGCGGCCGAGGCCGGCAATGGGCGCGATCGCCCGCCAGCCTGGTTCACCGGGATGTCCCGGAGGACGACGCAGGCGTTGCGCTTCGTCAACGACGAGCAGATCGATGCCCGCGCGAACCGCCTGGTCGGTCAGCTGCGGGCGGTCGATGAGCATCTCGAGGGCAATCACGGCGCGGCGGTGCACGTCGAAAGGATTGAAGTCCGCGCCGAAATCCCGCGCCACGTCGGCAAAGCCGCGGCGCGTCGAGCAGCGTGAACACCTGGTGATACTTCCGCCACAACTCTCCCAGCCATTGCACGGTCAGCGCGTCGGGCGCGACGACGAGACAGCGTTCGATCTTCCCGGCATGCACCAGCCTGTTGAGGATGAGCGATGCTTCGATGGTCTTGCCGAGCCCGACTTCGTCGGCAAGGAGCCAGCGCACAGGATCGCTGGCAGTCGCGCGTTCCGCGACATGGAGCTGGTGGGGAAGAGCCGGACGCGCCCCCGAGGAACGATCCAAGACCGTCGGCTTCGCGTATTTCGAGGAGGCGCAGGAGGTCCAGCCGGATCAGGAAATCCTCGATGTCGTCGAGATCGCCGAGCGCGAGGCGTTCGACGAGCGCCCTTCGAGATCGAGCGGCCATAGTTCGTCGGACGCGCAGGTGCGCCCGTTGGCCAGCCGCACCTTTCCGTCTTCGAGCGGCTCGGCCACCGCCGTCTCTTCCCTGGTAGCGATGATTCGGACTGGCCGGCCAGCGCTGAGGTCCACCGGCATCAGCGCATCGGTATCTGCGGCCAGCCGCAGCTTCGTGCCCGAGCGCGGAAACTGGACGAGGATCGCGCGACCGTCAAGCGCCGCCACGCGCCCGATCCCGAGCTCGGGATTGAAACGGTGCGTCAGATAGTCGCCGGTCTTCCAGGCGTGCTTCCGGATCGTGTATCAGTTCCCATCGCGCCGTAAGACCACAGCGTAGCGGGAGCGAACTCGAATCCAGAGTGACCCGTCGCGGCAAAGCCGAGGATGCGGGCGCGACAGAAGCGAGAGATCGAGGACGGACACCACGCTGATGGCGCGTAGACGCACCAGCCTGGCTAGAACTGCCAGCGCAGCGAACCGAGGGCGGATCGCGCGATTTCCTCGCCGGAAAGAGGTCGCCGAGCTCAGCGTTGGCCAGCCATGTCATCCGTAGCTGCGGCGGTACCAACCGCAGGTGGCGCGTCAGGGACGAAGCGGTCCAAAGCTTCCCACGGAGCGCGCGACTCCACTGCCTCGATGCTTTGACGCGCCGAACCCGGCAATGGCGTCTCGAGCCGGTCGCGTCGTGGAGGTGCGAGAAACCAACGCGGCGAACCGCGAAGCGTGTCCAGTGCGTCGCGCTCACGCCAATCAGGGGCGACAACCGGCAACTCCTCCTTGTCCATTCTGAAATCACGGCTGAGCAGAAAGCGGCATATGACGCGAGCCCTGCGAGGATCGAAACGCCGACGTCCAGGCGGAGAGCTTGGAACAAATCGACGTGGGATTGCCCGGAACGTCGAACTCGAATCGCAACCAGCGGCGTCCCACCTGTGCGCTGCGGAAGGCCGACGCCACCCCCCCAGCGCGGGCCCAGGCCAGGCCCGAACCGTCCACGGTTCCGTCGTAACCGCCATCGCCGCACCATCGATGCAGAACACGCGTCCGGTTCCCCCGCGTGTGCGGAGCCGCCCTGGGTCTGCGCAGCCTGTTCGGCCATTGTCTCAAGCCGGAGATGGCACACGGCAGCGCCGCGACAGACGACGATGCGCAGTCGCCGCCAAGCGGGCCCATTACCGCAGCGCCTTTGCGGCTTCGTTGCGGCGAGGATGGCAGTGGCCGCCTTCCGGTGGGATGGATGCCGTCCAGCCAGAACAGGGGACGCATCAGCGAACCGGACAGGTGACTGGCGACCTCATTGGGCGTCAGACAGCCAGTGCCGTGACGCCCGCCATGTTGAAGGCTTCACAGAGAGACGCGACGATGGCGTTCGTAAGAGTTGGTAGACGCCGCCGGGACGAAACCGCACTCCGGAAGGTCGCTGGGCTGGTAATCGCGCCGGCGACCGTCCGGCGAAGATTGCCGTCGAATACCCGCGCTCGCGCACTCGGCGAGCCCCTGCGCGGCGGGCGGGAGCGACCGCGAATCGCGGTGCAGTGCCGATGGGGCCACATTCGGCGGCAAAAACCAGACGAGGTGAACCCTCTCAGCTCCTCCGCCGTACATACAACCCCCTGAATGTTCGCGCGGCAATTGAACCGATGGCCGCTGTGAGAATCGGGCCGCCATTTCCGCCGGTTGTGGCACGGTGAACGCGTCGCGGATGTCGTTGCTGCCCATCTCGATGATTGCACAGGGCCTGACCGAAGCGACATGACCTGAACGTTCCAGGAACGTATCAACCTTGCGTGGTCAGATTGAGCTCGATGCCGTCGTCATACGCTCCGCCGCGCCGACGGCATAGTTGGTCGGCACTCGATCGCGGGTGGCGGCGGCCTGACACTGTCGCTCAACCCCGCCGACCTGGCGAACTCAGTTCGATCCATGTCGCGCCGTTGTTGAAGTGATGACCACCTTCCGCGCATGGCGCGCGCTGGAATGAGGAAAGCGTTCGTCATGAACCCGCGGTGCTTAGCGTCGCCTCACCAACGCGAACGCGTTCCCGGCTCGGGACAAGCGGTCCCGGAACACGACGATGCCGGGAAGGGCAGACGCGCCTCGCACCATCCCGGCGCCGCAGCAGCCAAGAGCAGACAACTGATCGCCGCAGCGAAAGAACGATGTCCCCGCCGGCGCGTTCGGTTCTGAATCACGGAATCCCCACAGCCAATGGTTGACGCAGTCACCGAAAGTCACGCGGCGACGATGGCAGGTGCAATGGCACTCGCGAAGCTCGTGAGCGAACCCCAGGAAACTGCGGATTTGCCGTGAGCGCGCATAGATCGTTCTGGTGTGGTGATCTACCGGTTCGGTGCGTTCGCTCGATACGGAAGACCTACTTGAGCCGGATCCAGCGGGCCCGACATCCATCGATCTCGACCGCCCGCCAACTCGAGCGTCGCTTGCGTACCTGGTTGCGCGGCCTGCACAGCTCGTGACTCGGAATGACCGTGTTCGCGACCTGTGCCTGGCGTCGCCGTCACCGATAACGCGATCGGCATAACTGGTGTCCGAGATCGGCGCGCGCGATGATCTGGCGGCGGCGCCGCGCTTCACTCGAGACTGCGATGGCGCGGCTATCGCTTTCATCGCGCGGGTCGAGGAGGTTGACTGAGCCCGCGGCTGTCGCGCGCGGAGCCAGTTCAGTCCAGACGTCGAACCTGGAGGTGCTGCGGAGCACTCCGATGACGCTTGGCTCGAAAGCCTTGGGCGCTGCGGATGACGAGACGGCACTTGCCAGTTCGAGCGCGCGTGGTGACTCGATCCGGCGTTCGCTGGCGGTGGTCGGCCGTGGCTGCCGGACGACGGCGAAGCTCTGAGATTTACCGAGCTGACGCCGAAGCCGGTTTCGGCCGGACTCAGCGCTGCTCGCCGCCGCGATGATCTCGTGGATGCTCGCTGGGCCGTACGGCTTGCGCCGCCGTTCGCGGAGGCGCACGCCACCGCATCGTATCTGCTGCATCGCGTCAGGTCGTCGGACGACGCAACGCGCCGCGGCGCGGCGCGCGGTCATGCTCCAACCCGAGTGGTGGCGGCATCGTTTTCGGCTCGCCACGCGATGGGCGCCGACCGCCTGCGCGCGCTCGCCAGGTGCCTCGAAATGTATCCAGCCTCGCATTCGCGCACCATGAGATGGCGATGGTGCACAAGCTGCGCGCACGCGTTGATGCTCGCTCTGAGACGTGCTCCGCGAAGGCGGCAGCGATTGAGGAGCGCGTCGGTGACGGCGAGCATCGCTTTCCGGCTAACGCGACTCACTGGATGCTCGGCGCTATTGCCAGCCGAGCCGTAAGGCGACGTCGTTGACGGCTATTGCGGGAATGCGATCGCGAGATCGGCGCGCGGGCCGTGGTCGCGCGCGTGCGCGGAGTTTTCGGTCGCGGCGATCAATACGCGCGGTTTCGCACCGGTGACGGGAAGGAGCTCCCGATCGCGCTGAGGAGACGTTTCACCAGTCCTCTTCGCCGCCGATGCAGAGTGTGCGCCCGCACATTGGACTGGCGCAGATCGCGCAGTTACGGCGGAGACCACCAGGGAACTCGGAACGCGAAGTCGCCCGAGAGGCCTCGCAGCTTCCAGTCCGGAGGACGCCTGGTCGAGCGATGCCTCAGACGCCGCGGCCGCATGTCTTCCGAAGGCGCACCAGAGCAGCGCGCCGATGACGATCGGTCGACTGTTCGAGGAGCCGATACCTCATGGCTGCGCGGTGGTCGATTCTCATCTGATCCGCTGTTCGCTTCACGGTGCGGCTGATGCCTGATTACGAGCGCGTCTCGCATCCTGGTGTCACCGAGCGTCGACCGACAGCACGGCCTCAGCCGGCATAGCGCGACGCCGATCGATCTTATAATCCTCCGCGATCGGCCCGGGAGGATCACGAGAGGGAGCGCGTTGGCGATCGTCGCGTCGTTGCTGATCGGTGCCGCCGCGCTCGACGCGCAGTGGCTCACCTATCCGACGCCCGGCATTCCGCGGCTGCCTGATGGCAAGCCGAACCTGAATGCGGCTGCGCCACGCTCGCCCGACGGCAAACCGGACTTGTCGGGCATCTGGCAGGGATGGGGACCGAATGGTTTCTTCTTCGATCTCGCGAAGGACCTGACGCCATCCGACGTGCAGATGACGCCGTGGGCGGCCGGCATCAGGCGCAGCGCGAGCGGCGCGATCACGTCGACGATCCGCTCGGCTTCTGCATGCCGCCCGGCGTTCCGAGAATTGACTCAGTCGATCAGTTCAAGATCATCCAGACACCTGCCGAGACCGTATTCCTGCACGAAGCGCAGGTCGGCCCTCATGTTCCGCCAGGTGTTCACCGGACGGACGTCCGCTGCCAAAGGATCCCGAGCCGGCGTGGCTTCTGGTTACCGATCGGTCGATGGGATGGCGACACGTTTGTGGTCGATACGGTCGGCTTGAGGGGGATGGCGGCTGGCTCGATACGCGGAAGGCCCCACCCGCACAGCGACGCACTGCATGTCACTGAACGGTTCCGGCGCATCGACTTCGAGGCACATGGAACTGGCGATCACGATCGACGATCCGGAGAGGCGTATCACGAAACCGTGGACGGCAAAGACGCGCCGCCGCTGCCGCCGGACACGGAGCTGCTCGAATCATTCTTGTGACAACCATCAGCAGACGCTGGAACATCGGAGCGTCGGAGCCGGCGCCGCCCGAGCCGCCGAGCCCGCCGCTGCCGGGCGAGGTGACGTGTCATGACGCGTGCGACGTGGACATCGATGATCGCGGCGGCGACCCTGCTGATCGTGAGTCCGGCTCCCTGGCCGCACACCATTCGTTCTCCGCCGAATTCTGATGGTCAGCGAAGCCGTTCTGCTGACGGGCGTCGTGACGAAGGTCGCGTGGGCGAACCTCGCACACGTTCTTCTCCGTCGACGTCACCGATGACAAGACGGGGAAGGTCCGCGGGAACTGGTCGATGGAAATGGGCAATCCCAACGGCGCTGATGCGCGCCGGCTGGACGCGCAACACGATGGTAGCGGTCGCGCTGACACTGGTGTCGATCGAGGGGAGCCTGGCGCGCGACGGGGCTGCGCGCAGGCAACGCCCGCGTCGTCGTCCTCGTCGCGACCGGGCAGCGCCTGTTCGCGGGCTCGAGCCAAGGTCAGCCGTAATCGCCGGAACCCGCCGGAAGGGCCTGTCGCACAGAGTGTCAGCGAGCGTCAAAGAATTTGCGACGTCGACGCCGATAAAAATTCGAACCATGCCTGCGCAAGCAACCGCCACCAGCTCCTCGCCGTCCTGCCGCGCCTGTACGAAGAAAGGCGCTGTCGAAATCGTCGTCCGCCGCGGAGCGATGCGTCGCTTCTCGATGCGCCGAAGACCCGGACGACCGAACTGCCCGTCGTCCTCACCTGGGACCGTCGGATCGACCAGCCCGCCGCGACGCCGCCGCCTCGGCCGGCGGAAAGCGGCTGACCGCCGGGAGAACGAGCGTCGCCGCCAGCCGCCATTTACATGGGATCTGCGGATTTTGCCGTTGTTGAGCCCACAAAACGACAAAAGGCGGCAACGCGAAGAAGAGAGGCGTCGAAAATCTTGAGCCTCCCAGGTCTTAGCCCGACTCAGTGGAGACCAGCCGAAAGTAGGTGGGGTCCGCACGTCATGATCAACTGGGAACTCGCCACACGAAACGGCTGCGTGCTCCGCACTGCGGTTCGACCGAGACGCAACTGTCGCTGGAACTGTCTGGGCCTGATCCAGCTGCTATCGTAATCTCCTGCCGCAAGTCGTTCGCCATTCATGGCGACACGAAGCCAACAACGACTCATCGCAGCGGGCAGCTCTGCGCCCCATCGCCTGAAGCATCCGGGTCGCCTGACAGCATCCTGAATCGCGCCGGTCTGAGCGCGCGTTCCGCGGCATTCCCATCCAATCTGCTAACTCGACCTCGAGTGGTCATCGGTTTCGACCACGCGCCCGCGCTCGTCCGGGCGCGCTGCTCGCGTTGCGAGTTTTCTCCTCGCTACGGACATCCGGCCTTTGCCTGGGTTGCGCTCGTTCCGCTCCCTCGTCGCGTTGACCGAGATGACTTTGACCCTGGCGGGAGTCGGGCAGCCGCCGCTTTCGGCTTCCTCCTCGGATTGACCTAGGGCTTTGTGTATTTCGCGGCGCTCTACTGACCGGACTGTCATCCGGACATTCGGCGGCAACCTCCGCCGCCCGTTGCTGCGCTGGCGGTCTGTTCGCTGGCGCCCCATCGCAAGGCTTCTTCCGGCGCTCTTCGCGCTGCTTCAGCCGTTCGCTGGCGCTGCGAGCGTCTCGCTGCGCCGCTGCTGTCAGCCGCCGCGCGGTCGCAACCGGAGTCTTTTCGCGGTGCTCGTGTTCGGCGGCTTCCCGTAGTCCTGCTCGGCGACAGCCAGGTCACGGTGCCGCACTGCGGCGCAACTTATGAGCGTGCTTCGGGCGTCTACGGCGTCTCGGCTCGTGGCGGTCATCAACGCGCGCGGATCGCCACGCGATGCTGACCGACCGGCCGATGGCGTGCCGGCGCATCGCGGGCGGCGGCCGGCGTATTGGTGGCGACGGCCGCGTGGGGCACGGCGGCGCATCGCCGACGGATCGCTGACGAGGAGTGGAGCACCGATTCGCGTCGGCTCATCCAGGCGAACATCCCGCAGGAGGAACAAGTGGAAGGCCGGTGAAGGCGCGCCGCATCTTCACGACCTACATTGCGATGACGCGCGATGCGGTGCACGCGCGGTGCGCGAGCTCGCGATCTGGCCCGAGTCGTCGACGCCGTTCAGTGTTCGAGACAGACCCGATCGGCAGGCGACGCTTCGCGCGCGCTCGCGCGCGGAGCTGCGCGTCCCGATTCTCTTCGGCAGCGATCAGGAGGGTCACGGCGTCGTCCGCCGATGCTCTATCAACGCCGCGTTCCTCGTCGCCCCGACGGCCGCGACGGCCGCTGTGTGACGCAAGATCCACCTCGTGCCGTGGGGCGAGTTCATTCCGCTGAAGCGCTTGGCTGTACTTCGTGTCGCCGCTCGTCGACACGCTGTCACGGATTTCTCGCCGGGCACGTCGATGGTGATGCTGCCGGTCGGCTCGCACCTCGCATCAGCACGGCCATCTGCTACGAGGTCGTCTATCCGTCGCTCATGCGTCAGGCGGTGCGAGGGAGCAGCGAGCTGCTGACGACGATCACCAACGACGCGCAGTGCGGCAACTCGTCGGCGCCGTACCAGCATTTCGCGCTGGCGTCGATGCGCGCGATCGAGCAGGGCGCTACTCGCGCGCGCCGCGAATACCGGCATCAGCGGCGTCGTCGATCCGTACGGGCGCGTGCGTGCGCCAGTCGGCTATCTTTGAACAGGACGGCGCTGGTCGAGCAGGTCCGGTTCCTGACGGTCAGGACGATCTACTCGCGGATCGGCGACGTCGTCGCGCCTGGCGATTGCCATGCGTCGCGATTGGCCTGATCGTTCTGCGACGATCGCAGCAGACGTTCTGGCGATCGATCGTGAGGCTCGACCTTCAGGTCGGCCCATGGAGGAATGTGTGTTGGCTGTCGCCATCGACGATCTCGACCAGGCGTACGAAGACCTGAACAAGCGATCGCTCGAGCTGCGGAGGCATCTTTGAGGGCGCCCACCTCGACGAACAGCTCGCGCGAAATAGAGGCACGCATCACGGCTCCCGATTTCTGGAGCAACCAGGCCGAGGCGCAGAAGTGATGCAGCGCCGCCGGCGGCTCGAGGAAGATCGGACGCTGCTCGAATCGCTGACGCAGCCGGCCGACGACATCGGCGTCCTCGATCGAATGGGCCGAGGCCGGCGAGGACGTCGACCGCCGACCTCGGCGCGCGCGCTCGACGAGCTGCAGCAGGAAGTCGACGCGGCGGAAACGAGGAAGATGCTCGGCGGCGAGCACGATCGCAGCCAACGCGATCGTCACCATCCATCCGGGCGCCGGCGGCACCGAGTCGCAGGACTGGGCCGAGATGCTGCTGCGCATGTATCTGCAATGGATCGAGCGCCGCGGCTTCAGGCGCGAGGTCATCGACTACCAGCCGGGCGACGAAGCGGGCATCAAGAGCGCGACGTTCTGCGTCACGCGGCGACTATGCCTACGGCCTGCTGTCGGCCGAGGCCGGCGTCCATCGCCTGGTGCGCATTTCGCCGTTCGATCAGGCGGCGCGGCGCCACACGTCGTTCGCGTCGCGTCTTCGTCTGGCCGGAGCTGCCCGAGGACGTCGACGTCGAGATCGACGACAAGGACCTGCGCATCGACACGTATCCGATCGAGCGGCGCCGGCGGCCAGCACGTCAACGTGACCGACTCCGCCGTCCGCATCACGCACCTGCCGACCGGCATCGTCGTGTCGTGCCAGAACGAGCGCTCGCAGCACAAGAACCGCGCGTCAGGCGATGAAGGTGCTGAAGTCGCGGCTCTTCGATCTGAAGCTGAAGGAGCAGCAGGCGAAGCTGCGACCAGATCGCGCGGCGAGAAGAAGGACATCGCCTTCGGCAGCCAGATCCGCAGCTACGTTCTGCAGCCGTACCAGATGATCAAGGACCACGAAGATGGAGGTGCGACGTAACGCGTCCTTGATGGGATCTCGACCTCTTCATCGGAAGATGTCGTGCAGCGGGTCGGCGCACGTTGGGCGCGCCGGCTGCCGACGACAGTAGTTTTGGCGGCGGTGTTCACTTCGGCCAGCCGGCTTTCGCGCATGCGTACTTTGGTGACGTGGTTCTGGTAGCTGGATGAAGCGGCGGCGCGCGGGGTTGCGCGATATTTTCGGGAGCCGGTGGCCCCCAGGGTCCATCGGTCGGTCACGTCCGAAATGTCTGACGCTTTGCAGCACTGAGTGATGCGATCGCGTCGTGTTGACCTTCGCTGGATCAGGATCTCGGTTCTCGCTGCCGGACCTGGCGCGCCGGAACGGTGACTGGTGACGCTTCCCGATCCAGCCACGCCTTCGTTGCGTTCCGATTCATGGATTTTGGCGCATCGGACGGCCGAATTTTCTGGCCTTGACCGTTGTTTTGACCGCGTATCCTGATGATCTGATTCTGATGTGCCGTTTCTTGGTTTCGTGGACTTTCGTGATGATCGTTGTGTCGTTTGTGGCTGCCTTGTGGTGATCGTGGCGTCATCGTGCGCAGCCGGTGGCTTCATGGTCGTTTCAGGTCGATCCCGGATGCAGGAGGCTGCGCGGTCATCGCGTTACGGTGATCTCGCAGCAATGCTACGCGCATCGCGCTGGCTGAGATCTCAACGCGATCATTTACGTGAACCCGTAGGCTTGATGATGTGACGATTTCGTCGGAGCGCGCGGCCGGGCGCGTCCGTGGTCCCCTTCACGGGATTCCGGTCGCAATCAAGGACAACATCCAGACGCGCGACATGCCGACGACAGGAGGCGCGCGCGCGTTCGCCGGCCTGATGCCGCCCTACGATGCGACGGTCACGAAGAATCTTCGCGACGCCGGCGCCATCATCAGTGATCGCGAAGACGCAGGATGACGGAGCTGGCCAACTGGGTCTCGGCGATCGCGCGATGCCGCGCCAGCTACAACGGCCTCAACGGCTACGGCATCGAACCTAGCACGATCCGCGCCGCGATCCGCGCGATGGCCGCCGCGATGGCCGTCCAGTGCTCGACGACCGGCGGCTCGAGCTCCGGCGTCGGCACCGCGGTCAGCTTCTGGGCCGCTAATGTCGGCGCTGAGACGTCTCGGCTCGATCCTGAGCCCGGCAAACCAGAACATGCTGGCCGGCGATCAAACCGACGGTCAGGCGCGTGAGCCGCTGCGGAATCATTCCGATCACCGCCGACCAGGACACGCACCGGCGCCTGATGGCGCGGTCGGTCACCGACGCCGCGATCGTGCTCGGTGTGCTCGGAGAGCGCCACGCCGGATCCAAACGATGCAGCGACGTCGACGCGGTGCGCTCCGCCGCCAGGCCACGACTCCACACGTTTCCTCGACCGCAACGCGCTGAAGGGCGCCCGCGTCGGCGTCCGCGCGCGTTCTTCTACGACGCGGTCGCGGTCCGGCGGCTCTCGCTGGCCCCTCGAGGCGGCATTGACGATGGAGCAGCAGCAGACGTGATGCGGGTGCGATCGCCGAGCTCGCGCGCCAAGGAGCAGCGGTCGTCGACCCGGCCAATATTCCGAGCATCCTCGACTGGTGATCCGGCGCAGGAACTTCCTCGACTGGCCGGTCACGTTCCGGGCCGGACAACGCGAGGGGAAGGACGCGAACTGCTCGACGACGTCAACGTGCCGGCATGAAGCGCGACTTCAGCCGCTGCGGCTTGCGCTGCTTGGCGACGCGGCTCCGCTGAAGCTCGCTCAGCGAGTCTCCGTGCGTGGAGACGACGGCACACGGGACTGCCGGAACAGTCGATGCACGGTCAGTCGAACCTCGATAACGCCGATGGAGATCGATCTGGTCGCCGATCGTGCTCGCGCTACGAGGCGGACCGCCGGAAGGATTTGTTGCTGACCGCCCGGCCGCACGGCATCGACGAAGTGATGAAGGCGCAAGCGCCTCGATGCGCTGTTATTTTCCGGCGCAGAACGGCAGCGGCATCGCGGCGCGCGCCGCGTATCCATCGGTCATCGTCCCTTCGCGACGGTGCCCGAACAACGCGCCGCCCGCGTTTCCGCCGGCTTCGATCCGAAGCCCGCGCCGTTCGGCGTCGCCTTCACGGGGACTGGCCTGCAGCGAGCCCGCGCCTGATCGCGCTGGCGTATGCCTTCGAACAGGCGACAGAAGAAGCGGCGTCTCGCCGCCCTTGTTTCCCTAGCCACGAAGGCACCTGAGCCACCGGCCTGCGGTGAACGTACATGCCGCGCCGTGGCGTCTTGTTTACGAACGCGAGCTCCGATGCATGAGTGGACAGGCCGATCGGCCCAGCGACTTTGTGACCACTGAACAGGAGCTCGAGCGGGAGTTTGACGCGCGGCTCGTCGAGATGCTCTCGATTGGCCTTCCGCGTCGCGTTTTCAGTGCTGCGCCATCGCGAGGACGCGCGAGGATGTCGCCAGCGGAAGCCTTCGCGAAGGCTCATCAGCAATTTCCGGCAGCTTCGTGATCCCGATCGCTTCCAGAAGCTGGCTCGTGCGCATGGTCTGGCGCATGGCGCTCGGATCGACGACGAGGCGATCGCCGGCGATCGACGCGCGATGACGGAACATGAGAACTTCTGCGTCAGTCGTCGCTCGACCGACGCGCATGCGTGTCCGAGGAGCGAGCGCAGATGCTCTGGGAGGCGATCCGATGCGCTGCCAGACAAGCTGCGCGAGCGTCGTCGTGCTGCGCAAGCATCGAGGGCACGACGTCGCGGCAGTCGCGCGGTTACTCGGCGTTTCCTCAGGGACGGTCGAGTCGCGACTGTTCCTGGCGCGGCGACGAATCGGGGAACACCTGCAATGCGATGAACGCGAACCACGACCCGACTCTGGGAGACGACGCGCTCGATCGCGAGATCGACGCCGCTGCTGCAAGTCGAGCCATCGCCCGAGTTCGTCGCGCGTGCGGGCATACTGACTGGGCGCAATCGATGGCGCCGCGAACATGGCTGACGGGACGCTGGATCGCCGGTCGCCACCGCAGCGGCGGCGGTCGTCATTGGCATCGGTGTGTGGACGGCCTCCGTCTCGCGGCCCGCGTCGCCGGTGATGATCGCGCAACGGACCGCGCCTCGGTGTCGCCGCCGCGTCCGACTGCTGGCGTGCCGGCGGTCCCCGCGGAACCGGCAACACCGGTCGAGCGCGAATCAGTTCCGCAAGTGCCTCGTATCGCCGGCGGAATCGGCCGGACTTCAACGCCTGCTGGTCGCGGTGCGTGAAGGCCGCTTCGATTCCAACGCCATATCCACTCGACGACACGTCAGCCAATCCGCCGATGCCGATCGTCATCGAACCAATTACCGTCGCGCCGCTGGTCACGGCCGACCTCGAGCTGGGAGCGCAACGGTGATCAAGACACATGGCCTTACGTAGATGCGCATCGCCCTGGTGACCGTCGTCGGACGCCACGTTGCGTGCGCAGGAAAGTCCGATCCGATCGCGCAAGGGCGTCACCGCGGCGGAACAGATGCGGACCCGCTTGCCTGGCGGCCGTTGTTCCGCTGAAGGGTGACTATCGTTCTCTCGAAATATCAGGGAGAGAAGAGTCAGCAGCCTCCCATGCGAGAGCTCACGTGCGAACCGACGGCACGAAGGCAGTATCGCATGAATGCGCGGCTTGCCCGTGCCCAGGATTTGGCGCACCGCAACCGCGGCCGCCGACACTGGCAAACCCCCTTCGCGGATTGGGTCCGTTCGTGCATGAAGAAGGTCGGCACACAACATCGACCTGCACTGCGACCGAGTCGGATAGCGGACGCTTCGCGGTGACGCGTGACGATCGAGGAGTTCATCGCATCTACGAGGACACCCGCAGCGGCACCGGAATCGAGGTCAGCTCCGGGTGTCGGCCGTTCGCACGTTCCGCACGACCAACGCGCTGGTGTTGCGGGATGGTCAGTCGACCGAATTCACCGCGGCCGCCGACAAGGATCAACGGTGACGTGATCAAGGCGGCGGCGAATCATCCATGACCATCGTGCCAGTGACCGAAGACCTTCATTGACTACGATGGTTAGAAGCAGGAGAGACGGCGGGGTTGCGGCGGGCCGCGACGAGCCACGCGGCTGCGTGCCGTTGATGAACGCTTCGTTGAACGCCGGTTGTCGAGGCGATCACGAAGACGATGTTCCCGGGCGCCTCGGAACATGCGGACGCGTTCTTCCCGGATCGGCGCGCGTGTCCGATGTAAAGGCCTTCGCGAAAATCCAAAGCCGGAATCCCCAGCAGCGCCGCGACGGCGCCGTCGATTGCTGTGCCGAGCGGCTTCTTTCGCGTCGTAGCCCAGCCCGCGCCGACGGTGATGATTCCAGGATCGAAGCCGATGAGACCCGCGCATCGGTATGCTCGTCCATCGTCCCGTCTTGCCGGCCACCGCGGCCAGTGTGCGATCGAGGCTGGCATGGCGCCAGCCGCGGTGCCGCAGCTGCACGACGCCACGCGGCAAGGTTCAGGCGTCGCGAACGCGGTGTCGGCGCGGACCGCCCCATCGTGCGAGCTCCAGCCAGGCCCGTTCTCCTCGAGCACGTTGCCCCTCGCGGTCCGCGATGCTGATGACCGAGTAGAGCGCATGCGGACGCCTGGTTCGGGAACGCGGTGTGCGCGCTCGTCATGGCCCACAGCTGCTTTTCCACCGACCCGAGCGCCAGCGAGAGTTACGGCGGCATGTTCGGCGGCAGCCCTGAAACGCGCGACGATCTTGATCGCATTCATGCCGGGACCTAAGCCACGCGGCGCCTTCACGGCCGGGACGTTTCGCGAATCTTCAATCGCGCGGCGGGCGACCGAGCCCTCATACTGCGGTCGTAGTTGAGCGGCTCGTACGGCGGGCTGGTTGGGACGGCGTCGAAGGGAAATCGGCTCGTCGACGAAGATCGACGACCGGCGTATAGCCGCGATCGATGCGCCGTCGTGTAGATGAACAGCTTGAACGAGGACCCGACCTGGCGCTTCGCCTGCGTCGCGCGATTGAACTTGCGCCCGCGCGAAATCCGAAGCCGCCGACCATCGCGCGTCACCTGGCCGGTGCGGTTGTCGATCGCCAGCAGCGCACCCTCGACGATCGGATCCTGCTCGAAAGCGCGAGCGTCTGCGGCACGCCGCCTGGATCGCGCGGACCTCGACCTGGACAAGGTCCCCCACCTTCAACAAGTCCGGCGGCGGACGTCTTCCGGGTCCACGCGAACGCGCTCTTTCAGCGTTCCACTCTCATGCGTCGAGATACGGACGCGCGCGCTCCGCCGTTGCCCCCTTCGGCGCAGACCGCGATCACCAGCGCGGGCACGATATCGCCGGCAAGAATCGGACGGCTCCAGCCGATCGACGGTGAACAAGAGGTCCAGCGCGCGACGCTCGGCGCCAGGAGAGTTTCGCGGCTTGCGAAATTGCGGCGCTTCCTGCGGCGCTTGTCGAGCCGCCGCAGTCCACTGATCGACCGCACGATTGGCCGCCTCCTGCAGACTCCGCGTCGAGCGATCGTCTGCACTGCAGGCCGTTCTGGTGAGCGCGTCGGCGCCATGTTCACTGTTCCGACGCGATTTCCTGATGTCTCCTCGACGAAGTAGGGCGCCACCGACGGCTCGGGCCGCGGCTGTCCTGCGGCACCAGCGGCCGCTTTGCTGCGCCTCGCGCGCTTTCTCGTCTGCGGAGATGTAGCCGTCCTCCGCCATCATGGCGGCACGGACGGTGTTGCGCCGCATCAGCGCCTCCCTTTGGGTTGACGGACGGGCTCAGGCGCCGTCCGGGCGCCTGGATGATCGCGGCGATCACGGCCGCTTTCCGCGCGCGTGACGTCCTTCGCGGACTTGTCGGAAGTAGCGACGCGAGGCCAGCCTCGACGCCGTAATGCGCGCGCCGCAATGCCGGGATTGATCTGGTTCGCGTAGAGCGGCGTGAAGATCTCGGGCTGCGTCAGCCGCTTCTCGATCTGCATCGCCGGCGATCCATTCCTTGATCTTGCGCTCGGGCGGGGCCTCGAGACGCGCCACGCCGACCTGTATCAGTGCTGGCGCAGGAGGCATGTCGCGCGCCAGCTGCTGCGTGATCGTGCTCGCGCCCTGCGCGCTTGCCCGTCAGGACGTCCTTCAGCGCGAGTGACGGCGTGCGCGACATGCCTCCAGCTTCCGAAGTGCTGGTTGAACCCCGCATCCTCGGTCGCGCGATGATCGCGTTCCGGCGCGGACCGGCGCGATGCTGGTCGTGGCCGATCGACGACGCGGCGCTCGGTCGCGAACTCGCCGATCGTCTGGCCGTCGCGCGCCAGGATGACGCGTGATGGTCCTCGGCCGATGTCATCGACCAGCGCTGATCTCCGGGACGTCGCCGGCGAACGCGATGACACGCCGGTCAGCGTGCTCCGGCTGGGGCGGCTGTGA